>Ga0326728_10024898_pt1 | contig 10775 bp, 10 predicted proteins | sample MB3enrmetagenome_FD_207602 | JGI IMG/M metagenome (GOLD analysis project Ga0326728, IMG submission 207602) | Lab enriched peat soil microbial communities from McLean, Ithaca, NY, United States - MB31MN | ecosystem: Environmental > Terrestrial > Soil > Wetlands > Peat | place: USA: New York...
GGACGTGAGAAGGAAATGCAAGGCGTGACCATCCAGCGCCAGGTTTCTGAAGGCGCCGAAGTAATCGTCGGGGTCAGCACCGACCGGATGCTGGGACATGTGATGATGTTCGGGCTCGGCGGGATTTATGCCGAACTGATAAAAGATACCGCCATCAGACTGCAGCCGCTCACCGACATCAAAGCCCGGGAACTGATTAATTCCGTGAAAATGGCGCAGCTGCTGAAAGGCTACCGCGGCATGGCACCCTATGATGTTAAATCGCTGGAAGACCTGCTGCTGCGCATCTCAGCGCTGGTGGAAGATAACCCGCAAATCACCGAAATGGACCTGAACCCGGTTAAGGTCCAAACGGACGGGAACGGCTACTGGGTGGTGGACGCCAGGATTATGGTTCAGTAAAAGACCAATAGTTAATATTCAAATATCAATAATCAAGTATTGGTACTAAAAAACGCTGACATAAAAAGGAGAACGCCAATGACAGAAATCAACCGGATTTTCAAGGTAAACGGCAAACCGTTCTTTCCCATCGGCACGGAGACGGTTTACGCCGGCTATGCGCTAACGCCGGAAGAGCATGAAAATGTTTTCCGTGGTTTAAAAGCAATCCACGGCAACAGCATGGCCATTCCCGTCCACTGGGACGCCATCGAGCCTAAGGAAGGGAAATTCGATTTCTCCAGCGTGGACACGCTGATTGCGGACGCGCGGAAGTACGGCCTGAAACTGATTCTGTTATGGTTCGGCACATGGAAAAACGGCGGCATGGAGTATGTGCCGGAATGGATAAAATCGAACCCGAAGCGGTTCAAACGCGCGCTCAACGCACACGGCCGGGATTTATGGTCGCTCTCCGCGCATTGCAAAGCGACGCTGGAAGCCGATAAAAAAGCCTTCAGTGCTTTAATGAAATACCTGAAAGCCAAAGACAGCGTCGAACAGACGGTGATTTCTATCCAGGTGGAGAATGAGCCGGGCATTGTCGGCACCGACCGCGATTATAGTCCGGAAGGGGAAGCCGCCTTTAAAGCGCCGGTAGCGCCGCAGTTCATCGCGGCGATGAAAAAACAGGGCAAAGGCGCCACTTACGACCTGTGGCAAAAAGCCGGGGCCAAAGAAACCGGCACCTGGTCCGAAGTACTGGGCTGGATGCCCGACGCGCCGCATTTCATGTACGTCTGGCACATCGCCTCATATATTGACGCCGTGGCAGAAGCGGGAAAAGCCGCTTATTATCTGCCGATGTTCACCAACCTCTGGATACCGCCGAAGTGGTGGACGCTGCACGGCGCTCAGGCCGTAGATTACGTGGAACGCGAAATTTTGATGGATATTTACCGCTGGGCAACACCGCACCTAGAGACAATCGCGCCGGACATCTATGTCCGGGAGTCACGGGCGTTTGAAAAATTGTGCGAAATCCACACCCGCGAGGATAACCCGCTGTTTACCACCGAGACCTCCGGCGACCAGAATATGTTCCGCGCCATCGCCCAGTTCAACGCCGTGGGCTACCACATGGCAGGAATCGAAAACATTATTGATAAAGACGGCGTGGTGTATCCGGCAACCCAGCATATCGCGGATAATATCCGGTGCGTGGCGTCAGTAATTCCGCTGCTGCTGAAATATCAAGGCACGGGCCGGGTTCATGCCGTGCAGGAAGAATTCGGCATGGACAGCTTCTGGCTGGGCGACCTCGAAGGCTATGTCGGCGTCGTGCAATTCGGGCCGCCGCGCATGGGCGTGCCGTCCGATTACCGTCACCGGAAAGCGCCGGCACCGGCGGCAGGCTGGAACCCGAGCACCGCGGGCCGCGGGCTGATAATCCAAGCCAGTAAACACGAGTTTTATTTGACCGGCTTCGGCTGGCGGCTGTACCTCCGCCCGAAGATTGAACCGGATAGGAACCGCACTGTGCAGTGCCTGGCCGACTGGCTCTTCGAATCGCCGGAAGTGCACTATCTTTCCGTCGACCAGGGCTATTTCGACGAGAACGATAAATTTGTCACCGTCATCCGGCGCAACGGCGGACAGATTGACTGGGGGTTGTGGGTCGAGGGGGATATCGGGGTGGTGCGCGTACGCTTGTGCGATTAAAAGACTAAAGCAATAACAAAAAAGTCGGGGCAGGTAATATCTTGTTGTACCTGCCCTGGCTTTTTTATTTTCAGGATTCCTGAACGCGCTGTCTAACTCGGGCCGATTCTTCTTTCGCAATGATGGGTTTTCGGGTCGACGCGGGTGCTGCTGAGGTTAAAAGTAGACCATTTATGGCACTCCGGGCACTGCAGCAGCCGCGAATTGCCGAGGCGTAAGGAAGTGAAAGACGCTCCCGGTAAATAAGCATAATCAAATTCTGTATTGCATTTCGGGCATTTGAGGTGTGACAGCATCACCGGACCGCCGACTGTTCCTTTCCGAGCGCGCAGCATCAACACCATAACCACGGCTAAAATCACGACGGCAACGATAATTCCGATTAACACTGACAGACCTCCTAAGAGACATTTTTATCTAAGTATCTTGAAATGATTATAACACTACAATAAACTCATTTGTCAGAATAATTGCAAAGTTCTCCCGCATTTTTCGTATAAATAGTCAGCAGGGCTCGCAACGAAAATGAGGAGGACAAAATGACGATTGTGATTAAACAACTGCCGAAAATCCGAAACCCTGAAAAGAAATTCCTCAGGCCTTTGACCCCGAAAGACCTGGTGCCGCGGATTGGCGCCAGCGAGGCGATGATCAGGATTTTTCTACGCAAGTATTATCCCGACATCCATGAAAAAAACAAATCATGGATATTCAGTCCTGAAACTGCCCGTAAAATCGAAACCGACTATAAAAGCAGGGTACAGGCCAGGGAAGCGGATAAAAAGCAGCGCATCGAGAGAGAGTTAGCAGGAATAGATGAATAACAGCCGGAGCGGTCAATAGCCCTGGTTAATGTCCGGACCGGCTTTTTCATCCGATATCAAATTGATAACTTCGGTGAGGTCTTCCTCATCGTCGTGGAAAATGCTCCGCGTCAACACCAGCCCGATACTGCCGCATTCCAAGTAATCGGTTAACCCGTCAACGCCGTTAATACCGGGCGGATGAATATTTTCGAAGGCGGGAGAATCCACGGCACGCGGCGGCTGCGGCCCATAGTTATCCGGAATGAATGTCCGGCCGCACCAGCGGCAGTACCGGTCAAAGACATCAATTGACCCGCCACAACCAAAGCAAGTAACCATTTGATTTACTTCCTTCAGCAAATTATTTTAACCGGATTTCCCTGCAGCCCCGATGAAATCACACTTACTATTCAAATTCTGCCATTACCGTGGAGCGTCTACAAGGCCTAATCGGGTCAGATTAGTGAGACCGAGGGACAAAAACCTACAGTGTGATGATTTTGAAAGGATTTTGACACAGGAAAATACTTGAAAAAATGAAATAGATTTGTGGAGCGGGAGACGAGATTCGAACTCGCGACTTTCTGCTTGGGAAGCAGACATTCTACCACTGAATTACTCCCGCAATTCAGATTAGATTGTATGATAAAAACCGGGAGAAATGCAAGTTGATAAATAGCATACAGCTGTAAGCTTTCAGCTTCATTCCCCGCACTGGATTGATACAGGTTGCTTTTACTCGTTTTGCTGCCCGTGTTATTATTGGGAAAATAGCTGGCATTTTTAAGGGAATATTGATGAACAATACACTGCAGGACCTGGAGCGGATTTTTCATCCGCGCGCCATCAGCATCATCGGGTCTTCCAACCGTGAAGGGAGTTTCGGACGGCTCTTTTTAGAAGGGATCATCCGGATGGGCTATCCGGCAATTTACCCGGTGCACCCGCGTGAAAAAGAATTACTGGGATTAAAGGCTTATCCGGGCCTCCGGGAAATTCCCGTTGAAATTGACCTTGCAATCTCGCTGGTGCCGAGGACGGAAGCGTTGAAAGTGGTGCAGGATTGCGCCGTAAAAGGCGTCAAAGGCCTGATACTATTCACTTCCGGCTTTAAAGAGAAAGACGTTGAAGGCGGCAGCCTCGAACAGGAAATCGTCAGGGCGGCACGGGAAGGCGGGGTGAGGCTGATCGGGCCCAACGCCAACGGCATATACTGTCCGGCGGCGAAAATCTGCACTTTCCCCGGGGCTTTAAAGGTTGGCGGACTACCCACCGAAAGCGGTTCTGTGGCCGTCATTTCCCAGAGCGGCTCTTTTGCGGATTACACCTGCCAGGTGCTGGCCGGTAAAAATATCCGGTTCAGTCAGGCGGCAGGCTACGGCAACGAAAGCGACCTGGGCGCGGCTGATTTCCTGGAATATTGCGGGGCAGACAAAAAAACCCGCGTGATTACCGGTTATCTGGAAGGGATAAAGGACGGCCGCCGTTTTTACGAACTGGCGAAAAAAATATCCAGACAAAAACCGATTATTATCTGGAAAGGCGGGCTGACAGAATCGGGCGCAAAAGCGGCTCTGGCGCATACCGGCGCGCTGGCGGGTTCGCGGCAGGTCTGGGAGGCGATGTTCAAGCAGTCCGGCATCATCAGCGTGCACAGCGTGGAAGAAGTCACGGATTACGTTACAGCATTCAGCTGGCTGCCTTTACCAAAAGGTAAAAGAACAGCGATACTATCCGGCATGGCGGGCACCAATGTCGGCACGGCGGACAACTGCCTGATTACGGGATTGGAACTGGCACAATACACCGAAAAGACAAATAAAAAACTGATGGCAATACTGCCGGCCATCGGCACCACCGCCGCCAACCCGACAGATATCGGCGCAGGGGTGCTGGTGAATCCCGCGCTTTACGGTCAGGCCGCCAAAATACTGCTGGAAGACGAAAATGTGGATATGCTGATTACGATTACCGGCCCGGATAATCCGGCCGCCGTGCGGGGACTGGCAGAGGCGGCAAAGACGGCGAACAAGCCGATGGTTATCTCATTATTCGATATCACGGGATTAGTCGAACCGCAGATTAAATATTTACAGGAGAAACACATCCCGGTTTACACGGACCCGAAACGGGCGGCGAACGCCCTGGCCAAAATGGCGGAATATGCGGATTTCAAGGGAAAAGAATAATCGGTTCGGTTCTCTTATGGTTGTTTTTCTTGACACTTAATCAAAGTCAGTTATTGTAAAGTAGTTTGAGTCAATAATATTATTGGAGGATTTTAATTATGGATGATACAACAGGAACGTTGTCACTAATTGGTTTCCAAGTAGAACCATTGAATGAGAAAGGATTTCATAATTGTAATCAGACAGCTTTTCTTTTTGGAGGTTCGCTAGAGCCTCTTTCAATAGCAAAGTTAGATTCAAAACAGCATCTTTTGTTGAAGGATTTAGTTCATTCTTGTCCAATGGTGTAACAGTCACAAATGTTTCGTATTTCGGCATTAACATAAAATAATCCTCCCTTAATAAATTCCTAGCCTATTATACTCCCTACTTTACAATTTGTTAATTCACGTTTTGTAAAGTAGAAATCACTCTCACATTTATTGTCAACTAATTTTGTAAATACCAACCAAAAGAGAGCTTAACCGAATAATCGTTTTATTAATGACGGAGAAACAAGTATCCTGTTTCTTTTCTGGATCCCGATTGTCATCGGGATGGACATAGATATTTTCTTATCGTTATTAGTTTATTTTAAATGGTATCTTCCTTACGAAAATTTAATTAGCTTCAAAAGTACACATTTGGGTCAAAATATGCTTTAATATATATTTGTTGACTATATTGGAGGACATATAACATGGCAACTTTTGAATTAAAAGCAACGAAACGCCACATCGAGGGCAAGAAAGTAAAGCAGCTGCGCCATCAGGGCCAGACCCCGGCGCACCTTTTCGGTCCCGGTGTGGAGTCTTTAGCAATACAGTGCGAGACCCCGGCACTGACCAATGTACTGGTGGATGCCGGACATACCCAGCTCGTCAGCCTGAAACTCGGGCACGAGCACGCGCCGCGCACCGTGATGATTCGCGAGGTCCAACTGGATAATTACAAAGGCGGCATCCTGCACGTTGATTTTTACCAGGTGAAACTGACGGAAAACATCAGGGTCAATGTCCCGATTATGTTAAAGGGAGAATCCGCCGCGGCCAAGATGAAAGGCAATTCCCTGGTACAGGAACTGAACGAATTGACCGTTTTCTGTTTACCGGCGAATATCCCCAGCGCAATTGAAGTGGATATCACCCCGCTGGTCACCGCCGACCAGATGATTCGTGTTAAAGACCTGCCCGCGATTAAAGATGTGAACATCGTGAACGACCCGGGCGTCGTCGTCGCCAGAATCGCCGTCGAGGTAGTCGAGGTTGTTGAAAAACCGAAGGCGGCTGAAGAAGGCGCTGAGGCAACTGCTGAGGCCGGTGAGACGGCTGAGGGCGAGAAGAAAGAAGCCCCGGCTAAAGCCGAAAAACCCGCCAAGTAACAGTAAACTTTTAAACGTTTTTAAATTCTCAATGGCCGTCCGGATGGTGAAATTCAAATCCGGGGACCATTGAGAATTTTTGTTTTGTGCGGTAATTGTTATTGCATCAGATATAAGTACATAAAGAAATATTTTCATTGTACTTTTTCATCTCTCAGCCAATTATCTGTGACTCGATTCATGCATGGTGATTCCTATTGACTCTTCTCACATATTAATGTTATTATCTTAATAATTTGTGTTAGATTACGCACAAGAAAAATTATGAGGAGAAAATATAAGGATGGAGATGAAAACGGCCAAGGGATTCAATTGGATGTATCCGACAATCGCACTGATTATTATCGTGGTACTGGTTGGAGGAGGGCTGGGATTTGCACTATCCAGCACTTCCAGCAAACTGGATAATACCAGAAACCTATTAGCCTCAACCCAGACGGAATTAGGAACGACAAAGAACCAGCTTTCCAGTACCCAGGACGAGTTATCCACGGCCAATACCAGCCTGGCAGCAACACAAGCGCAGTTAAGCCAAACCCAGACCACGCTGGCAAACACCCGGGGCAATTAACCAGCACCCAGAATCAATTATCATCAACCCAGGACCAACTGAAGACTTCACAATCCGATTTGGCTGAAGCAAATACACAAGTGTCTTCGCTTCAAACACAGCTGTCTTCAACGCAATCTTCACTGTCAACAGCCCAGTCCCAGGTGAGTTCACTGCAAAGCCAGCTGGCGGCAAAAACACTAAAATATTTTGCCAATCAGTCAGCATTAGTCACATGGCTTGCAAGTCAACCTACCTTTAGCAGCACAGACCTCTATAATAGTTCGATCAAACTGAAAAATCTGGCCACTGACGCCGGCTACTTAATGGATGTTTATATTTATTACAATAGTGGCTATTGGGGTGATTGTGAAGTATGCTGCGCAGACGGCAATATATATATTGTGTCCCCCATAAGCCATCAGGTTTCCTGGCTGTACAGCGACGGGACACAACCAACACCCTAGCATTCTGCCTTTATTTTAGGATATATTAGATATATTAAAAGAAGGAGGCTAACAAAAAGCCTCTTTCTTTTATCGGATAATAATGTCAGCGACATTGTTTTAATACCGGGAACCATTGTTATATTTTACCTTTTTGAAAACCGGCAACAGGATAAGGAGAAAAGCATGCGGACAATCAAAGTCGTGAAAAACGTGAGAAAATTGTTTGCATTGTCTTTCGCTTGCTTAGCGCTGGTGACAATAATGTCTTTTTCCCCTGGCGCCGGCCAGTCGGCGGCGCTAACCGCGTCTCAAACGACGAGCCGTCTGCCGGCAGCGCCGCGATTCGCGGCGTACCCCTTTGCGGGGCAACAGAACATCACGATGTATGATGAGCAACTGGGCACGAGTTTTACCCAAAACTTCACATCCCTGGCTTATAACATAACCGCAACCGCACAAACCGGAACGGACGGCTACGGTCCGGCTTACCTGGTTAACGGCCTGGGAAACACCGGCTACTGGTACCAGGTCGGGCTGTCTTACGATTGGGACGGCACGCCGACGACAGGATTTCAGTTAGCTTACGAGGTTTTTAACTCCTCAGGCCACAGCGTCTATCCGGCCCTTGGAGGAGGCGGCATGGCACCGTTCTCACCGGTGAATGCCGGAGATACGATTCTGCTCAGCCTGACCTTCGCCAACGGTAACGTCGTGATGCAAGCTACAGACCAGATAACCGGGGCGCACGCTCAGGAAACTTATACCGCACAAGGGGCGACTTCTTTCACCGGCACTCCTTCCGGGGTGGACAATTCAAACGGTTTCTTCACCGGCCTGATGACCGAATGGTACCATACCGCCCCATATTACGGCGACCAACAAAAAGAGACCTATACGACCACCGGTGCCGGAATCAGCTCGGCATGGTTGTGGATGGATGAATTTTCCGTGGCGCCAAACGGCACCATCGGCGGTTTATTCGGGAAAAACAGTCCCGCCCCCATTTCTTTCAGCAGCAACCCAACTCAACTGCAGTCACTGACTTCAAACGGCGCCACTGTGGCCGAAAACGCCACGCAATTTGTCAGCGGAACCATCTCCCTGGTTTCGCTGACATTCAGTTATTCCATCGCGGGCGGGGGCAGCGCCCCGGCGCCGGTATTGACTTATGTGACGTCAGGAGTACAAAAGACCGCGACACTCACCCAATCGAGCCAGGCGATTCAGGTGGACAATGGCAGCACGTGGAGTGTCTCGAGCCAGCTTTCATCGTCTGCGGCAACGGAACGGTGGCAGACAAATCAGGCCACAACCGGCACGGCATCAACGCCCCAGACAATATCCCTGGTGTACTATCATCAATATCTGGTGACTTTCGCTTTTAATATTACCGGCGGCGGGACGAATTATAGCGCGCCGTCAGTCAATTACCAGCAATTCGGCAGCGCGGCATCCCAGGCTGCGGGCACACCGGTCTGGGCAGACGCCGGCCCATATTCTTTCCCTACCCTGCTGACCGGTTCTTCGGACTCCGAGCGCTGGGATGCGCCCACTGAGACTTCGGGCACCGTCTCTGCGACAGGCAGCATTACCACAGAATACTACCATCAGTTCCTGGCGATTGTGAATTATGCGGTGATTGACGGGGGGACACCGGGAGCACCGACCTTCAATGCCACTTATTTTGGTACGGCGTTTGACCGGACTTTAACAACACAACCGCAAAATTTGTGGGTTGATAACAGCGCATCTTATTCCATTGACAGCCTGCTGCCCGGTTCTAACGCCACAGAACGCTGGCAGCCGAATACAGCAACGACAGGAATAGTGACTTCATCAGTAAACATCAGCATTTCCTATTTCCATCAATATTATGTAACGTTCAGCCAAAATTCTGCTGACGGCGGGTCAATTTCTTCGAAAAGTGACTGGTACGAGGCGGGCACATCCGTTCAATCCAATGCCAGCGCAAATGCCGGATGGCAATTTGAGAACTGGAGCGGGTCCGGGACGGGCTCCTATTCGGGGACTGACAGCAGCGGAAACGTCACTATCGATTCGCCGGTAACGGAAACGGCCGTTTTCTATCCCGGTCTGACAATGACGGTATCCGGAAAAATTTCAGTGAGCTATACTTACGGGACGGTAACCGGCGCGGTACCTGCAGGCGCACCCGATACAATCTACGCACCGGTGGGAACGAGCGTTCAGCTCACGGCCAAACCGAAATCATTTATCTATTCATTTGCAGGCTGGACCGGCGCGGTGACGGATAATAAAAGCAGTATCGCGACCGTGCTGGATGCGCCGCAAAACATCAACGCCGACTTTGCTTATAATTACCTGAACATCGGGTTAATTGCGGCAGGGATAATCATCGTGATTGCGGCCGCGATTATTCTGATAATACGCAGGAAAAAGAAACCGACGTCTACCGTCTCCGGCTGAAATATGCAAGGTTAACACCGGAAATAAAAGCTGCGAGAGTTATCTTGGATAAAAAAAGAGCCGGCTGCTTAAAGCAGCCGGCTCTACAATTTAGAACTAGTGCAGTTATTTCTTTAAGGCATTCAGTTTCTTGACCAGACGGGCTTTGCGGCGGGCGGCATTATTGGGATGAATAATCCCTTTGCCGGCAGCTTTATCCAGCGTGGCGATGGCATTGACGGCGGCAGCTTTGGCTTCATCCGCATTACCGGCGGTGATTTTTTTCTCCGCTTTGGTAATACTGCTCTTGCATTCGGTGCGGATAGCTTTATTGCGGCTTGTCCGTTTGACATCGGTACGCAGCTGTCTGATTTGTGAAGCTATATTAGGCAATTTCTGACTCCTTATGCTTTATTGCTAGCCTGTATTTTTAATTTCGTTACCAATATTTTAAGATTGCGGATTGGACTTAATGGAAGTCCCTTCACCCGCCCGGGTGACATTGATGACGCCGCGGACACCTTCAATCCGGGAAAGGACCCGGCTCAACTGCCCCAGGTTTTCGATACCCAACGTGATTGAAATTGCTGCCTGCCGGTCCGGTTTCTCCGAAACATTCATGTTGGCAATGTTGACCTTTTCCGCCGCCACCACAACAGTAATATCACGGGCCAACCCCACTCTGTTCCAGGCGTCCACCACCACCGTTACCGGATAGGTCAAACCGACCTGGCCCCAATCAACTTCAATCAGCCGTTCTTTTTCGTCCTCATTAATAATATTAACACAGTCTTTGCGGTGAATACTGACACCGCGGCTCCGTGTCACAAATCCGATTATCTCATCTCCGGGCACCGGATTGCAACATTGAGCCAGACTAACCAACATATC
>Ga0326728_10024899_pt1 | contig 10775 bp, 6 predicted proteins | sample MB3enrmetagenome_FD_207602 | JGI IMG/M metagenome (GOLD analysis project Ga0326728, IMG submission 207602) | Lab enriched peat soil microbial communities from McLean, Ithaca, NY, United States - MB31MN | ecosystem: Environmental > Terrestrial > Soil > Wetlands > Peat | place: USA: New York...
CAGACCGCAGACCGGGCAATAGCAGTTTTCCACCTGGACGGTCTGGTGGCAGCGAGTGCAGGTAATCTCCATACACTTCAAAGCCTATCTCATTTGGCCGCAGGATGGGCAGACTGGATTCTACGGTTGCGGCGGCGCATGGCTCACCGGCCGCCCTCATCTCGGTACACTGTTGGCTTTATTGAGCTTGCAAAGGAGCATGCCGCAGGATTTGCTTTTATTCCGCGAGCTTGTCCAGGGGCTGTTCCAGGGATCTGCCCAGCTTTGCCAGAACGATGGCCTCCGCTGCCTGGACGGCCTCTTCGAGCGTCATGTGTGTCGAATCCAGAACTACGGCATCCGGAGCCGGCTTAAGCGGCGAATCGGCGCGGTTGCGGTCCCGCAGGTCGCGGGCGCGCAGGTCGCGGATCACTTCTTCGGGTTGCACCTGGGGTGTGCAGCCGCTCTGGCCAAGCTGATCGTACCGGCGCATTCCCCGCACCTCGGGAGCTGCGTCAAGGAAGATCTTGACATCGGCATGAGGAAAGACGACTGTGCCGATGTCGCGGCCCTCCATCACCACCTGGCCCTTTGCGCCGAGTTGCTGTTGCAGGCGAACCATCCAGGCGCGAATGGCGGGAAAGATGCTCACCCGAGAGGCTGCGTCGGTGACGATTTGATTGCGGAGCAGGCCGGTGACGTCTTCACCGTCGAGCAGGACGCGGTTTTCCGCTCCGCCCGGCTCCGTGCTGCCAGGTTCGAGGCGAATGATGGTTTCCGCGGCTAGCCTTTCCAAGCTGCTGCTCTCGTCCAGAGGCAGCTCTGCGCGCAGCGCCTTCAGGGCGAAGGCACGGTACATGGCGCCGGTTTCAAGGTTGAGCAAACCAAAATGCCGGGCCAGATGCCGGGCGATGGTGCTCTTTCCAGCTCCGGCCGGTCCGTCAATAGCCACGATCATTTTCCGGTCCGGTTCGTTGGAGCCAAGGAAGCTTTCTCCCGCGTTCATCCGCGCTTCTTCGTGCTTCGCCCGGCGCTCTGTCTGGATGGAGCGGTAAAGCCAAAACGCTTCGCGTTTCCAGCTTTGGCGCCGGCAGCCAAAGCAGGCTTGCGGCTGCTGCCTGACGAGCGAGCATCGGGCCTCGCATCTTTCCTCGCGGCACTGCCACCGCGGAGAAGGCTGCCGCTACGCACGGTTGTGCCGGCCTTTCCTGACATCTGGCCGCCCTTGCCGTGCCCGTTATGCTGCCCGATTCCCGCGGCCGAGGGTTTGGTGTTCCGTATCCCTGAGGAAACCTTGGCCGAATGGTTGCGGGCACTGCCGTTTCGATTACTCCGGGATCCGTTGCTTGCACCAGGAACGGCATGTGTGCCCGCACGCTTGCCGTTGTTGTTCTTGGCGGCATTCGGAGTCCAGCGCGCCGCGGAGGCCGAGCGAGACCCGTTGGTTGCGCGCGCCCCTGCAGTTCGCGCTCCAGCGCTGCGGGCTTCGGGTCCTGTACGGCGGGCGGTGCGGTTGCCTGAGGAGGTTTGTGCCTGCTTGCGGTCGCGTGAGTGAGCGGCCGGGCGGCTGAAGCGGGGCCGCGCAGCCGGGGACTTTCCGGCCGCTGCGGGCTTGTGTGCGGCGGGAATCCGGGGCGTGTGGACTTCTGACGCCTTGAGCGGCACGGCCGAACTCTGATCCGGAGCTTGCGAGGCAGCGGCGGCCTGCAAGTGCACCGCGCGATCATGCGTCTCCTCTTCGTGCTCATGGGAGTGCAGGAAGTAAGACGAAGCCGGCATCGAGGAGCTGGCATAAGCGGTAGGCGGGACGGCAAACTCGGGCAGCGTTCCGGCAACGTAGAAGTGCGGCGCGTGTCCCATCGAAATGGTATGCACCTGGCGGGTAGCCACCAGACCGCGAAGCACTTCGCGCACCTTACTACGCGCGGTCAGAGGGGCCAGGAACATCTCGACCTCTTCCATGCTAGCCGCGATCACGGCCTGCAGGTAGATTGAGGCGAGCACGGAAATGGCGGTCACTTGAGAGGTGGACGCGCCTTCTGCAATGGCTTTCTGGAAGCGGGTTCGCAGAAGCTGCCATTGGGCAGTGCGGCCGGGGGCGGAGATAACCGGAATGATGCGAAGCTGCTGCCAGAGCTCAGTGATGGCGCGCAGAACAGCGGATTCAGTGACTTCGCGGCCCAGGGCATGCTTGAGAGCCGGGATAGTGGCGTCGCCCGCCTCGAGGAGCTTGTAAGCCTGTACAGCCAGCGGCGAAACCTGGCGGGAGCCGGTAAGTTGCGGACTGCGACGCCAGTCGCGGTCGCCCCGGAGCGCATACACGTATGGCAGAACCCATGCCGCTACAACGAAATCGGGGTGCTCGCCCGGCTGTCCCAGCAGGTTCAAACGCACTGCCACGCCGTCTGTCTCCAGGCGTACCAGCAACTCCTCGGCAAGCGCAATATGTTTGGGATCGGGGGTCGCATTCCGATGACCCGCTACGGCCTCAACAAATGAAGGCGCGATGGAAGAGGAAAACTGCCTCCTGGGCAGGAAAAGACACAGACCGGTCTCTTCAATCCACGTCCGGGCGTCCTCCAGTGTGAGTGTCCCGTGTCCGTTCAGGCGCATCCTTTCGGCGCGCGATGCTTCTAATTGCTCTGCTGTCAAAGAAAAACCTCACTTCCAGGCTGGCGACCGGGCATTCTTCACGGATACCGCAGGATCACCTGAGTTTTTGTATAGTCTTGGCTTCCTGATGGTTGCGTCGACTTGACTCTTCGGCCTCACCACAATCGGTTCATGAAAAATGCTGCGCGCCGGGCTACCCACACTCCTGAGAGTGGGGCGAGCCACCTACCCGTTCATTCTAAATGCGAATTAGATTCGATGGAAGGCCCGCTGGATCTCCTTCCAGGAATACAGCAAAGCTATTGGACGTCCATGCGGGCAACTTGTTGGGTGCTCAGTCTTTGCAAGTTCCAAAAGTAACCACTCCATGCGAACCGGGTCAAGAGCAGTGTTGACCTTGATGGCGGAATGGCAGGCGATGGAGGCGGCAATCCTCGTCCGGAGCGCCGTAAGATCTTCATTCTGCTTAACTTCTTCTGGTCCGGCCGAGGATTGCTCGATCACTTCGCCCAACATCCGTTCCAGGGCCGCCCCCTCCAGGCCAACCGGGGCAGCTTTGACCGCAAGTGTTTGAGGGCCAAAGGGTTCCACCTCAAATCCGTTGCGCTCCAGTTCCTCGGCGATACCGGCAAATACAACCATCTGCTCGGGCTTGAGTTCCACCAGGAGGGGCATTAGTAACCTCTGACGCTGTACTCTCTCAACCTGGCGGTCCCGCAAAATTTTTTCAAAAAGGACTCTCTCGTGAGCCACATGCTGGTCGATAATCCATAGTCCGTCGTCGCCGGCGGCCAGAATGAACGACTCGCGCAATTGCGCCAAGGGCTTGAGAGAGCCCAGTTGGTTCAGGTTGGCGGCCGCCTGTTCGGCCTCGACAAGCACTGTCGCGGCCGCCGGACCTGCCTCGTCCAAAACTGCCCCGCTGGCCGATAAGCGGCCCTGACCGGGGCTGCAACTGTCCAGGCCGGGGGGGGCGGCCGGCTGGAAGAGGGCCCCCGCAGCCTCGCCCCAGGCCTCCCGGTCGAAGCTGCCTGATTCAAAGCTGCCTGGCCCGAAACTGCCTGCACCGAAGGGCAAGCTGCCGGGCATCGGTGAAGGCTGGCGTTGAGTCAACTGGAACGGCTCGGCGTCAGTCCGGGCAGTCTGAAGCGCTTCCGGCTCGGAGTCCGGTTGCGGCGGAACGGGCGCCGAGTCAGGTGACCCCGGCAGAGGCGACGCGGCAGGAGGCATCAGGGAGGGGCTGGCGTTGGGCTGCGAGTCAAGCGCGGCCAGAAAACCGGCGGCGGGCCGAGCTTTGACCAGCGCCATGCGCAGGCTGTCGCGGACAAAATCGTGGACCAGGGATTGCTGACGGAAGCGGACTTCGGTTTTCGCGGGGTGTACGTTGACGTCCACTTCTTCGGGAGGCAATTCCAGGAAGAGCAGAACGACCGGGAAGCTGGTGGGGGGAATCACGTTGCGATAAGCCTCGGTGATGGCGTGCATCATGAGGCGGTCGCGGATGAGGCGCTTGTTGACGAAGATGTAGATGGAGTTGCGGTTCAGCTTCTGCAACTCGGGCTTGGAGAAGAAACCGGTCAGGCGCAGGGCTCCGGGATCGCGCTTCGGCTGGTTGGGATCTCTCTTCCAGGGAGGAGGCTCGGGCAGGCCGGCGCGTTCCAGAGCCGTCTCGGCGGCCACGGGGAGCAGCAGGCCCAGCGTTTCTTTGCCGAAGATCTGATAAATGCGCTCGGCGGTGCGGGCGACGGGCGGCGCGGAGACGATGGTGTGGGAGGCGGAGATGAGCTCGAAGTGCTTTTCAGGGTGAGCCAGTGCGTAGTGGGTGACGAGTGCCGTGACGTGGGCCAGTTCTGTGGATTCGGCGCGAAGAAATTTGCGCCGGGCCGGGGTGTTGAAGAACAAATCGGCGACGGCAATGGTGGTTCCGCGCGGCAACGCGGCATCGTCCACGCGCAGGATCTTGCCGCCAGCGATTTCGATGCGAGTTCCAATGGACTCTTCGCCAGCGGCCGTGCCCAAAGACGTCTCGAGGGTCACGCGGGCTACGGAGGCAATGGATGGGAGCGCTTCGCCGCGAAAGCCGAGAGTGGCAATCGAGAGCAGATCGTCGGCGGTGCGAAGCTTGGAGGTAGCGTGGCGCTCGAAGGCGAGCAGCGCGTCGTCGCGGTTCATGCCGTAACCGTCGTCGGCAACGCGGATCAGGCGCCGCCCGCCGGCCTCGACCTCGACCCGGATGCGGCTGGCCCCGGCGTCCAAAGCGTTTTCCAGGAGTTCTTTAACGACCGAGGCCGGGCGGTCCACAACCTCGCCAGCGGCGATCTGGTTGGCAACCTGGTCGGGAAGAATGCGGATGCGGCCCATCAGGATTCAGGTTAAACCAGAGATCATGGGTTAGATATCTTGGACAAAACAAAGAATGCGATGCTCGAGTCTGCGGCCGACTTGCTGTAAGATGGTTGGTTCACCCGGCTGCTGCTGTCAGTGCCGTGTGCTTCTCCTTAGATAACCTGAGATTGACAACTTGGCAGCGAGAGAGGGTCGAAGAAGGAGTTCTGTGGTCGCCCCAGCCTTCCGTTCTTTCCGCACTCGTCTTTGCCTGGTCTTGTTTGCAGCCGTCGCCGCCAGCCTTGCAGTTGCTCAAACCCTGTCCGGATCTCGCATTACGCAGGCCATCGACGACCAGCAGCGCGTCACACTCAAGGGCAACGTGCATCCGCTCGCACAGGCGCGCTTCGATCAGGGCGTTGTTGCCGACTCGTTCCCGGCCGAGCGGATGCTCATGTTGCTGCAGCGATCACCGGAGCAGGAAGCGGCCCTCCGCCAATTCCTTCAGGACGTTCACACGCCCGGCAATCCCAGCTATCACAAGTGGCTCGCGCCAGAGGAATTTGGCAAGGCTTACGGCCCCAGCGATGCAGATGTTGCGGGAGTGAGCGCATGGCTCGAGTCGCATGGTTTCTCTGTCGCGGCCGCCGGTAAGGGCAAAACAGCCATCGAATTCTCAGGCAATGCCGGACAGGTTCGTGAGGCCTTCCATACGGAGATTCACACTTACCGGATCAAGGGCGTGGAGCACCATGCCAACGACCGTGACCCGCAGATTCCGGCGGCACTGGCGACGGTGGTGGCCGGCATCACGCCGATGAACGATTTTCGTCCCAAATCCAACGCCGAAGTGCTTGGCCAGGCCTTATACGATGTGCGCACCCACCAGGTGACGCCGGAATGGACGACCTACGGCCTGCCTACGCCATCGCTTGCGGTTGCTCCGGGAGACTTCGCGGTCCAGTACGACTTGAATCCCCTCTACAGCGCGGGGACCAACGGAACCGGAGTCACCATCGGCATTATCGGCGACTCGAACGTGAACCCCACGATGGTGGCCGCCTACCGCACCTTGTTCGGCCTGCCCGTTGGCACCCTCAACGTGATCGTAGACGGCAACGATCCCGGCATAAGCGGTGCGGTAATTGAGTCTTACCTGGACGTTGAACTCTCCGGCGCGGTTGCTCCCGGCGCAACCATCAACCTTTACACTTCGGCGGGCACCAATGTGCAGGATGGTCTCTATCTAGAGGCGATGCGAGCAGTGGGCGACAACCAGGCCGCGGTGCTCAGCACCAGCTACGGCGAATGTGAACAGGATCTGGGCGCGGCCGGAAATCAATTCTGGGCCGCAATATGGGAGCAGGCTGCCGCGCAAGGACAGACGGCGATGGTTTCCTCAGGCGACGGCGGCTCCGCGGGCTGCGATGATTTCGACAATCCGGATGCGGCGCAGTACGGACTTGCCGTGAGCGGCTTTGCCTCGACTCCATGGAACATTGCCGTGGGTGGCACTGACTTCTATTACAGCAACTACAGCGGCACTTCTGCAGTGCAGAATGCCCAACTCGCGAACTACTGGAACCTGACCTCGTCAAGCCAGCCGGTTACGTCTCTGCTGACACCCATTCCCGAGCAGGCATGGAACAATGCCTTCGGGCTGAACCTCTACACCGCGGGAGTGTACAACCCGTCGAAGTTTGGCATCACGATTGTGGGTGGCAGTGGAGGCGCAAGCAGTTGCTCTAACGGCACCAGCGCCGCCGACGGAACTTACTCATCCTGCAGCAGCGGATACGCCAAACCTGCGTGGCAGACCGGCACAGGCGCGCCCGCCGACGGCGTGCGCGACATTCCCGACGTCTCGCTGTATGCCGCCAACGGGATGAACGACAGCTTCTATCCCATCTGCGCGGCGGTAGACGCAACCGCGGATGTGTGCACCGCCGGCAGCAGCGGTTTCGTAAATATTTATGGCGTAGGCGGCACATCCGCCTCCTCGCCAGCCATGGCGGGCATTCTGGCACTCGTCAACCAGAAATACGGACGCCAGGGGCAGGCCAACTTTACTCTCTATCCCCTTGCCACCCAGCACCCCGCCGTTTTTCACGATGTCACCGTCGGCAGCAACAATGTGCCATGCGTGCAGGGTTCGCCCAACTGTGCGCTCAGTACTCTCAAGGACAATACGAACGGCTTTTACACGCTGGGCAAATACTATTCCGGCACGGGATACGACGAGGCCACCGGCCTGGGCAGCGTGGATGCCAGCCTGCTTGTGCAGTACTGGAATTCGCTCAGCTTTGCGGCTACCAGCACCACTCTCAGCATGGACCAGACGAGCTTCACTCACGGAACTCCGGTTACGGTGAGTGTAGGCGTGAGCGGCAACGGAGGCACGCCTACGGGCGACGTTGCCCTAATCAGCACGGCAATCCCAACGGTGAATACCGGAGCAGGTGAACTGACGCTCCAGAACGGCGCGGCAACAAGCACGATCAACGATCTTCCCGGCGGACAATACAAGCTCACCGCCCGTTATGCCGGCGACAGCACCTTCGGGCCCTCCACTTCTCCGGCGGTTGCGCTCGATGTGACTCCGGAGGCCAGCACTGTGTCAGTCTCCGGCCTCGATTACAACTACAGCACCGGCGTACTTGGCACCGTGTCGAGCGGAGGAAGTTACCCCTATGGAAACTACGTGGCCTTCGATGCGCAGGCTGCCGGCGTACATGCCGCCGCAGGGTCCACAGATGGCATCGCAACCGGAACCGTCGTCATTACAGACTCCGCGAGCACGGGCACGATCGGTTCAGGCACCATGAATCTGGGCAGCAACAGCGTGGTCCACTGGTGGCCCGCCTCGGGACTGCCGGCAGGCAACCATAGCTTAGTGGCCAGCTACTCTGGAGACCCGAGTTTCAATCCATCGAGCAGCGCGCCGTTCACGCTCACCATCACCAAGGTTGCGCCGTACAGCATGGCCCGGGCGAATCCGCCTGTGATCGCGACGAATGGGACCGCCGCGCTGAGCGTGGCATTCGGCGTTCCCACCTATGCTCCGCCTCCAACGGGGGCGGTCACGTTTACCTCCGGAACCACGGTATTGGGAACCGGGCAACTTGCTTCGTGCGCGTCCTCTGCTCAGCTCAATACCTATCCTTGCGATATCGTGGGCGGGGGCTACTCCGGCGCAAGCGTCAACGTTTCCGGCTTGCCGATGGGCGCCACCACGGTCACGGCCGTATATGGCGGAGATGCTAACTTCAATCCTGTTACCTCTTCCCCGTTTACCGTTACGGTCGAGAATCCAGTCGGGCTGACCGCAACGGCAAATCCGACTTCGATCAACCAGCTTCAATGGACCGCTGTCACTGCCACTGTGACGGGCGTTAGCGGCGTGGTGGCTCCGACGGGGTTCGTTTTCTACGATGCCATCGGGCCCTACGGGACGTGGACCGGCGGGGAAAATCTGGTCAATGGTTCGGCCGTCATGAACTTTGCCGGGAACGGGTTCCAGCCCGGCACTGTCTCCGTCCAGGTCACTTACGAGGGGGATGCGAACTATGCTCCCACCGGAGTGACTGTCCCATTCGTCATCACGGTTCCATTTACCGTGGCTGGAGCTCCGTTTGAGATCACCACGCCTGGCGCAACCACGGGAAACACCTCGACCGTTACGATTACGCCGGTCAATGGGTTTACCGGAACTGTTAATCTCGCGTGCGTCCTCACCACTTCTCCAGCCGGCGCGCAGCATCTGCCCAGTTGCGGCATTACGCCCGCTGTTGCCATCACAGGCACAACCGCCGCCACAACCACCATGACCATCACCTCGACGGGCGCTACCACGTCAGGCGCGCTGAGTCTTCCCGCGACGAACAGGATGCGCTGGCTGGGAGTGAACGGAGCTGTGACCCTGGCCGGCCTGATTCTGTTGGGGATCCCCGCACGAGGCCGCAGGCGGCGCTTCCTGCTGGGCCTCGTTTTCGTTCTGGTTGTTGGGGGCTGCTTCTCCGGCTGCGGCGGGGCAGGTGGCGGCGGCGGCAGTGTAATCACGATCCCCGGGACCACTGCCGGCGACTATACGTTCACAGTGACCGGCACCAGCCAGGGTGTCTCCGTCAACGGCACGGTCATCGTCACAATACAGTAACAGGCTCAGCTCTAAGCGGTTCAGACGCCGAAGAAGCCGTTGTGGCTGGCCTCTTCGAGACGGACGGCGAGATAATCCCAGAGCGCGGGGCAGCCGGCCTTGATCTCCGGAGCGACGCGGCGCACCACACGCTCGTAGCTGATGCCGTTCTCACGCCAACTTTGCCCCTGGTTAGAGAGGTTGAGCAGGACCGGCATGGCTCGATCGACAGAATGAGCGAAATGAGACTCGGATGTGTCGCCATCTTCGAACTCCTGCCACAGGGCCAGAAAAGCTGCGCCCTGCGGCCCCGGCAACATTCCAAAGATGCGCGTGACGGAAGCGAGTTCCGCGGCCATGCGTTGTTCCCAGCCACCTTCAACAAAGACCATCGTGTCGCCGGCATCGATTTCGCCGATGTCGTGAACCAGGAGCATGGCGATGACCCGGTTGATATCGACCGGGGATGCGGCATAGGTGGCCAGGGAGGCAGCCATGAGGGCAATCTGCCAACTGTGCTCGGCTGAATTCTCATAGCGGTCGAGGCCCACGGGACGAACCTTGCGCGTGACGGCTTTGAGCTTGTCCAGTTCCAGGATGAAGTCGACGATCTGTTGCATCGATGGACCTTTCGGATTAGTCCGGTTTGTGTGAAGGAGGGCTCGCGCGGAAGCTGAGTACGGCGTGGAGGGCTCGCATAAAGCAGAAAATGCCGCGCGATGGCGGCATTTCTGCGGTCGGAGCGAGTCGGGGTGCTTAGATGCCTACGCCAAATTCGCTGGCCTGCTGCTCGCCGGCGTTCGCGTAGAAGTCGTAGGGAGTGCGCTTCTTGAATTTGGAGCGGCTGCGCAGTTCGGCTCCCAGGTAGATGCTGAGCGCGGCGACGGCCATGCCAATCGAAAACCAGCCGATGACCTGCAGGACTTTCGACTCCCTTTTTTCTTCGATCTGGACTTCTTCGGCGAGCACAAGGGTTTCGGGTTCGTTGAACATGGCGGCGACAACCTCCTGCACTTCTATGATACCCCAGTTTTAAATCGGCCGGCCCACATGGTGGACTGTGCGGATTGTGGATTTGTTTACCTCGTGGAGTCGATCCGGGAGATCCATGCGGCCTTTTCTACATCGGGAAGAAAGCTGGCGCGAATCGAATTCGAGGCCAGCCGGCGCAGTTCGTCGCGACTGAAGCCCTGCTCGGTGTGGGCGAGCAGGTACTCGTTGGCCAGGTCGGAGCCGAAGAAGGCGGGGTCGTCGGAGTTGAGCGTGACCAGCAGGCCGGCATCGAAGTAGCGCCGCAGCGGGTGCGAGGCAAAGGACGCGCAGACCCCGGTGCGGACATTCGAACTCGGATTCAGTTCCAACGGCGTGCCACGCTCTTTCAAGTCCTGGAGCAGGTAAAAGTCCCGGATTGCCGAAAGAGCGTGGCCGATGCGTTCCGAGCCAATCGAGAGCGCTTCGCGGATGGCCTCGGGGCCGGTGGTTTCGCCGGCATGGTTGGTGAGGCGCAGGCCGGCTTCGCGCGCCTGCGCATAGAGGGCTCGGAAGGGCTCGGAACCGGTCCGGCGCTCATCGCCGCCCAGGCCGATGCCGATGATGGAGGGGTAACTTGCACGCATTTCGGCGGCCTTGCGGAAGACGCGCTCTGCCTCCTCAACGGCGAAGTGGCGCACGGCGTCGAAGATCCAGTAAATCGAGATGCCAAGTTCGCGCGCCGCACGTTCCC
>Ga0326728_10024900_pt1 | contig 10775 bp, 11 predicted proteins | sample MB3enrmetagenome_FD_207602 | JGI IMG/M metagenome (GOLD analysis project Ga0326728, IMG submission 207602) | Lab enriched peat soil microbial communities from McLean, Ithaca, NY, United States - MB31MN | ecosystem: Environmental > Terrestrial > Soil > Wetlands > Peat | place: USA: New York...
GGTGGGGGTGTGTGCAGAAGCGTGGGTGAATGGCCGGGCCGTGGGGAAGCGGCCGTGGGGTCCGTACGTCTTCGACGTGACCGAACAACTCCACCCGGGGAAAAACCAATTAAAGGTCCGGGTGGCCAATACCGAGGGCAACACCCGTGCGGTGGGGCCCTGGGTCGGCAATCTTGCCAATATCGATATCGACGGCTGGCATGGACCGGCCCGCTTGGTGCCGTTTGTTGAGCGGGAGATCGTCTGCCCGTTGGACTGATCCCAGCGGGGTGGCAGGTGGCGGGCGGGAACCCCACACTACTTGCGACGTGCCACTATCCCTCCCGATCCATCAAACCACTTGGCAACCCTACACCTTTTCTGATAATTCTAATGGGTTGAGTACCGGGGGGGGAATCCCCGGAGGGTTTGGCATCCGCAAGCCAGGACATACAATTTGCTCTATCAATTGTCCGTAAGACCCACGTCGACAGGATGGATTGGGGAGGCCGGAAGCGGTTGCATATCTTCGGAAGCAGGAAGGGTGGCTTTCCATGATCGAAGTTGAGAACCTCAGCAAGCGTTATGGCCCCACGCTGGCCGTCTCCGGCGTGAGCTTCAATGTGCAGAAGGGTGAGGTGCTGGGCTTTCTCGGCCCCAATGGCGCCGGCAAGACCACCACCATGCGCGTGATCACGGGATTTTTTCCCCCCACATCGGGCAAGGTTCGAGTGGCGGGCCATGACGTGGTGGAGGACCCCCTGGAGGCGAAACGGTGCACCGGTTATCTTCCCGAGACCCCGCCCGTCTATCCGGACATGACGGTGGTGGAGTATCTGCCCTTTGTGGCGCGGATCAAAGGTGTGCCGCGTCGCGACATTAAAGCCCGCATGGACGAGGTCATACAGAAATGTGCATTGGGTGACGTGCGGCATCGGGTGATCGGAAAACTCTCCAAAGGTTACCGCCAACGGGTCGGTTTGGCGCAGGCCTTGATTCATAACCCCGAAGTGTTGGTCCTCGACGAGCCGACCGCCGGGCTCGACCCCAAACAAATCATCGAGACCCGCGAATTGATTACCGGATTGGCGGGCCAGCATACGGTGATCCTGAGCACGCACATTCTGCCGGAAGTTTCGAAAACCTGCCAGCGCGTGGTGGTGATCAACGCGGGGCAGATTGTGGCCGTCGGGACGCCCGATGAACTGATGCAGCGACTGCAAGGGTTTGGAACGGTCCTCGTGACGGTGGAAGGTCCGGTAGCGGCCATTACGGAAAAGTTCCAGCGGGTTGAGGGGGTGAATCTGGTTGTATCCCACGAATCCCATGATGGCCGTGTAACCCTGGAAGTCCACTCCGAAAAGGATAAGGATGTCCGGGCGGAACTGGCACGCGCCATCGTGGAATCCGGCTGGAAGCTTTACGAACTGGCGACGAGTGGCTTAAGCCTGGAAGAAATCTTCCTGAAACTTACGACTAAAGACCTTAGCGAAGAAGCCGCAGCGAAAGCGGAGAAAGCGGCAAACTGAAAGGGCAGGGATTAGGGATTCGAGATCGGGGATTCGGGAATCGGTTGCTCGATGCAGGGGATTGAGGATGGGCTTTTCCCTAACCCCTGATCCCCAACCCCTAATCCCTCACAAGAAAGGAAACGCACCATGCGCAATGTCCTGGCGGTGGCAGGGAAGGAATTACGAATTTACTTCCACACGCCCATCGCCTACATAGTCCTGACCGACTACACCGTTCTATGCGGATTTGTCTTTTACAGCTCTACGGCTTTCTTTGCCCTCCAATCCTTACGTATGGAAATGCAGGGAGGAATGGGGGCCCCGCCGTTGAGCCTGAATGAAATGATCATCCGGCCCATCCTGGGTGGGGTGCTGACGGTGGTGCTGCTTTTCGTGATTCCCCTCATTACCATGCGGCTTTACGCCGAGGAGAAGGGCTCGGGGACCATGGAACTCCTGCTCACTTCCCCGCTCACCGACATGGAAATTATCCTGGGGAAATTTCTGGGCGCCATGACTTTGTTTGCCATCCTGGAAGCCCTGACGTTTAGCTACTTTACGGTTCTCTTTATTTATGGAAATCCCAATGCCAAACCGTTGATCGCCAATGCGCTGGGAATGCTGCTCTATGGCGCCGCGCTGATGTCGCTGGGCATGTGGATCTCCACCTTCACCAAGAATCAAATCATCGCCGGCACGGTGGCCATGCACGCTTTTCTGCTCCTTTACCTGCTGGACTGGGTAAGCGCGTACTCCCAAAGTACCATCGGGCAGGTGATTTCCTATATGGGGCTGCAATCCCATTTCGACAATTTCTCGAAGGGTGTTATTCAATTGAGCGACGTGGTGTATTACCTGTCAGTGGTCATTCTGGGAATTTTCCTGACCGCGCGCTCCGTGGAAGCCCTGAAAGGGAGGCCGTAGCCATGGCTTGGAAAGATCGTATCGGCGGCCGAAGTGGACAACAAGTTTTGACCGGAGCTAATTTCGCTCTTTACACGCTCATCGTGATTGCCCTTATCGCGCTGGTGAACTGGTTTGTCAGTAACCATGACAAGCGATGGGACATGACCCCCAATAAGAAGTACAGCCTCTCCGAGCAGACACGCAAAATCCTCAAGAACCTTCACCAGGATGTGACCATTTACGCCTTCGACCAGGAGCGCAACTTCAGTGACCGCCGCGACGTGCTCGGCATGTTCTCGTCAGCGTCCAGCCGGGTGAAAGTGAAATACGTTGACCCTATTCACCAACCGGCTTTGGCCAAGGAATTCGGGGTGCGTGCCTTTGGAACCACCGTGGTATCTGCGGGCGATCGCCACATGGAAGCGCAGGGTGAAGGCGAAGAAGGTATCACCAACGCGCTGGTGCGCGTCTTGAAGGGTCAGCGGACGGCTTGCTTCATTCAAACGCATGGCGAGCGCGACCCGGAGAGCACGGAGCGCGACGGCTACGACCGGTTCAAGAAGCAACTCGGCGATGAGAACTACCAGACGGAAATGCTTCCCTTCTTGCAGAAGATGGAAATCCCCAAAGAATGCACCATGGTGATAATTGCCGGGCCGCAAAATGACTATCTGCCCGCGGAAGTTGACGTCATTCACAAATACCTCCAGGACGGCGGGCGGGCGCTCGTGATGCTGGATGCCGGGGTCGACCTTCCCAATCTGACGAAACTGTTGAGTGACTATGGGGCGACGGCTCGCAACGATTTGGTAATTGACGAAAACCCCGTGGCTCAGATTTTCGGCACTGAGCCTTACATGCCCTTGATTGTCAAGTACGGGAGCAACCCCATCGTTCAACCCCTGAACGGACGGGCCACTCTTTTCCCCATCTCCCGCTCCTTTGAGGTGGGCAAGGATGCCAAACCGGGCGCGAGCGCCGACTCGCTCTGCGACACTTCCACGGACAGTTATGGCGTCATGGACTGGACTCCCAAGATAAAGGAGATTCAGTTTCACGCCGGTAAGGACCTGAAGGGTCCCCTTGCCGTAGCCGTGGCGGGCTCCATCTCGGGGGAAGGTGAAAAGAAAACGGAAGGCCGTTTTGTGGCCACGGGAACTTCCCTGATCGCGGCGAACAGCTTCCTGGGTTTTCAGAGCAACCGCGATTTCGTCATGAACTCGATCAACTGGCTTTCGGCGGATGAAGATCTCATTTCCATCCGGGCCACGCCTCCGGAATCCCAGCACCTGAACATGAACGCGGAACAGATGCGACGGGTGCTCGTTCTGGGCGTGTTTGGAATTCCTATCCTGATCGTGCTGGCAGGCTTTTTGGTCTGGTGGCAGCGGCGGTAGGAAGGCAGCGGCGGGTGGCAAGTGACGAGCAAGCAAGCTCGTGACGAGCCAGAACTGCAATGGCAAGCGACGAGCAGGCACGGTGGTGGCAATGTCCATGATGAAGAAAAAACTTCTGACTACCTTGATTGCCCTGGTGGTTTTGGCGGGCACGTGGGGAGCTTTTACCTATTACGACAAGCACAAGGGCAGCGAGAAACCCGCGGTCGAACTGAGCCACCAGGAAAAAATATTTTCCGTCGATGCCCAGCACATCCAGTCCATCACCTTCAAGCCCCGTGACGGCGATGCTTTCACCTGCCGCCGCGAAGGCGGGAAGTGGACCATCACGGACCCTCGCCACCTGGATGTGGACCAGGGCAATTTCTCGGGGATTTTGAACACCCTGACGACCGCCACCGCCGACGAGGTCGTTGATCCGCATCCCACAAGCTTGAACGAGTTTGGCCTCGATCCTCCCAGTTTCACTCTGGAAGTTACGACCGACGCCAAGCCTCAACCCTTCACGCTTCGCCTGGGTGACGACACGCCCACGAGTGGCGGATTGTATGCGCAGGCCAGCGGAGACCCTAAAGTTTTCACCGTGGCGAGTTATCTGAAATCTTCCCTGGAAAAGAACCTGTTTGACCTCCGCGACCGGCGGGCGCTGACCCTGGAAGCTGAGCAACTTCAGAAAATTGCGGTCGAGTATAAGGGGGCAGCCTGGACGCTGGAAAAGAATCCCGAGGGCATCTGGGATTTGCTGCTCCCCCCCTCGGTGCGCGCCGACCGCTTCACCGTTGACGGCCTGGTGAGCCAATTGCGCGGCTTGACCATGCAGACGATCACGGCGGAGGACAAAAAGAAGAATGGGGATTATGGGTTCGGCTCACCGGCATTGCGCCTTACGTTAACGGGCACTGAAGGGACTCAGACGATCGTGGTGGGGAAAAAGGAAAAGGATGCGGAGCGATATTACGCGATGAATTCCGCCCTCGATCCCGTTTTCACCCTGAACTCCGACTTCGTCACCCAGTTCCAGAAGAACCCGGCGGATTTACGCGAAAAAGACCTGTTTTCATTTTCCACGTTCGACGTGAAGCGCGTGGAACTGGACACGCCCAAGGGCCATTGGGTCTTCGAACGGCAGGGGAGTCAGTGGAAACAGACCGCGCCCAAGTCCAAAAGTGTGAATTCCGATAAGATGGATACCTTCCTGACCCGCTTGCGAGACTTGCGCGCCGATTCGTTCCCCAAGGGTGAAAATCTCGCGGAATTTGGCCTGGCCAAACCGGCTTACCGGTTCAACGTTCAGTCCGGAGACAAGAACACCACGGAAATTGTGGAGGCAGCGAAATCCGGCGATCACATTTACGCGCGAAGGTCCACTGACCCGCTGCCCAGCGAACTTTCCAAGACCGTGCTCGATGACATTGAGAAAGCGCTGGGAGAACTTTGAAAGGCAGTGACGAGTGAGAAATGAATGGTGAATAGTGAATAGTAAATAGCGAATGTTGAAGAGGTCCTCATCACACTTTAACATCCACAATTTACTATTCACTATTCGCTTTTGTTATCGATTCTTCCACACCGGCTTGCGCTTTTCGAAGAGCGCCAGCACGCCTTCCTTCGAATCCTCAAGTTCAAACAACTGATTCAGGTAGATGTCCTGTGCCCGTTTTAAGGCCTCCTCAAAGGGCCGCCAGGTACCTTCAAAAACCACGCGCTTGAGCAAGGCCAGCACCGGACCGCTCTGTGCCGAGATGCGCTTCACCAGCGCGTCAACGGTTTCCTTCAGATTCTCGCGGGGTACAACGCGATTAACCAGACCCATTTGCAGCGCTTGCGAAGCGTTGATGGGTTCTCCGGTAAGGAGCAGTTCCATGGCGCGGCGCGGCCCAATGACGCGCGGGTAAACAACTGCGCCCATGGGCGGGAAGACGCCCAGCTTGATTTCCGGCTGGCGAAACTGTGCATTGTCAGTGGCAATCACCAAATCGCAAAATGCCGCCAACTCCGCGCCCGCGCCGGAGGCCACTCCTTCCACGACGGCGAGTACGGGCTTGGAGATCTCCAACATGATGCGAAAAACGTTGTGGAAAGCGTCCATCATCTGAAACACCATCTGCTCGGTGTACCCCTCGGCCCCCACTCCCATGGAAAAATAACCCTCGCATTCGGGAGCGGCATCCAGCAGGATCAGCCGCACATCCTCCCGGGTGGAGAGGCTCTCAATAGCCCTCGCCATTTCCCGGAGCATTTCAATGTTCATGACGTTCTGCTTGGGCCGATTCAGCGTGAGATGGGCCACATCCCCCGCGGCGTCCCAGCAGATGAATTTGAATCCCTTCCGGGCTGCTTCCTTGGGTCCTCCGGGGATTTGTTCAACTTTTTCGTCCGCCATGGCGCCCTCCCAAGAGCAGTGGCGAGTGAAGAGTGATGAGTGACGAGCAGGCGCAAAAGGATCGACCCTTTGCTCATCACTCGTCACTCGCCACTGCCCTACTTCAGTTTACCGCCACATTTTCCGCAATAGTCAAACTTTTCTGGAATGCCTTTGGCCCCACAGTTCTCGCATCTGCGGATGTTGGCGCCCCAAAGGAACTCGCTGGATTTTCCTGCCGCCGCCAGCTCCCGCAGTTTTCTGGTATCGGGGGGGCGCTTTTCAATAAAGGCCTGAACGCCTTCGTAGGGCTCCCAGGAAGTAGCGTGCACGGCAAGCCAATCGCGTGCATGGCCGGTGGTGAGCGTCCATGCCAGATCTTTCCACATATCCAACTGCTGGCGCGTGTAGCGGGTTGCCTCGGGGAATTTCTGGAGCAGCTTCTTGGCCAGGGCGTTCACCGCGCGGTCGAGCTGCTTGAAAGGAACCACTTGATTCACCAGCCCCCAGTTCAGCGCCTGCTCTGCGGTGACCTCGTCGCAAGTCAGGAGCATTTCCCTCGCGCGCCGTTCGCCCACCACCAGCGGCAACCACTGGGTTGCGCCCCAGGCATCCACCAGGCCCACCCGCGTGCCCATCTGCATGAAGCGCACATGGTCAGCGGCGACGGCCAGGTCGGCCGCCAGATTCCATTCATTCCCCCCGCCCGCCACCACGCCGTTTAGCCGGGCGATGGTGGGTTTGCCCAGATGGCGAAAGAGATTGAGCGCCTCCGCAAGCAAGCCTTGAAACTTCCAGAAATTCCTGGGACGGCGAAGGAACTCCCGCGAAAACTCTTTGGCATCGCTTCCCGAGCAGAATGCCTTGTCGCCGGCGCCGGTGAGCACCACCACCCCCACGGCATCGTCCAGGGCGGCGTCGCGAAAAGCTTCCGTCACCTCGCGCAGGGTATCGGAGGAATAGGCATTGTAAATTTCCGGGCGGTTTAGCGTGATGCGCGCAATTCCGTCCTTCTTGTCATAGAGGATGTCGGCAAAAGCAAATCGTGAGGCGGCTTGTCCGGTGTATTCCATGGATGACTCCGCTTCCCCGGATCGATTCAGAAGGGCGATCCAGCTACGGTTCAATCTTACTTCGTGACACTCTCATCCCGACGCCGCGAAGGGGCGTTTCCGGTTGTCCATGCCCCGGGAATAAACTCTCCTCGCGGCGTAAAAGATGCTACCACAGCCATTTCGTGGGAGGGTAGTGAACGGCAATCCTTCGGGATTTGGGGAAACCTGCGTTATGATGTAAGAGAAAGGAGGATTTGTGAATCCCCCCAGATATTGGTTTCTCATTTTGCTCTTACTGGTCATAGGCTGTGCCGCGAAGCAGCCCACCACGCCCATTTACGATGAAAAGGCGGATGCGCGTCACGACATTGCCGCGGCCATCACCAACGCGCAGAGAAGCAACAGAAATATCGTGCTCATCTTTGGCGCCAACTGGTGACCCGACTGCCATGCGCTGGATGCGCAGATGCATAAAGCCGAACTCGCTTCGATTATTGAGAAGAATTTTGTCGTTGTGAAGGTTGATGTGGGGCGCGAGGATAAGAATCTGGATTTGGCCGAGCAGTACCATGTCCCCGTCGCGCACGGAATTCCTGCCCTGGCGGTACTGGACCCCCGAGGCAAGCTTCTATACGCGATGGACCAGGGGCAGTTCGCCGACGCCCGCCACATGAGCTACGAAAGCATCAGAGAATTCTTTGCACGGTGGGAACCGAGCCACTGAATGATTTAGCGATTTGTTGATTGATCTGTTGAGAACAACATCCTCTTTGAGGCGTGCATGCCCAGTCAGCCGGAGGAGTTGCGAGACCGAACCAAGCAATTCGCGATAAAGATAGTGAAGCATTACCGTGCAAGGCCAAATCGCAAAATCACTAAATCGCTAATTCACTAAATCACTAAGAAGGACCCATGAAAAAAGAGACGATTGTTACGGCGGTAATTTTCCTGGCGGTCGGTTTTCTGGCTGGGTACATCACGGATGCCCAGATCCACTGGAATGGCCCGCAGAAAGCGACTCAGGCTGCTGGCGCGCCTTCCGAAATGCCGCCCCCTGGTGAGACCGCCAATCCCGCCGGCGGAGCGATGCCGCAGCAGGGCCTGCCGGAGGGGCATCCGCCCATTGACGCGGCGGCGATGATCCAGCAGATGACGACCATGGCGGCCCAGAATCCCAAGGACCCTGAGATCCCCCTGAAACTCGCCAATTTCCTATACGATCAAAAGCAGTACGACAAAGCCATTGAGTGGTACCAGCGCGCGCTGGAACTTGATCCCAAGAATGTCAATGCCCGCACGGATTTGGGCACAGCTTATTTCTACTCAGGGCGGGCGAAGGATGGCCTGCGCGAATATGATAAGGTACTCCAGATCGATCCCAACCACGAACAGACCCTTATTAATACCATCGTCGTGAACCTGGAGGGCACTCACGATCTCGCCGCGGCTCAAAAGGCGTGGGATCGATTAAACAGGCTGAACCCCAACCACCCCGCCCTGCCCGGCTTAAAGGAAAAGATTGATGCCGCTCGCGCCACAGGCAGCTCAACAGGACAGCCATAGGCGTTCACGCGCCACGTTGCAGGCGTAAGGTATGAAAGGTGAAGGGAACAGTATAAAGGGTGAGGGCTAAAGTATGAATACACCTATCCTTCACCCTTTAGCCTTTACCCTTTACACTTTCTGGCTTTCAGGCATCCTCCCGGAGTGAAAGGCCGTCTCACCTTTATGGGAAGTTTTCTTCTCGATCTTCTGGATTTCATCATCCTGGCGCTCTTTCTTTGGGGGATGGCGCGAAAACTCGGGTCTCTATTCCGTCCACCCCGGGTTCACGTCAGGACAGTGGGCGGGGCGCCACCCCCATCTGCCGCCGCGCCCCATCGCGGAGAAATGGCTCGCGATCCTGTGTGCGGCATGTTTGTCTCCACCGAACTCTCCCATCAGTTAAGGCAGGGTAAGGATACGCTGCATTTCTGCTCGCGCGAGTGTCTGGATAAATTCCAAAAGGAATCGGCGCACGTTGCTCCCTAGCGGTGGAAGGCAACAAGCCCTAGATATCCCCAACCTCGCCCATGCGCCGGGCTCAATTCTTTATTGACAAAGAGTTCAGTGCCCTTATAATCGGCAACAGTTTCGTTCAACTCACGGAAATGCAAAGGCGGGAATGAATCCCATCATCAACAACGCGTGGCCGGTGGTTCTCAGTGTAGCCGGATATGATCCCTCGGCGGGCGCCGGAATCGTGGCTGACCTCAAGACCTTCGCGGCGCACAACTGCTATGGGGTGGCCGCCATCACCGCCCTGACCATCCAGAACAGTCAGGGAGTGGCGGCCGTCCACCCGGTAGACCCAACGATCCTGAGAGAATCAATTTTATCCGTGCTTGCCGATGGCCGCGTGAAAGCCCTCAAGATCGGGATGCTCGGCAATTTCGCCGCTGCTGGCGTGGTTCGAGAGATCTTGGAATCGAATCCCGATATTCCCGCCGTGCTCGATCCCGTGCTGCACTCCTCCAATGACTTCAGTCTGTTGGATGCTGAGGGCCTGGATTTCATGAGGCGCGAACTGCTCTCCCGCGTGACGGTGATCACGCCAAATCTGGCAGAGGCGGCCGCGCTGGCCGAAATTCCCGTCGATAATCTGGAGAATATGAAGGCGGCGGCGCGCAAATTGGTGGAGTTGGGTGCGCGCGCCGTAGTGGTGACCGGCGGGCATCTGGACAAGGCGATCGATGTTTTTTTTGACGGAACGACGATGGAATCATTCGTCGGCGAGCGCATCAAGCCCGATAATACCCACGGCACCGGTTGCACTTTTTCCTCGGCCGTGGCCGCCAATCTCGCCCTGGGGCGTCATTTGCGCGATGCCGTAGTGCTGGCAAAGGCGTATGTGGTGGAAGCCATCCGCCAGGCCTTTCCCGTGGGCCCCGGCCGCATTCCCTTGAATCATCTCTACCGCATGACCCAGCCTGCCCGCCTCACTGACCACTCACCCGCCGTCGCTGAAACTACGCGCTAGCCGGGGTTTCTCACCACGCCCAGAGGTTGGCGGAAGGGCGGGGCTTTAGCCCCGCCGAAATCGCGGCCCCCCCTCTGCCTAAGGTGCAATCGAGAAGATCGTCCAGGGGTAGCCATCCATGTCCCGCAGGAGAGGTTTTTCCCAGTTAAATCCGGAATGATCATGCAGGTATTCGGCCGCTTTGAAACTGAGCCCACACGCGTGTCCCGACGCCGCGGCGAAGGACATGTGCTCAGCCATGGTGGCGTCCGCAACCTTGTTCTGAACGGCGCCCGCGGCCCCGTAAGGCGGCTGCCACGACGGCGAGCCGCGGGGCGAGAGTTCAATGTGGCCGCAAAGGGTGCGCTCATCGGCATCCTCTTTATTTTCGAACGTGTCATAGTGGTCGGCCAGAAAACCTTCCGCGGCAGCGACGTCGATCTTCCCTTTGTACTGCGCCATCAACTGTTCCCAACGGACATGGCGGGCGTTGGCGCTATTGGACATATCGTGGACGTCGAAGGTGGTTTCTTCCTTCACCAGTTTGGGGTCAGCGGGAAAATTTGA
>Ga0326728_10024901_pt1 | contig 10773 bp, 10 predicted proteins | sample MB3enrmetagenome_FD_207602 | JGI IMG/M metagenome (GOLD analysis project Ga0326728, IMG submission 207602) | Lab enriched peat soil microbial communities from McLean, Ithaca, NY, United States - MB31MN | ecosystem: Environmental > Terrestrial > Soil > Wetlands > Peat | place: USA: New York...
TCGGCTTTGAGGGCATTCGTCTGTATTTTGATGTTGCTGCGCCGAAGGCAACCCCGGAACAAATGAGTGCATTGCGAGAGAAAACGGAACAGTATTGCGTGGTGATGCAAACCTTGACACGGCCACCCAAACTGCAAATCGAGTGGGTTGGTCACGACTGAACGCGCGGCCGCGATAAGCGCGAAGGTATCCCTCCCAGCGCGGGATTACTCCGTGGCTCTTCATGGTGCATGTCAATAAACGTGTGGGCATTTTTCGGATTCAGCACCGCGGAGTAGTGTGCTGCTTGCCCAACTCCGCGCAACTTGCTTTCCGAAACGCCGGGTTAGGCGTGCACCGCTTCAAGCTTCACGCCACGCTCGTTCTTGGCGATCATTTCATCCACCGTTAGGACTTAAGCGAAGACCTTGGCGAGTGTGACGTGGGTGGCCTTTTGCAGCTCAGCCGCCGAGAGATCTCCAATGCTGAAGGTTGCGGTGCCATCACTCAGGAACAACACGCGGAAATCGCGGACGGCAGCCTCCCGCGCGGTTGTTTCGCAACACACGCCGGTAGCGATGCCTGTGATGATAAGCGTGCCAATGCCGCGTGAGCGCAAAATCAATTCCAGGTCGGTACCGTGAAAAGCGCCGAACCGCGGTTTGTCGAGGAGGAGGACAGGTGACCCGGAACCAATGGTGAGTGGGCCCTTCGCCGGATTGGGAATGAAAAACGCCCTTCCCGCGCCGGAACCCGGCCAAACGCCAAGATTGTCGATGGGCAGCCGACTTCAGGCCGAATCCTTAACAGCACGGGAACTATCTGAGCGGCCGCAAGTGGCGGTGACGCGGGCGAATAAATTCCTCCGCGAAAAACTGGAAAGTAGTTTCCTTGTGCCCGATGATAAGCACCCAGGTTTCCCCACTCAACAGAATCATTGTGCTGTTGCACTTCCAGTCCGCTGTGCCTATGTATTTGAACTACCTATGGGGAAGATTCTGCACGTCGATGCTGTCTATCCTCCTGTTGCTATCGCGAGACACACCGACGATCATGAATTCTAACGGCTCGCTGCCGGTATTCTCAAAGGAATGCACCTCGTTCAGTTGGATCGGGATCGCATCACCCGCCTGGATCGGGGCAACTTCGGAACCGCTACCCTCATCCGATATCGTGACGGCGCCCTGGCCACTCATTACGTAGTAAAATTCGGCCACCTCCCGATGCAGGTGGGGACCCGTCGAAGTATTTGGCGGAAGCACCAGGTGGTCCACATAGGCCCACGGGCTGAGGAAGACAGACGGATCAAGTGCGCGCCGATACTGTACCGTTCCTTTGCCACCGCTCATGCCGTTCACGGGGTGAAGCAGCGCACGATCTAGCCGCAGAGTCATGAACACCGGGATCGGATCAATGGGCACGTCCCTACGGTCGTCACCGAGGTCGAAATTGTCGTAAGTGCCCTTCATCGCCGTCACGTTGATGTTCATGAACTGAATCCGCTTGTCGGTCGCGTTGTAGATCGCGTGGGAATGGCCCATTCGGCAAAGGGCACCGGCCGGTCCTTTCAGAACGGACGTCCGGCCATCAATGGTAAACTGCGCCTCGCCGTCAAGGATTACAAACATCTCCTCGCATTGGTTGTGAAAGTGATGGCCTATACCGCTTTTCGGCTCGAGAATGCCCCGGTGCAGGAATAGCAGATTGGTGTCCAGCGAGTGCGCATCTAACAGGGCCATGTAATGCATTTGGCCGGCTCCGCCGTGGACGGCTTTGGCGGGCCTGTATTTACCCGGATCCGTGTGCGCGATACGTTGGGTTAAGGGCTCGCGCGCTGCCAGTGGAAGAATCATTACGAGCATGAGCCAAAGCGTTTTCATGTTCATTTTCCACTCTCCTTTCTGACCAATAGGGACGGCGCTCCGCTCGAACTCTACTGCGGCGGACCCGCCTTGCGAGGTTCTCTTCCCCCTGCTCGAAGCGCGCCACTAATCCACATCGAACAACAGGACTGTGTAGTTCTTGGACGCCAGCGTGTTCTCGATGGTCGGCCAGACCCTCTGATGCTCTGCTGAGGCCACCCATTTCTGTCGTAGTTCCTCGCTCTGGTACGTCAGGGCGAACCGATAGTTGATACCCGCGGGAACACTCCCCTGTATTGCCGTACGCAGCTTCAGCATCTTCACACTAATATACCCAGGGTGTTTGGCGGCCTCGGGTCGGAAGATGGTCTCGAAGTTGTGCAACATCTCCTTCTCCTGGGCCGGGTCAACCGCCAAGTCGACGTGCAGTTGGATGGGATGCCCCGGTCCCACCGCCTGGGCGCCGGCCACACTGGCTCCGGCTGCGAGCATTGCCTTCAAGCAGGTCCTACGCTTCATTTTCCCTCCTCTGGCTCACGGCCGCTCACTGATAAAGTTGTTTCTCACCTGCTACGGAGAGCTTGATCCGGTACAAGCCAGTACGTGCGGTGATGTAGAGCGATTTCCAGTCATCACCCCAATTGCAGTTTGCCGGCACCTCTGGCATCTTGATCGTTCCCAGGTGCTTTCCCGCTGGCGAGAACACCCAAATCCCTCCAGGGCCGGAGGCCCACATGTTGCCCTTTTCATCGATCTTCAAGCCGTCCGGCAACCCCTCTTCCTTCTCCGCCGTGGCGTTGTAAAACACACGCCCGTTACGGACGGTGCCATTACCAGCGACGTCGTACGCCATCCACACCTTGTTCTTCTCATCCGTATTCCCGATATAAAGTGTCTTCTGGTCGGGAGAAAAGGCAATGCCGTTGGGCCGCGTCAGGTCCTTGATGACCGGCTGCGGCTTGCCGTTGGCCACACGGAAAACGGCGTTGAACTTCAGCTCCTTGGCTGGGTCGTCGTCGCCCTTGGCCAAACCGTATGGCGGATCCGTGAAATAAAACGACCCATCGGAGCGATAGACCACGTCGTTCGGACTGTTGAATTTCTTCCCCTCATACCTGTCAACCACAGTGGTAATCTTCATGTCTTTGCTGATTCGGACAATGCGGCGGTACCCATGCTGGCAGAGCAGGACCGCGCCATCTTTATCAGCGGTCATGCCGTTTGGGCCATTGTATCCGCCCGTCGGCAAATTACCTTTTCCGTCGTAGCCGCCCGGATTGAGAATCTCCGTCACTTTTCCGTCTGGAGAATATTGACGCACCACGTTACCAATCACATCACTGAACCAGAGGACGCCTGACGGGCGCCAGATCGGACCCTCGGTAAACGTGAACCCGTCTGCGAGCTTTTCAAGCTGGGCATCCTTGGGAATAAGTTCATCCAAGGCTGGGTCCAAGCGCACAATGCTTCCCAAGGCGGCAGGCTTTTCCGGGGCGGGGGCGGGAGGGGGGGCGGTGGAACATGCGAACGTGATAAGAGCAAGAGTGAAGACCAACGGCGACTTTGTGATTGACATATGCAATTTGACCTCGTTTCGGTTAGGGGTGGCACCCTCGTCATGACAAGGGCGTGGCTACGACATCTTCAGCAGCCATCTTACTGCGTTCTTCTGTAGCTTGAAATATTCCGGTTCCCACATAGCGTGAAGGGTATGGCCGACTGCCGTGAAAGCCACGCGGCCCTTGCCGAAATCGTATGCCCAGCCCGCGATCGCCTTAGCACCTAGGTCTTTGCCTTCGCTGATCTCAGTCAGGCCATCGATATTCTCACTCCGCAAGAGGATGTAATTGGGATCTTTGTCGTACGTGACGAAATGTTGTTCGTCGTTAACTATGAAGTCCTGAACATCGCGCGTGATCGGATGCTCCTTGTTCACCACTGACACCTTGAACGGACGCAGGGCCGGATGCGAGATGTACGCCCCACCCATCACCTCGCGATAGTCCTTGGAAGAAAGCGAAATGTGACTGCTGTTGTGCAAGGCGTACAGCGCCCCACCAGCCTCCACGAAGTCTTTGATGGCCTTACCCTGCTCCTCCGTGATCCAGCGCTCGGACTGCTCCTTCGGCCAGGCACTATTGTTCTCCAGAGAGTGCGAGTATTCGTAGTCGTTGGGCTCGAGATATCCGTTCGGCCAGATCATCCCATCGCGCAAAACCACAAACAGACGGTAAGGCCGCAGAAGGCGCGCGGATATTTGATCGTAGTTAATGGTGTAATCAATGGGCAGATTCAGGTCCAAGAATAGTTTGTTCAGGGCGACCCGGATGTAGTCGGCGTTGTGATACCGGTCACCGATAAGAGCAAGAGCCCGAGGACGTTGGTCATCGGTTGGGAGGGCACTGCTCTCTTCCCGCAGATCCAGGAGAACTCCCCCCGACGCTAACGCTCCAATGCTCTTTAGGAGACGTCTTCTTGAAATGGCAGATCTCATCGAAGCACCACCGGCCGGGGGCCACGCCTTGAATCAACGGCAGAGTCTAACACGAAGATGGCAAGCACCGAATTGCTCGTTTGATCAACCACAGCCAAGTCGAGCTTGCCCTCTCTGTTGAACCAGCACTTCCATTTTGTCTTCCCGGCCACGTGCCAGTATACTCCCCGTCGCCACCGTGGGGGCCGTCCCTTTTATCCTTTCTATCCCCAAAGACTTCGGACAGGACAAAAAGGGACCAGCCCCGGCTCTTCCGGGTATGGGAGAATCGGAAAGTACTCGCCGAATCTGGCGCCTATGGTTCGCCCCCGGTTCCGATTTCGGCCTTTCGGCGGCGTCAGAAATCCAGAGTGGCAAAAGGCAAATCTTGCGTTTGTAAACCGCAAAAGCAGCCCTCCGTGCAACCCGGACAGGATTTTGCCCGCAAAACGCCGTTCCCGGAAAATGGGATCACTGCACTTTGAAAGCGGCCCAGATTCCCATGCGCTCTTGGCATCACGAACAAGAGCCTCCTTGTGTTAAGCAACGACCCCTTCCTCGGCCGTGAAGCCTGCGGCCAGTCGCAACAGCTCGGCCGATCTGTCTGAGTCCGATTGAACACACAAGGTCTTAATGGAAGCGACTCCCCCCACATGCGGGCACTGCTGCCAGGATTCCCGCCAACGTCGGGCCGTGATTGTCGAGCGGCGTAATGCGATGGCCGTCCCCCCGCTGAAATCCTGCGGTTTTGGCCGTCATTTGGATTGAAGGCCCACTTTATCTCAGTAAGTCGATGTCTGGTATGTATTCTATAAGTGTGTGGCATTCCTCCCAACACCAAGCCCCACATGGGCTGTGGAAGCTGCGAATTTCAGCTCGAAATCGTTCGATATTGGGCGGGTACTTCCAGAAAATTCGCCCCCCGTGTAATCAAACACTTGCAGCGCCTCGCGGGGAGACGTTTTTGGGCGGCACCCGCAAGGCTCTGGAACTGGCGAAGTCACACCTGGATGAGCACACGGCGGCGGTAACAACCCAACGGAGTTGACAGCGATGAACACCCGCACTGCGATTTATGCTCGCGTCGGCACCCGCGAACGAGGCCAAGACACACAAAACCAGTTGCACCAGCTTCGCGGATTTGCAGCGAGGCAGGGTTGGGTTGTTGCCCATGAATTTGTGGACTACGAGAGCGGGTCAACCGGTGACTGCGAACAATTCCAGGCGATGTTTCAGGCCGCCAGTCGGCGGCAATTCGATGTCCTGCTTTTTTGGTCTCTCGACCGATTTTCCCGCGAGGGAGTCTTCGAAACGCTCACCCACCTGAACCGGCTCACCGGCTATGGCGTCCGCTACCGGAGTTTCACGGAGCAGTGGTTCGACTCCTGCGGCATTTTCCGGGATGCAGTGATTTCGATCATGGCAACGCTTGCCAAGCAGGAGCGAGTTCGGGTTTCCGAGCGCACAAGGGCTGGCCTCGAACGCGCACGCCGGGAAAGGAAGACTCTCGGTAGGCCAAGGGTCGAGGTCAACGCCCACGAGATTCGGGGACTCAGGGCAAAAGGTCTTTCGTGGTCTGCCGTCTCGGCACAAACGGGAGTCGCACCGGCTACTTGCCAGCGGGCAGTTGCTGCATAGGGTTTTTTGGTTTCAGGGAACTGAGCCACGAATTGTTACCCATCAAGACTCTACGCCTAGTGAGAACCCATTGGAAAGGACGACGCCCTGCGGCCCCCCCTGCCTCAACTAGTCTTTTTCCCTTTGCGGCTGTCTCAAAGCTCGGAGGGTGGAAGCCAACCGTGGGCTGAAACCAGGCATAACCAGGGCCGCCTGTGGTCACCCCAAGCTGCTCGGCGGACCCGGACCCCCGACCGCCACCGCGCGATTCTCGCCGAGGCCGGGCCGGTGGGGAGGGCGAGGTTCCCGATCAAGGCTAGCGACCATCCAGGATTTGAGGGACATCGTTCCACCCTACGGCGTCACACAGCGTCTGAACCGCTTGGCGGCCATTTGCCAGGAATCCGACTTAAGGAGTTAGTGAGTCCGATGGGCGGGTTAATCGGGAGTTGAGCGAATAACAGCGCGCTACCCGTCATCTACGAAGTCTGCGCCGAAAAATCAGGACTCAAGACTGAATCGTTGATTCTTAGGATGGTGTATCAGCCGGAGGCCGAAATATGGCCAGCATGCGCAGATCCATCACGCCATGGAAGATAATCGGGAGCAGAAGATTTCCGGTCAACAGAAACAATAGGCCAAAAAGAAAGCCGACGATCGCACTCCCCGCGACTCCGCCAGCGCCCTGATAGAGATGGTTAAATCCGAAGATCACTGAGGAAATCAGCAGCGCCAGCGTAAGATTCAGCGTCCAGGGAATAACGTGTAAGTAGCGCAGCATGGAGCCGCGGAAGAGAGTTTCTTCGCAAACTCCCGCTGTGATGCAGACAAACACCCACCAGCGGCGCTCGGTCCAGGTTGCGGGGAAGAAGTAGCTCAGCGATTTCAGGGCATCGGCAGAGGAATACTTGCGTGGCCGCTTCGTCAGCTTCTTCCAGATTACGGTGCCGACCGGAAGCACCACAGAAATAATAACAACGATCGCGATCAGCGCTTCTACCAGGTAGCGAACCCAAGGGTGCAGTAATAGCCAGGAGATTTCACCGGGCGAAGGGCTGATGGTGAACAGCGGGCGGAAGCCAATGGCAACAACTGCGAGCGCACTGGCAATCCAGAGCCAGGTGCAAAGCGTCTTATAGTAGCGAATTTTCTGTTCGGAACTGGGATTACGCTTCAACCTCCGGGTGTCGTACAAATCCCAAATAGGAGCAACGACCAGGAGAAACAAGAAGAGCAGGTGCTGCATCAGCGTCGCGACCGAAACGTTGAACATGCGATTCCACTAAACCCCAATTTCCCTTTTTTGATGTCCCAGTCGACCGATAATATATAATAACCGCTATCAGCATGCAATCATCCGGCCGAGTGTTTGAGAGCAGGTCCGTTCCGACGACTGCGGCAAAATCTCAAAGCCTAAACCTGGCGCTTCTCCAATCCATTTTCAAACACTTCCCTCCCTCCAATCTTGCTCGTCACCGAAATTTATTCCGGTCGCATTACCGGACATCAGCCCCTCGCGGTCCACAAACGGGGTTCGGGTCCCCCAAGCCGACTTCGGGACAAGAACGTGGCAAACGGGGCTTTACTGGAAGGCGATTCTGAATGCTGTGGCAGTTAGGATGCTGGCGTCGGGGCAGATTGTCCCGCAGAGCCGGATGAATTTTGATGGCGTCGCCTCGGTGGGCTTCGGTTCCTAGGATCTGCACCGTGCAAGCACCAGTGTGATGTCATCTGCCTGTTCGCCATCGCTGAACCTCTGCACGGTCGCCACAATGGTTTCGAGAAGAGAGGGGACAGGTAGGTGGCGTTGGGCGAGCATTGTCTCGATCAGGCGGGACTCGCCAAATTGCTCTCCTTGGGCGTTCTCCGCTTCCGTGACGCCGTCGGTGTAAAGGATCAGGAGGTCGCCCGCAGCAAGCGGGACCTCCGCCACCGAGCACTCCCACTTGTCGAATAATCCCAGCACGGTGGTAGTTCCAGTCAATCGTTCCAGCTTTCCATCCGCGCGCAGCAGGAGGGGCGGCAAGTGTCCGCAGTTCACATAGCGAAGCCAACGGCTGGAATCGTCGTAATCGGCAAAGAACAGTGTGGCATAACTGCTATCACTGCTGTTCTCGTAGAACAATTGATTCACCGACTTGAGCAGCCGCGGCAGGTCGTCCAAGGCTACGGCGTATTGGCCGCGCAGGTTGGCCTGCAAATTGGCCATCAACAGAGCGCCGGATATCCCCTTGCCCGCGATATCCGCCAACACCAGCGCCAGCCGGCCGGGGCGTAACTCGAGGAAGTCGTAATAATCCCCACCCACCTGGCGAGCTTGAATGCAGCCGCCCGCATACTCGAGCGTCTTCATGGACGGGAGTTTCTGCGGGAACAACCGGGCCTGGACTTGTTTCGCGTAGTCCATTTCCTGGGCAATGCGCCGCTCCGCCTCGAGGCGCTCGGCGATCTTTTCGCCCAGGCGAATGCCCTCCAGAGCCATGCCCGCCTGGTTCGCCGCTGCCGCTAACAACTGTTTGTCTTCACGCGAATAGGGTTCCTCGGAGAGACGCTGACCCAGAACGACCAGTCCCACCAGCCGGCCATCGCGCCCCAGGATGGGCACCAGACAGTCCGGCTGAAGCGGCGCCAACACAAGAGGCTGCGGCACATCTCGCAAGTCCGGAACCTCCCAGGGCCGGCCGTGTCGAGCCAGTTCTGCCAGCAGGGGCTGGGCAGCAGAGAGGCTCTGAAGCTCAGGGGGAACGCTGCCGCCGACCGCCGAAAGTTGGCCGTCACTCGTCTCCAGGTAGGCCGCGAAGGATACCGGTTGCAGCGCTTGCCGCAAATGGCGCTCGAGTAACGCCTCGAGCTCGTTCCGGGTAGTGGCGGTGCGGGTCTTCTCCACCAAATCTTCCAAAATCATGCGCACGTCGTAAGCCTTGCGGAAAAAGGCCCGGTCGACACGCTGCGAAGTGGCATGGTGAATGCGCATTCCGCCCAATGCCAGCGCCGAGCCTAACACCACGCCGCCCGTGAGCCCCACCGGCGTCATAACGTGGGTGTGGGGCAGGCCCCAAGCGAAAGCCATGGCCGCTCCCACGCTGATCAAGATTTGAAGAAACAGGAACCCGCGCTGCACCAGCAGGTAGCGGGCACTCCTCCGGAGCAACACCGGGACCTCGAGCACCCGGTGCTTGACAACGGCGTAGGCGAAAGACAAGGGGTAGACGCACAACAAGAGAACGAGCATGGCAGCCAGCCACAAAGACATTTGAAATCCGAGAAGCTCTTGTGCTCCGAGCCCCAGCAAGATCGGCACCACACCTACGAGCGTTCCCCATAAAATCACTCGACTCTTACGTCGCGCTTCCGAGGTGGATCCAGCCAGGGCATTGCCGACTAGCGAGGCCAAACCCAAAATATGAAACCCATAGGAGTACATCATTCGAACTGCCTTAGACACAACGTGCCCAAACAACCTGCCCACTACCGCGGGCGTCTCATAACTGCCTGTACCTAATCCCGGCAGCACAAAGCACAGTCCCAACGCCAAGCCGAGCCACTTCAGCCACGGAGCGCGACGATCAACAGGCGAGCGCGCCGGGAAGACCGCGAAAAACAGGTAGAAAATCGCCGCATTAAAACCAATAAAGATCGCTCGATAGGTCATCGAAAACCTTCGTAAGGGCGCCCCCAGGCCCGCAAAGTTACCCGACCAGTTTGCGACGGAAATGGCACCTGTGAACTCCAAAACCAGCAGCCAAGCGTAGGGATCCTCCAGGCGTAAAAACAGGACCGTAAGGCCGACTACGAGGAAGATCACGGGGTAGGTCTCGATGATGTCCCGGCTGAGGCGCTCGGTCAACTTTCCTGATCGTGAGGGAGAAGCCCGAAAGGTCGCCCTGAGGTTAAACGGCGCAGGAACATGGGGACGCTGGATCGTGAGCTCGACCGTGTCCCCGGGTTTGTGTCTGGCCCAGATGTCGTTGAGCGAGTAATCGCTCTCGAATCGCTCTCCGTCGACCTTGAGGATTCGGTCACCAACCTGCAATCCTGCCTTCTCCGCCGGGCTGTCTTTGTAAATGTTCGTAAGGAGCTGGCTTTGTTCAGCCTCGACGTATTGATTATCAAAACCCAACTGCGCGGGGACTTGCGATCGCTCAGAATACATCCACAGGCCGCTGTAGAAGATGGTGGCGGCGCCAAAGAGCGTTGCCAATACAGCAAGCAGCGGTTTGGAAAACGGTGACCTGGACATGATTTGGCGGGCCAGCACCGGGGAATCGGCACCGGCGAAGGCCCAAGCGAAGCTTAAGGCTTTGCTCCGCGTGCCGTCAAGAACCGGCGAGATGGCAGACACTCGCTTGATCCAGTGGGGATTCGTCCTGCAAAGCCGCGAAGGGATCAGCGATCCTCGATGGTCATCGTTGTCCCGAAACGGGGTTCTGGGAACTCGGCGGGGCGGCGGACGCGGAATGCCGCAAACGCGCAACGGCCTCTCCAGAGGGCCGTGATACGTGAAACGATGGATTCGGAAACGCCCTTCCCGGAAAGTGGGACGACTGCAGCTTGAAAGCGGACCAGACCCCAATCGGTCTTCGTATCACTAACGAGTAGTCGCCATGTCTCGCCAGCCGGGACGGCTTAGGGAGCCGCCGTGGCTGGAGACGTTACGCCACGAGCACGCCAGCATGCATCGGGCGGACTGACTCCAGTCTTTTTGGCGCATTTGCGCCCTGGTCCATGAGGTTAGAATCGGCTACCTTTGGCCGTCGCTGCATGTTGCTGATTTGGCGGGGATAAGAAATCTCAAGAAAATGGCGGAAGCGGAATTTCGGGTAGTCACCAGACTACAGGCTT
>Ga0326728_10024902_pt1 | contig 10773 bp, 8 predicted proteins | sample MB3enrmetagenome_FD_207602 | JGI IMG/M metagenome (GOLD analysis project Ga0326728, IMG submission 207602) | Lab enriched peat soil microbial communities from McLean, Ithaca, NY, United States - MB31MN | ecosystem: Environmental > Terrestrial > Soil > Wetlands > Peat | place: USA: New York...
CCAAGATGGCAGCGGAGATAGGGTTGCCCGTTATCTCCGGCGGTGACCGGCATTGCGTGGAGCCCAACGCGAACCTTAACCTCACCAGCGCCGCAACTTTCACGGAGTTCGTGGAAGAGATCCGCGGCGAGCGCATCAGCCGGATTCTCTTCATGCCGCAATACCGGGAGGCGATTTCATGCCGGTATATCGAATTCATCTCGCAAGCCGTCCGAACCTACCCTGGGTTGGCCGGCCGGCAGCGCTGGGTGGACCGCGTTTTCAGTCAGACCGAAGACGGCGAAACCCCCATCTCCGCCTCCTGGCCTCATGGTGCTCCCTGGCTGATTCGCAGTTTCGTCTCGGTGATTGGTTTTTTGGCCTCTCGCCGAATGCGGGGCACCTTGCGGCTGGCGCTGGGGGCGCAAAGCGAGGTCGGGGCATGACGGCTGAACAGGCTGCGCCGCGCGTCGCGCTGCTGGCGGATACCTTTCACGAAGTTAATGGCGCAGCTCGCACCTGCCGCGAGTGGGAAGCGTTTGCGCGGCGTTTTCAGTTTCCGTTCTTTTGCGTGCGCTGGGGCTCCCAGCCGGGCCTCTGTCACGAAGGATCGGTGCGGACACTGGAATTGGCTCGCAGCCGGTACGCCTTCCTGATCGATCCCGATCTTCGCTTCGATCCTCTGTTACACCGTGCGCTGGCCCCGATTCAAAAGGAGTTGGAACGGTTCCAGCCGGAAGTCATTCACATCACCAGCCCTGGCGACCTCGGAATTGCCGGCGCCATTCTCGCGGCGAAGATGAAGATTCCGTTGGCGCTATCATGGCACACGAACTTGCACGAGTTCGCTGCCCGCCGGATCAGCCGGATCGCCGGCCGGATCGGGCCACGAGGGAGTGAGTTTGCCTCCCGGAAAACCGAGCGGTTCGTCCTGGACTGTGTGTGCTGGTTCTTTGGCCGGGGTGCAGCGATCTTTGCACCTAATCCGGAGTTGGCCTCTATGCTGCGCCGGCGGACCGGCAAACCCATATTCGCTATGGGACGCGGGATTGATACCTGCCTGTTTCATCCCGAACGGCGCCACCGGGACGACGATGCGCTGGTCCTCGGCTACGTGGGCCGGCTGATGCCGGAGAAGAACCTCCGCCTGCTGCCCGATGTGGCGGCGGCCCTGCGCTGGAGCGGCATCACAAACTTCCGTTTTCAGATCATCGGCGCGGGCAGCGAACGGCCGTGGCTGGAAAGGTACCTTCCGCAGTCGCTGTTTACCGGCGTACTCAGCGGCGAGTCCCTCGCGCAGGCGTACGCCAACATGGATGTCTTCCTGTTCCCCTCCCGTACCGACACCTTCGGCAACGTCGTGCAGGAGGCGCTCGCGTCTGGAGTTCCCCCTGTGGTAATGAACTTCGGCGGCCCCCGCTTCATCGTGCGCGACGGAGCCAGCGGGTTCATCGCATCCGACGACGCAACGTTCTGCCAGCGGGCCGTCACCCTGGCGCGCGATGCCCGATTGCGCCTCAGGATGGGGGCCGAGGCGCGGCGGCAAGTGGAGGGCCAGTCGTGGGACCGAGTTTTCACGGAGGTTTATGACGGATATGCACGGCTGCTCCAGCCCGCGTGAATCCGAGTCCATCGGATCGGCGATGATGCGCGTCGTGGGCCAGCCGTGGACCGTATTGGTCGTTCAATGGAACTGGAAGGCTGCGCTATTGAGCGCCGGCATTCGCGGGCTGCTCTTCTGCGTCGTGGTCGTTCCCCGGGGAGCGGGCGCGCTGCGGGGGGCATGGATCGAGATTGCATTTCGAATTGCGCTGGGGGGATGCTGGGGCTCAATCATGCAGGAGTTGCGCCGCGCCCGCCCGGCCTGGCTGGCAGGACTGCTGATTGCGATTGTGCTTCCCCTGTGGGCTCACGCGCTGGAATTCGCGCTGCTCAAACTCGGTGGTGCGACGCACATCAAAAGCGGGATGGTCGTCTCCGTACTCTTCAGCGCGGCATCGCTGGTGGCGAACTTCTCCCTTATGCGCCGCGGCCTGATGGTGACCGGTGAAGGCGCGGCTTCGCTCGCATCCGATTTCCGCCAACTCCCGGCGGCGCTGGGGGACTGGGCTCTGGCAGCGAGCGTCGGTGTGCGCCGCGTTCTTGAGAGACTGACATGAGCATCAAAACTTTGCACCTCACAAATTGCTGGCATAACGAGAGCGGCGGGATCGCCACATTCTACCGTGAGTTGTTGAACGCAGCCGGACGGCGGCGACGGCAGGTCCGTCTCGTCGTCCCCGGCGCTCGCCAGAACGTAGAGAGTTGGGGTGCCTACGCGAAGATATACCACGTCAGTGGCCGCCCGTTGCGGATCAGCCCCGGATACCGGCTGGTTATGCCGCAGAAATACCTGCTGCCGCACGCACCTCTGCGGCAAATCCTGGCTGACGAACGCCCCGACCTCGTGGAATGTTGCGACCGGTATACGCTCAACTACCTCGCCGCCCTCTTGCGGCGCGGATGGCTGTTGGGCCCGAGCTACCGTCCAGCGGTGGTGGGCCTGCACTGCGAACGGCTGGACGACAATGTGGCGACCTACGTTTCGCGGCACTCGGTTGCCAAGGCCTTCTGCCGTTGGTACCTGCGATGGCTGACGTTCCCCATGTTCGACCACCACATCGCGGTTTCGGACTACGTTGCAGGCGAACTGCGCCAAGTTGCGCAGGGGCACGACGTGCGCCGCGGCGTTTGGGTCAGGCCCCCCGGAGTCGCGAGCGGCGTGTTCCGGCCGGAACTGCGCTCCCTGCAACGACGCACCCAGCTGGAATCGCTGTCCCGCGCGCCGGAAGGCAGTACCCTGTTGCTGTACGTCGGCAGACTGGCTCCCGAGAAGAATCTGGAGTTACTGGTGGAGACCATGATCCGGCTGGAAGAGGCGTCTCCGGGCGCTTTTCACCTTGTCGTGGCTGGGGAAGGCGCGCTACGGCCGGCCCTGGAACGCGAATGCGCCACGCGCATTCCGGGCGCCGTGTGCTTTCTCGGGCACATCCGGGACCGCGACACCTTGGCTGATCTCTATGCCAACTGCGACATCTTTGTTCATCCTAATCCACGGGAGCCTTTCGGCATCGCGCCGCTCGAAGCCATGGCTTCCGGTTTGGCACTGGTGGCATCCCGCACGGGAGGGGTGCGCCAATATGCCGATTCGAGCAATGCGTGGCTTGCAGAGCCCAGCCCGGAGGCCTTTGCCCGTGCCATCGAGATGATTCGCAGTGATCCCGTAGCCTGCTGCGCACGCCAGCGCGGCGCCCGAGCCACCGCGGAACGCTTCAACTGGGAGAAAGTGACTGACAGCTACTTCGACCTTTACGACGAACTGCACGCTCTGGTTTGCGGCAGCCGACGCGTGCCCACTCTTGCCCCGGCGTTTTACTCAACCGCCGGACGGCGGGTTACCCTGGAAGGATCTGCCGGATGACGGCGCCGCTTCGCAGCTTCACCAAGCGAGGCTGCGGCCGGATTCGCAGGCACGTAATGATGGTACCTGGCAGGCAAATGCGTTCCTGCAACTGTTAACCGAAGGGTTCCAGGCTCGAGCTTTGGCCGAGGAGCCGGAAGGGGTTAGCGCGCCAGAGGGAAGTTTCCCGAACAAACCGGGACTCGTTCCTTCCGGGAAGGCCGGCACAGCGCAGACGATCAAGATTCCATTTCTATCTCGACCAGGTTGCGCCCCTTGAGTATCCCGAATGGCAAGGTGACGGCCGCCGCGTTATGCTGGCCATAGGGTCTTCCATTCAGCTTCACACCGCGGATGCTCCTGCCCGTATTCCGGATGTCGAAATAGATTTCTTTCCCGGCATAGTAGACGGGTGCATTCGTTTTGAGACGCTCACACTCACCCGGCAGCTTCGGACTGACTTGCAAGGATTGTGCCGTCACCTGCAAGTCCAGGAGGGCTCGAAAGAGCATCCCGAACGCCCCCGCACAGGTTACAGAATAAGAATCGTGCCCGCGCTCCGGCCACTGCGCGCCCTTGTTCGCACCATACTTGTTGTAATAGTCGATGCTGTAGCGCTTATGATGGTCGGAAAGAAGCTCCGCCAGCCGGTCAAGGAGATCAGCGCGGCGCGTGTGCGTGTAGGCATAGAGAGCGCTTGCCCCGCACATCCAGAACCAGCCTCCATTCACATGGACTCCGGGCGGCGGGAACCCGCCGTGGTTGGGGTCTATTTCCTCTCTGGGGCGGGCCGGGTAGTTGATCAGGGTGAGGTGGTTCGCGGTCAAGGCGGGGATCGAAGCGATTCTCTCCACGATCGAACGGCTCAAATTATCTTCGGCCACATGCAACACCACGGCATTCACATTGTGCCAGGTATCGAAATAGTCCGACGGAGTTCCGTCCAGACGTCCGGTGCCCAGGCGTACCTGTCCCTTTGCGTCCTTAAGCCCTCCCACAAACCACTTTCCCTCTTCAAGAAATAGGGGCATCCTGCGGCCTAACTCCTCCGCCCGTTGTCCGTACTTCTCCTCCAGACCGCGCTGCCCCGCCATCCGCGCCACTTCTTGCACGTTCCGATACACCTTCAAGAGGTAGACGTGCGTGTGTCCGGGGTAGCGAAGGCCGTAATGGCAGAATTCAATCTCGCTGGCCTGGGTTCCGGACCGCACCAGGCCGCTGGAATCCTGGTAATGCTCGCGCACTGCATCGAGGAATGCATCGATCTTCGGCAGGTAATGGACGGCTTGCGCCACGTCCCGCTCCCAGAGGAGGTAATCCGTAGCCGTCACACAGTTCAAGAGGGGATAATCGGTGCCTTCACAGTGCTCAGCGGCATCCGTCGTGGTCACTTTTTTCGTGTGGGGATCAACGAAAATGTTCGCGTAGTACCACATCACGGAGTAGACCGAAGGATTTTCCGTTGCGGCGTCGAACGGGTAAGGGTTTACCCCGTAAGGATCGAAGGAGCCCGGTAGCCAGTTAATGGGAGGAATCTTTGGGGCTTCCTCCACGTTCTTGAAATAATCCTGCAAGGTCTTCGTTACCTGGAAGCGAAAGCATGTCTGCCAGGTATTCCGGTCGATCTTCCGATAGGCCTTGTTAAAGAAGGGACGCCACCCGTAAGTCGCGTGATAGTTGCATTGGAAGTCGGTGTATTTCCACCACACATTGTCATTGACAAAGGTTTCAGTCCCCGCGGAATTGGCGAGGACCAGTTTCGAGAGAGTATTCCCGTCTGTCCGGCCGCTATAAATGCTGAAGGCATCTTCGAGGAGGTTGCGAACACGGTCTGTTCCTCGGATCTCTGCAAAGGTGTTCCGGTCCGCCGCTGAATTCAAGGGAAGCCCTTGCAGGGAAGCCAATGCCCCGCCGGAGAGTGTTATTGCACGCCGCAAGAATTCCCGGCGATCTGTCGGCCAAGTCATTATTCTTCACTCCTTACTATTGTGTTTTGACTGTCAAGTCCCGATCTTGATTGGCACGGGCTTTGCCAAAGAACGTTCGTGGATGCTCCAGAACAGAGCAAGAGCGGCCAAGGTCAGGCTGAACAGTGGCATGAACCAAATGCCAGTCTCAAGGCCGACCCGGCCTCCAATCACTCCGACCAGGTATGAACCGGCGGCTGCACCGATATAGCTGACTCCGCTTACAACGGCAAAAGCAGTCGCCACGTGGCCCGTCAACTTCAGACCAACATATGAGTTTATGGAAGGGCCATTTCCGGAAATGAAGACACCGGCGAGGGTAAACATGGCAAGCCCCCACACATAGTTCGGGGAACTTATTGTGGCGGCATAGGCCAGTGTTCCAATTCCTGCACAGCTCGCGAGAAGCACCAGTTCCGGAATCTTCCAGCGGGAGGTGACCCACCCCAAAATCGACCGTCCGGCGAAGAAGCCAAATGAGTTGAAACTGATCAGGTAAGCCGCGGAGGCCGCATCAATGTTATGCCTTTTCTGAAACAACTGTCCCACCCACGAAACCATTCCGCACTGGCCCAACCCATGAAGCAGCATTGCTCCACAAGCCACGTAGAAGGATGGTTCCGTCAGCACGCTTCGCATCGCTGACGCGGCACTCATCCGGGGCTTGCCGGCCTGTCCAGCAGCGGCCAGCCGTTTCGGTTGTGAAATGAGGGCCCAGATCGCAAGAGCGGCAGGGATAGAAGCCGCGGCAAAGTAGCCCGTTCGCCAACTTCCGCCCACGCGTTCAGCATGGGTCAGCCACCATCCCAGCGCGACCGGCCCGGCAACCGCACCCAGGGCGTCACTGACTCCCCAAATGAAGAACACACTCTGCCGCTTCTCTTCGAAAGAGACACTGATCATCGAGTTGCTGATGACATTGGTCGCCTGGACCGCGAGCCCCAGACAGAAAGCGCCGCAAAGGATCACCGAGAACGTCGGAGCGCCTCCGATCATCAACACGGCTGTCGCCAGCAAAAACAGCGTCAACACAGATGAGCGGCGCAACCCACAGCGATCAATCAGCCACCCGCCGATGAGACTGAAGAGTATTCCGCTGATGAAGAACAGCAATTGTGTCCTTCCCATTTGTTCAAGGTTTGATTTGAATGCAACTTTGAACATCGGGAAGCTGATCGGGAGAATATTGAATACGGCACCAAAGACCAAGCCCAGAGCTAAAACAAACCAGAGAACGGGATCGGTCCACATGGATTTTCGGGGGGTGTCGAGAACTTTCATTAGCCTTTTGCTCCGATTTGGCGTGGACGGGGAAAATGCTGCTCGTCCCGGCTCGATTGTTTAAGCGTGCTGCGCGCGAGTGAGAATTGCCATCCCTTCGGAAAACATGTCTCCAGCGGGCGAAGAGAGCGACAGAGGTTTGCCTGGATATCGAGGGAAGACGAAATTGCAGTGTGCGGACCAGACTGCGTTCCAGGTGGCTGTCATAAACGTTGAAGCCGGCCGTGCGCCAAAGGCGCTGCTTCCTCTTTCAGGAATAGCGCCCTCTTCCGGTCCTCCTAAAGTTTGGGATTGTTGAGGCGAAGCCCGCGCACCCCGGTATTGTCGAACCTATGCACAACAAGGTTATCCAGAGAGGCGGCAAGAAGAATGTCGCGGTTCGGTCCGGCGAATGCCACGTCCGTCGGCCCGCGCAGGCTCTCCCCCTGCCAGTCTTCCGCAAAGAGTTCGAGCCTTCGGGTCGCCAAATCGAAGACGTAGATAGCATCCGGCCTGTGGCAGGCAATCCACAACCGTTCTTCCTCATCGAAAGCTATGCCGTCAGGAATGTGGCGGGGCATGTGCACGACGCGTTCGAAAAGGCCCGCCGAGCCATCGGCGTTGATCCCAATTCGGGCAATGCTATTGCCAAATGTTTCGACAAAATACAGTTGTTTTTCCTCGGCGTCGAGCGCTATGGCATTCGGAGTATCCACGAGTTCGGGATACCAAATCCGAGCCTCTCCCCCGCCGGGAGGGATCTTGTAAATGTGGCCGTTGACCGTGTCTGACCAGTCTCCGCTATCGGACAAATACATATTCCCATTTCGGTCAAAGGCCGGGTAGTTCGTGCATATAAAGCCCCGGCCGCCCGGGCCCGTTGCATAGGTTGATTCTTTCCCTTCAGGCGTGAGGCGAATGACTTTGCCCGCAGGGGATGATGCGTCCGCGCAATAGAGATTCTTCTCGCGGTCAACCGCCTGCCCAAGCATCCGGCGGGGCGCCGTGGAAGCGAATTGCTCTGCAGTATTGGTCCCAAGGTCGAGCCGGTAAACTTGGCCGCCCGTGCCGGTCGTGTAGGCTTCTCCGTCCGGACCCACCGATATGGACTCGGGATGATCGACCCCGCGAATGTGTACGATATGCTTCAGATCATAGGTTTGCCTGCATCCCATCGCGTCACCTCGCCATCATTTTTGTTGTGGCCGCTCGCTCGTTCCCGACTTAGATGCTCGGCATGCTTCCGTCCGCCTTGGTGTAAGTCCGCAAGCCCAAATAGTAATAGGGGTGCCGGGCAACGTAGTCCCAATCCAGTTCAACACCCAAGCCCGGGCGATCATCAAGAATCACATGGCCGTTTTCGATTTTCGGACCAAACTTTTGCACCTCATCGAACCAGGGCCGGAGACGGCAGTGCTCCAGGATCAGGAAGTTCTGCATGACTGCGCCCGCATGGGCGCTGGCCGCCAGAGCCACCGGGCCATACGGATTGTGGGGAGCAATCTGCACATTGTAGACCTCGGCGCAATTCGCAATGCGCACCAGTTCACTGATCCCGCCGCAGTGCGAGATGTCCGCTTGAATGACATCCACCGCTCCCTGCTCAAGCCACTCGCGGAACTGCCACCGGGTCATCACGCGCTCCCCGGCTGCGATGCGAACGCCAGGATGGGCCCGTCGCAGGGTGACCAAGCCGTGGGGGACGTCAGCGTTGACCGGTTCTTCCACAAACAGCATCTTGACCTTCGCGAGGCCCTCGATCAGCCGGTGAGCGGCCTGGAGAGAGAGGAGTCCGCCGCAGTCGATCATGAGATCGCAAGCCGGGCCCGCAGCTTCTCGAATCTCACGCGCCAACGAAAGAGCAGAATCAACCTGGGCCTCGTCGTCGAAGGGTTGAATCCCCAGGCCCGGCGGCATCTTGAATCCGGTGAACCCTTCCGCGACCGCTCGCTTTGCCTCGGCAGGCTGGGAGGACAAATTGAGATCTCCACGCGCATATAACCTCACGCGATCGCGAACCTTGCCGCCCAGTAATTTGTAAACAGGTTTCCCATAAGCTTTGCCGGTGATGTCCCAGAGCGCTTGGTCGATCCCACTGGCCGCACTGGAAGCGGCCACCCCGCCCCGCCACCAAAAGTTGCGCTGCATCTGTTGCCATGCGCTGTTCACGCGCGTGGGGTCCTGCCCCACCAGCATCCGGGCAAAGTGCTGTTCGACCATGGCAACGACGGCGTGCTCATGATACTCGGTCGTTGCCTCGCCGATTCCGGTAATGCCCTCGTCGGTATCAATTCGAACAAAGATCCAATTCCGTGAAGGAGCATGTCCCCCTGGCCCGGGAATTCCCATCAGATGTGCCTTGATCTTTGTGATCTTCATTGGCCGCCCCTTCTTCCCCTGCTGACCTTGCGCGGACCTTCCCGCCTTAGTTTGCGCCGGCAATGACAAGGAGTCCGCTCAAGAGCCACACCTTGCGAACTCCCGGGAAACAAGACTTCGCACGCTCAAGCTTTCGGATGGATCTCGTCGATCAATTGCAAGATGCGTTCGTTCAACTCGTCGACGTAGCGCACGGAATACAGGTCGGGCGTATAGCACGCGCTGCGCGACCGCGCATTGGAGAGTAGCCCGCGAGCCTCGAGGAGGCGTTTCTCGCAGTACATGAACATTTCCATGTTCTGCAGCGAAAAAACAAGCTGGGGTAGAATCCGCCCGTAAATCCGGAAGGCTTCGTCGGATTGATTCTCCGTGCGTAATTTGAACACCCGGCGATGAACGTCGGCCAGTCCGAGGCCCGGCATCAGCCCGCCGATCCCGGCAGGAATCAGCTCCATGGTGTACAGGCCGCCCCAGCCTTCGAGGACTCTCACCCCATCTTTTGTGGCTTCGCGAATCGCCAGAAGCTTCCGAACCATCAGCGGCTCTTCGAGCTTCAGGTACCGGAAATTAGAGCACTCGCCTTTCAGCCGCGCGACAAACTCCGCGCTCACTGTAGGGCCGCCGGGGTTGAAATCCTGAATCAAGCAAGGCACGCCGGCAGCCTTCATGATCGCGCCGAGATAGTGCGCGATGTCGTCGTCCGGAAGGGAAAACTGCCTTGGTATGGCCACCGAGACCACATCGGCTCCAGCCTCGGCATAAGAGCGTGCAAACGATGAAGCTACGCGCGCCGAACCATGATTGCATTGTGCGACGACGAGGACTCGCCCGGCGGATTGCTCGATGGCGATCTTCACCACCCGCATTCGCTCATCCTCGGTAAGTTTGTAGAATTCGCTGCCGTAAGCGGGCAGGCAGATCGCCTCCACTTTACAAGTCACGGCGAAATCCACCAGCCTGCGCAGGCTCTCTTCGTCGATTCTTTCGTCCGCATCGAATGGAATCGGCATGACGGGAATCACACCGCTGATGTCCTGGGCTCTATTCCGAGTTCCCATGTATGCACCTGCCACCCTATGTTGTTCCGACTATTCTTTCAGGGAGTGCATTCAATACCCCGGAAACGCCTCGGATGTCAAATGCTAAATATTCATGGAATTGCCGCCCCCGGCATCGTGGGGCCGGGGCGTTGCCGCCCCCAAAAAGATCATCGTAATTGTCATAAAGGTCGCTGGATTTAGGGCTGAAGAAAAGCTATATTCTGGAAGCAGGTGGACGCGTCCGCGCAAGCCGGAAGCGCTCGCCTGGATCGAATGCGCGGGAGTGGCGCTAACCTATGAGCGAAGTTCAAACGCGCCGCACGGATCGTATTTCGCTGGAGATCAGGATCCTTGCGTCGGGAACGGATACTACGGGAAGGGGTTTCCAGGATATCGCAAGAACCCTTTCGATCAGCCGGTACGGGGCGAAGATCGCAATCAAGCACGATCTGGCGACCGATCATGAGTTGAACATCAGGAACATCGCCTCCGGGGCTGAAGCGGATTTCCGGGTTGTCGGCCGAATCAGCGAAGGCCCGGAAGGGCAATGTTATGGCGTGGAATCCAAGGACCCCGCGATCAACCTGTGGGGAATCAGCTTCCCCCCCATCTCCGAGTCTGAAGCGGCGGTGGGAAGGGTGTTGCTCGAATGTGTAAGGTGCCATAGCCAGCAGCTCGTTTATCTGAACGAGCTGGAGGTTGAGGTCTT
>Ga0326728_10024904_pt1 | contig 10772 bp, 9 predicted proteins | sample MB3enrmetagenome_FD_207602 | JGI IMG/M metagenome (GOLD analysis project Ga0326728, IMG submission 207602) | Lab enriched peat soil microbial communities from McLean, Ithaca, NY, United States - MB31MN | ecosystem: Environmental > Terrestrial > Soil > Wetlands > Peat | place: USA: New York...
TGGGAGAAGAAGGGGCGGCGCGGCGATTCCTGAATCAGGTGAAGATTTGCGCGCTGGCGGAAAGTTTGGGCGGCGTGGAGTCGCTGATATCGCTGCCGGCGCAGATGACACACTCGTCCATGCCGAAGGAAGTGCGGGATCGCGTGGGGATTACGGATAGCCTGGTGCGGCTGAGCGTGGGGATCGAGGACGTGGAAGATATTATTGCGGACTTGGATCAGGCGCTGCTGTACGTCTAGGTTTGGGCGGCCGGTGGCGCGTTGTCAGCGGCATGTGCATGCGTAAAAGCGGCGCCCCTTCGAAGCTCCCGTCGAGGCTCAGGGCAAGCAGGGTAAACAAGCCGCCGCACTCCAAATTAGCCAAGACGGCGAGATTTTGCGGACATGGGGTCCAGCGCGGTGGACCCCGGCTTTGCCTAACAAGTGGGACAAAAACAATATTAATTGGGCAGAAGTTTGGGGAATGAAATACTTCGCTAGCCAAAGGTGTTATCCTAACTACGCGCCATGGCCAGAGAATCGCAGATAACTTCAAAAATCAAACGGGCCAAAGACCACATCGCGGACCTGGACACAGAAATCCGCCGATTCTTTGACACCAACCCCTACAAAGTCGGGACTAAGCGCGATCCTGAATCGCGAAAACTGATTTATTACCTCACCGGTGTCCAGCCCACGCCCGAAAGTCTCGCGGTAATCGGTGGAGATGCGGTCCAAAACCTGATGAGCGCCTTGGACCATCTCGCCTACCAATTGGTCCTCAGCGATACGGGGGACAAACCGCCAAACCCGAATTGGATTTACTTCCCCATTGCGGATGATGCCGCGAAATATGAAGCCAAAAAGCACGGGAAAATAGAGGGAGCGCGACAAGAGACGTTCGATGCAATCGACGCGATCAAGCCGTACAAGGGTGGGAATGACGCACTCTGGAACCTCTACCAGCTTAACAACATCGAAAAACACCGCCTCCTGATAACCGTTGGCTCCATGTTCCAAAGTCTGGACCTCGGAGCACACATGTCCGGGATGATGAAGAAGGCGTTTCCCGGCAAAGATTTCCCCACCATTAGTGCATTCTTCAAGCCCGCCGACGTTCTCTTTCCGCTGAAGGAGGGCGACGAACTCTTCATCGACGCTCCCAACGCGGAAGTGAACGAGAAGATGCAGTTTCGATTCAACGTAGCGCTGAACGAACCGGGGATTATCGAGGGTAAGCCGCTGCTTGAAACGGTCCATCAGTTTACGGCACTTGTCGAGGGCATTGTGACGGCTCTGAGGCCCCGCCTGAAGTAACGAGTCTTGGCTTTTTGGATGCACCATTGGTATCAAAATCCCGGTAACGAAGAATTCTAATCGTGGAAGCGATTCCAAGCGGACGCGTAGTCTGACGCTGTTTCAACATAGGGCTTTTAGGTGTCGGAAATACTATTCGGCTATTCTTAGGCAAGACCTTCGATTTCTTGGGCAGGAGCGTCTTATTAGGCAAAGCCGGTGGGCCCTTGCGTGTTTTGCGCGAGCCAGCGGAGGTAGGCGCGGGAGCCTGCGGCGATGGGCAGAACTAGGAATTCGGGAGCGTCGTAGGAGTGGAGGCGGAGGACTTCCCTTTCGAGGGCGTTGACGCGCTTGGCGGTGGTTTTGATGAGGAGCAGGTGTTCACGGGCGCGTTCGAGTTTGCCCTTCCAGGTGTAGAGCGATTCCACAGGCAGGGTAAAGATGTTGACGCAGGCGGCGAAGTGTTTTTCGACGACGGCGCGGGCGATCTTGCGGGCTTCGGGGAGAGAGCCGCAGGTGACCAGAACGAGGCGGAATTTGGTGGCGCGTGGCATGGGGATCCTTTCTGTGAATGATTGTATACGAGGAGGGGATGGGAGCCAGAGCCGGACGCTATTGGGAAGAAGAAAAGGCAAATGGGCGACGGAGGGAGGTGGTGGAGGGTTCGACACGGACAAGGAGAATATGTGTATCGGTGAGCGGGGGAGTGGAAGAAGATTCATTGTTGGGGATGGATCGCGCGATGACGATCCGAGATGGCCGATGACGGTGCAATCACAGGAAAAATGGAAGGGCTTGGCGCAGCGCTACGGGCGGCATCTGCTGGCGGTGTTTGTGGCCGTGTTGCTGGTGCACAATGTGTTCGGCGCACACGGATTTCTGGCCATGAACCAGAAGCAGCAAGAGATTGAAAAGGTAAGAACAGAGATCGAGAGGTTGAACAAGGAAAATGCGGCGCTCGAGGGCGACGTGAAGGATTTGAAGACGGACCCGCAAACCATTGAAAAGATTGCGCGGGAAGAGTTGCATCAGGCGCGGCCGGGAGAAGTGATTATCAAGTTGCCCGCGGCGGCGAATGAGGGCGGGACGACGGGAAAGACGCGATAGGCGACAGAAGCGAGTGCGCGAAGGCTCGCAGGACAAAGAAAAGGGACTGTAACACAGAGGTCACAGAGGGAAGAACACAGAGGACACAGAGAAGAACGGAGAAGAGAAAGAGAGCAGAGAAAAGCGTACTATAGAGTTAGCAGAGGAGCCGCAGAGGGAACGGAGATAGCGAGGTTTAAGGGATACAGTTCGATTTAGATATTGGCGGGGATGGGGCGCTCCGGTGCGGTGGGAGCGCTTTTCGTTTTTTGGGAGGAGCGCTTCCAACGAGTGCGGAGGAGGGAGAGCGCCAGCATGGAGAGGAAGATAATCGCGAGGCCCAGAGTGGCACGGGGAATGGAACACGCGCGCTTGGGCATGATGGAGAAAGAACCGTAAACGAATTCGATGTGCACCCAATAGACAAGGAGCGAAGTGTTGCCCAGTTGGATGAGCGGGCTGAGACGCTTTTGTGCGAAGCCAAAGCGGCACCAGAAGTACACAAGCGAGAGAATGACGAGGAGCACGCCACAGCGCATGAGAAGAAAATTGGGGTTGGAGTGCCAATAGTCGTAAACAGCATAAAGCCGGATGGACGAGGAATCTAAGAGCACGGAGAGAACGCTGGCAAACATGCCGGCGAGGCCAAGGAGAGCGAAGAAAAGAGATTCGCGGCGGCGGGCAAAGTCCGAGAAGATGAGGAAGCCTACGGCGAGCCCGGCAAAGGCGAAGGCGGCCCAGGGAAAGATCGGAAAGAGCCAGTGCTGTGGCTCGTTGAACGTGTGTACGCCATTGATGTAGGACTCCAGGGGCCAGGGAAGAAAGCGCGGGCACCAGGTGGTCCAGAGCGGCGGCGTGGCGAGCGCAATGAGCGCGGCGGTCAGGAGCGCGGCGAAGACGCTGCGGCGGCGCGCGAGCGAAGGCGAGGCGGCGGAGGCAAGCCAACAGAGCACGCCCATCAACATTATGGAGAGGCCGAGGATATTGAGCACGTCAACGCGCAGGAGATCGGTCCAGGGGGCCGACCCACGGGCGAGGAGAAATTCCTGGATGCGGAAGAGGATACCGTAGCCAAAGACTTCGGCGCCGCGAAGGATGGACTGGCGGGCAATGGCGTTGCGGGCGATTCCCTTTTCGCGGAGTCTGCCGGTGACGAGGGCAACGGAAACGCCCGCAAGAAAAACAAAAAGCGGCGCGGGAAGAGTGCCGCCGAGTTGCGACAATCGGAAGAACGAGGTGTCGCGCTGATCGGGGCGGAGCCAGGAGTCGTAGCAGTGGGTTTGAAACATCAGGAGGCAGGCGAGGCCGCGCATCCAGTCGATGTGGGCGAGACGTTTCACTTGTGAGATACCATTTGCGAGTTATCAGATATCAGATATCAGCGACCAGGAACCATAAGAAATGACCAGCGATCAGCGACCAGGAGGCGTAAGACGTGACCGTTGTGCTGCTATTATCCACTAAGAATCCGAGGATTCCTTGGCGCCGACGCTTTGCTCACCATTACGTATCAGTGAAAGGGCGTGGAGGGCAAGCTCAGATTAGAATTAGTGCGCAATGAAGAAATCGGGGGAATCCGCGCCCGTATGCTGGAGCCCATCTCATCAATGTTTCGAGCCAGCATTCCGCGTACCTTAGGGGTTAAAACCCATGCACTCGCGAGGCTTTTCAGCACGGCTGAACAGGCAGCGGAAAACATGGGTTGGCATGTCATTCCGAGCGCAGCGAGGAATCTCTCTTTGGCGGAAGCCCGAGAAAAGAGGGATTCCTCACTCCGCAGACTCCGTTCGGAATGACGGAACTGCGCTTTTTCGGTAAGTTGTGAAGCTGTGCCCTTCCAGGAGCCAATCATGAGAGGGCTTCTGGTCAAACGAGAAAAAGTGGAGTAAGGAAAAGGTGAAATGAGACAGCTTGGGATTTGGGCGGTGCTGGGAATATGGGCGGGCTTGTGCCTTGGCGGGGCGCTGTATGCAACGCGGCAGGGATATGGAGGACGCGGGTTTGGCGCGATGCTGACCGTGTTTGCATTTTTCCTTCTGGTGATGCTGGCGTTCGCGGCGCGCGATGTGGTGGAAGGATGGGCGGAGAAATTCGGGCCGGGCGGCGGATTTTTCCTGGGCGGGTGCGTGTTGGTGTTTTACCTGGTGTACCTGCTGGGAACGGGAACGTTTGCGGTGGCGCGCGCAGGGGTGATGGCGGGGCTGATCTTTGTGCCGCTGGGATTGGCCGTTTCTGCGCGAGGAGCGGCGGCGGGAGCGTGGCAGGATTATTTGACGCTGGCGGGTCTTTGGGTGTTTCTGAAGTTCGGGCCAACGCACTGGCTGTGGCCATTTCCACATGCGCGATTGGGCTATGTGATGACGGTGCTTGTGGCGCTGAATACGGCGCTGGCAGCGTTTGTGCTGGTGCGGCGGCTCAAGGGGATTGGCTATTCGATCGGATGGGGAAAAGGCTGGGGATTGTATGTGGTGGGGAGCTTCGTGGTGTTCGCTTGCATCGCGATCCCGCTGGCGACGGGGATGCACTTCCTCATGTTTGCGCCGCAGTGGGGGCGGTGGAGCGGGTTCTTGTTTAGCGCGGTAGCGATCTTGGCTTTCACGGCGTGGCCAGAGGAGTTTCTGTTTCGCGGGCTGCTGCAAAACTTGCTGACGCGGAGTTCCAGGTCGGATTGGGCGGGATGGTGGACGGCGTCGCTGTTCTTCGGTTTTTCGCACATCACCAACCTGGGCTTTCCCAACTGGCGGTACGTGGCGCTGGCGACGATTGCGGGAATTTTCTATGGCTGGACGTGGCGAAAGAGCGGCTCGATTTTCGCGTCGGCGTTGGTGCACGCGGCGGTGGATATAACGTGGCATCTCCTGTTCCGGCCCTGGTAGCGCGCCCGGAATTCTCACAAGTGCGATTTATCCTGGAATCTGAGGTCGAAGCGGGATTCATCGCGCAAAAAACGTGCGATGGAAAACCGTACCTCCGCTCCGGGACGGCAGAAAGCGCCGTCCCTCCGGTCGGAATGACAGATGTTGGGAGCTGGATGATTTTGGGGAAATCCAACTTCGTGGAAGTTGGATTTCCAGGATGACAGGGTGCTGCGCCGTTTGAATAAGATCAAAATTGTATCTCGTGAGAAAGTCCGGGTAGCGAGCGGCGCGGAAAGGAATTCGAGAGAAGATTCAGGAAGAGGCGTGGTTGGGCAGACAGAAGATGTCGAACCAGCGCCACTTGCTCATGTCATCCTCGCCGAGAACTTCGCCCCAGTAGTGGCTATCGTCAATGATGCGGCGAATGGTGTAGCCCAAAGAGGTGATGGAACGGTGCAAGGCGCGGCGGCGCTCGCGACTCAGGTGCGTGTAGACTTCGATTTTCATATACGGTTTGGTCTGTGTAATCAACTCGCGCAGAGATTCGAGGACGAACGGCTCGTAGCCCTCGGTGTCAATCTTCACAAAGCGAATCCTGGGGATTAGCTCCGGATAGGATTGCTTCAGCAGAGCATGAACATTCCTGCCCTGCACTTGCAGCGCGAAGGCATGGAAGTGGAACCACTTGCTGATGCCTTCAAAGCTACCGCCATTGCAGAATCCGGAATCGGAATAATGGAATTCGAGGGAAGCGTCATCCGGGGACGCGGCAAACATGAGCGGAATGATGCGCATCTTCTCCGGATTGAGGGTGGCATTTTGCTGCAGAATGGCGAAGACGTAGGGATTGGGCTCGAAAGCGAGGACGCAGCCCGTTTTACCGGTGGCGAGAGCGATGGGGAGCGTGGTGTCTCCGGTGTGCGCGCCAATATCAAGGGCGACATCGCCGGGTGAAAGGAATTTGCGCAGCTCATCCACAACTTCCTGGGACATTGGGCGGGTGTGCTCCTTGGGATGCAGCCATCTGGCGTAAGTGACTCGGCCGTCGGTGGGCAGATCGAGTTGGCGCAGTTCGTAAGGATAGGTCTTTGGCGTAGGCTTCAGGCCAAAAAGATAGACCATTTCTTTGAGCTTCAAACGATTTCTCCTAGGGTCGTATTCAGGTATACCACAATTGGGGGCGGCAGCTAGGGAAGGGCGGCCGGCAGGCGCGCGGCGAGCGAGAGCAGATGAGTCTATGGTGGGGGGTCAGTTTCCGATCTGGCGATTTGCCGGGACCTAGCCGCGTCGGCCGACGACAAGTTCCAACTAACCGACAACTCAGGAATTAGCCGAACCCGCGATTGGCAGCTCCCCTAGGTCCCGTTGGTCCATGCAAGGCTCTGTCACTACAAACTGACACGCGATCTCCGAGAACTGTTTGTCGAGTCGCATGGGGGATCAGAAACTTGAAATGTCGCATTTTTACTATTTTCGAGATTGGGAATACGAGTAGGCTCCTGGGCTGGATAAGGTTTCCTCATGGCCACCACGTTGCATCAGACCTCACCGGAACTGCGGCAAAAGGTTTTCGTCGAGCGTTGGTTCTTTACCGGTATGGCGATCGCCATGCTCGCCACATCGACGGCGGGATTCATGCCCTCGTTGGTGCATACCGCCGGACGGCGCGCGCCACTTTCACCACTCGCCGCGGCGCACGGAATCGTGTTTTTCGCGTGGCTTGTACTCTTTCTGGTCCAGAGCAGGCTGGTTGCAACTCGGCGCGTCGCCTGGCACCGTAGCCTCGGCGTGGCAGCAGTCTTCGTCCTCGCGTTGATGATCCCGCTAGCCTATTCGACGACGATCGCAATGGTGCGGCGCAACTTCGACCTAAGCGGCGATCTTAGAATCGACCACGACCCGCTCTACGAATCCATATTCCCATTCGGCGACATAACCATATTCGCCGTACTGGTCATAGCCGCACTTGCGTATCGGCGCCGGCCGGAGATCCATAAACGCCTGATGCTATTCGCAAATATCATACTGATGCCTGCTCCCTTGGCGCATTTCATTGGTCACACACCATGGCTTGCATCCCTGCCGGCAGCGATCGTTCTTGTACCTATCTCACTTTTCCTGATATCCGCAGTCGCGAGAGATTACCTGCTGATGCGCCGAGTTCATCCGCTGACGCTGGCACTGGCGATCTTGCTGTTTTTATCCGGGCCGCTTCGAGCTGGGCTCATTGGTCCGAGCGCAGCCTGGCACCACTTTGCCAGCTGGCTCGCGCGATAGTTATCGCGACAGGATGTCGCTCGAATCTGTCTTCAGTTTAGGAAGCAACAAGCACGATAATCAGGCTCATTGGAAAGTTAATATGCGCCCGGAACACTGGATGATAAGCTAGCGCTGCGCTATGCACCGCAGCCGTTTCTTCAAGCCCGCTCCGGGCCTCGCACAATTCGTTCGCTTCTATGTCCAGCGTGAGGTCCAGATTCGCGGTGCCGCGGTGGTGCATCCCGTACCTGCCCGCGTCGCCCCGTTGATTGAGTTTGATTTCGGCGATCCAATCCATGTCCTCGACTATAAGAAGCTGGTGCAGCGGAAATCCCCTTCGACCGTTGTTGTGGGTCCGCAGACATCTCGCAGGGTCGAGATGCAATTGCAAGGGAATCTCGAGTCTTTCGTGATCATGTTTCAGCCAGATGGATTGCACCGGCTATTCTCCATCCCTATGCACGAACTAACCGACCAAGACTATGAGGCTGACACTGTCCTGGGAGGCTTCATTTCACAAGTCCGGCAACGCCTCGGCAACTCAAAATCATTCGCCGAACGTGTGCGTCTCGTCGATAAGTCGTTATTGCGTCAGTCCCTCCGATCGCCCGGCTTTGATGGCATTTCTGCGGCGGCGAACCGGATCATTCTTGCCGGCGGACGCTTGGGCATTCCTGCTCTTGCCGACAGAGCCGGGTTGAGCATGCGCCAATTTGAGCGGAGATTTATCCAGCAGGTGGGTATGCGTCCCAAGCTCTTCGCGAGGATCGCCAGGTTCGAAGCGGCTCTTGAAACGAAGGCGCGTTCCGCCACGAAGTCCTGGACCGATGTAGCGCACGAGTTTGGATATTACGACCAGATGCACATGGTCCACGACTTCGGAGAGTTCACCAACAAGACGCCGACGGAGACACTCATTCAGCTTGAAACCGTATTCGTGGAGCACATCAAGACAATGCGCTCGGGTGCGCTTTCCACAAAGGCTACTGGCGGTTCACGGCTGATTCTCTGACCAGCGGTCCACTCGTCGTTGATTACCGGGCAATCGGAAATAATCCGGTCGGGATGACAACGTTTGGTGGCGCGCGGATGTCGTCTGGGCCGCAGTGGACACGCTGGTTCGCAGACAGAAAAGAAACCCAAGACCCAGGCACCGGGGAGAGTTTCTAGTAAATGGGGGCGGCGAGTCTTTTCGGGGCGGAAGAAGACGGGGACTCTTAACACAGAGGTCACAGAGAGAAGAACACAGAGGGCACAGAGAAAAACGGAGGAGAGAAAAGCAGAAGAAAAAAGCGGAAGAGAAACAGAAGAGCGATCCCTCGACTGCGCGACCCGACGCGCCAAACTACGGCGCGGAAGAGAAAATCGGGTCGCTCCGCTCGGGATGACAATGGTTGGTGGGGCGCAGATATTGCATAGCTGCTGGTTCGCAGAGAAAAGAGAAACCCAAGACCCAGGCACGGGGGAGAGTTTTCAGTTGTAGGTTATTAGTTTCGGAAAAGAGACAAAGATGGCGCTGGGAGGCAGCGCAGGCAGAGGGAAAAGAAACCCAAGACCCAGGCACACAATCCGTGCCTGGGGCACCCAGCAGAAAATCGGGCCGCTCCGCTCCTTCCTTCGGCGGGCAGGCGGGATGACAGGTCGCGGAAGGCGGCGGGGATGGGAGGAATGAGGATAGCGGGGAGAGAGGTTAGTCGCGGGTGAGGGGGCGTGGCTCGAAAACGTCGGAAAAGAGTTTGTCGATGAGGTCGTGGTACTGCTTTTCGACGACGCGGCGTTTGAGTTTCATGGTGAAGGTGAGGGTGCCGCTATCGAAGGTGAAGTCGTCGGGAAGGAGAGCGAAACGCTTGATGGTCTCGTACGAGGCCAGGTGAGTAGTGAGACGGCGGACTTCCTCTTCGACGAGGGCGTAGGAGCGGGGATGGGCGGCGAGCTCCGCGTCGGAAGAGAATTTCAGGCCATGCACGGCAAGCTTGGCGGAGACGGTGGCCGGGTTAGGAACGATCAAGGCGACGATGAATTTGCGCTGGTCGCCGACAACCATGGCATTGAGGATGTACGGGCTGGTTTTGAGCATGTTTTCAATGGGCTGAGGGGCAACAAATTTGCCGGCGGCGGTTTTCAGGAGATCCTTTTTGCGGTCGGTAATGAAGAGGTAGTTGTCCCTGTCCAGGAAACCGATGTCGCCCGTGCTGAACCAGCCGTCTTCGGAAAGAACCGCGCGGGTGGCTTCGGGGTCTTTGTAATAGCCCTGCATGACGCAGGGGCCCTTGGCGAGAATCTCGCCGTCGTCGGCAATGCGAATCTGAACATTGGCGATGGGGCGGCCAGAGCTGCCGACGCGGTTTTGGGGGAAGGTGGAAGTGAGGATGGGCGAAGTTTCCGTCAAACCATAACCCTGATAGATGGGAATACCAATGGCCCAAAAAAACTGCGCCATTTCCCTGGAGAGCGGCGCGCCGCCAGACATGACGAGGCGGAGGCGGCCGCCCGTGCGGGCACGGATTTTGGAATAGACCAGCTTGTCGGCGAGGACCCACTGCAATTTGGTGGCGAGGGTGGCCGATCCTTCGCCGCAGCGCCACGGAGCGATTTTCCTGGTGAGCTTCATGGACCAATTGAACAGCTTGCGCTTGGCGCCGGTGGTCTTTGTGCCCTGCTCCACCAGGCGCGCGTAGATTTTCTCGAAGAAGCGCGGGACAGCGCCGAGCAGGGTGGGTTTGACCTCGACGAGGGCCTGCGCGACGTTCTCAATCACCGGAACGTAGGCCACCGGGCAGCCGCCGAAAATGAAGACGTAGTCGAGCGTGCGCTCGTAAACGTGGGCGAGCGGGAGAAAGGAAACCGCCAGATCCACGCTGGGCTTGAGGATGAGTTCACGGCACGAATCGGTGATGTTGGAGCAGAAATTCGTGTGCGTGAGCATGACGCCCTTGGGCTCGCCGGTGGTGCCGGAGGTGTAGATGATGGAAGCGAGCTGGCTGGGCAGAACCTGGGCGGCGCGCATGCGATAGGAAGCGATTTCCGGGCCGCCGGCAGTGGCGATCAAGGTTTCATAGCGCAAATATTCGGAAGGAAGAGTATCGCCAGCCCCGGCAACGATGACTTGCTGAATGTCTTTCAGTTCACCGCGGACTTGCAGGAATTTTGCGAGCTGCACTTCGCCACAGATGAATAGAACCTGCGCGCCAGAGTGATTCAGGATATGGGCCATGCGGTCAGCGGACTCGTTGAAGTAGATGGGGACGTTGACAGCGCCGGAGCCGCTGATGGCGAAGTCGGCGGTATGCCATTC
>Ga0326728_10024906_pt1 | contig 10772 bp, 8 predicted proteins | sample MB3enrmetagenome_FD_207602 | JGI IMG/M metagenome (GOLD analysis project Ga0326728, IMG submission 207602) | Lab enriched peat soil microbial communities from McLean, Ithaca, NY, United States - MB31MN | ecosystem: Environmental > Terrestrial > Soil > Wetlands > Peat | place: USA: New York...
TGGGTCAGGTAGGTGCGGTCGCCGGCGACCATGGCGGCCAGCATGATGGCGTCGTCGGGAGTGAGGCGCAAGGGCGCGGGAAGGCGGCGCATGGTCGCGGGCAGGGCCAGGAGGCGCGTGGTGGTGGCATGCTGCAAACCGCTGAGACGGCAGGCCAGAAACGCGCCTGTGGACGAGCCCAGACGGTCGACGCGTTCGATGTCTACCGTAGCCGTCGAAGTGATGCCTTGATCGAGGAGAAAATCTTGGCGGCTCCAGACGCCGGGATCGTGATAGGTTTCAGGCGGAAGCAGCCGGACGACGGCGCGGACGCGCTCGCCGCAATGAAAACTCTGAGTGAAGGTCAGGGCGGTGGGCTGGGTTGCCGCGCTTTCAGGCCAGCGCACGGTTAGCCGCACGCCGCCACTGATGGGAGTCTGCGTATCCTCAGCATCGGTGACCGTCTCGAGACTTGATACGCGGAGATCGATGCGCTGAGACGGTTGGGGCGTGGGCGTGGCGGCGGCAGGCTGGTCATCGTTCAGGTTTTGCTCGATCTCGCCGCGCACCGGTCCGGCATCGACGACAGTTCCTTCCACGCTGCGGAGAAGGCCGTCGGAGAGCGAGGCCAGGGCGGGTGCGGGAGCCGGATGAGGCTCCATGAGAGCGCACCAGGCGCCCAGCATGCACCACAGGACGGCCAGCGGCAGCCAGGTAATACGCTGGGCGCGCAAGGCCGCCACGACGCATAGGACGGCAACCGGAACCAGCGCGACGAGCATGAGGCTGGGCCGCAGCCAGAGCCAATGAGCGACGGCAATGCCCAACGCAAAGAGCCAGGCGGCATGGAACAGGGGAACGGAACTCAGGCCTGGGCCCAGGCCGGAAGCGGGCTGCCCGGAGGTGGGGGATTCGGATTCCATCGCGCCTGAAAATCAAAAGGGCTGTGGTGGTCAAGCCTATCAGGAGCGGCGCAGGTGGACCACTGTCTCCAGATGGAAGGTCTGGGGGAAGAGGTCGGCCAGTGTGAGGCTCTGGATTGCGTAGCCGGAGGCGATGAGCGCGCGCAGGTCGCGGGCCAGGGTCGCGGGGTCACAGGAGACGTAGACCAGTTGCGGGGCTGCGATGTCCGCGAGCAGGGTTGTGATCCCGGCGCCGAGGCCGGTGCGCGGCGGGTCGACGACAATCAGGTCCGGCTGCTCAGCCGTGCCGGCGCGGCGCAGGAAGTCGAGGGTTGAGGCTCGCACGGCGGAGCCGGTTGTGCCGCGCAGATTCTCTTTAAGAGCCGCCATTGCTTCGGGGGCAGACTCAACGGCGACTACGCTGTCAAAGCCGGCCGTTAGCTTGCGCGAGAAGAGGCCGACGCCGGCGAAGAGGTCCCAGGCGAGCCTGCCGTTTTGGCCGGCGGTGACTCGCTCGACGAGCGCGTCGACAAGCCAGCGATTCACCTGGAAAAATGCGCCGTGGTCCACGCGATATTCGAATCCGGCGGCGCGACAGGCGAGGGACGGCTCGCCCCATTGCGCAACAGTGCGGGGCGATTGGGCTGAATTCCGGGCTCCGCTTCGGCCTTCGGCGACAAGCTCTACGCCTTTGAGGGCGGGAATTCGCTCGGCGAGCGTACGGGCGAAATCGTCAAAGCGGTTCTTTGCGGCGCCGGCGGTGAAGACGCTGGCCAGAAGCGCGGTTTCTGTAGCATCGCAGAAGAGCGAAATCTCGCTGGGACGCAACGATGGCGAGAATTGCCGGGCAGCTTCAGCGAAGATCTGAGCTGTCTTGAACAACAACGGTGCTGCGATGGGGCATTCGGCGATTGGAATCACAGCATGAGACCGGCGGCCGCGATAACCGGGATTTCCCTGGGCATCGAAGGCGAGACGGATGCGATTGCGATAGGCCCACGACTGCGATTCAGTTGCGGCGGCAAGTACGGAGATTTCGCCGGGCGCGCGAACACCGCCGCGTTCCAGAGTTTCGCGCAGGACGGCTTGTTTGAAGGCGAGCTGGGTCTCATAACCCACGTGCTGATAGTGGCAGCCGCCGCATGCGCCGAAGTGGCGGCAGGCGGGTGCAATGCGCTCGGGAGCGGCGGCGACGATTTCGTCGACTTCCGCAGTCGAGTAGCCGCGCTTGTCCTCGGCGATACGGACGCGCGCCTGTTCGCCGGGCAAGACGAGGGGGACAAAAACAGCTTTGCCTTCGATGCGGGCCAGGAATGCGCCGCCGTAAATGGGCTTCTCGATCTGCACGAGCCGAGGCGGCGACGATTGGGCTTGGGGCGGACTCATTGCTGGCTCATGTAGAAGAGGCTGAGGCGCGGCAAGCTGTAGTGCACCAGCAACTGCTTCTGGACAAACTGGTGTTCAACCTGGCGCAGTTGCACTACTCCCATGCGGCTCCGATAGGGTGCAAGTTCGCGGGCCGCGTGCACTTTCAGCCCCACCAGCAACTCCTCGGGAGCTGCGGCGGTGAGTGCGGCAAACAGCTTCTCTTCAAGCACGGTGAGGGAACGCTCAAGAGCCTCGAGATCGAAGTACGCGGCGTTCCTCTGATTGCTTTCCTGGCCGCTCTGCTGACTGCTTTCCTGACTGGTCTCCTGAATTGACGCGCGAACCCCGGCCGCGAGTTCGCGCAACCGCGTTGCGGTTGAGGCGCATGCTTCCGGAGCAACGGCAGCGGCATCCAAAGCGGTTGCTGCCGCCTCTAGATGGGCGGCAACGCGCTCATGTTCGAAGCCCGATTCGCTGGGCGCAGCTTCAGTGGTAGCGGTGCCGGCCGAGGCTTCATTCAGCTCTACCGCGGCTTCCATCACCGCCTGCGCGCACCAGGCCAGGCCATTGATGCGCCGCATGCGCCCGCGTTTCTGGCGAGCTTCGTACTTGTCGAAGGCAGCGTCGATGCCGCGCAGCGCCGCTTGCAGCGGAATGCCGGCCTCACGCCAGGTTTCGATCAGCGCCCAGTCGAGCGTTGAAAGCAGCAGCAGCGATCCTCGCCGCTGCTGAAAGCGCTCCTCGATCTCGGTGAAGTAATTAAAGTAGTTGCGCACGGCAATCTCAGTGGGGCCGGCTGCGCGGGCGGGGGGTGCGATTGCGCTCAAAAAGAATCCGCAATCCGTCGATCGTAAGCCACTCGTCGATCTCGTGGATGTAGCGGGAATCCTCGGCGATCATGCTTGCCAGGCCGCCGGTGGCGACGATGCGCGGCTGCTCGCCGAGCTCGGCGATCATGCGTTCGAGAATGCCGTCCACCAGCCCAATGTAGCCGAAGTAGAGTCCGCTTTGCAGGTGACCGACGGTGTTGGTGCCGATGACCTTGGCGGGTCGCTTGATGTCAACGCGGCTGAGCCGCGCGGCACGGTCGAAGAGCGCATCGGCGCTGAGGCCGAGGCCGGGCGCGATGGCGCCGCCCATGTATTCACCGCGTGCCGAGATCACTTCAAACTTGGTCGCCGTGCCGAAGTCGACCACGATGCAAGGGCCGCCGTAGCGCTCGAAAGCGGCGATGGAGTCGGCAAGCCGGTCGGCGCCCAGCTCGGTGGGGTTGTCGATCAGCATGGGCATGCCGGTCTTGATGCCCGGCTCCACAAACATGGGCTCCAAGTGAAAATAAATTTCGCACACCTGGCGCAGCGTAGACTCGACCGGCGGCACCACCGAGGCAATGATGATGTGCTCGACCTGGCTGGGCGCCATGCCGTGCATCTCGAAAAGGTTGACGAAGAAGACTCCGTACTCGTCCACGGTCTGGGTGCGGTGAGTGGTGATGCGCCAGTGCGCGGCTAACTCGGGTTTCTCACCATCGAGCCGGTAGAGGCCCAGCACCGTATTGGTATTGCCGACATCGAGCGCAAGCAGCATGGTTGTGTCTCTCAGTTCATCTCCGCGGCGCGGATGCCGCCGGTCTGCACCGTCACCAGTCCGGCAGCGGTGCGAACCAGCAGGAATCCGTGCTCGTCCAGGCCGGCCGTAACGCCGGTGCAGGTCCGCGGACCATGCACTTCAACGCCGCGGCCGCGAACCCATGTTGAAGCCAGCTCGACGCGCGCCGGAACTGCTGCTGCCGCCGACGCATCGGCGAGCGCGAGTGTCTCTCGCTGCAGCGATTTTAGCAGGGAGACAAGCAGGGGCTGGCGGGGAATCCGTCTGCCAGTCTCAATATCCAGCGAGGTTGCGGGTGTGCTGAGGCCCGGTGCAAAATTGCGCTGATGCACGTTGATGCCGATGCCCACAACGGCAAACACAACCGCGGCGCCCTCAGTGTGAGCTTCCACCAGGACGCCGCCCGTCTTGCGCGGGCCTATCAACAGATCGTTGGGCCAGCGGAGATCGACGGCGAGAGCAGAGGTGGAGCGGATCGCATCGGCGGCGGCGAGTCCGGCTGCAAGCGGAAGCAGCGGCAGGCGCGAAGCGGGAATCCGCGGACGCAGCAGGACGCTGACATAAAGTCCTTCGCCGGCGGCAGAGTGCCAGCCGTGGCCGCCGCGTCCGCGGCCGGCGGTTTGCTCATCGGCAAAGTAGACAGAGCCGTGCGGTGCGCCGCTGCGGGCGGCGGCAAGGGCGTCATTGTTGGTTGAATCGGTAACCGGAGAAAAATGAAGCTTGCCGGCAAAGATAAAATCCCCAAGCCCATTTCCGTCAGCGGATTCCAGCGTGGCCAAATCGAACATAGCCTGGCTCACTCCGCCGTGATGGTCATGGAGATGTCGGCGGCTTTGGCCGAGTGGGTGAGCGCGCCCACGCTGATAAAGTCCACACCGGTCTCGGCATAGGCGCGAATATTTTCAAGCACGATGCCGCCCGAGGCCTCGGTAGGAATCCAGCGCCCGCCCTGTTCGCTTGTCGGTTGCCCCTCGGTTTCCTTCCGAATGCGTTCGACGGCGCGCTTTACTTCCTTCGGAGTCATGTTGTCGAGCAGGATGGCTTCGGCTCCATAGGCGAGGGCTTCTTCGAGCTCCTGCGCGGTGCGCACTTCAACCTGCACGCGCTGGCCCTTCTTGCGCCGCTCAAGCGCGCGCGGCAGGACTTGAGCAATGCCGCCGCCCAGCGAGATATGGTTGTTCTTGATCAGGATGCCGCTGGACAGGTCGATGCGGTGATTGGTTCCTCCGCCACACAGGACCGCGTACTTTTCAAGAGCCCTCAAGCCGGGGACGGTCTTGCGGGTGTCGAGCACATGGGCATGGGTTCCACCCGGCGTATCTTTGATGGCGTCGGCGTATTGGCGGGTGAGCGTGGCGATGCCGCTGAGGTGCTGCAAGAGGTTAAGAATGACGCGCTCGCAACTGAGCAATGCGCGGGCGTTGTGGCGGATGACGGCCAGCACCTGGCCGGAGTGGACGCGCACGCCGTCGAAGATCTCCCGGTTGCTGACGACTTCAAAACGAGTTTGCGCCGGGGGGCGCGGGTCGAGACGGGCAAAGACTTCAAAGAAGTGCGGCACCGCGCCCAGGCCGGCTACCACCAGTTCCTGGCGGGCGACGATCGCCGCCGTGGCGCGCAGCTCGGGATCGATGGTGAGGTTGGTGGTGGAATCGAACACGGCCCGATCTTCCACCAGAGCCTGCTCCAGCAATGCGTCGATGCGGGTGCTCTTCCATTCCATTTCGCTGTTCCCTTTGGGAACAGCAGCTTCTAGCTGTCAGCTTCTAGCTTTTAGCTACCGGCTGTTGGCTGAAGGCTGCTGGGACTCTTCCCGTTGTGCCATCGTGCTTCAATCCTTAGGCAAGGCTCCGAGCGCGGCGCGCGCTTTTTCGAGCAGCAGCCGCGTTTCCAATTCCTGCTTCTTCAGGCCCTCGACCACTTGCGCCGGGGCTTTGGCCAGAAAGCTCTCATTGCCCAACTGGCGCTCTGCGGCGGCCAACCCTTTTTCATACTTCGCGATATCTCTTGTCAAGCGCTCGCGCTCGGCGGAGACGTCTCTTGGCTTAGCGTAATCGACGGCAACCTCGAAATTGGACCCGATGCGTTTCGCGAGATCAGGGGGGATCATCGCAGCGTGCTTGATCTCGCTGACCTTGGCTAGTCGAATAAACAAGTCATGATTGTCATCTATTATCTTTTTGAAGGACGGGAGCGCGCACCACAGCAAAATCGGAACCGCAACCTTTTCTTCTACCCCAATTTCCTTTCGCAGTGCGAGGACCTCCGTCTTTAGACTTAGGAGGAAATCCATCTCGATGACTGAGTCGATTCCTGGTCTGCTGTTGGCGGTTAGCCAGTTGAGTTCGACGGATGGAAACTTCGAGAGAGCGACGGACCGGGCAGGAAGATCTCCTTCATATAAGCTTTGCCAGATTTCCTCCGTTATGAAAGGCATGAACGGGGAAAGCAAGCGTAATGATGCTTCGAAGATGCTGACCAGCGTGGTCAGTGCAGATTTGGTCCGTGCTTTATCGGCATTCTCGGAAAATTCGAGGCGGAGCTTTACACTTTCGATGTACGCATCACAGAAGCTGCCCCAAAAGAATTGGTAGATTTCGCTCGCTGCTTCATCGAACCGATAATTCTCCAGGGATGCATTTACGCGCGCAGTGACGTGGTGGAGAGCGTCTGTAATCCAGCGATCTTCGAGCGGTGCGTCGGCAGGAACGGTGGGCATCGAACCCAGCGCGGCGAGATCGACCGTAATCCCGATCTCGGCGGCGCGGTCGACATTCATGAACAGAAACCGCGCGGCGTTCCAGATCTTGTTGGCGAAGGCGCGGTAGCCTTCGGTGCGGGCTACGTTGAAGGCGATGTCGGTGCCGGGCGAAGCCATGGAAGCCAACGTGAATCTGACCGCATCGGTTCCGTACTGGCTGACAATCTCCAGGGGGTCGACCGAGTTGCCCTTGGTCTTCGACATCTTCACGCGGTTAGCGTCGCGAACCAGCGCGTGGATGTAGACCTCTTTGAAGGGAACGGATTCGGCCAGCGGACGCGGGCTGCCGTCAGGCATTGGAACGTCCGACGAGAACCAGCAGCCCATCATGATCATGCGCGCCACCCAGAAGAAGAGAATGTCGAAGCCGGTGACGAGCAGGCTGGTGGGATAGAACGCGTCGAAGTCGGCGCGCGTTTCCGCGGTGATGTTGGGCCAGCCGAAGACAGAGACGGGCAGCAGGCCGGAGGAGAACCAGGTGTCGAGCACATCGGTCTCCTGCGTGATCTCATCTGAGCCGCAGTGGGCGCAGGCAGTGGGATCGACACGGGCGACGGTGATCTTGCGGCAGACGCCGCAGTGCCATGCGGGGATGCGATGGCCCCACCAGAGCTGGCGCGAGATGCACCAGTCGTGAATGTTGCGCATCCACTCGAAATAGGTTTTCTCGTATTGCTCGGGCGTGAAGCGGATGTGCTTCTGCTCGACGGCCTGGATTGCCTTGTCGGCCAGCGGCTGAATCTTGACGAACCATTGCGTGGACAAGCGCGGCTCGACGACCGTCTTGCAGCGGTCGCAGTGGCCCACGTTGTTGGTGTAGTCCTTGACGGCGGCTAACAGGCCCTGTACTTCGAGGTCGGCAACGATCTTCTTCCGAGCCACGTAGCGGTCGAGACGGGCGTAAGCGCCGCCTTCGGCGTTGATGTGGGCGCGGTCGTCCATCACGTTGATTGAGGGCAGATGGTGCCGCTCGCCGAGGGCAAAGTCGTTGGGGTCGTGGGCCGGGGTCACCTTGACGGCTCCGGTGCCGAAGTCGAGGCTGACCCACTCGTCGAGGATGACGGGGATTTCGCGGTTCATCAGCGGCAGGCGCAACTTCCTTCCGTGCAGACGCAAGTAGCGCTCGTCCTGGGGATGAATGGCTACGGCCACGTCGCCGAGCATGGTTTCGGGGCGGGTCGTGGCGACGGTCAAAAACTCACCGGTGTCTTTACCATCCGCGTCGACGACAGGGTAGCGAATCTCCCACAGGTGGCCCTTCTGCTCCTCGTGGACGACTTCGAGGTCGCTGATGGCGGTCTGGCAGCGAGGACACCAGTTGACGATATACGCGCCGCGATAGATGAGCCCCTGGTCATAGAGGCGGACGAAGGCCTCGCGGACTGCAATGGAGAGGCGATCGTCCATGGTGAAGTATTCGCGCTGCCAGTCGACCGAGGCGCCCAGACGCTTCATCTGATCCAGAATGACGCCGCCGTAGTGGCGCTTCCATTCCCAAACGCGTTCGATGAAGGCCTCTCGGCCAATCTTCTGGCGGGAGGTTCCTTCGCTGGTCAATTGGCGCTCAACCATCATCTGGGTGGCAATGCCGGCATGGTCGGTTCCGGGCAGCCAGAGGGTGGGGCGGCCGGACATGCGGCGCCAGCGGGTGAGGATGTCAATGACCGTGTGCTGGAACATGTGGCCCATGTGCAGGTTGCCGGTCACGTTGGGCGGAGGCAGCAGGACGGTAAAGGGCTGGCCGCCCGCGCGTTCCCCTTGGTTGGCCGCGGTGGGAGTGGGTTGCGCGAAGAGGTTTTCGCTGACCCAGTATTCGGCCCAGCGATCTTCAATGGCGGTGGGGTCGTAGGCTTTGGGCAGGTCGTGTGGCATGGGGGTTTTGAGCGAGCCCCCGGGGGTCTGACCCTTGTAAATAAGGGGCTTCGAGCGAGGGGACCACCCCTCACTTTAGCAGATGGGGGTCAGGGAGCTATGAGGCGCACGGTGGGGAAGAACGCCGCATATCGTCGCGTATCCCTGGTCAGCAGCGGGCATCCGAGTACGGCGGCATGCGCGCCGATGAAGAAGTCGGCCAGGACGTTGCCTTTCGTTCCGCCCTTGCGGCGATATTGCACGAATGCTTTACCGGCCAGGAATGCCGCATTGCGAGGAATGTCCAAAACATCCAACCCAAGGTCTGCCAGCCTCTCATTCAGGGTAGTTGGAGTGGCGAATCTTGCCGAGATTTCTGCATAGACGATGGCGTTGATCGCCAATTCATGAAGAATCGACAGTCTCCGCAACTGGCCGCTTGACCATACGTGCCAGACAGGGTCCAGATCCCAGATGTCCAGGATTACATTGGCGTCAAGCAGGATCATCGGAATAGCCGCGTATCAGTTCCATATACTCATCTGTCGTGCCATCCCACTTGATCTCTGCCGCTCCAAGCGCACGATCAAAGCGGTCCGGACGGCGCTCTCCGACGGGCCCACTCTTGCGTAGAACCGGTTCCCCATCGTTGTTGACCTCCCAGATCACCTTGCATCCCGGCTGTATGTTCATGGAATCCCGAAGGTGCTTGGGAATCGTGACCTGACCTTTGCTGGTGACTGTGGTTTCCATTGGAGACCTCCCGGTATTACCTCATCTTCTATTGTAATACCAAAGGGAGAACCACTATCTCCGTAAATGCCAAGGGCCGCCTGGCGGGCGGCCCTCGAATATCGAAACTGGTTTAGAGTCTAAAGGTTAGAAGGGGTTCAATTTGCCGATGCCCTTCTTCTTCTTCTTCTTGCTTGAGGATTCATCGCTCAGGTCAGTCTTGGGTTTCTTGGTCTTGGCGCCGGGGGCCGCGTTGGGCTGAGTGGGCACCGAGCCGGGCTTGATCTCATTTTGCTGGATGGGCGCTTCGGCCGGCTTATCAGCGGCGGGCAAAGCGGTGCTGACGGGGCCGACCGGCTTGACCAGGGCGTTGGGGTCAGTCGCGGCGGGCCCGGAAGGCGCATTCACGACCTCGACGCCCACGCCGGTTCCGCTTGCAGGGGCTTCAAGCTGGAGCGGCGCTTGCGAAGGCTGGTCGCTGCGTGGTGGCTCGTTGACGCCGGTAGGAGTGACGGGGGCCGCAGGCGCGGCAGGCCTGCCGGCATTCGCCGCGGCCACGAACAGATCCCTGTTTTCCTTGGTGATTTCGGGGGCCAGAGTGCGCTTGGGATCGTCGAGGCTTGGTTCGCCCACGTGTACTGCCTCTACCACCGTGGGTCCGCGCTTGATGAGGCCAAGGGTCCTGTCGGTAAAGTGCAGGGCCTGGCGGCTGCGCTCCTCGGCGTCGCTCTCCGCAATGGCTGCCTGGGTGGGCTCGGGAACCGGACGGTTCATGGCCACCAGCCGGTCGCGCGCGTCTTCAACGTGGGGCGCCATGGGATAGCGGGTGATCACCTTGGCGTAAGCCGCGGCGGCTCGGTCCTCGTAGACGGCGGCCAGCCGCTCGCGGATGGCGCCGGGCAGCCCGGGCGCTATCCGAACATTGCGGGACTCGCCCGCGTAGGCGTCGCCGATGGCCAGCAGCGCCTGGTCGCTCTTGGAATAAAGCGGGTAGGTATCTACAACCGTCTTCAGGCGGGCGATGGAGGCGTTATAGTTCTCGCGGCTCTCATAGTAGAGGCCGATCTGGGTTTCGCGCTCGGCCAGAACCTCCTGTACATCGCGCAGCTTCTGCTTGGCGCGGGGTATCAGCGCCGAATCCGGGAACATGTTGATCATGTCCCGGTACGCCTTTTCTGCTTCCTGGGCGTTGGTGTAGTCGCGGTCCGGCTTCTCCATCTGCTGGTAGTAAATGTCGCCTACCTTCATCTTTGCTTCGGCAGCTTCGGGAGCATCCGGGAAGAAGGTGATGAAGTCGTTGTATTCGGCCTCGGCCTGGGTCAGCGCCGCGGTGCCGCCTTCCTTGAACCAACTGTCGCCTACCGACAACTTGGCGCGCATCCGGTATTCCGAGTCGGGATAGGTGTTGAGCAGAGTTTGCAGATCGAGCCGGGCCACGTCGTAACGGCCCTTTTTCAAGGCGACCATGGCCTTGTCGTAGAGTTCCTTGTCAGGCTGCTTTGACGCGACGTTACCCAGCGGGTTGGCGGCCAGGTCAACATTTTTCTTGTGCTTGGGCTTCTTTTCCCTGG
>Ga0326728_10024907_pt1 | contig 10772 bp, 9 predicted proteins | sample MB3enrmetagenome_FD_207602 | JGI IMG/M metagenome (GOLD analysis project Ga0326728, IMG submission 207602) | Lab enriched peat soil microbial communities from McLean, Ithaca, NY, United States - MB31MN | ecosystem: Environmental > Terrestrial > Soil > Wetlands > Peat | place: USA: New York...
GTTCGTTGGGCACGACCTTGCCGATGATGGTGCGGCCGTTGCCGCCGAAATCGATGCGGGTGGTCTCGGCGGGCTTGACGGTGATCGTTTGGGGATGGCTGAAATTCCAGCCGCGATTGCTGCCCAGCGGGTAGAGGCGGTGGAGCAGCCGTTCGCCGGGCGGCACGTTGGTCAGCACGAACCGGCCCTGCTCGTCGGTCCGGGCGCGGTAACTGTCGAAATCGTACTGAATGCCCCGGCCCGCGGTTCTTTGCCCGGGCGTAACATTGACCCATTGATTGGTGGCGGGCCGGGGTCCGTTGCGGATGACGCCCTCGATTCGGCCCCAGGGCTGCAAGGTGAGGTCCAGGTTGGTGTCCAGGCGCTCGAGGGGCGCCTCGGCATAGCCCTGGCTGCTTGCGGCCAGCAGGCGCGAAGCATAAGCGGCAGGCAGGGCGAATTTCCCAGCGGCATCCGACTCCGCCGTGACGCCGCCGCTGCCGCGCGAGTCGAGCTGGCCATCCTTCAACTGAACATACCCCCCGCGGCCCAGCAGGGCCAAAGCGACCGTAACGCCGGCGGCGGGCTGGCCGTCAGGAAGCCGCACGACGCCTCTGGGGCCGTCGCCTCTCTTTAACTCGAAATCGTTCGTGACCCAACCCGAGGCGGAGAGCGAGGGGGAGACCTGCGGCAGGTATCCCTGGGCCTCGACCAGCAGGCGGACGCGCGGCCCGTTGGCCGCGTTGCCTCCGAAGAAGGCGTACCGCTGAAAGAGGGGAGACTGGTTGCTGAAAGAGTATTTGCCGCCGCTGGCCCGGAGGGGATTGCTGCGTTCCCAGTTGACATCCTCGATAGAGTCGCCAATGCCCAACATGCGCCCGACGATGACTTGAAATTCCTGGATTGGCTCCTTGGTCTCAGCATCGACCACGTCGCCGACGATCCGGCTGGTCGGCTTCAAGACCACGAGGACCTCCTCCTCGCCGGCGGCCAGGCTTTGCTGTTCGGCCAGGTAACCGTCCGCCTGAACCGACAGGGTGGCGCCCTCGCTGGGCGCGGAATCCCAGGTGAACCGGCCTTTGGCGTCGGTCTGGGCCCGCCACTTGGGGAACGGCAGGTCGTTCCAGGAGGCCAGCTCGACCGTGGCCCCGGCCACCGGTTTGTTGTCCAGCCCGAGCACGGTGCCCTTGAGCGGTTTGGCCGGCTGGAGCTTGAAGGCCAGCGACTCGAGGCCGGACTCAAAGGCGAGGTTGGTGGTTTGCGGCGAATAGCCTTTGGCGGCGACGGCCAGGACGCCCTGGCCTTGCTGGGTCAGGACGAGCTTGAATTGGCCGGAAGCGTCGGTGGCGGCGAGGCGGTCCTTGGGGGGATCGGAACTGTCGCGCAGGAACACGTCGGTATTGGCCAGCGGTTTGCCGTCGGGATCGGTCACCGTGACCGCCAGGGTCGTGCCCGGCTCCATGACCATCACCGCCTTGCCGGCCAGCAAGTCGGCCTTGCTGCCTTCCTGGGGGCGGGCGGCGCCGGCACCCGAAATATAGTACTCCGCGGGACGGAAGGCCGGGTGGGTGAGCTTGAAGGTGACGGAGTCGAAGTCGGCGGGGACGCTGTGAGTGGTCCACTGGCCGGAGTCGTCGGTGGTGGCGACATCGAGTTCCTGCTCGAGCGATTGGCCGACTTCGTCGCGGACGACGGTGTTGACGCCCACTCGCGCACGGGCGATGGGTTGGCCGGCGGGGTCGCGGACGAGGCCGCCGATTTTGACCGCCTGCTTCAAGCGGGCGCTCCATTGGCCGGGGATTGCGCCTTCGGCCCATTGGACCTGGGCGGTGGCGTAGCCGGCTTTGGTGACTTGCAGCCGGATTCCTTTGGGGCGCTTGCCGCCAAGGTTGACCTCGCATTGTCCTTTGGCGTCGGTCGTCACCTGGCGCGGAGGCAGGGGCCCAAACTCGCTCTGCCGCTCCGAGGCGTTGACTTCGGCCCCCTGAACGACTGCACCGCTAACGGCATCCAGCACCGTCAACTGCACCTTCGAGGCGTCGCGCGCGCCCGCACCGGGGCCGAGCTTGGCCATCAGGGCAAGGGTATTGGTGTCTGATTCCCAGAACAGGCCGGTCTCATAGTAATCGCCCGAGTAGCTGAGGTTGAGCACCAGGTCGTGCAAGTGACAGCGCAGGATGGGTATCACCGGGCCGAACTCCTCCATTTGGAGCAGCTTCCATTGCCTCATGGTCAAGGGGGCGTCCTGATCTCCGAGCCTGCCGGAGTTGGCGTTGTTGAATTCGTAAATGTAAGAACTCCGTGCCTTGGGGTCGCCGTATCCCCACAAGACCGACCTGCCCGTGCGCAGCTCGACCGGGGACATCAGCACGTTGGTGTCGGCCAGGAACTCGGGGACCAAGTCCGAGAGCCAGCCGGGCAACTCCCCGCGCTTTTGCTTGTAGGCCTGGATGGCCTGGTAAATGAGGCGCAGATGCTGCTTATCGGTTTGACGCTCCTGTTCCTCGAGGGCCGCGTTGGCGGCCGCCGGGCCCGACTGCGGCGTCTCCGTGGTCGGTACGAGCGTGGTCACCACCTGGGGCCTCGCGCCGCGCCGTAGTGCGTCCGCAGAGGGGACGACGATGATGCTCCCGGCGGGGGAATTGGTGGCGACGGTCTGAGCACCGGTTGGCGCGCCCAGGCAAAGGAGCAGGAGCAGTGTTCCCGCGTGGAAACGAAATGCAGAAGGTCTGGTCATCGCTGGTTACTCCGCCTTGGCCTGGGCCGTCTCGGCCGGGGCGCGCAGATAAACCCAAACCCAGCCGTGCGGAGTGCCGTTCCCAAACCAGTAATCGCCCACGATGAGATCAGGCCGGCCGTCCCCGTTCCAGTCGGCGACACACACTTTGGCGTTCAAGGCGCTGCGCGTGGGCAGCCTGGCGCCGCTCCGGCTATTCGAGAGGTTCACGCCGTCTGGGAACGGTTCGACCAGCGTGACACCCGCCGCCAATTGCGGCTGTCCGTTGGCGCCAACGTTGCGGTAGCACACCACCCGCCCGGAGCCGCAGCCTACCACCAAGTCGAGTTTGCCGTCCCCATCCCAATCCGCCACAAACGGACCTGCCACCCCCCCCTCGGCCATAATCACCTTGCTGTCGGCCTTGAGGCGCTCATAGTGGCCGAACACCGGCTTTTCCCGCGTGCCTTCATTGGGCAGCAGATAGACGTAGCCATCCCCGGTCCCGACAAAGAGGTCCAGTTTCCCGCGGCCAAACCAGTCAGCCATGGCCACCGCCGAGCCGGCGCCAAGGCTGATCGGCTCGCTCCCGGCGCCAAGGAAACCGTGCACCTGCCGCCGGAGCACCTCGGGCAAGGCAAAGGTGCCATTGGGTTTGCGCCGGTAGAGATACACCTTCCCGCCAATCGACCCCGTCAGAAAGTCCATCCGGCCATCGTTATCGTAGTCCACGCCATGTGGACAGAAGCCGCCGGCGCCTCAGCCGCCGGGCAAGCTGGCATCCAGGCCGCCCGCCTTGAAGAAGGCCGATACCCCAAACTTGGGTTCCTTGTTACTGCCCACGTTGCGGTAAATCCGCAGCTTGCACTCCCCGCGCTGGCCCAGCATCAGGTCGAACCGCCCGTCACCGTCGAAGTCCGTGATGAAAGGCGCCGCGTTGCCGATCTCCATGTCAATCGCTTTGCCGTTGGCCTCGACGCGAAACGGCGCGAGCAATTCCCCGCCGCGCGCCGCCAGCGAGAAAGCCCCTCCTGCCAGCGCCGCGCCCAGGTATAAATTAAGAATTCCAGGTCTCATCGTGAGTTCAGTTTGTTGGTTGCCAAGTCGCCTTTTGCTGTCTGCGCCGAACGAATCATTAGACGCGTTGCCGCGCTTATTGTTCAAGTCGCGTGTGATTAAGACTGTCGGGGACACCGCCTGGTCTTGCCCCGGGGCCATCAGCCAGTCCGTCTCCGCGTCCTCTGCGCCGCTGCGTTTTTCACCTGCCGCCCAAAGGGTTGCGCCGCATTTGGCTGCCGGCGTTGCGGCGCCTCGGTCGCAGGTCCACGCGGACATGCTCCCCCGGCGCGCCTGGCCAGAAGCCAAATGCGGCGCAACGAACGCGCCGCTATTTCGGGGACCCCAGGCTAGTTCAACAGCCCCATGGTCACGGCAATCGCCTCCTGCCTGATGGAGAGGATTTGACGCAGGTCTTCCTGGGCCTTTTGGAGGTCGGCTTCCTTCCGCTTGCGCGCCTCCCTGAACTGAGCCAGCTTGGCCTTCAGCTCGGCAGTGCTGGCCTTGGCCTCGACGGCCGCGCGCAACGCCTCCATCTCGGCATTGCGTTCGCCAAAGAACGCCCCGAAACCGCCCCGGCCTTCCGGACCGCCGGGGCCGCCGAAACCACCCGGGCCGCCGGGACCGCCGAAGCCACCCGGACCGCCCGGGGGGCCTCCGCCATCAGGTCCCTGGCCTCCCGGGCCTCCTCCCGGACCACCTTCACCACCCGGGCCGCCCGGACCGCCGCGGAATCCGCCCGGAGGCGGGCCGAACATCATCGGGCCGCCGCCGCGGCCTATGCTTCTGCGGAGCTGCATGACCTTCTCGATGCGCTCGGAGATGACCTTCCATTCGGAGTCCTCCTTCACCTCGAGCTGCTCGCGGAAACGGTCCAACATGCGCTGACGCATCTGCGCGGGGTCGAAATCGCCCTGGGGTGGTTCCTGGGCTTGGAGGTTGGCGGCGCCCAGGAACAGGCCAGCGGCGGTTCCGAGAGCGCCAACGATCAGTGATGAGAATACAGTCTTGGTTTTCATATAGAATTAGAATGGTCGATTCATGGCTGCAAGTGTAGCAGGGCACACCTTAAGCTGGCATTAAGTCTAAAATCCCCCCCCTCCGCCGCCGCCGCCAGCGCCGCCTGAGGGGCCGGCGCCGGCGCCGCCCATGCCGAGGGCGCTGGAATTGCCGAACCCCTGGCCGGCGCGGGAGGAGGAGGTCAACTGTTGGGTCTGACGAGCGAGCAGCGGATTGCCCTGGCCCAGCAACGAATTGCGGTTGTTGCCGTTGTTGCGCGTGGCGGTGCCCCGATTGAAGAGGTCCTCGAGCACCTGGCTTACGTTTTGCGGGTCGGCGTTTTGCAATTCATAAAAATGCACCTTTTCCTTCCGGTCCGGGCGGGCGTCGAGTTGTTCGATGAGCTTGGTAATCTGGGGCATGTAAGTGCTTGGGGCGCTGACCAGGAGCGAGGAGGTGCGCGGTTCGCCGACGGCCAGGACGCGGCTTTTCTTCATCGCCCGGGGACTGGCGCCCGTCGGACCGCTCTCGAATTCGGCGCCCGGGGGGCCGTCGAAGAAAAAGCCCATTTGATTTTGCTCGGCGCTGTTGGCGGTGGTGTCCTGGAAGAGTTGGGCGAGCTGCTCGGCCAATTGCAAGGGATCGGCGTTGGCGAGCCGGAAGACGCGCAATTCGGTGATGTCATTGACCGGCAGATCGATTTGGGCCACGAGGTTGGAAACCGCGGTGAGGAAGGCGGCGGGCGCGCTCACGAGCAAGGAATTGGATGGCTCGTCAGCCGTGGCCACGCCTTTGCCCAAGGCGGCGCCGGCGGCCCCGGCCGCGCCAGGGTCCTCGGCGAAGCCCGCGCCTGGCGAATCCGGCGCCATGCCCGGAGGACCGAAGCCGCCGCCGCGCCCGAAGCCGCCGAGGCCGGGGTCTAGGACGCGGGCGCTTTGGCCGGAGGTTGGGGTGGAAAAGAGCTGCTGCACGACGGTGGCCAGGGCCTTGGCATCCGCATAGCGCAACGGAAAGACGTTGACGCGTGAAGGGGCGCCCGGGGAAAAGTCAAGGGCGGCGACAATTTGGAGCGCCCGGCGCACGTCGGCCTTGGCGGCGACGAGAATGAGGGCATTGGCACTTTCATTGACCGAGAGCGCGGCACTGGCGGGCAGCAGCGGCCGGAGGTTGTTCACCAACTGGGCGGCGCTGACATAGCGGACGGGGATGACCTGAGTGATCACTTCCGAGGATTTTTCAGCCGCCTCGGGTTGGTTGCCCCGGACCACCTCGAGGTCCTGGCGTCCGGCCTCGGCGAGGCTCATGAGGGTTAGGATGCGCCCATGGCGCGCGAGGGCGCAACCGTCCTTTTTCAGGGCGGCGTTCACCAACTCGATCGCTTCCTTTGGGCCAAGGGGCGTTTTGCTCGTTAGGTCCAGGGTGCCCCGGAACTCCGTCTGGGCGTTGATGACGAAGCCCCCGGCGTCGCTCAGATACTCCAGGACGAGGCTGAGGGGGGCATTGCTGAAGTTGAGAGAGAGACCACCGGCCGCCTCGCCGCTGGCGGCGGGCGCCGCGCTGGTCTCCAGGGAGGAGATGAGAGCGCCCAGAACCACCCGCCCGATCCACTTTCGACTCGTTTTCATGCCCCCAACCTAGCGCGGACCACCTTAAGCCAACGTGAAGGGCCGATGAATTTAGGGAGCGATGAATTTATTGCCATTCTCCCGGGTTGTGATAAACCGCCGCTTATGCCACAAGTCCAGCCTGAGGTCTATTGCCGGCCCCCCTGGCAGCGGATGATGCGCATCCACGAACTCGTGGGCCGGGGGCGTTACCCCAATTGCCGGTCGCTGGCCGAGGAATTCGAGGTCTCGACCCGCACCGCCAAGCGGGACGTGGACTTCATGAGGTGCCGGTTGAACTTGCCGCTGGAGTACGACGCGCGGCGCAACGGTTACTACTACGCCGAGCCGGTCGAGCATTTGCCGGCCATCTCGATCACCGAGCGCGAGATGTTCGCCATGCTCGTGGCGCAGAAGGCCATCACCCAATACCAGGGCACGCCGTTTCACGAGCCGCTGCAAACCGCATTCCGCAAGTTGACCGGCCAATTGGACGGGCGGCAGAAGTTCACGGTGGAGGGCCTGAGCGAGGCCCTCTCGTTCCGGCCTTTCGGCCCGGAGGACACCGACCTGGGGGCGTTCGAGGTGATCGCTCGCGCCTTGCGCGAGCGCCGGGGACTGAGGTTTCTCTACCGCAATTTCGGGGCGCGCAAGGCGCGGCGGCGGCAGGCCCACCCCTACCACCTGGCTTGCATCAACAATCAATGGTATCTCTTCGCCTTCGATCTCGACCGCCAGGACTTGCGCACCTTTCTGCTGACCCGCCTCAGGCAGCCGGAGGTCACGGCCGAGCGGTTTGTGAGGCCGCCGGATTTCGACCTGGACAAGAAGTTGCACGACAGCTTCAATGTCTATACCGGCCGCGGGGATTACGACGTGGTGCTGGACTTTGACGCGTGGGCGGCGGAGTTGGTTCGAGGCCGGCACTGGCACGCCAGCCAGGAAATAAGGGAATTGCCCGGCGGCGGGATTCGGCTGCGGATGCACTTGAGCAGCCTCAAGGAGGCGGATCGATGGGTCCTGAGCTGGGGCGGGCATGTCACGGTGCTCGAGCCCAAGGCGCTGGCCGTGCGCGTGCGGGAGATGGCCCTGGATTTGACCCGCCGCTACACCAAGGGCGGGGCCCTTCGCCCCGCCGGACGCCACTAGCGCGGATATTTCATGAGTTGCAGGCCCCCGATGGAGCGCGGGCCCGTGGCGCAGGCTTCCAAGCCTGCTGTGTCGCCGACTTCCAAGTCGGCGGCCTGCCGGGGGGCTCGGACGTCCGGCGGGTTTGGAAACCCGCGATACAGCAGACTTGGAAGTCTGCGCTACGGCCAGCGTGGGAAATATCCGGGCTAGGGCGCCCGCGCCCGGCCGGAGCGCCGCTGAGGGCGCCAAAAACGGGCGCAGGACAAGATTCTTCGTTTTCTTCGTTTCCTTGGTGTACACCGCTCGCATGCACGCACTTTAAGGGTTTAAACATAAGGAAACCAAGGAAACGAAGGTGCTCCTCTCGTATCTATGTTCCTATATCAAAGCGCGGCCAAAAGGCCGGACAATGAGGGCGTCTGAAGAATCCTGTCCTGCGCCCGCCAAAAACCCCTTGCCGCGAACGTCATCGCATTTATGTTCATGACCACTTAGAGTGTGGCCGGCGCGCCACGATTGGCGCGCCCCAAAGCCAACACACTGCCCGATTTGCAATGAACGGACTGATAGACCCGAAGGGCCGCGTGGTGGATTATCTGCGCATCTCGGTGACGGATCGCTGCAACGAGCGGTGTCTCTACTGCCTGCCGGAGCATTACTCGGACTGGCTGCCGCGCGCGGAAATCCTCGGGGATGGGGAGTTGCTCGCGGTCGCTCGCGCGGCGGTGTCTCTGGGCTTCAGGCGTTTTCGGGTGACGGGCGGCGAGCCGCTCATCCGTCCCGGCGTGGTCGATTTAATCCGCGAACTCGTCGCTCTGCCGGGAATGACCTCGGTGCAGCTTTCGACCAACGGCAGCCGCCTGCCGGAGCTGGCGCGCCCGCTCTTTGAGGCGGGCTTGCGCGGAATGAATGTCAGCCTGGACGCGCTGGACGCGGCGATTTACCGGGGCCTCACCGGCGGCGAGGTGGCGCGGGTTTTGGACGGAATCAAACTGGCGAAAACCACCGGCTTCGAGCCGGTGAAACTAAACACCGTTGTGATGCGCGGCAAAAACGAGGGTCAAATCCTGCCGCTGCTGGACTTTGCGGCGGACCACGACATCGTCATCCGCTTTATCGAGCTGATGCCCGTAAGCCTGGCGGAGATGTTGAACGAAAGGAACTTCCTGCCGGTTACCGAGGTATTCTCCTTGCTGAGGCGCGAAGACGAACCGGAGCCGCTGGCCCATCCGCCGGGATTTGGGCCGGCGAAGTACTTCCGGCTGCGGAAGCGCGGGGTCACGGTCGGGCTCATTGGCGCGCTGAGTGACCGGCATTTTTGCGAGGGCTGCAACAAGATGCGGCTGACCTGCGAAGGGAAGCTGCGGCCATGTCTGGGCAACCATCTGGAAATGGATTTGAAGCCGGGCCTGCGCCCGCGGATTGACGAGGAGAAGCTGCGGGAGTTGTTTCGCGCCACGCTGGCGCGGAAACCAGCCGAGCATCTGTTCCGGGACCATTACCAGCCGCGGCGCGTCATGACCGCGATCGGGGGGTAAGGTGCAAATGAAGATTCTCGCCTTCGCGCAAACGCGTGCCCGGCTCGGCTTCGGGGAACGGCTCGTGGAGTGTTCCCCCGGCGAAACGCCGCGCGACATTTTGCGGCGGATTGCGCCGGCTTTTGAGCCGGAGCAGACCATCCGCGTGGCCCTGGACCAGGAGTACGCGGACTGGGACCAGCCCGTGGGCGGGGCGATGGAACTGGCTCTGATTCCGCCGGTGAGCGGCGGTTGAGACTTATGAATGGATTTTGGGGGCAAACGGAACCCCGACGGCCAGGGCTTCGCCGCCTTCGGCCGGGTCGTCAGGGGCATGGAATTGGTGCGGCGGATTCATGCCCTGCCGGCTGAGGGGCAGCGCCTGACCCCGCCCTTCGGCATCCAGCGCGCCATCCGGCTCAACTAGCTCTGGCGCACGGCTCGGAAGTCATTCCTGCAAGCGCTCTAAGCCCGGCGCCGCTTGCGCCAGCTTAACGCAATCGCCCGCGCCAGCCGGGCCTTCCCCTCGGGCGTTTGCGTCCAATGCAGCTTCTTGCCGGTGGACGCGCGGGCGGAAGGTGCTGGCGGGCCGTGGCCCGCTGGGACACCCAGGATAGAGGCCAGTTCGGCCTCGGCGGCTTCAAGCTTCGCCTTGATGTCCGCGGCCTGTCGGAGCTGTGCCGAGCTTAATTCAGTGATATTCATTGTGGGAATGATACCAGAACAGGAAGGCTGCTCAACACAATAAAACGGGCGACACACAGTAAAACGAGCGGCCTCCCACCAGAAGGCCGCCCGACCTAAACTGACCATCTTTACGACGCTAGCACCTCACCAGAAAAGGGCGCGGAAAGCTATAGGGTGTTCACCCCAAAACCGGGCCGGGGCGGCGAGAATCCCTGCCGCCGGCGAGAGGCGGCGCTCCTGGCCCGTGGCGCCGTTGGCGCTGCGCCTGCGAAGATCCGGGGGTCAATTCGCTGTCGACAGGTCCGGCGTGGCCAAGCATCATGCGAGCGTGCGTTTCTCGATCGTCACGCCGAGTTACCGCAGTTCCTCGTGGCTGAAGCTCTGCATTGCTTCGGTGGCCGACCAGCAGGTCGAGGTCGAGCACATCGTGCAGGATGCGGGTTCGGATGACGGGACGCTGGGTTGGCTGCTCCAAGACCGGCGGGTGAGGGCCTACGTCGAAAAGGACCAGGGGATGTATGACGCCATCAACCGGGGTTTGGCGCGCGCGCGAGGGGAAGTGCTGGCCTGGCTGAACTGCGACGAGCAGTATTTGCCCGGGGCGCTGGGCGGCGTGGCGGCCTTTTTCGAGGGCCATCCGGGGATTGACGTGGTTTTCGGGGACGTGGTCCTGGTAAACGAGAGAGGCGAATATCTTTGCCATCGGCGGGTGCAGACCCCGCTCAAATATCATACCTGGACCTGCCACTTATCCACGCTGAGTTGCGGCACGTTCTTCCGGCGGCGGATCATGGACGAGGAGAGGCTGCTCTTTGATCCGCGTCTGCGGGACGGCGGGGACGGCAAGTGGATGGTGAGCCTGCTGCAGCGCGGCATCCGGATGGCGGCGCTGAGGCGGTTCACCTCGGTTTTCAGCTTCACGGGGGCCAATATGAGCGCGGGACCCAACGCCCGGCGGGAGAACCGGACGCTGTATCTGAGCGCCCCGGCCTGGGCGCGCCGGCTGCGGCCGCTGCTCATCCTGCACCACCGGTTGCGGCGGCTTTTGGGCGGCCTCTATTTCCAGGCCCCGTTCGCTTACGA
>Ga0326728_10024908_pt1 | contig 10772 bp, 10 predicted proteins | sample MB3enrmetagenome_FD_207602 | JGI IMG/M metagenome (GOLD analysis project Ga0326728, IMG submission 207602) | Lab enriched peat soil microbial communities from McLean, Ithaca, NY, United States - MB31MN | ecosystem: Environmental > Terrestrial > Soil > Wetlands > Peat | place: USA: New York...
GGTCGCAAGCCCTCAAGCAACTCGACAACGAAGGAAGCATCACGATTCACGCGGAAGCGGTGATCAAGAAGAACGCCGATGGCACCGTCACGATCAAGCAGTCGGACGACGACCTCCCCATCCGCACCATCGCCGGAACGGCCATTGGCGCCCTCATCGGTCTGCTCGAAGGGCCGGTGGGCATGGCTGTCGGCGCCACGGCCGGTTTGCTCGCGGGCAGCGTCGGCGACTTGCACGTGGCCGGCGTCGACGCCGAGTTTGTCAAAGACGTTGCCGCCACGCTGACACCCGGCAAGTGCGCGTTAATCGCGGACATCAGCGAGGAGTGGGTTACTCCCGTGGATACCAGAATGGAAGCCTTGGGCGGAACCGTATTGCGCAAAGTCAGAACCCTCGTCGAGCACGATGAACGAGCCAGAGATGTGGCGGAGCTTCGCGAGGAAATCGATCAACTGAAGGCCGAGGCTGCTCGCGTCCGGGGCGAACGCAAGGCTAAGCTCCAGGCCAGGATCGACAAGCTCAATGCCAAGCTCGAAGCCAAGCTGGATCAGGCCAAGCAGAGGGAGGAGCAAATCAAGAGCGAGACCGACGCCAAGGTGCAGGCCCTCCAGAAAAAGGCCGAAAAGACCCAGGGTGAGATCAAGGCCACCTTCGATGCCCGCGTGAAGCGGATCCGTGAAGACCACGAACAGTCGCAGACGAAGCTGAAGCACTTGATCGCCGGACAACTGAAGGAAGCGGCTGCGCGGCTGGAGAAGTAAGAACGCCGCGCGCGACAGCGCAACAAGATACGGGTGGCGCGGGACGCGCACTCGACGAACAGACCGTCTGAGAAGAAATCAGTACCAATAAAGAAAGGAACTTAACGATGTCGCAACTAATTGTAGTTGGATTCAAACAGGACATGTACAGGGCTTCTGAGGTTCTCAACAAGCTCACTGGCATGGACGATGATTGGGTGGTCGATCTTCGCGATGCCGTGGCAGTCTATCGCGACTATAGCGGCAAGCTGAGGGTGGATCAAAGCTACCAGTTGACCACCGGCGAAGGCGCCGGGTGGGGCCTCTTTTGGGGTTCCTTGATTGGAGCGCTGATTGCTCTCCCGTTCACTGCCGGGGCCAGCGGCGCAGTCGTCGCGGGCACGGTGGCCGCCGGCGCCTTGGGCGGCGGAGCCCTCGGTGCGACGGGCGGTGCGCTGGACGCCAGTTGGTGGAAGGACGAGTTCGGCATTCCGGACGCTTTTGTAAAGGGCACGGGAGCCATGGTCCAGCCTGGCGACTCGGCGGTCCTAGCGATGCTGCGCACGGTCGACCCAGTCAAGGTGGCCGAGCAGTTCCGCGGCTACGGAGGCACGGTCCTCCAGACGACGCTCACCAAGGAGCAGTCCGCCAAGGTGCAGGCCGTTCTGGACGGCAGCGACCGCCGGTTCTTCGCGAAGGCCAGTTAGCGCGCGCGGCCCCGGCGGAGATCACGAGGTAATGGTGCCAAAGTGCCTGGCGATATCCATTCCGCAAAAGTGGATTCCAGGGTGGGGGAGAAAGTTACCATCCACGGCCGGATCACCATCGCAACGTCGAGCGAGATGCGCAGAATGCTGTCTGAAGCCTTGCGTGCCAAGCCGGCCAATCTGTCCGTCGATCTGTCGGATGTCTCGTACATCGACACCTCCGGATTAGCCACGCTGGTGGAGGCAGTCCGGATTGCACGCCAGCAAGGCACGCGGCTGATCCTGGGCGGGATCCACGATCAGCCGCGCTACCTTTTCGAAATCGCGCATCTCGATCGCTTGTTCGACATGGCGGGACAGGAGGCAAGCAAGTGAACGTATTGGAAACCACCGGCGACGGCGTCATCCGCGGACTTGCCTACTTTGGCGGACTTATCATTCAAGGCTGGACGGGGCTGCGCGCCACGCCCCGCGTGCTCCCGCTAGTCGGCAAGCGTGGGCGCTGGCGGGCGGCGCTGCGCCAGATGGAGGCTATCGGCGTGGAGGCGCTACCGATGGTCGCCATTATGTCCGTATGTGCGGGATTCATCCTGGCCATGCAAGCCGGAGCGGAACTCCGGAGGTTCGGAGCGCTGAAGTACGTCATGGATACGGTGGCCATCGGGTTCACGCGCGAATTGGGCCCGCTCCTGACGGCCTTCGTCGTGAGCGGCCGGTCGGGATCGGCATTTTCAGCCGAAATCGGAACCATGGTGGTCACCAACGAGATCGACGCGCTCCGGACCATGGCGATCGATCCGATTGAATTTGTGCTGGCGCCGAAATACCTGGCGGCGATGATCACCATCCCCTGCCTGAGCATCATGAGCAACGCGTTTGGCATCCTGGCCGGCGCCGGGTTTATGTTCATCACCACCAACATCAGGCTCCCCATGTATCTGCGATATGTGGCTAATTCGATCGAACTTCGCGACGTTTTCACGGGACTTCTGAAGAGCCTGGTTTTCGCGATTATCATAGTCAACGTCGGGTGCCTGGAAGGCTTCAGAACGCGAGGGGGACCGGACGCAGTGGGGCGGTCGGCAACTTCCGCCGTAGTCTGGTCGACCTTCTTTGTGATCCTTGCCGACGTGTTTTTCACGGCGATCTTCTATCTGGTGCGCAAGGCGTAGTATATGGCAGACCCCGCGATTTCGGTCGAGAGCTTGACGGTCCAATACGGGGACCATCGCGTGCTGGATGGCGTGAGCCTGAACATCGAAGCCGGCGAAGTGATGGCGCTGCTCGGCGGCAGCGGCTCCGGCAAGACCACCATGCTGCGGCATATCATCGGCCTGGAGCGGCCCACTTCCGGCACGGTTCGGGTACGGGGCGTCGATATCAATCGCTGCTCGCCGAAAGAACTCAGGGACATCCGGCGCACCATGGGCGTGGCCTTCCAGGAGTGTGCCTTATTCAATGCGATGTCCATCGAAGAAAATGTCGCCCTGCCTCTGCATGAATTGACCAACCTGGCCGGCCCCGTCATCGAAATCATGACGTACATGAAACTCGCCGCCGTGGGTTTGGGTCAAACCGCCAAACAGATGCCCCAGGAATTGTCCGGGGGCATGAAGAAACGCGCGGCCGTCGCCCGGGCTACCGTACTCGACCCCGAGATTCTGGTCTTCGATGAACCGTCGGCGGGCCTGGACCCGATTGTCGCCGCGGGGTTGGACGAACTGATCCTGATCTTGAAGCGCGCCTTCCACATGACCATCCTGGTCGTGACCCATGAGTTGGCAAGCGCCTTCCGCGTCGCCGACCGTGTGGCCATGCTATACAAAGGATCGCTCATCGCCGTGGATACCAAGGACAAGTTCCAGGCAAGCACTCATCCACGCATCCGGCAGTTTCTGGACCGGGTTGCCGATCCCATTGCGGAAAGCACCGCTATTCAGGACCATTTTCGAGAATTGGCGGGGATGGCAGGAGGGTGAAAATGAAAACGGAAGCCATAGTCGGCGCCTTCGTTATAGTCTGCGCGGCGATACTCCTTGTAACGGTCTATCATGTAAGCAGCGCGCAGATCAAGGGAGCGCGCACTCCCTACCGGACGTACCTGCGGTATGCAGGCGGGTTGGAAGAGGGAGCGGACGTCTTGTTCGGCGGCATCAAGGTGGGCCAGGTTTCGGCCGTGCGGCCCGACCCGCGGGACCCCACCCGGATTGAGATTCTGATGGATGTCCGGCAGGGCACCCCGCTGAATGCCAAGTCCGTGGCCAAGCTCGGATCGGTGACCGTGATTACCAGTCCGTGCATCTCCATCAGCATGGGATCGAATGACGCGCCCCGGTTGCCGGCCAATAGCGAGATCCCGTCGCTGGAGACCATCAGCATCGACGACACCGAGCGCAAAATCGTGGGCCTCGCCGATTCCGCGCAGGGCCTGCTTCAGGCGGTCCATACGGACGTAAACGAGGTCACGGTCGACGCCCGGGAACTGATCGCCAATCTGAACGTCATCGCGGGCAAGCCGAATCAAGAGCACGTGGCCGGGATTCTGAGCAGTGCCGATGCCATGGTGACGCGTCTCTCTCCGAAGCTCGACCAGGTCGGCGACCAGGTCGTAAAGCTGACCGAGGACGCCAACGGCTTGATGGCGAAGATGGGTCCGGCCGTCGATAACGTGAACGCGGCCGTGTCCAACGCGAACCAGACGATCACTGCGGTCCGCGAGCCGCTTCAAACGGACCTGGCCGAAGCGCGGAAGACGCTTGATCAGGCGCGTAGCATGATCTCCGATTTGCAGGCGGCGATGCGGGCGAAGGATCAAGGTATTGCCGACACGCTCGAAAACGTCCGCATCGCCACCGGCAACCTGAATGACCTGACGGAGTCCGTGAAGGAGCGTCCATGGAGTCTGATACGGATCAAGCAGCCGAAGGACCGGAAGGTTCCCCAAAACCCATGACGAAAACCCTGGCGAGTGCGAGCGTGCTAACCCTGCTGATGGCCGGTTGCGGAGGCAAGATCCTCTATCCGCACTACTACGCGCTCGATATTCCTCCGGCGCCGAGGCAGGCAGTGAGCGATACCCGAATGCCGGCCACGCTGGCGGTACGCCGTTTCGAAACTCCGCAGTACCTGCAGCAAGGGCGGCTGGTATATCGTCAAACTCCGGCGGAAATCGGGTTTTACGAGTATCACCGGTGGGCCGCCGATCCCGCCGCGGCGGTGACCGCGGCAGTGATCGATTCACTCCGCTCCTCGGGACTATTCTCGTTCGTAAAACCATATGACGGTCAGAGCCGGCCGGACTACCTTATGAGCGGGCGGATCGAACGGCTGGAAGAGATCGATTACGGCGGCGGTGTCCGGGTGGAAGCGAAGCTATCGGCCGAGTTGGTTGATCTGCGAACGGACGCCACCGTGTGGACCGGCGATGCGGATGCGACTCTGGAAGTCGAAACGCGCAATGTGAACTCGGTGGTTGTGGAAATGAGTCATGCCGTCCAAAGGAGCATTGATCGGCTCGTGGCCAGCTTGGATCAACAACTCCGTGCGCAGTGACAGGTGACGGGATGAGCGTCCGGAATGAGACTCAGGCCGCAGCGGCGGCTGACGGATTGACCTCACAGGAAGCCGAGGCGCGGCTCAAACAGTTTGGCCCCAATGATCCCGCCCCTTCCAAGCACCATTCAGCGGTTCTCGACTTTCTGCGCCTTTTCTTGAATCCTCTGGTACTGATATTATTGATCGCTGCCGCCGTCTCCGCCTTTCTCGGCGAAGCGGCGGACGCGGCGATCATTGCCGTCATCGTGCTGCTCAGCACCGCGCTCGACTTCGCTCAAAACTACCAGTCGCAGCGGGCCATCGAGCAGTTGCGGCAACAGGTGGCGCCCACCGCCACCGTGCTGCGCGATGGGGAATGGCGGGAACTTCGCCGAAGCGACGTGGTCCCCGGTGACGTCGTGCGCCTGTCGGCTGGCGACTTGGTCCCGGCCGATGCGCGCCTCCTGGAATCGCGCGGCCTTTTCATTTTGCAAGCCTCATTGACGGGCGAATCGCTGCCGGTCGAAAAGCAGGCTCGCGGCGAGGAGATCTCCACCAGACCCGATGCCGAGAACATGGTGTTCCTGGGTACCTCCGTCGTCAGCGGGACGGCGAGCGCCTTGGTCGTAGCCACCGGCGCCAAGACAGGTTTCGGCGACATCGCCACCCGCCTGGCCGGGCGGCCCGAGCAGACCGCGTTCGACCGCGGCCTGAAGGATTTCAGCCTCCTCCTCACTCGCACCGTGCTCTTCCTGGTTATTTTTCTTGTCGTAGTCAGTCTAATCAGGCATCGGGATCCTCTTCAGTCCCTCTTGTTTGCGGTGGCGTTGGCCGTAGGCCTGACCCCGGAGTTTCTTCCCATGATTGTCTCCGTGACCCTTTCTAAAGGAGCGCGGGCAATGGCCAAAAAGAAGGTGATCGTCAAGCACCTCTCCGCGATCCAGAACTTCGGTGGCATTGATGTGTTGTGCAGCGACAAGACGGGCACGCTCACCAGCGGCAACATGAAGCTCGACCGGTGTCTCGATCCTTTCGGAGAGCCGTCGCACCGGGTACTCACTCTGGCGTACAGCAACAGCAAGTTCGAGACGGGAATTCGGAGTCCGCTCGACCTGGCCATTCTGCAAAACCCAGAGCCGGTGGAGGCGGCGGCCTATGAGAAGCGCGACGAGATCCCATACGATTTCGAGCGCCGCCGGCTCTCGATCGTAGTGGAGCGGCAATCGCGGCGGCTCTTGATCACAAAGGGGGCGCCTGAAGGAATTCTGGCGCGCGCGGTCGGTTATGAAGCTGAAGGCCGCACCGCCCCTTTGGATGCGGCCGCGCTCGGGCGCTGCCAGGCGGCCTACGAAGAATTGAGCCGCCAGGGATTTCGGGTTCTCGCGGTGGCTTATACCGAGGTCGAAGCCCGCGCCAACTATTCGGCGGACGACGAACGGGGTCTCATCCTGGCAGGTTTTCTCGCTTTTTCCGACCCGCCTTTACCGGATGCAGGCGGGGCCCTGGCCGCGCTCCGGCGGGACGGAATAGAGGTGAAGATCATCACCGGCGATGGGGACCTCGTGGCGGCTCATGTCTGCAACCAGGTGGGCCTCGATCCGGGCAAGATCGTGCTCGGCGATGAGCTGGAGCGGATGAGCGACGCCGCGTTGGCCCACGTCGCCGAGGTAACCACAGTCTTCGCCCGGGTGTCGCCGGCGCAGAAGAACCGCATCATCATGGCGCTGAAACATCGCGGCCACGTCGTCGGATTCATGGGCGACGGAATCAACGATGCCCCGTCCCTTCACGCGGCCGACGTGGGCATCTCCGTCTCGACGGCCGTCGACGTTGCCCGTGAAGCCGCCGACATAATCCTCGTCGAGCCGGGCCTGGATGTTCTCGCCAGCGGCATCGTCGAAGGGCGCAAGGCCTTCGGAAATGTAATGAAGTACCTGTTGATGGGCACCAGTTCGAACTTCGGCAACATGTTCAGCATGGCGGGCGCTTCTCTGTTCTTGCGGTTCCTTCCCATGCTGCCCACGCAAATCCTGCTGAACAACTTCATGTACGACCTGTCGCAGCTCACCATCCCAACCGACAATGTCGACGACGATTATCTCCGAAAGCCACAGCATTGGGATATTAGCCTGATCCGGAATTTGACGGCACCGCTTGCGGCGGCTCGACATCAACGGGCCGATCGTCGAGAACAGCATCGCTGGCGGCCACATCCACCAGCTTCCCGCGCATCACGAGAATGCCGCGCTGCGCCAAGCGTGTAATGTGTGAGCGGTTGACCTTGCGGTGGCGGCTGTACTCCGCCATCGTCATCAGGCCCGGTGGAGACTGTTTCACCATGTGTTGACTCCTGTTGACTTGTGTTGACCACTTTTTTTGACCTGACGGTGCGCGAGCGCCGCGGCTTTACCATGCGCGGCCCGAGTCGGGGGTCAGGTCCCACGTTTTCAATAGGATGCGATGGGCGTCGATTAACTGCCCTAATATCGCCGCGACAGAACTATAAGGGGCCATGATCATTGCCGCTCAGCCTCCTGCTGCGGCTGCGGGCGGCATGCCTCAGCAATCCGAACCAGTGTGGCCGCGACCTTTTCAGCCCGATCCAATCGCACCCGGCCAATGCGGAAGATGGAATGCTCGATTGTGTACCAATGGTGCTCGCTTGGATCGAGCTCGTGGAAGAGTGCAGATACTTCAGCGTAAGGACCAGGCGCCAAGCAGAAGCCGGCCGGCGTTGTGTCCAAAGTAAGCCAAGCCGACTTACCACAGATGGCCACCAGCACCCGCGGCCTCTGTTCGCGGCGACAGGCCCACTCGTGCGCCTCCATCCTTCGCTTCTGGGTCACCGGGCAAATGACGTAACCCTTCTCGCGCCAGCGATCACGCCGCAGCCAACCCCGGCCGATCAGACGCAGCTCGTGCTTTTCCCGTGAATCCAGTTCCCGCGCCGGCCTGACGCGGGACCGCCAATTCAGCTCGAGCTCATCCACTGGGCGAAATCCCGCTGCCAGCATCGCGCCCTTGAACGCGCCGTTCCGGATGTGGAAGCCGTCAGGCTCCCGCTCGAAGTCATGCTTCATGCCATAACTATTGCGGTGGAAGATGGTCTTCGCCGGTACCAGCACAGCTCTGATCCAGTCCACCAGAGCCTCCTGCTGCTGCGGTTCGAGCCGGCGGAATTCTTCTGCGTCATTGGCTTGGTCTACATAGGTGTTCATAGTTCATTCCTCCTGATCTGCTTGCGGACGATTCCTTTCGCGGTTTGGGCTGGCCCGCCGGAGCCGAGACCTTTTTTCGCACTTTGCGCCGACTTGTTTCGCGAGCTAAAGCCTGCCGAATCAGCTTTATTCGCTTCTTGCGCTTTTTTCGCAGGTATATTTACTTCTGCTTCCCGCCGAAGGGCCGGGTGGCTGTGGATATCGGGCTGTTTCCTTAGGTACCTTAGAGAAATAAGCGAATAAAGAGAAAAAAGCTGAAAAGAAAAGAAGATCCTCTGCGAAAAAAGGACAGCAGTTTTGCGAAATAAGTCCGGTCATCGGGCTTCCTCAGCGGGAGCTTCCTGCCAAACTGCAAACCATCTCTCGACCGGCCGCCCTTTCGTTTTTTGCAGCTCGAACCGCGCCAGGCCACGGTTATGCAGCACCATCAGGGCGCGGCTGATCTCGGCCACGGATTTGTGCCGGTCGAACAGCGCAGCGATCTCGGTGCGCGTCAAACCCGTGGGCGCGGCCCGAAGCGCGCGCAGGATTTCATCGGCGGTCGGATCGCCCAAGGCGTCGCCGAAAATATATTTCGCGGAGTCGTCGCAATAGCGCCAAACCTCCAACGCCGCGATGAGGTGCTCCTTGCGAATTTCGCTGGCGCCGTCGAGCAGGGCGTAGATGAGCGAGAGCCGCAACGTCAGGGCGGCGGCGCGCGCCGTGCAGGCGCCGTACATGCCGTGGCGTTCCTTCGTCAGTTCGCCGTAGACACCGGCATTGGGCTTATCATCGTAACCCCAGATGTCGGAGGCATCGGCATCCCGCCGGATGGGACCCTTCACAGCATAGTGAATCCGATTGAAGTCCTTCTGCAATTCACGAAACGGTTCGCTCTCGATTACCTCCCACATCCGGCCGCCTTCCGGCAAACACTTGGACCGGCGCGAGCAGGCCCAAAGAAACCTGTTGGCGAAACCGTTGTCCATCTCATCCACGAGCATGGCGCGGAGCAGTTCTTCCTTGGTGATGTTGCCCACGATGCTGATGTGCGCCCCGGTCGCCTTGGCCGGGCTGTTCTTCACCATCGAGTTGAGATTGCCCTTGTCGAACGCGGCCCGCATCACCGGGCTGAGAGTATTCCCTTGCCGACGCATGGCCTGGAGCGCCCCGAAAAACTCCGATTCGTGCACCAGCAGGCGCTTGTCCTCGACGCCGGGATCGACAAGGACCTCCTCGTATTCGGCGGGCTTTCCCTTGCCTTGACTAACCTTCTCGCGCCGGTGGATGGGATCCCGCACACACCATATCAGGCCCTCACCGGAGGACAGGCCCGATTGTATTGAGCCCACCCATTCTTCGTCGATGCCTTTGAAGAAGAGCTGCGCCGGACCGGAGGCCGATCCTTTACGGCCGGCAGAAGTCGGACCCACGCCGCAGCCGAAAACGTTCGCGTAATGCTGGTCAGCGCCTGTTCAGACGAAGGCGTTCCGCCCAAAGATATTCCCGGCGCAGATCAGAAATTGCACAAGCATGAACGACGGGTCGGCTTCCGTGTGCGGCTCGACCAGGTGGACGAAACGTCCGGCGATTCCGTAATAGGCATCTTCGCCGAGTGCCGCAGGATAGGGCGCCAACCGCTGGAACATCGAGGTGGCGTTATCTTCAACGTGGGCTGTGCCTTGGCTGCGGGGATGCTGGCCGTCACCATTCGAACTGCTATCAGGGTTCGGCTCTCCCGAAGTAGCGGGGGAAGCACCGGGGGCAGGGAATTGCGCAAGAACCGAACTGGGATCGAAGGATTCCAGTAGGCTGCGGAATTCGCGCCACCCGCGGCCCTGGCAACTATTGTGAAAGCAGTGAAAGCCGAGCGTCCCATCGGCGCCTTCGAATACTGCGGCATCCTGATGGGACGGGTTTCCGAGGCACTCCTCCAAAATGAATTTCCGGCCGCCTTTGTGGGGGACTGGGGGCCGGAATTTTACACCGTGCTCGATAAGAAACCGTTCCACGTCGAAGGTTCCCCGTTCAGACCGCTGCGGCATCTCCACCACACGCCCGCCAGATTTCTCAGGAGCCTGGGCAGCGAACTGATGCAACAGCTCTACAGGAACGACGGTCAGCGACGATGGCGTTTCCAGAATCCGCGACACGCGGTGCGGCCGATCCTCCGTGTTGTCCCCCTTGCGGGCCGTTGTGCCGTACACCTTCAAGATGCGCGAGGCGTTGTACATCCCTTCATCCACCGCCACCAAATCGGTATTGAACCGGGCAGCCAGCGCCCGCAGACAGCGCTTGATCAGGTCGGCGGACTCAGGGTCGTTGGGCAGGTCAATGGGATAGAGCAAATGGGCGCCGTTGCCGCTATCCGCGAGCACCGGCTCCAACCATTCCTCGGTACGCAACTCCTCACGAACCTGACGCGCCAGATCAAGCGCGGCGGCATGTTCGGCATCGCTGCTGGAGATACCTGCCGGGCGCTTGGGATCGAAGTCCACGAGCATCCAGCGGCGGCAGATAATGTCGGCGTCGCTGGTCGTGTTCTCGGCAAACGACTTCAGCTTGTGATCTGCCCGCGCCAGCAGCGCTGGATT
>Ga0326728_10024909_pt1 | contig 10772 bp, 9 predicted proteins | sample MB3enrmetagenome_FD_207602 | JGI IMG/M metagenome (GOLD analysis project Ga0326728, IMG submission 207602) | Lab enriched peat soil microbial communities from McLean, Ithaca, NY, United States - MB31MN | ecosystem: Environmental > Terrestrial > Soil > Wetlands > Peat | place: USA: New York...
TTTTGTGGGCCTTTCCTCGATTGCGAATTTGTCGAATCCATGAATGTATAAGGAGTCAGATTTGCCATAAACATTTTTCTGGCTTGGACTTACATTAGTACAGAAAATCCTGGAAACTACTGTCTAGTGGCCTTGCGAGACAAACTACGACGAGCGGGGGCCGATACTCCAATGGCGAAGCAAAAGATCGCGATCGCTTGCCAGGGCGGCGGGAGCCAAACCGCATTCACGGCGGGTGTCTTGTCCGCGTTCTTCGAGAGAGAGCTCCATCTCAAGAAGCAGATCGTGAGCCTGAGTGGCACCTCGGGAGGAGCGGTCTGCGCCGCAGTGGCCTGGTATGGGCTACTCAAGGCTGCTGCCGGGGACCCCATCCCCATTCAGAAGCGAATCAAGGACTTCTGGGAGGAGATCATCGCCCAGCTGGCTCCCGAATTGTATGTGGACAAGCTTGGGGCCGAGATGTTGAGGATGATCGAGAATGGGGCTCTCCCCCACCTCGAGCTGAGCCCTGTGTCGGCCCTGAATCAGGCATTCATTTCATTCCTGACCTCCTTCCTCCCCCGAAGGTTCTTCACGGACCTGAGAGCCGCCCTCGAAGCCCACATCGCCTTCGAGGAGCTGCCAGAATTGGTGAAGCCAGACAGTCCGGTGCTACTGCTTGGGGCTGCCGACGTCCTCACCGGCGAGCTCAAGAAATTCAATTCACGCGGGGGTGAGATCCGGGTCGAGGCAATCCTCGCGTCGGCAGCGATACCGACCCTGTTCCCCGCAGTCGAGATCAATGGTCACTACTACTGGGACGGTCTGTTCTCCGACAACCCACCCGTGAAGGAACTCTTGCGTCCACTTTATGTCGGAGGCGAAAACGTCCCTGACGAGATCTGGGTGATCCAGATCAACCCGACCGCGGTGGAATCCGTTCCCAACAGCAACTCGCAGATCTTCGATCGCCGCAACCAGATGGAGGGCAACGTCTCCTTGCAGCAAAGCCTGGAGTTCGTCGAGTTCTGCAACTTGCTCCTGAGGGAGAAGGCTGTTTCTGACGAGGTGCTCGATCGAATCGGGTTCACGAGACGCCAGCCCATCGCCGTCCGATTCGTCCGGATGTCTCCCGAGCTCCAGTCCACCCTGGACTATGTCAGCAAGCTTTCGAGGGAACCCTCCCATATTCACAGGATGATCGACGATGGCGTCAAGCAAGGCCGAGCCTTCCTCGAAAGCCTGCCGGTGAAGGATGATGTCGGGGGCGCCGCGCGGACCTGAAACCGGCCCCAGCGCCCCGAATGTCAGGCCGCCGGCTTCGGAAGCGGCTTGAGCGCGAAGCCGACCATGAGGAGGGAGGTCCCATGGACCAGGCTTGGGTAGTGGCGGTGGACATGGGCTTGGGGCACCAGCGTGCAGCGTATCCCTTCCGGGATATCGCCTACGAGGGAATCATCACCGCCAATACGGGCCCGATGGTCGACCCCGCTGAGCGCAAGCGATGGATGACCATGCAAACCCTGTACGAAGGCATTTCGCGTGTGAACAAGGTGCCGGTGATCGGCCCCTGGCTGTGGCGCACCTACGACCGCTTGCAGGCCATCAGCCCCCACTACCCCTTTCGCGACCTGTCCAAGCCGTCCCTCGGATCGATGCGGCTGGACCGGCTGATGTTCAAGGGATTCGGCAGCAGCGTCGTCGAGCACACCCGCAAGCGAGAGGACCTGCCGCTCCTCACGACCTTCTTCGCCATCGCGCTGGCCGCCGACCGCTTGGGGCGGAAGGACGTCTTCTGCGTCGTCACCGACACCGACGTGAACCGCATCTGGGCGGCGAAGGTGCCGGTCAAGGGTCGCATCCACTATCTCGCGCCGACCCCGCTCACTCGCCAGCGTCTGATGCAGTACGGGGTGCCCCCGGAACGCATCCACTTCACCGGCTTCCCGCTGCCCCTGGAGAACGTGGCCACCGCCGCCGAGGACTTGCGCCGCCGCATTCCCGTCCTCGATGCGCGGGGCGCTTTCCGGCATGGCTACGGGCGCATGATCGATGCCGAACTGGGCCCCGCGCCCGCGGCCGACGGGAGGCCGCTGTCGATCACCTTCGCCGTGGGCGGCGCGGGCGCGCAAGCCCAGCTTCCAGGGCTATTTCCACATGCCGCGCATGGGGACGGAGAACATCAAACGCCTGCTGTTCGCCCCGGACCGCTCCCAGGTCGCCATGGACCTCGGGGCCGTCCTGCCCGAGCAAACATAGTCAGTAGCCCCGTAGGGTGCGTCGAGTCGGCGATGCTGGGCCATCGCCCTCGGCCCCCGGCGTCAACGTGGGCTGGGCTCGTGCGAGACCGGAGATCCTGATGAGGCGGCCGCTCCTCATGGGAACACGAGCCGCAGGCAGTCGGCCCATCGCAAAGCCGTTTGGTTCAACAAACTCAAGAAGCACCACTTTCAGACCGAAGAAAAGCAACAACCTCGCGCTGAGGCAGCACGGATCTGCCCTACCAGCATCAGTGATTTGGCGAATAGCGTGGATCCTAGAGCGTGTTATGAACTGTAGTGCCGAAAAACACAGGGATTTCGCCGCTTCGGGACCTCGGCGGGGCGATTTCGGGCCGCCTTCATGCCAAAAACTCCGGGAAATACGGGACTACAGTTCATAACACGCTCTAGCCCTTCTCACTCTTCCCTCGATAGGAAATATGGACAAGGATAGGTCCGATGGCAGGAAGCCCAGGAATTCAACATGGCCCACGGGTCTTGATCATCGCGATAGCGCTCGCCGCTGCGATAGCCGCTACGGCGCAGGCCCAGACTCCTTCGTTGCCGAGCCCGACTCCTCCCTCGGATTTCGCCTCGGTGGTCGGTGGGCCGGGGACGTTCGCCCAGCCGACCGAGGCTGTTCCTTCCTACTATGCCGGTGAAGGCTCTGCGCCGACGGCTCCCATCGTCGAGATGGGGCTCTTCGACACGATCACCGAGTCGATCTTCGGCCAGCCCGATCCGAACACCTGGCGGCCGCTGCCGCTCTCGACGCTCTTCAGTGAAGGTTGGAACGAGGCCTGGGTGCCATCGCCCAACGGTTCGGGCGGCGCACCCCGGCAAGGCTGGATCAATGCCATGGACGGCAACCTGTACCGGCTGTGGTTCTTCACGTTCGCTCAGGGGTTCAACCAAGCCCCGAGGGGCAACGCCTACCTCGGGTCCTACACGCTCCTGACGCCGCTGAGCCGTCGCCTGGAGCTGATCATCAACATCCCCTTCGTGGTCCGCAACAATGCCGTCACCGGCTTGCCCATCATCGACCCGAACCGGCCGGTGACGCCGATGCCGAAGAGCCACTCGGGATTCGGCGACATGTCGTTCACGCCCCGCGTCTTGCTGCACGAGACGAAGGACTTCTCGCTCACGTCCGAGCTCTCGGTGTTGACCCCGACCGGCAACGAGCCCCTTGCGGGGAAAACCGCCCTGACCCCGGCCGTCGGCTTCTGGAACAATTTCGCAGGCCGTTTCGTGATCCGGGGCGGGCTCGGTCTCTTGATCCCGATCGAGGGCGGTGGAAGTGACACTCTGATCAGCCAGCTCGCCATCGGTCAGACGTTGACCGATCATGATGTGCCGCTCTTCGGCGACTTCACCTACTACCTCTCGACGGTGGTGAACACCTCCCTTAATAACAGTCACCAGACTAGCATGACGCTGACCCCCGGCATCCGCACGCACCTGGGAAACGACTGGTATTTCCTGGCCGGTTTACCAACGCCGGTGACCAAAGATCGAGTCGCCGAAATCGGCATGGTCTTCTGGTTCATGAAGGCGTGGTGAACCGAGGTGGAATCGGGGGACCGTTCCCGTCTCCCGGGTTTCCTCATGGTCGCAGCGAGGGCGTCGGAATCAGGAAAGGACGGGACTACGCATGGTATCATAGGCGTACCATGTTAATCTGCTGGAACTGGCTAGATGTCAAGGGTCGGGCATATTAACCTGACAGGCGCGGGACATTCGCGACGTCACGTTGCACCGCGAGCGGCAAGCGACTTCATTATCCAGGCTCTCCCGTTGTACCTCTGGACCGCCGGCCTGGAGCGGCCCACGGACTCTCATCTGAAGGACCAGGTCGCAGAGCAATCGGGCGGGAAGCTGGGCGTAGGAACGGCGCACCTCCCAGAAGGTGAAGACGAGGAGATCCAGATCTCCCCTCAGATTCAGACGGCCGGGCTGGCCAGGGGCTGCATCCTGGAACACCTTCGGGTCCGGGCCAAACACGGTTTCGAGCAACGGAGACGCCCACACGCCGTGCCGCTCGTTGCCGGGGACGTAAACCGGCTGCTCGAGTGTGATCGGGCGATCCAGCACCAATCCGGTTACAGGCGGGATCAGCAAGGCGGTCAGGGGAAAGCTCGCCAGGTACTCCCAGTCGCCAATCCGGACAGGCTCGGAGAGTGCCAGACCCTGCGACCGGAACGCCTTCTCGGTGAGCTCCACACAGTACAACGAGTCATCCTCCATGCGGAAGCCATAGTCGAAGGGAACCTGCCGCTCGAACGCGGCACGGCAATAATCGATCACGCCGGCGATGCGCTCGCGGTGCTCCGGCTTCAGCCGCTTCACCCCCAGGGCTCCCAGGCTGTCGAGCATCCAGACCTCGAACGGCTGGCACTGGACTCCCGCGGACGAGCAGTCATAAACGACCGGCGATCCGTCCTCGATCGCGACGATGCTGGTGTGGGAGAAGGGGCTGCCGGTAGCCCGGGCGATGAACCGGCTGAGGGGAACCATGCCGCGGACAACACGCGCATCGCCGAGCCGGAAGACGATGTCCCCCTCGCGGAGCATCTTGCGGCCCCATCGCTGCCAGCGGGCCATCTCCGGGTTTGACGGAAGCGGTGGGAGATGCCCGGCCGACCGGGCGCGGGTCGCGGCCGGGCCCCAATAATTGCCAGACCAGGTGGGCGGTTTCATCCAGTCGGTTGCTTCCGCCCCACTCTGTTCGTACGTCGCCAGCGCGATCATCCAGGCGATGAAATAGAGCACGGAAAGTCTCCAGGTGCGTCTTGGGGAGTCTGGGCTAAGGGGTCCGTTACTGTCCCCAGGCCTTTGATTCTCCTGGGGAAGCCTCCGTGCACGGAAATGGCTCTGAGCTAGGTGTCTGTAAGGGCGTCGAGCCGGTCAGGGGCCCACTGGTGGTTCGTGGCAAAGACCAGGATTCGGCACGTGATCGCTGGACCGTATCGGAGCATTCCGCTGCGAAGAACCCGCTCGAACTTCAACGCCAGCACAGGTGAGTCGACCGGAAATATGGTCGCGTGTGCAGCACCCGGTTCGCCGTAATCCAGACCCGGCTGCTCACCGCTCACCGACCGGGCTCAGGGGTCGCCCATGGCCTCTTCGCCTTGCGATTTCTCCCCCATAGTTCATTCCGGCAATTAATTTACCACAGACCGTACTCCGAAGGATAGCAGGTTGCTTCGTGGTTGGCATCCATCGAGCCGAGCGAGCCAGTCCAGGTCCGCCTGTCGGGCCAATTCCAGGTCCTGCACATGACTGCGAACCGTGTTGGACATGGCCCTGGTTCTGGACCTCGGCGATTTCGGGACTCTGGAAGATCTCGTTCCCGGAAGTATCGAGCGTCTCGATGCGCATCGTCGGGAGACCGTTTTGCTCCCTGACGCGATGGAAGGTCAAGCAGCCATTCCGGGAAGCCGCTTGAGTGCAAAGCCGACCATGAGCCACGAGACACCCCGGGAGATGATGCTGATGCCCACGAGCACGCCGATGATCGTCAGTCCCGACATCGGAAGCTCACGCCAGATCATCACGCCGAGGACGACGTCGATCGCGCCGCTGAGCAACAGCCAGCCCCAGCCCTCGAACCGCTGAGCGATGGCCGCGACGGCCTTGAAGATGCCGCCCACGAAAAGGAAGCTCGCCAGCAGGATCGTCAGCGTGATCCCCCCCTGGATCGGGTTGCCCAGCAGCATCAGGCCGACCACGACACCCAGGATGCCCGAGAGCAGGGCGAGGAAGAACCCGCTCCACTCCTGACACCAGAACGCGCCGACGACCTCTATGCCGCCTCCGACGAGAATAACGACGCCGAGCGCCGTCACGGTAGCGAGGGTGGCAATCACCGGGGAGCCGAGGAGGATCGTCCCGAGCACGATCAGAGCAATCCCCAGCACGACCAGCCAGATCCATTTGCCTCGGATCGCCTGTAGCTCATGACGGATCACCTTGCGTAACGGAGTTTCGGGGAGGCCGGTGCTGCTCATTGTCGTTCTCCTGATGACTCGAAGGTAAGTGGCGTCGCCACAACGAGGCTAGCACCTGGGATATTGGGAATGCCGTGGCGGGCTTCCTGATCTCATTCTCCCCGGTGCCCCGTTCAGATCCGGATGAGGCTGCATTCAGTGGGTGAAGAGTAACCCTTGATCCTCGGGTCCCGTCCCGATGACGCGAAAACTCCACTTGTCGTCGACTTGCCACAAGACACGGCCGACCAGTGCCCCCGCGTCTCCTTCCTGAGCCAGCGTGAGCAGGTTGTTGGTGAGTGACCATCTGCGGTCCTAAGACGCGCACGGTCGCGGTCGGCCACTTGACGTCCAGCACCCCCGTAGGGCGCGGTCTCAAGGCGGGCGGCGAGACCGTTCTCTATACCGGCGCTTACAGACGCAATAACGACCGGTTTTCGCACTGATCTCAGAAGCAGCCTTACCCTCCTGGGGATCGCCAGAAAACCGTCCCTTCACCCGTCCCGGAACCAAAGGTCCGCAACTTCGTCCCACCGCTGAGTTCCTGGACGGACTGAGCGAGTCCAATTACTGCGCGGCGCGCAAGGAAGGTCAAGTCTTCGGAGCGTTACGTCGCAGGAATCACGCGGCTTCCGATTTCGGGAGCTTGATCTTCTTTGCGCGCCGCGTAGTAATTGGATGTAAGATGCGGGGAGGACCTTCCTCCCGCATCCTTGCGGCAAAGCGCCCCGCACTGTCCCCCGGAATCACGCGGCCGTTCGGTCCTCAGAGGCCTCCCGCACCAAGAGCACGCCCATTCATGGCTGACATCGTCATCATCAACCCACGGTTCGACATCTCGTTCTGGGGCATGGAGCTGGTCCTGCCGCTCATGGGCAAGCGCGCCGCCACGCCGGTCGCTTGCCTGCCATTGCTGGCCGCCTTGACTCCGGCTGGGCACGACATCACCCTGATCGATGAGAACGTTGAGGCCATCGACTTCGAGCGCTGCTCCCGCGCCGACATCGTCGGCGTCACCGGCATGGGCATCCAGAGGCACCGGATGAAGGAGATCCTGGCCGATCTGAAACGGCGCGGGGTGTTCACCGTGGTCGGCGGGCCCATGATCACCATGGCGGAAGACTACTTCGGCGACCTCGTCGACGTCCTCTTCATCGGCGAAGCTGAGGAGACCTGGCCCCGGTTCCTCACGGAGTGGCAAGAGGGACGGCACCAGACGAGGTATGAGCAGGCCGAGAAATCCGACATGTCGAAGGTGGCGATGCCGCGATTCGACAAGCTGAAGATGCGGCACTACCTCTTCGGCAGCATCCAATTCTCGCGCGGGTGCCCGTTTCAGTGCGAGTTCTGCGACATCATCGTCACGTTCGGCCGACGCCCCCGGATCAAGACATCGCCGCAGATTATCGCCGAACTGGAGGCGATCCGCGCGCAGGGAATGCGCATCGTCTTCGTCGTCGATGACAACTTGATCGGCAACAAGAAGGCGATCAAGGAAGTCTTGCGCGACGTGAGCGCCTGGCAGGAGCAGAACGGTTATCCGTTGACGTTCTTCACCGAGGCGTCGATCGACTTGGCCGACGACCCCGAGCTGATGCGGCTGATGGTCGAGGCCAATGTCATCACCGTCTTCGTCGGCATCGAGAGCCCGAACGAGGCGTCGCTGCGCGAGACCAAGAAGTTCCAGAACGTCCGCACGGGGGGGACGATGCTGGAGAAGGTCCACCGCATCCAGGGCGCGGGCATGGAGGTCTGGTGCGGGATGATCGTCGGTTTCGACAACGACGGCCCAAGTGTCTTCGATGCCCAGACGCGCTTCCTCAAGGAATCCCGGATCGCCAACGTGCTGGTGAGTCTGTTGACGGCGATCCCCAAGACGCCGTTGTATCACCGCCTGGAGCGGGAGGGGCGGCTCGACATGTCGGACGAGCTGGAGTTCGGCACCAACGTCATCTCCCTCCAGCTCAGCCGCGAGGAGCTGCGCGACGGATACGTGCGGGTGATGAACGAGCTGTACAAGCCCGACGCTTATTTCGGGCGGCTGGAGGAGCTGTACCTCCAGGAAAAGATTCGGTTCTGCCAGGGCCGCGCCCGGTACTGGCGGCGCCATCCCATCAAGCGGCTGACGGCCAATGCGTTGTTCTTGACTCAGGCGGCCGGGCTGTTCCTGCAACTGATGCGAAATATCCCCGAGGCCTCGCTCCGCCAGGAGTACCGGCGCCGGATCGGGCGGTTCCTCAAGGTCCGCCGCGACCCGGCCACGCTGCTCTCCTTCGTGTTCAGTTGCGCGATGCACTATCACGCCCACACGATGGCCCGGCGGATGGTCAGCGGGCGCACGGCGGTGTTCAGCGGGTACTGACGGCCGGGCGGCGAGGCGCCATGCTGTCGACGAGAGAATACGGACTGGGGCCCTCCACGCGCCAGGGCGAGGACGCAACACGATTCAGGAGTGTCCATGCCGAGGGACCGGTCTCACCACCGGTGACGATCGGGAGGAGCTCAGGCGGATGAGCCCCGACACCCAGACTCACACCTTGCCCCTGGCCCTGATGGCGGTCCTCGTCCTGCTCGGAGTCGCCGTCTTGGACCTGCTCTATTACCGCAAGCGGCAGCTCCAGGGCAAAGGAGAAGGGCAGTTCAAGGGCTTCCGCGAAAAGGCGGTCGCCCTGATAAGGGTACCGCCCAGATTGCTGCAAAAATATGCTCTAAGGACGCCGGTCAGCAGACCTGGGCGCGGTCCAATACGTATTGCCCGTACAAGATCACGTTGTCCCACTCGATGGGGCTGACGTGCTCCAGCAGCGCGACGTCGAGCTTGTCGTCCTCCGGCTGGCACCATCGCACGACCCGCGAGATCTCCTTGGCTTGCCAGTAGATCACGCACGCCAGGATCAGCGTCAAGCAGCTACACAAATTCATCTGTTCGTGCAGTTCCCGGGCGTTGATCCTTCCTCGCCGCCCGTAATACACATCCCGGGCCAGCGCGTGCAGTTGCTCGACCTTCAGCAGGCCTCGTCGGATGCGGGCTCGCAGTTGCGGCTCGGACAGGTAGCCGAGCAGGAACTCGGTTTTGAGGACCCGGCCCAGGTCGCGATTGGCCCGGTAGAAGCGGTTCTTGGCGGTGCACGAGGCGAGCCGCTTGAGCGCGACCGAGGCGGTCGTGTGACCGCTCTCCAGCGACGCATAGAACTGCCCCATGCGGTCCCACTGCTCGGCGATGACCTGGGGGTCGATCGTGCGATCGGCCCGGCCCACCAGGCCGGCCAGCGGCCCGTAGTCGCGCCCGACGTCAAGGCTGTAGAGGCGTTGCTTCTGAAGGCCGCGGATGCGGGGGCAAAACCGCCTCCCCAGCATGGCGAACGCGGCGAAGTTGATCTCCGTGTAGCCGTGGGTATCGGTGTAATGCTCCTCTAGGTCCAGGTCGCTCTCGTTGTAGAGCAGCCGTCGAGCACAAAGGCCGCGTCCCGGTCGGTGCATTCGATCGGCGTGCTGTAGAACGGCGCGTAGTTGTCTGCCACGAAGGAATAGAACTCGAGGGCAAAGTCGCTGAACCGGGTGCTGTAGGTCTGTTGCAGGACCTTGCGGGGCATGGCAAACCGCTGCCCGTCGCTGGCCGACGTCCGGCCTTCGCCCCAGTGGAGCGTGGTGTCGAGGCGGGAGATGGCGTGCACCAGCACCGCCAAGGCGGCACGCTGCGCCTCCTCGGTCATCTGCCAGTCGCTGACCCGCTTGAGTTGCCTGTAAGTGACGCCCTGGGTGATCTGGGCCATTGTATACAGGCCGATATTGCAGCCGTTCGCCAGCACGACGGCCAGAAGGGTGCACAGGTCCTCGGCGTCGCGCCCTCCACGCTGGGCCGGGGGCACGAAGTGATCGGTGAAGCGCAGGTCGTTATCAACCTCGATGAGCAGATCCGGGAGCCGAATCGTGCGCATCTGCTTGGTCAGCCATCTCCTCAGGTCATCCAGCCGTGTTTGCGCCGCGGCGTCCAGCGTCTCGGTGGCATCCGTAGACAGGTGCCAGCCGCGTTCATCCACCGTGGCGTAGCTGTTGCCGGGCGTGGCGTAGCTGTTGCCGGGCGCCGTCTTGAGGAAGAGGTCGTAGGCCGTATTCAGCCGCTTCGTCAGATGATCGGGGACGTCCTTGGGGTCGGAGGGCAGGCCGGACCGTTGGAAGAACGACTCCCGGAGCGGCTCCCAGCGTTCGTGCGGGAGGAAGTAGGGGTCACTCCTCGGAACGGGAAAAATTGCACGCTAAGCGTTGCCGTCTTCGAGGAGATGACGAACCGAGGCCCTGCTGATGCCCATTCTCTTTGCGGGCTTGAGCTATCCCGGCTTTCACGCGATCGCGGAGGATGTCCCGCTCGAATTCGGCGAAGACCGCGAGCATGCCGGCCAGGGCCCGACCGCTCGGCGTGGTCAGGTCGAGCGCCTCGCTGAGCGAGACGAAGCCGACCTGGAGTGCGGTCAGCTCCTAGAGCGTCGTGACCAGATCGACGAGGGAGCGCCCCCAGCGATCCAACCGCCAGACCAGGATCAGG
>Ga0326728_10024910_pt1 | contig 10772 bp, 12 predicted proteins | sample MB3enrmetagenome_FD_207602 | JGI IMG/M metagenome (GOLD analysis project Ga0326728, IMG submission 207602) | Lab enriched peat soil microbial communities from McLean, Ithaca, NY, United States - MB31MN | ecosystem: Environmental > Terrestrial > Soil > Wetlands > Peat | place: USA: New York...
CTGCTCGTGCCGGTAGCCGACTCCGGGGCACTCCTCGACCACATGCCAGACATCATCCCGGACATGGCTGATGGTGATGCCGAAATGCTCGCAAAAATCGTCGAAGTCGAATTCCTCAGAGACGGGAAAGGCGCCCTCGCAGCGGTCCGGCTTCGGCGGCTGGCTGTGCTTCTCTATCCAGTCGCACACCCAGTCCGGCACCGGGATGGGCTCGACCTCCACCACAGTCTTGTAGTAGCTGCCGGACGGGTGGAGCGAGCCGGCGCCCACCAGGTATTTGTTTTCGGCACGAAAGCTGAACCACTCCTTCCCGCCAGGCAGGCTGGCGCTGCGGTTGCCAAGCCTGCGGCTGCGGTCGGTGTGGCGGAAGATGTAGTGCCCAAACCCCCGCCCTGACCTCTGGGTGCGGGTCCGCGGGACCTCCTGACCCATCTCCGCGGCGGCATGCTTCATCCCATTCGTGACGTCGAACTCCAGAAAGCAGAACTCGCCGTTGGCGAGCAGCGCCACGTTGTAGTCCGGGTTCTCCTTGCCCCATGCCTCGACCCTCGCCGGATCAGTCGTTGCCTCCTCGAGGGGGGCAAGGCCCTTTGGGGGCATCTTTTCCCCCGGCACCAGGGGGAACACGGGTATTCCCAGCTTGATGAAAGGCTCCGCTATGGTCGCAAAGCACATTGTTCCCCCTATTTGTTTCCGGGCTGCGTATCGCCCAATGCCGATTCGTTCAGGTTGAGACGCTTCCCCGCCGGACGGCGGATGCCATACAGGGCTGCGATTCGCGTCACCGTGCTATAGCCGATGCGCAGCTTCTTCGAGATGACGGCGTATGTCTCCTCCGGGTGGGTGCGGATGTATTCCGCCACCCTGGCGTGATTTGAACTCTCGTTCATGTTCTTCTCCCTCCTTGCATCTTCTTCCTTCTTATAAGTACTCCGTAGCCGGGAAAACGCGGTCTGCGGATTTTGGGGGGATGGGAATTCTCCACGTCGCTGCCAAGCACAGGCCCTCATCCATCAGTCACCCTCAGGTTGTGGTAAACCTGCTTGGTATCCCTGACACGCACTGTCCCATATAGAAAAGACTGATGGAGATTCCCTCTCAGGGGCGGATTGGGGCTTTAAGGTGATTTCTGAAGTCGATGGAGATCACCGGAAACGCCTCCACTTCCGTAAACCCGGATACAGGAGACGGGGAAGATGTGCGCCGGCGTCGGCGGAGCGTGGCTGCGTTCATGGGGCCTGGTGAAGCGGGGAAGCGCTTCGGACGGGGAGGAATATCTCCGATTCGATCGAAACCCCATTGGCACGGGCGACCTGAAAGCTGACGGCAAAGTCGCGACCCTCGACAGGCAGCCATTCGAATTCTAGCAACTCGGCCAGGGCGTCATGGAGCGTAGCGGCCTTGCACACGGCCCTCTTGAAAGCCTCGAACTCGATGACGGGATACTCCGCGGCGGGGTCGACCCAGACGAAGTGATCCCGTGCAAGGAGCAGGTATCGGACCTCGGAGTAGTCGGACATTGAGCGTGATACCTTCCCGCGCTCGAACAAATACTCTGGATTGCCGGACAAGAACCCCTCGATGCGCCGCAGTTGATCGACCCCTTTGAGAAACTCCTCATCACGGTCGCATCGCTCAAGCACCGACAAAGGCTTTCGTATCCACTTGAGCTCAGCCAAGACCAAGGTTGAAGATCCGTGATCCTCCAGTATCAGGTCGAGGTCAGGATTTCCCCCCGGCAATTTGACAGGCCCCCCGAAGGCGACGTGAGCGGGCAATCCGGAGACGAGATCGGACCGCATGTCCCGTTCCTTCAATTGCGATGCGGCATGGTAGGCCGCGGGGCTGATGTAGGAGCAAGTCCGCAGGATATTCTCGTCAGGCCTGCTGTAGAGGGGGAAATGCGGCAGAATGCCGAGAAGGCGGGAGCCCGCGTCCAAAGGGACAAAAGGATGGATCAACAAATCCTGTGGCTTTCTCGGTCCGCCCACTGGGAAGGTCAGGTCGTCTACGATCGCCTCCACGACATCTCGATGCTGGCCGCTGAGCCGGCTTAGGGTGTCGACCCAGTCCGCATGTTCCCTTACGATCACAGCGGAGTTCAGAGGATACTTCCCACGGCCCTTTCCCCACCAATGGCACAGGATTTCGTGGGTCGCGCAGATCGCCAGGAGCGCCACATAGAGCGACTTGAACGTGCTGAGCGTGTATTTGCCCAGGTCCAGCGAGTCCTCCCTCCGAAACACGGAAGCAAGGCTCCGCTCGTAGAACGGCATCAGATACTCATGGTATGCGCGTGGTTCGGGATAGCTGAAGCCCCGCGGTCCGCTCGGCCTGCACGTCTCAAGGACCCTTGCCAATCGGTCTCGGGTTGCCGGCGTGTCCGGCACGGGGGAGGATGGAATCGCCGTTCCCCGTTCTCCGGATTCAGGGCGGAATCCCTTCTGGAATGCGCTGACGCGGCGCCCGACAGCACCACCTATCCAGGTAAATCTGACCGTTCGCGGCGCAACAATCTCGGCGGCCGCGCGGTCCCTGTGCCAAGCCGGGAAACAACCGGTAAAGACTTCGTAATTGTGGGCCAAGTCGAAGGCTTGGGCGGCAGTCCTTTCGAGGGCGACACTCCATCGGAACCGGCTTCGTGGCGCGAGCCTTGCCGAGCCGTGCTTCCGGATCCATTCGAGGAGCAAGGAGCCGCTGCGCCCCGCATTGATGATGGTCGCCAAGAACTCCCTTGTGTACGGCGTCCCGAACTTCTCGATCGTTGGCTCGATCAGTTGAACGAGTCTTGTCAGGGCAGCCCAGCTCGCAAGATTCCTCGGAACGCGAAGAAGCTCGAGATCCTTGAAGCAGTCGTCGGCGAGGTCCTCAAGGGCTACCAGTTGCTGTACCAATTCGGCGGAGGATTCGGACTTCAAAAGGGCGGCCATCGTATGCGAATCCGGAACCGGTGTTCAGGAGTTCCCCCATCGGCGATGCGCATACGTCCGCATCGGGATGAGCGCTGGCCTCGATTGTAACTCAGAATTGTCCATCCTCATGCCAGCCAAGGCAACCGCATGTGCTGCATTGGTCCGGCAAGATTCCTCCGCCGTTTTCGAACGCCCGCGAGGCGTGGTTATTGTCATTTGGGGGATTGAAAGCCCAATCCCCAATCCCCCGCCTTCCCCGGCATATCCCCCTGCCCTCGCCCCCGCCTTGACCATAGCAGTGATTCCGGCTTCGGCATGCGATCCGAGACATCCGCGGTTGTTGCGGCGGAACGAGAGCCGAACGATGAGCAATCCGGGCGGGAATGCCAAGGCAAATAGTATCGGGCGGCGAAGGCTGTCCCGGCCACTTGGATCCGGCACCAGCCGCGACCCGCGTGATCCACACTCTTCATCCCAAGTTGAGCACGTCATGGCGGACCGCACCGCAAAACCTCCAGTCTGCACTAGAAACCGCGACTGCAAACGGACCCGAGGCCAGCAAACTGAAACCAGAACATTCGATACGGAACCCCTAAGTAAGGAGGATTTTTACCATGACAGACAATCAAGCCTATGCGCGAATCGGGGAGTTCATCGAGTCGCACGAATCCGAAACCTACTCCGAACTGGCCGCCCGGCTCGGATTGACCAGGGCCATGGTCTCCCGCATCGCGAGGTTGCGGGGGATAAAGCGCCGCCCGGGCAAGAGGTCCGCCGCGCTGCGGGCGGCGGTGGCACTGATAGACGCCACCATGGCGCAACTAGGCTCCGTATCGGGCGAGCCGGCCAATCCGCTGGCGGAGGAGCAGATCTCAACCGCACCGGACGCACCATCAGTGGAGGTGGCTCTGGCACCCACGCCTGAGGCGCCGCCGACGGAGATTGCGGTCGCCTGATTCGGCACCGGGGGCGTGGCAAGCCCGATGGGTCCAGCCCTAGGGCAATGAGGCCAAGGTGACAGCCTTGGATCCCCCCCTGCCCCCGTCCGCCCGGGAACGGAGGAAATGATGGCCAGGGTTCGAAAACCAAGAAGTCCGGTGGAATCCGCCGTGGAAATGGCCATTGCCGCCGTCGAGAACAGCCCCCTCCCCAGCCCCTTGGACATCGACATGGACATCGACACCGCCCCCACTTGCTTGGACCTGACCCTGCCGGGCGCGCCGGGCAACCGGCACGCCGCCGAGTCGGGGCACGCCGGTCGCAGAGCAAAGAAGGCGAGCGGGGTCTCCACCTGACACAACCATCTGAGGGAGGTGCCAAAATGAAGGTCTACCGAATCGATTATTCCTACCGTGCAAGCGGCAGCCTCGACATCGAGGCAAACAGCCCCGAAGAGGCGAAGGCGAGGTTCGACGCCCTCGACAACTCTGCGGACGGCTGGATGCTCGACAAGGCCGCTGGCATCGAGAGCCTGGAGTCCGAGGAGCCGGTCGAGGTCCAGCCTGGACACCCGAAATGGGTAATCGACCTCACCGACCCTACCCTACCTCCCGAACGGGGAGGCCGGTATGTCAAGGGCCAAGATAGTGTGCCCGTGATTCCGTAGACAGCCCCATACGGGGTTCGGCGGAGGGCGGCCTCCTGCCTGCGTCAGGTGAATACCCCACAAAAGCGATTGGGAAACCGAAAAAACGCCCCGCCGCCGCGCCCCCGTCTTTTTGAATCGGTCACGATGGTTTACATCCCGCTGCGGAGTCTTTGAACCAGGCTGGGACGCACGACGGACGCTAACCTGCCACTAAGACCTTACCAGAATCCCCCTCACGTAACGCTACCTGTCCTGCTTCACCGCCGCCCGGTGCCCCAGCGCATCCCCACAACACCGCAGCGCCAAGAGCTTGCCCTCCGGGCAAGCGGTGGGGGAACAGGGATATACACACAGAACAGGGCGCATTTCCGGCTCTTTCATGGCGAGCTTCGGCACCGCCATGTGTTAGGCTTTGACAAGTGCGGTGAAACACTGAGCCATTCGGGCTCGGCCTACTCGTCATGAGCCGGAGGGTGCGTTGATGGAAACCGGGTTGGTGGGTTATGACGCGGCTTGCGCTGCCATCGCTACCGCCAAAAATGTCGATGAAGTAAAACAGATTCACGACAAGGCCGAAGCGGTGCGGGCTTACGCTCGCCAAGCGAAGAACAAGACCCTGGAAATCGATGCCGCCGAGATACGCATTCGGGCGGAACGTAGGCTTGGCGAATTGCTGGCGCTGACGCCGAAAGCGACGGGAGCGAAAGGCATCGGCAATCCCAAGAGTGCGCTCGTGAAGCACGAGCACACTGCAACGCTCAAAGAGATGGGCGTTTCCATGGATCTGAGTGCCCGCGCCCAAAGACTCGCCGCCGTGCCTGCCGAGGCATTTGAGGAAAAGGTTTCCGAATGGCGTGGGCGCGTCGAAGAGGAAAACGAGCGAGTCACCACGAACCTGCTGAAGATTGGCGAAGAATCGCAGAAGCACATTCGCGGGACGTTCGGCACCAGCGAGAACGAGTGGTACACGCCTCCGGAGTACGTCGAACTTGCCCGGCGAGTCCTGGGCGAGATTGACCTGGACCCCGCCAGCAGCGACGAGGCACAGACATCCGTCAAAGCCAAGGAATACTTTACGCCTCTTGAAAACGGCCTCAAGCGAAACTGGAAGGGGGCGGTGTACCTGAACCCTCCGTACAGCCAGCCCGACATCGGCTATTTCGTTTCGAAACTCGTGGCCGAACTGAAGGCGGGGCGCGTCACGGCGGCAATCCTGCTCACGCACAATTACACGGATACGGCGTGGTTCCACGAGGCCGCCGGGATGTGTGCCGCAATCTGCTTCACGCGGGGCCGGGTAAGGTTCCAGGACGCGGAAGGTAAGCCCGCATCGCCGACCCAGGGACAAGTCTTTTTCTACTTCGGTGAGAACGTGGCGCTCTTTTCCTCGGTGTTCAAGAGCATCGGCTTTGTCCTGTTCCATCAAGGAGGAGAGATGGCTGACGGGTTTCAACCCGATGCGAGGGGATTGCGAGCGCGACGGATGCTTCAACAGGAGACGACTTCCCCAAATTGAGGTGCTCAGTGATTGCTTTCCGGGGGGCGGGCGGAACCGCCGCCGGTGTAAGCGGCAATGGTGGGGGAGTTGTTGAGATCGTGACTTGAACGAGGAGCGGACTATGCCGCGAACCTGCCTTGCCTGCTCAAGCCCGACGTCTTGCTTTCGATACGACTACTGGCCGACTTTGGGCACGCCGGGGCGTACCGCCAGAAGTGCGCCGAAGGTACGCCAGCGAACCCGGAAGGCACCTCACTTCAAAGGGCCCGCCGCCACGCTTCGCCCACAATCTTGATGCTCGGCCCCTTCGCTTGCCATCGCCATCCCAGCTGCTCGGCTTGCGATGGGACGCACCCTGTCCTTCAACCGGCGCGGAACGGCTTCGCGGGCGATTGTTGCCAGCAGGGCCAGGGTGTGCTAAGGTGCCCGGCATGAGTCAGCCAAACGAATCCCCTACAGCTAAACTTGGAGAGAGTTGCCCTCACTGCGGCAAAGGGACTCTCGTGCCCTCATCATCAGGGCTGAATTTGCTATGCGACACGTGCAACCGAATCGTCTTGCTGCGCCAGGGGCGCAAGCCGGATGACCAGCCCGACGCCGCTGAGAAGGGGCAAGTCGGCGGCAATGCAAAAAAAGCGGTTTTAGAACCGAAAACCCGCCCTCGCCGCCGAGCCGCCTGACTTTGCGCCTGAGGGCGATTACAGTCTCGATTTAAGCTTCCTTGGGTTTGTGGTGCGGCAGGGTGGTTCGCAGGCTGCTGCGAGTTTTTGTACCAAGCTGCCGGGGCATCGGTGAAGGGGGTTGGGTTCCGCACTGGGAGGTTATCTCGTCGGAACCGGCGGTGGCGTCACTCCTGAACTCACAGGACTTCACCAATTCCTCTGGCCGGGCGGTTCATCCCTTAGAACGACCGGCACGCATGCGGCCACACGGAACCTGATATAGGCGTGGAACCCCCCAACCCCACATAGTCCGGGGCGCATCGACTTGTAGAAGCCGTACAATTCGACAACGTCCTCCAAGTCGGCCTCAAGAAAATCAAGGAACATCTGCGTGATTTCCTGCGCCAAGTCGTCGAGACCGCCGTCGGGCAGGGCAAGCCCAAGTTCATTGGCGACCTCGCCCACGGCTTCCCGTATTCCGGTCGGAAACCGGCCAAGGTATTCCCGCAAGGTCTTGGGTGGACCGAACTCCGGCTCGACTTCGTGCCCCCACACTACCCCGAGGTTGAGGAGCCAGCGTGCGTCTTCCTCTGTCAGCTTTGGGATTGGCGCTTCGGCGGGCGGTGGCGGGGGGAGAGAAGTGGGGAACGGGTCGTCCAAGCCGGAAGGCTCAATGCCAATTTCCTTCATGAACTGGAAATCCCCGTCGGTCATGTCCTGCCTCCCACCCATGATATACATTGGCTGGCAGGGTCTTTGCCGGGGATTTTGGGGGAAGAACACTGCTCGACCGTTTTGGGCGGGACGGCAGCGTGGAACACCTGCTGGAGATTGCGGTCGAAGGGATGCGGGAGCTGGCAGCCGCCTGCCCTCCACATCAACCTCGTCGGCGCTGACCAACTGCCTGGCGATATGCCTCATCGGTTCCGGTTCCGACTTGAGCAATTCTCGTGTGTCCACATGGGCGTGATACGGGTTGTCTTTTTCTGGGGATGCAACTACCGGAAGTGACGTTCTTTTTGTCGGGTTTTCTAGCTTGTGTGCGTGTAGCACAACCCACCCATCAAATTTCATGGAAGAATGAAACGTCCTCCCCGCGGCATCCGCCAGCGGGCGAAGAAACTTCACTACGGACCCATCAACACTGGATCGTCCCAATCTGTCCACTGAGAATTCATCGCCGCGAGGTTCTTCAAAATGGCGAAGGAGTAATCCACCGAACCTTTTTTCAACCGCGAATCCCACTCATGGGACATGGTCCAACTGCCTGGCGATCGTAGAGGTGAGCGGTGATTGAACCGCATCATTCAGCCTTAAGAAAACAACCCCACCGCCAGTAATCCACAACATATCAAAACCCCAAAGGGCATCGACTGAAAGTACGCGCCCATGATGGGGAGGGTGCTTTTCTGGCGACAGTGCATTCAGGCGTTCTGTAAGGCCAGAAAGGAAGCCTTTGCCTGGCCTTAGATTGGTTTCAACAGACACAGCTAGACTCCCTTCAGCCAGGGACCGATTGCGTCATCCGAGGGCAGCGAGGATCTCTGGGTGCTCTTCGCAGCGGTTCCTCACTAACTGCCTGCGTTTCGAACCCGAAGGAAGGCTTCTTGGTCTGCCACTTGCCGCGCGTGAAGTCCGGGCAATCCACGGTCGCGCCATCCTCGGCGATGGACTTCTCAGACAGTGGGTTGATCGCGCTCATGATCACCGAGTCGTACACGTCGATGGGGGTTTGCGTCTTGTTTCGCACCGCCTTCAGGAACTGGTCAAGTTCCTGGTAATCGGCGCCGCCGTGGCCCAATATGATTTGGTTGCCGATCTCGTTCTTCGAGCTGAGCTGCGCGCCGGCCTTCTGTTGCACAGGCTTCCACCAGGCGTGCTCATACTTCTCCTGGTAAGGATCGAACGATTCCCACTCCTCGTACTTGGGGCTGCGTCCGGAAAGATAGACGGAATTGCGCTGCTCGTTGTATATGCCCTCCGTTCCTTGGATCTCCCAGCGATTATCGTAGGGCCGAGGCAACTGCATGTCGTAGTTGATGACGACGGTATTGCCCTTCTTTGTCTTCACCAGGGTGGTGACAATGTCGCCCTGCGCGTACTTCCGCTTGGCGTTCGGGTGGTTGGCGCCGAACTTGGTCGTGAAGTAGTGGTTGATGCCCAGCGACCGGTTGGCGAAGGAAACCACTTTGTCAAAGTAGTCGCCGCACCCGATATCCATCCACCCGAACACCGGTCCCAGGGCGTGCGTCGTGTACTGGCTGGCGTTGTGCTTTACTAGATACTCCCCACCCCAGCGCATGTTGCCCTCGGGGTCGAAGAACCAGTGGTCGATGCAATTGTGCGAATGCGCGCAGTGGCAGTGTACGATCTCCCCGAAAAGCCCAGCCCGAATCATCTTCAGTACCGCCAGGTTGTCGCGCCGGAAGCTCCAGTTTTCGAGCATCATGCAGGGCACGCCCGTTTCCTCGTGGGTGTTGACCAGGTCCCAGCAATCCTGCAGGGTGAGGCCCGCAGGCACCTCCACGGCCGCGTACTTGCCGGATCTCATCGCGCACACGGCCATGGGCGTGTGCCACTCCCAGTAGGTGGCGATCAGCGCCGCATCGAGGTCGTCCCGGTACATGAGCTGCTGGTAAGATTCCTCATCGCGCGAATACCCCTCCGGCCGCTTCTGGCCGGCCTTCTCCACCAAGGACTGGGCGTGGTTCAGGTGCTCCTGGTTGATATCGCAAATAGCGGGGATCTGCACATTGCCCATCGCCAGGAGGAGTTCCAGCAGGCCTGTTCCTCTTCCGCCCACTCCTACCATGCCGAGCCGCACGGGTTTTGCCTCTTCCGCCACGCCGAAGTTGAATGTGGTTGTCAGCGCGCCTGCGCCGAGCGTCGTGGCCGTGCCGATCTTCAGAAATTCTCTCCGATCGATCTTTTCCATCGCCACTCCTCTCCTATGTTCGAAAGCTCCCCCAAAGCGTGCCCGGGGCTTGAACTCAGTAGTAAAGCTTCAGCCCGAACTTGTGGGGGCAATCTAATCATGAGCGAATTGTTCGCGGGAAACGGGTAACACTTTCTTGTTCAGGGTGATGGTGATCACTCCGTTTCTCTGTAACCAAGTTTCCACAGCAAGACGGCGCGCTGTTTCGGCTTGGCGTTGGGTGTGAACCGTGTAAACCTGAATGAGCGTCCGGGTCAGTTCGTTGATCCAATTTGCGGCAGACGCGTTTTTGGCGACATATAGCTTAATTAAACGCATCAAGGTGAGAGGGTGCAACCCTCCAAATGCTTCTCCAAGCAACTGAGGTTTTGATTGAACGAAGGGTTATCTGGGACCAGCCGATGGGCCGTTTGGAGCTCACGTAATAGTTGGCGTCGGGGTCGTCGGGTTTCGCAGCCAGGACGATATGAAAGTGCTCGATAGCCTCGTCCAGCTTGTCTTGAAGAAGGAGAGCCAACCCATAATCATACTGGGCGAAAAGGTTATCGGGGCTCAGGCTTAAGGCCTGCTGGAATTTCGTGGCGGCCTCCCCGGCTTGACCGTTTTCCAGCAGCTTGGCGCCTTGGTCAACATAGGCGTCGGCCAGTGTCAGATCTTTTTGCCTTCGGCCCAAATCCTGAGCAGACTGCAAGGCCTGGCCAGCGGCCTCCTTTTGCCCCGACTTTCGAAGTGCCTGTCCCAGCATGAACCGCACGGAACTGTCGTTGGGTAGCAACTGTGTTGCCATCCGCAAATGCTGGAGGCATTCCGCCAGCTTGCCTTCCTCGCGTAAAACGATTGCGAGGTCGCGGTGAGCTTCGCCGGAGCCTGGACTGAGTTCCACCGCGCGGCGTAGCTCCATTTCGGCAGGTGTCAGATTGCGAAGCCGAAATTCGATGTTCCCCAGGGCCTGATGATAGCTCGAATCAGCGGGCTCGAGTTGGGCTGCGAGCCGGAGCTCTACAGCCGCCTGAGTGTAGTCACCATTGGCTTGGCAGAGTTTCCCCAATTCGAAGTGCAGGCTGGCTTGGCGAGGTTGCAGGCGCAATGCCGCTCGGTACTCTGCGAAGGCTTCGCCGCTCCGTTTTTGCCTCGTCAGCAGGCGCGCCAGAGCTTGGTGCGCCGCGGCGTTGCTGGG
>Ga0326728_10024911_pt1 | contig 10772 bp, 5 predicted proteins | sample MB3enrmetagenome_FD_207602 | JGI IMG/M metagenome (GOLD analysis project Ga0326728, IMG submission 207602) | Lab enriched peat soil microbial communities from McLean, Ithaca, NY, United States - MB31MN | ecosystem: Environmental > Terrestrial > Soil > Wetlands > Peat | place: USA: New York...
AACGCCGCTGGGCTGGAGAACAGCCGCTTCTTCAGGGTCTTGAGCACAAAGTCGGTCGCCATCGACTCGGCATTGTCCCGAGCCCGCTTCGATCGCAGACCGGCATACTGCTTCAATGCGGCGTGGATCGCCTTCTCCTCGTCCGTGTAGGGCACCTCCAGCGGCTCCAGCGTCCGCTTCGGGAACCGGGGCGAGCCGTCCCAACGGGCAGGCAATTCCGATTTCATCCGCCGCACCATCACGGCATCGAGTTGCTTGCGGTCGGGCTTTGTGCTGCGGGCGAACCGCTGGTTGTCCAGCAGTTCCAGAAGCGCCGAGAAGCTCTCGGGGTAGCCGTTGTGCGGGGTGGCGGTCAGGAACAGCTTGTGCTCGAAGTGGGGAGCCAGGAGCCGCAGGGCTTTGGTTCTCAATGAGTCCGTGGCGTACTTGCCACGACCGGACGGGGCGCAGTTATGAGCTTCGTCCGTGATAAGAAGATCAAACTTGCGGGGGTACATCGAGTCGTTGGGTCCAGGCAGGATCTCCCGGAACATCCTGAGTGGTCGTTCTCGCTTGAGGAAGTCGATAGAGGTGATCAGCCTGGGGAAATGGTTCCAGGGGTTGACGTGGATGCCCCGTTCCCGCCGCAGGTCTCTCATCAGTTCACTGCTAACAATGCGGAAATCGAGCCCGAACTTGTCCCGCATCTGCTCTTGCCACTGGATCTGGAGCGACGAGGGGCAGACGATCAGGATCTTCCTGGCACGGTGCCGGATGATGAGTTCCAGGGCAACCATCCCCGCCTCGATGGTCTTGCCCAAGCCAACGTCGTCGGCAACGAGCAGGTTGACCCGAGGCATCTGGATCGCCCGGACCACCGGGTCAAGCTGGTAATCCTCGATGTCGATGCCCGAGCGGAACGGGGACTGGATGTTTCGGACATCAGCCGAGGAGGAAGCTCCCCAGCGGACGGCATCGAGGAAGGCGTTGAGTTGGTCGGGCGGGTCGAATCCGGTGGGATCAGGCAGAGCGACCTTTTCGATGAGCCGGGCACCGGGCTCCAACTCCCAGACCACCTGGATTTCTTCGCCGAGCCCGTCGTCTTCGACAGATGCCAGCGAGACGAGAGTCTGGGGGTCGGATATCCCTTGCAGACCGCTGGTCGGCAGTGTGCTGGGAACGACCTCGTTGACGATCCAGTTCCGGGATCGAACGCTGACCAGTTGCCCCTGCTCGGGGGCGTTGGCGAGTGCCGTCGCCATCCCGTGGTTCTCCTTCGACAGCGTGGTCGAAAACACGAGAATCCGATTGTGTCGTCTGTTTACTTAACTTAGCATAGATGAAGTAAAGCGTCCAATCAAGCATGTGCCGGGAACCACTGATGCGATTTGGCGAGCGGGTACGAGATCTCCGAACTTCCAAGGGGCTCTCCCAGCGGGCGCTCGGGAGCAAGGTTGGCGTCTCGTTCACCCACATCTCGAAGGTTGAGAACAAGAAGTTGGACTTCGGGGACTATCCTTCCGAGTTGCTTCTCTTGGCCGACAAGATCCCCGAGCAGATCAGACGCCGTGCGTTCGAGCGACCAGATGTGTTCCGCAGGATCGCCGCCTTGGACGATCGGGCTCTGGACCGATTGATCGCCCATCTCGATGTGACAGGGCGGAAACCTCCCTCATCATCACGGAGGAGGGGGCACAACTCAGCACCGAAATGAGCGACGATGGATACGGACAGCGAACCTGATTTCGAGGTGGCGAAGTACCCGGTGACGTTGGATCTTCCTGGAGGCGATGCTGCTTCGATCTGCGATGCCCAGATGGCGATCCGTCGAGAGTTCCGAGATTCGGTCAAATGGAAGAAGCTGCGCTGCCGCAAGGTCAGTCTTCTGTCCGAGGCCGATAAGGGATCGGTCTACATCTTAGAAGTGGGTCACACGGTCGAATTCGACTGGACGTGGGAGGGGTCGATCGCATTCCGTCCCCTGACGCTCAAGGAGTTCGAGCAGGGCCAGAAGAACTATTTCGATGACGAGACGCCCGAAGTCGAAGACTCGATCCTCTGGTCTGGGGAGATCCTCGAAGTCGATGAGACGAACGGTCGGCTGTTCGTCTCGGTCTCTGACTCCGAGCATCCCCCGACGACGGGTTCATTCTACGTTCGCCCCTTCGAGTTCCTGGCCTTCTTGAACGCCATCTACAACGAGCCCGCCTTCGAGGAGTTCCGCTCCTTGCTTCCCGGACGATTGCTCGCCGCCGGGGGAAACGTCCACCCCAGCGTCGAGGAGCACGTGCCTGTCGGTCTACCCCACCTCAACGACTGGTGGCGGCATTCGTGGTCCGGCCTCTGGGGGCCACCGGGTACGGGGAAGACGTACACCACAGGCCAGCAAGTCGCCCGGTGCCTTGCCGACCCCGGCGAGAGGTTCCTCATCGTCTCCACAACGAACCGGGCGACTGACGCTGCGGCCGTCGAAGTCGGTGATGCAGCGAAGTCATACAGCCCGGAAGTCTTGGATCGCTCACAGATTAGGCGGATCGGGAAAGGGGCCTCTTATCAGAGGTTTCGTGATCGAGGTCTGGAATCACTGCTCCACGGAACCGAGACAGAGTATCTCGCCAAGATCGAGGAACTGCTGCGTGAGGTCTCTCGTTCCGATTCATTCGAGCGCAAGGCTCTGCTTCGCAAGGAGATCAACGACCTCCGTAAGCAGATGAGAGACTCGGCCCTCCGCAACTTCTTGGACAAGTCGGTGCGTGTGGTCTTGAGCACGGCATTCAAGGCCACGACGTTCCTGAACCGGCCTGAACTGAAAGAGTTGGTCGAGGCGGGCAAAGCCCCGTTCACCACCGTCTTTGTGGATGAAGCAGGGCTCATCTCCCGAGCCGCAGTGCCAGTCCTGTCTCTCCTCGCATCACGTCGGGTCGTTTTGGTGGGTGACTCGAAACAACTGGCTCCGATCAGCCGGATCAGCCGTGTCTTGCCGACCAATCAGGCACGATGGCTAGCGAGCAGCGGACTCAGCCACCTCGACAACATCGGGAACGTGCCTTCTGGCATCCACGTTCTCACCGAACAGTATCGGATGCACCCAGAAATCGGTGCCGTGGTGTCTGCCTTCCAGTACAACCATGGCCTGAAGACCGCAGAAGTGGTGGTCTCCCGAGATTCCCGGCTACCGTCGATGCTGACCGGGCAACCGAGAACCATCTGGTACGTCTTGGACGAAGAGACTGACGAACTCCCCCAGATCCGTGCGGAGCGAGGACCAGGGAATCGAAGCTGGGTGCGAGCGATCACTCTCAAACTTCTGAACAAGTTGTTCAGCGACCCATCGCTTCGGTCGGCCGAAGGGCTTTTCATCTCTCCCTTCCGGGCACAGGCCAAGGAGGTTGCCACGCTGCTTGCGCAGAAGGAACTCAGCTCGTGGGCCGCATCGACGGTTCACAGCCAGCAAGGTGCCCAGGCGGACATCGTGATCTTCGACACGGTGAATGCAGGCAGCTACGGATGGCCTTATGACGAGTGGAAACGGCTGGTGAATGTCGCTCTGAGCCGATCCCGAGAGGCTCTGATCGTGCTCGCAAGTCGGGCTGAGATGGATGAGCCCTACTTGCGGCCATTGGTCGCACTCCTGGCACCCAGAGTGTTCTCTCGACAGGGCGGCTCGCTTCGCTGGAAGGAAGCCGAGGCATGTGTATCCGGGAAGACCGCAGAAGGGATCGTTGGCCTCGACCCGACCTTCCTCGGAGTCCAGTTGGCCAAGCGTAAGCAGTTAAGGCCGGTTTTGAGTCAGGAGCAGCAGCGTCTTTGTGGGCTGGTCCTCGACGGGAAACCACGGCTCGTGCGGGGAGTCGCCGGGAGCGGCAAGACGGTGGTGCTTGCCCACTGGTTCATGAAGACCGTCAAGCGTCTCCAGGGGCAGCCGGATTGCCGGATCTGGGCCGTCTACGCCAATCGCTCGCTACAAAACTTGATCGCTGACACGATTGTTGCCGCATGGGAACAGGAGGCTCGAGGCGAGTCGATCCCGTGGGATAACGTCCATCTGCAACACGTCAAAGACCTTTTGGAGAAGCTTCTTCCCTCGGTCGGCCTTTCAATGCAGACGTACGGCTTCGAGTACAACGATGCGGCAGAGGCGTACCTCCAACGGGTGTCCTCTTCGGACCGTAAGACTCCCGTCCTGTGCGATGCCCTGTTCATCGACGAGGCTCAGGACATGGGGCCAAGCACCCTCAAGTTGCTTTCGCAGATGGTCCGGCAGACTGATGATGCTGATGTGAAGAGCCGCTCGGTGAACATCTTCTACGACAACGCCCAGAATGTTTACGGTCGCCCAACGCCGAAGTGGTCCGACCTCGGGCTGGACATGCGGGGCCGTTCCTCGGTGATGAAGGAGAGCTTCCGCTCGACGACACCGATCACGGAATTCGCTCTCAACGTTCTCTACCGACTCCAACCTCCCGATGAGAACCCCGATCACAAGGAGTTAGTCCAACGGGGCCTCGTCGAGAAGACTGAGAGGAATGGAAGTCCTTGGTGGAACGTTCGTTTCAGCCAGATCGATGGCCCGAAGCCAACGTTCCGGCGGTTCGCCACCCTCGACCAAGAAATCGATGCCGTTGGCAAGGAGGTTCTTCGTTTGACTCAGGACGAAGGGGTCAACCCAGAAGACATCTGTCTGCTGTACAACGGCGAGAACATCGAGTGGAGGCTAAAAAGCCAGATTGCCCCCATGCTGAGAGCCAGTGGGCTCGACTTGTCCGTTCAGAAGGGTCGGCTCGATCGGGGCACCAAGGGTGTGGTGAGGGCGTCTACCTCTCACTCCTTCAAAGGTTACGATGCGGAGGTAATCCTGATCCCGGCCATCGATCAATTCTGGGCTGAAAATAAGGGCATCCTCGCAAATAACCTCTACGTGGCGATGACACGTGCCCGGTCCATGCTGCTCATGTACGCACACCAGCGAAACCATCGATTCTGCAAGCAGATCTGCTCGGTCATCGAGGGGTGCCTGGACGACCTCTGTGAGCGCCCGGTCGTTGACCACCACATCAGCCGCCACGACGACTTCGTTGACTTGCTGGAGAGAATCGGCGAGGAGCACCGGGACTGGCTATTCGGTTTGCTCGACCGATATCCCGTCGCCCAGGAACCTCTGCTCTCAAAGGCAGGAGAAGTGATCGCTGAGCCTCTCTTCTGGGTCAAGGTGGGCGAGAGTCAGTACGCCTGCTTCGGCAGGGAGACGCCGAAGGTGCGGACGCAGGAAAGGCTCGAACTTCATGGCATCAAGTTGTTGACACTGGGGCATGAGGTCTGAATCGACCTTCGAGATTCACTTCCAGGAGGGTCGCATCCGGTCGTTCGACAAACAGGTCACTCTGAAGATGGGGAGCGTCTTCGGTGACGAGTTTCTTCAGAGTGTGAAGAAACAGGTCGAGGCGGGGAAGTCTTACAACGAGGTGAAGCGGCTTGCTCAAGATCCCGGAAACCAGTGGTTCCAAGATCAGCGGAGAGCAATTCCGGGAATGATTCAAGTCGTTCCTCAAGGAACCACGGAGGTCGTATGTGAGCCCCGACCGGAATAGTCGGCCTCGCCCGACTCGCCCGAGTTATTCATGTGGCGATACTACTGCACGATCCAGCCAGCCTCTTCAAGCAGCAGGTCGATCCGTTACGGGGCATTCTGATCGGGAGTCATGCCGCACCGTCCGATTGCAGTATCGATGCAGAGGAAGTGACCGGGCCCTTGCGAGACGAGGTTTTCGGCTGCGGCACTAAGTCATCGAATAGCGATTTCTGCCGATCGATCCGCAGAACTTCCTCCACTTCCGGGTCGGACATTATTGAGGGTTGGGTCTCTTGGAGACACTTTTGAAGATTGAACGTTCGCTGGTGAGCCTTGCGAAGCACCGTCTCGTAAACCATCGGGATGATCGTCGTTTTCTCGCCGACGGTCATCTGCTCCAAGCCTTGCTCCAAGGTAGCTCCGAGAACATAAGCGACGATCTCAGTGGTGGCGTGGACACGCCCAGCTTTCCGAATCTCCTTCGAGTAGTCACGAGCTTGATCGACTTCCTTCTGCGCCACGCAGAAGCCGCCCTTCTTCAACTCCAGAATGGCGGCCTTTCGGATGCCTGAAATCTCGCCAGCCGCATCGTAGGCGTCAGCGCAGTAGGCCCCGATGGAGATCTCTGGCAGCACGACGAAATCGGGCCTTCGCTTCGGTGGCTTGTAGTCAGCGCCACCGAGAAACTTTCCGATGACCTCGGCCAACCCTCGATTGGATCGAAAATCAACGGCTTCGTACTCCGGTCCGAAAATCCAGAGCCCCCGTTCAAAAAGCGGCTGGAGGTCATGGAGTTCGTCAGCGAGCGGGTTCTCGACCAGCTTCTCCATGCGTTCGATCAGCTTCAGCCGCCGATCAAGTTCGTTCAGCACGATCTCGGCGTTGCTCGCCGTCCATTGCTGCATCAGCGAGTTCCAAGTGTCCAGATCGTCCGGGGTGCAGGCAACCAACTGAGTCAGGAGGTCATACCCGGCACGGCTCTGCTCCAGCTTCGCCAAGACCTGCACGGTGCGTGCCAGGTCACGGTCGGAGATCGTCGGACACTTCTCCTGAACCTCGTCAATGAACAGCCCGATCGTTTTCTTCGAGATCGTCGGCAACTCCCCCATCAACTCCCGGCTGTTCTTGATGGCGTTCTTCTTCCGTTCCTTCCGAGTCGTCGCCAACTGCGCCTGAATCTCCTTGATGACGTACCGATGTACGGCGTCCCGCACGGCATTCGTCCGCTGGTTCGCATGGAAGTCCGACCAGTCGGCCTTCACGTCCTGGCCCGGCGTCAGGAAGTCGGCCATGACGATGAAGCTGAACTTCTTGGCATGCTCGGTACGTCCGTCGAGGTAAGCACCCTCGTCATCTAGCCTGTCCCAGCTTGGCTCTCCGACTCTTCGTTGGTTCACCCACCAAGAGATGCCCCGGAGTCGAGAGCTTCGGTAATGCTCTATAGACTCGATGAAGTGGATCGTGATGGACCCGTAAGTCTCGACCCGTATTTCCGTCGTCTTTAGCCCTTCCAATGAGAGTAGTTGCACAGGCTGATGATTGACCTTGATGCAGAGCGAAGGGTCCACGATGAACTTCGAGCCGATCAACTGGCACAGTTCATCCAAGTCGAGCAAGTGTCTTTCAAGAACAGCGGAGATTACCGTGCCGTTTCCCTCCTTCTCTGATTCGCTTAGGATCGTGATCTCGAACGGCACAGTGCCTTCGGCTGCCAAACCGACTCTCACATGGATGGACTCCCCGTCCTTCGTAGTGACGATCTCATAGGAGTCAGCGAAGCAGAAAGGGGCATGCCTTCCCTTGCCGCTTCTTCCGAATGCGGTTCGCTTGATGCCACGCACGCCCTTCGGAAATGCGACAGCCGTGCCTTGGTTGGCCACTCGATCGTAGCAGAGCGTTCGCCACCGCCTCTCGAACTCCGCTTTCGTCATGCCGATCCCGTCGTCCGCAATCGAGAACCTCTCTCCTTTCTCGGTTGGCCAAATGATGTCGATCTGCCTAGCCCCTGCGTCGTAGCAGTTTGCGATCAACTCTAGGATCGCCGTCCGTGGGTCACTTATGATCTGCCCGGCGTGGTCCTGCAAGAAGCGATCGGCGAACGCAAATGGCACAGCGGAGAAGAGGCTGGGCTCTTCAGATCGTGACTTCGCCATGACTGATCCTCGTGCTTCCCTCAGCGGGAGATCGCCTGCCATTTATGCGGCAATTTCGGTTGTTTACGCCATGCAACCATCCTACGATATGGGCGACACGTCAGCAACCAACGCCTTGATCCACAGGCTTGTCGAGGCACTCGATGCCGATGAAGGCGAGTTCTTGATCTTGGCAAAACGTGTTCCAGAGCCGATGAGAGAGCGAGTTCTTCGGCGACCTGACGGCTTCCTGCCCTTGCAGCATGCGACGGCGCAACACTCGATAGGTTGCTGCCACAGATCGGTTATGCACCAAGCCCAGGTAATGCCCCGAAGCGGTGATTCCGGTGAACTCTCCAACCCAGATGGCAGAGCGGTGAGTTCAACTTGCTCCCCTCGTAGATTTCTGCGGTCTCCGGGCGGCCAGGCTCAGCGGTCACTGAGCCCGGTCATCTCAGCCGCCCCAGAGCAATCTTGACGTATTTCTCTTCCCTCTCGATCCCCAGATAACGACGCCCACATCCTTTTGCCGCCAGAAGTGTCTGCCCGGACCCACAGAAGTTGTCCAAAACGAGATCGCCAGCCTGGCTGAACGTCTTGATCAGTTGCTCGGCAAGGGCGAGAGGGAAGACCGCAGGATGATCAAGACCCGGCTCGTTGCAACCGACGTTTGCGACGATCACATCGCTGATCCGTGCCACACCGTTCGTGCATCCTGCCGCCTGGACACGGCTCAGCGGACTGTCACCACCCACGCCGAACCGCAGCGACCCCTCGAAGCCCACCCGCTCCGATTCCCTGCCGCACGCCTTGAGGTCACAGTATGGCTGCGGGCTTCTGCTGAACCAGAGCACGCTCTCCCACGTGCGTCGTGGTCTCTTCAGACTTCCCAGCGGCGGAGCGTCCGGCTTGAGCCAGATCAGTTCCTCGCACTCGTGCCAGCCCGTCTCACGCACCGCCAGTCGGGTCTTCAGCAAGTAGTCGGAAAGAACCCCATCCCGGACGTGGGGGCGGATCACGATGAAGACCGATCCGTCTGGTGTCATCTTGGGCGCAAGGGCGGTCATCCAATTCACAGTGAAGTCCGGGTAATCCTCCTCGGGGATGCCCTCATAGTGCCCAGCCCGCTGCTGAGCATAAGGTGGGCTGGTCACAACCAGGCTTACCGACTCATCCTCAAGGGTCGGGATCAGTTCAAGGCAATCGCCGTGAAGGACGGGACCGCCACGTTTCTTGATTCGCACAGGTCGTGATTGTTGCCGTCGCTCCTGGATCTCCTTGAGCCGTTCTGCGACCCGTCGTTGCCGGATCTCAGCCGCAGCACGGAGGATCTCCTCCTCGTCGTGATCATCTTGCTGGGGCTGATCCTTGTAGGCTGCGATCCTGCCCTCGGCGATCCGACGATACTCCGACGATTGCTCGATCCCCCGATACCTGCGTCCGAGTTGGACCGCTGCGACCCCGCAGGGCGCAACTCCGCAGAACAGAGAGCAGACCACCGCACCGGGGTCAGAGAAGGCGTTGATGAGCCACCGCATCGCCGAACTCGACTTCTGGCAGGGATGCTGCTTCAGGTCTTCTCCCCGGTAGCCGGTCTGCGGCACGGCAGCGACATGGCAGTCAAGCTGGTGGCACTCGGTAGACCATGTTTTGCCGTCCGTGATCACCTTGCGATTCGACCCTTTTCGCCGATAGATGAAGATCGGATACCACGTCTGCTTGAGCAAGCTGTGGCTCTTGGGACCGCACTGATTGTTGGCGTGCCAAACAAGCATTTGCTGAAACTCGTAGCCCTTGAGCGACTCGTCGAACCACTTCCTGCCTTCCCAGAGCTTCGGCTGGCACCAGAAGATCGCCACGAAATCCGCCCCGCACGCCGCCCACCGCCTGCTCCACTCCCGGTTGAAACCCTCGACATCCTTTGGCTCCCACGGCTCGTCGGTGATCCCGAACGGCGGGTCGGCGATCAAGAGGTCACAGCGTACAACCTTGGGGTCGTCGGTCAGGGTCCAGGTTCGCTTCCCGTTGAGCTTCGCCCGAGCCGCCTCTTCCTTCTCAAACTGCTGCCGGGTCCGCTCCTCATTGCGCTGCTGGCGAATTTCAGTAGCCGCCCGAAGAATCCCCTCTTCGTCGTCGGGGGCTATGTAGTCACGTTGAGAAGCCAGTCTGCCATCCCCGTTCGTCGGCAGGCTTACCCTGGTAGCAGGTCGGTACTTGCCGTCTGATCCCAGCGTGAAACCCAACTTCGGGATTTCCGAAGTTGATTGCATTTCCCTCCGCACACTGGCGACCGTTTTGTCATCAACGCCTAGTGACTTGGCAATCCAATTATTAGATCGAGCAGAATTCTCCCGCATCTCGTCGGCGATGACTTGCCTCCTGGCGTGATAATCCAGGTGGCGGCGAGCCAGGTTCAATGCCCTGACCTGAGACCGTTTCTCCTGCTCACTGAGCCCCTTTGCTACGACCGAAGGGCACTCGTACCCAAGCTCCTTGGCGATCTTTGCCCTGGCGAAACCGTCCAGGATGTAACCCTTCTCATCACGGACGATGGGCACTTGGATGCCGTTGATGGCAATGTTGGCTTTGAGTCCAGCGAAGGTTTCGGCATCGAGCGGGGGCAGCAGTCGATACTGGTTCAAGTCCCGAGGGGTCTTTGTCCTGGGCATGGGTTTTGACCTTCTGAGAGGGACGCCCAACTGGGTCAGGGGAAACGGTTTTGGGAAGCGGAGATCGATCCTGATACCTGCACAATTGTCAAGAGCCGGGCGGCAGAGGAGTAGGCGACACACAGGGGATTGCGAGATCAGTATCCTGTGAGGGCGAACACACGGTCCACAGATCGTTCCAACCCGGACTCGAAGGTGTCGCAGACCAGTCCGGCGACCAGCCAACGAAGGGGAACATGCTTCGACTGCGCCGTCTTCCGCAGGTGGTTCAGGAGATCGTCTGACAATGTGACTCGAACCTGAAGCGATGCGTCCACAGAGACCCTCCGACGGAGACCAGTGCAGCCTCGTCGGCACACTGTTTCGTGATGAGCGTGGTTCATTCCCTGTTCCTTCAGCGACAGAACCTCAAGGAGAAGAGCC
>Ga0326728_10024912_pt1 | contig 10772 bp, 6 predicted proteins | sample MB3enrmetagenome_FD_207602 | JGI IMG/M metagenome (GOLD analysis project Ga0326728, IMG submission 207602) | Lab enriched peat soil microbial communities from McLean, Ithaca, NY, United States - MB31MN | ecosystem: Environmental > Terrestrial > Soil > Wetlands > Peat | place: USA: New York...
GGTCTGCCATAAGTGTGATCGCTGCTGGTTTACCACCCGGCAGCAGAGGAGAAACCATAGTGACTACTATCAGTTCTTACCTACCACTGAGACGGCGGTTGGCCACATTAGCCAGCCTAGTACTTCTTGTGATTCTGTTATGCGCCGGAATGTGGGTCCAGCCCACCAGCCCGGCAACACCTTCTGCCAAGACCCCGGCTCGAGCCGCGGTTATTCCGGCGCCGCCGGCCGGCACGCACGAGCTGACGGCGGAAGACATATCCGCTTTTCTCGACGGCTACATGCCATTGCAACTGGCGCGCGAAGATATTGCTGGTGCCGTGGTTCTTGTCATGAAGGATGGCAAAATCCTGTTCTCCAAGGGATATGGCTACGCGGACGTCAAGAAAAAGACTCCTGTTACGCCCGACGGAACTCTTTTCCGGCCAGGTTCGATCTCCAAACTGTTCACCTGGACCTCGGTCATGCAACTGGTGGAACAAGGCAAGCTTGATCTGGACCGTGACGTGAACGACTATCTGGACTTCAGGATTCCGCCGAAGTTCGGCAAGCCGATCACCCTGCGGAACATCATGACGCACACCTCGGGATTCCAGGAAACTGCCGAGGACATGGGACCGAAGAACTTAAAGCCGCTGGGCTGGTACGTGAAGACTCATGTGCCGCCGCGGATCTTCCCGCCCGGAGTCACGCCTGCGTACTCCAATTTCGCCACCACGATGGCGGGATACATCGTCGAGCGCGTTTCCGGGCTGCCCTTCAACGACTATGTGGAACAGAACATCTTCATTCCGCTGGGCATGACGCACGCGACCTTCCGTCAACCCCTCCCGGCGGCGCTGGAGCCCATGATGTCGAACGGTTATAAACTCGGGTCTCAACCTGCAAAGCCCTTCGAATTGATACAACCATGGCCGGCTGGAAGTCTGTCTATAACCGCCTCGGACATTTCCCACTTTATGCTTGCGCACCTGCAGGACGGACAGTTCGAAGGCAAGCAGATCTTGCGGCCCGAGACTGCACGTCTCATGCATGCGCGTGCTTTCGAAAATCTTCCTTCGATGAACGCGATGGCGCTTGGTTTCTACGAAGAGACGCGCAATGGCCATCGCATTATCGGACACGGTGGAGATACAGCGTGGTTCCACAGTGACCTGCACCTGATCCCGGATGCCGGAGTGGGCTTCTTCGTCTCCTACAACAGCGCTGGAAAGAGAGAGATTGACCCGCGCGGGGCATTGTGGCATGCGTTTCTAGATCGCTATTTCCCCTACGAGCCTCCACAGGCCGAGACGGTGGCCACCGCCGCACAGGATGCCAGAACCGTCACAGGGCGCTATCTCATCAGCCGCGGGTTCCAGACAAACTTCATGCGGGTGTTCTCGGTGATTGGCGAACCCAAGGTATTTCCCAACGACGATGGGACGATCACCATGAATATGTTCAAAGACCTCAACGGACAACCAAAGCGTTTTCGGGAGATTGCCCCGCTTCTGTTTCGCGAGGTGAACGGCCAGTCGCTCCTCGGTTTCAAACGCAACGAAGCAGGCGATCTGATCATGGTGATTGATTATCCGTTTATGGTGGGCCGGCAGGCGCACGGGAGCGACGACAGCCAGGTGATCCAGGTCGTGCTCATCTTCAGCCTGGGGGTTTTGCTGCTGACCTTGCTGGCGTGGCCGGTTGGAGCGTGGATCCGCTGGCACTTCGGCAAGAAGCTTGAACTCAGCGCGGGACAGCGCTGGCCCCGCCTCCTGACCCGACTCGCCTGCGTGTTCGACCTCGTTCTTGTACTGGCATTTGCCGTTTTTTTCATGACGGTCATGAATTCCATGAGTGGAGCGGGTGCCGCTGTGCATCTCCTGTTGCGCTTCGGCCAACTACTGGGCTGGCTGGGCGCCTTCGGCGCTCTTGTGGCGCTGTACAACGCCTACCTGTCGTGGACCGACCGCGGGCTTTGGCTGTGGAGCAAATTGGGCTATAGCTTGACGGCGCTGGCCTGTCTCAGTTTCACCTGGTTTGCGCTGGCATTCCATCTGTTGGGCTGGAACTTGCACTATTAAATTAAATCTACGAAGGAGATGAGGGGATGAAAGGGCATGGGAGTTGTCTGCGCGGAGACTGGGCGTGGATTGTTGCTGTGATACTGGCCTGTGCCACCTGCGCGCTCGGCCAGAACCTTCCCACCTCGAATGAGCAGCCGGCGAAGACGCCGGCAACCACCCAGACACCGGCGCCCGCATGTAATGTGGCCGACGGTTTCACGTTGGCGGCGGTTGGCGACATGATCTTTTCGGAACCGCTGTCCGGCTTGCAGGACGAGAGTTTTCAGTCCTTGCTGAGCCGGCTGCGCAACGCCGATGCCACCTTCGGCAATCTGGAGAATACTCTCATTGATCTGCGGAGTTTCCCGGGCCATCCCCAGGCCGAAAATGGAGGCACGCCACTGCGCGGGTCACCGGCGGTGGCCAAGGACCTGCGGAACATGGGCTTCAACGTGGTTTCACGCGCCAACAATCACACTACCGACTGGGGCATTGAGGGCATGTTTGCCACCGACCGGGCGGCCGACGAAGCGGGTCTCGTTCACGCCGGAACCGGCGTAGACCGGACCGCAAGCCGCGCCGCTCACTATCTGCAAACGGCCAAAGGACGCGTCGCCCTGGTCTCCATGACCTCGAGTGCCACGCCCATGTCGGTGGCGGCCAACGCCGTCGGCGGCGCTCCCGGCCGTCCGGGTGTGAGCGCCTTGCGGGTCACGCCTTATGCGATCGTCTCCCAGGAGATGATGCAGTCGCTGCACAAGATCCACGACGCGTTGCCTCCGGCTGCCTTGCAGGCGGAGGAGCAGGAAAAGCGGGTATTGCAGCCCGAAAGCCAGGAAAAGCATGAGGGGAAGCCCGAGGAACTCAGCCTGTTTGAAGTGAAATACCGCGTGGGTGACAAGGCGGTCCGCTTTGCCTACGATATGAACGACGCCGACCTGCGCGAGATCCTGAAGGGCATCCGTGACGGCAAGCAGAACTCGGACTTCCTGATTGCCACCATTCACGCCCACGAACCCGACAACTGGTCGGAAGAACCGGCCGACTTTTTGCCCAAGCTGGCGCATGCGGCGATTGACGCCGGCGCCGACGTTTTCATCGGCCATGGCCCGCATCAACTCCGGGCGATCGAGATCTATCAGGGCAAACCAATTTTCTACAGTTTAGCGAATTTCTTCTTCCAGCAGACCACGCAGGAGCCGATCCCGGCTGACTCGTACGAAATGCTGAAAGGAGATCCCAATACCGTCACCAGTAGTGAAATCATGGCCAAACTCGAGAAGGCCTGGTTTGATGGGCCAGTGTGGTATCAGAGCGTCATTGCCGTAAGCCGCTTCGAGCACGACCAGGTGGCCGAGGTGCGACTGTATCCCGTTGATCTCGGTTTTACGGCCAAGGGCGTCAACAAGGGTATTCCCCGTCCCGCGTCACCGGTGGTTGCCAAGACCATTCTGGAACAATTGCAGCGCCTGTCGAAACCCTACGGCACCGTCATCACGATTGAAGACAGCGTGGGCATTATTCGCGTGCAGAAGTGAGTTAAGGGAACTCGCGATGGAGGAACAGCCATGCTGCCGGGATCGCCGGCTAGAGGGAGGGGAATTTGTGGCCGCGGCTGGCGTTGCCCAAGCAAATCGAGAACTGGTCGTTGACGGGTCGGCAGCGACGACTGGTGAAGACCGGAGGACGGCTGGTCAAACATGCGCGTTACTACTGGCTAGTGCTGGCGGAAGGACATCTGCGCGACGGCGGTTCGGGGCGACGCTGGGCCGGATCGCGATGCTACCGGTACCGACGGGATAGATAGATGATGGTCAGGTGAAATGAAGTCTGTTTGCGGCGGGTTGGAGTCAGGAATGGTTTCGCAAGAGTACGCCCCAAAATGGGGCGATTTCGGTTGTACGGCCAGTTCGAACCCGGCAAGATAGAGGTACGATGCGTAAGCCAATCTGGATTTTTCCAGTGCTCTTGCTGTGGGCAGTCGCCAGCGCGCTCGCCGCCGATACCGTTCTGACTTGGCCGACCAACGGCAACGACACGATATTGCGCTTCACCTTGGGCAAATTGCGCCAGATCAGTTCCGCCGCCGGCCAGAGCGATTATTTGGGCGAGGCCCTGGCGGAAAACCTCAGCACGAAAGCGATTCCTTCCGCCTCTTTCTATCTCTATTTGCTGGACAAGAACGGCAAGCGGGTGGGCGAAGGATATCTGGAAGTCACCAATTTGGCGGCCGGTCAACGGGCCAAGATCCCGGTCAGCGCGCATGCTCTGGGCTCCTTTGCCAGCATGGAATTGCAGCCGCAGCATCTGCCCTCCGACGAGCCGATGAAGATCAAAACGAGCATCACCAGCGTGCCTTCCGGGGCCAGCCTCAAGCTTGATTCTCAAGAGTCCGGCGTAACCCCGCAGGTGGTCGCGATCGCTCCGGGCAAGCATGTGCTGGAGTTCAGCAAAGAGGGTTATGCCAGCGAGAGCACGTCCGTGGAAATTGCGGAGAACGCCCTGCCCGGCAGCGTCGAACTGGAGTTGGACCCGTTGACGCTCGATACCGTGGTTTTGCGCGACGGAACGGTGCTGTTGGGCAACCTCATCTCGGTGACCGGCACTGGCGTGAACATCAATGTGAAAGGCAAGCCTATGAAGCTGGAGCGCAGTCGAGTGGCCCGGATTGTGTTGGGGAAACGCAAACCATCCGTCGGCACCCCCGCCACAACAACAGGCAAGAGTTCGTCCCGTAGCAAGAAGTGATTTGAAGCCGTGCCGGAGGCTGGATCATCACGCCGGTCGGGTCCTTGGTCCCGGCCGGATGGACATGGCTGGTGTCCCTATTCAGCAGCCCGCTCCGCTGGCGAAAGAGCGGCGCCGGATAGCAAACGGGATAGGCTCATTGTTAGTGAATTCCCATAACACTAGCAGTTCCGGTCTAACTGGTTGCCCGCTTCCGCCGCATCAGTCCTGTTAAACGCCCTTATAGTCGCTAACCCTCGGACTCCCTGACTTCTCGGCAATTCAGAAGCAATCGCGAGTGGAAAATGGTGACGAAGCGGCAGTCAGATATGGGTCCAATTAGGGTGCTGCAACGCTTGCTTCGATTGACGCCGTAATTTTTCAATCAGTTGCCTCTGAAACATCGGCTGTCTCGGCAGAGGTCGCGAGTTCGAGTCTCGTCGTCCCCGCCATTCCTTTCAATAGCTTGCAAGGAATTAGCAATTTTGATCATGGTCCAATTTGGTCCACTTAGGCCAGTGCCTTTCCTTTGTATAAAGCAAGTCTGACGAGTTGCTCTGCACTAGCCGCTTTTCCGAGATACCCGCCTGGGTGTAAAGATCGAGCGTGTTGAGGATGTTTGCATGCCGCAGTAGTTCCTGCACCACTTTCACATCTTCGTTATTCCGAGTCAGCGAAGTTGTGTGGGTGACATGGTGGTAGACTGCGGGTATGGCCAATAAGAAAACTAAGAAGAAACACACAAACCTCAAGAAAACGGCCGCGACCAAGAGTCACCCAGTCAAAAAGGTGTCGAGAAACAAACTGGCCAAAAAGAAGTTTGCCCCGAAAAATGAATTGGCAAAAAAGAGATCCGCTTTGAAGGTGGCTAAGGCGAAGACAAAGGCTGTCGGCAAGGAGAGAGCTGGTGCCAAGACTGCGCGCACACTCAAGAAACGGGTTCCGGCGAGAAGGCGGAGTTTAGACGCGAAGCCATTTGAACTCCAAGGACTGAGATCGCGCTCGGCAGGGCAATCAGGAGATTTGCAGGGATTATCGACCATCGAATCTGCGGATTCCGAAAGTGTGGATGAGTTAATCGAGGAGGGCAATGTGTTCGAGGCCGATGTCGTGGCCGGCGTCGAAAGCGCTGGAGACGCTGCCGAGAAGGAAGTTCGTACGCACGAGGTTCCGGAGGACGATGTCCCAGGCGAATATCTGGGCAAAGAGTAAAGCCGATTATCCCGTTGGCCAGAGAGTGGACAACCGAGTTCCAGTGAAGATGCGTCGTCAGGACAGTAGCTGTTCTGAAAAGTTGCCGACCGTGTCACTGCAAGAAATGACGTTCAAGCAATAGGGGAGATTCCTCGAAGCGGCTCTCCGGGGCAGTTCGACGTTATTGGAGACTTCGAAAACCCAGAGCACAGCACGGCAGCGAGACCGGCTTCGGCGCGCGTTCAGCGGCGCGCGTTCAGCTTGTCGAGTGCGCGCTTCAACTCTTCGAGCTTCTGTCCAGCCTGACCAAGTTTGCCTTCTGCCGTCAGGCGCTGGTAGTCGGCAAGGTCTTTGGCGGCTTCCGCGATGAGCGCATTGAGATCCGCGGCCGATTGGGGCGACGCGGCGAATGCCCCTGCGCCTCGCACTGGCTCCGCGGTAATTGTCGTGGCGGTCGTCGATGGGGTACTCATGGAAGGGGCACTCAGGGACGAGGCCGCTCCGCCAAAAAGCGCTGCCATCGCCGACTCGAAGGTTGGTCCGTACGCCAGTTTATCTTGCAGGGCGAGCACGACCAGGCGTAATTCCGGCATCGGACTCCGCTCCGCCTGCAGGTAAATCGGCTCCGCATACAACAACGCCCGCCCGGACGGAATCACCAGCAGCGCCCCTCGCCGCACGTGCGAGCCTTGCTGATTCCACAGCGTCAATTGTCCGGAAAGCTGCGCGTTCTGATCGATTCGCGCCTCGATTTGCAGCGGTCCGTCGACCAACTTCGTTTTGGGAAAGTTGTAGACCACCGACGTGCCGTAATGTGCTCCGTCGCTGCGCCCCGCAATCCAGCCAATCAGATTATTCCGGTTGGACGGCGTGAATGGCAGAATCTCCACAAACTCCACGCCACTTTCGCTCGGCAGTTTCATCAGCACGAAATTGGGCTGCATCGTCTGTGTTAATTGCTGACCTCCCTCGCTCATGCCGACTTCGGTGGCGACCGTCCACAAGTCTTCGCGGTTGTAGAATGCTTCCGGATCCGTCATGTGGTACAGGCCGTAGACTTCCGCCTGTAGTTTGAGCAACAACTCGGGGTAGCGCACGTGTTTGCGCAGCCCGGACGGCATCAGGGCCGCATCTTTGAACAGGCCCGGGAAGATGCGGCGGTAGGCGGCGATGATCGGATCCTCCGTATCGAACACGTAAAATGTGGTCGTGCCATTGTAGGCATCGATGACCACCTTAACGCTATTCCGCATGTAATTAATGGGATTTTGGTCGAGATGGTAATGAGTCGAGTACGGATAGCTGTCTGACACCGTGAACGCATCCATGATCCACGACAGCCGGCCATCATCGCCGAGCACAACGTAAGGATCCGGATCGTAAGTGAGGAATGGCGCTAATGCCGATACGCGATCGCGCAGGGTGCGGCGCATTAGCAACCGGCTATCCTTGTTCACGTCATCGCTGAACGGCAGCTTGGCGAGGTCGTCCCGGTCGAGCGCGATAATGATGCGGCGCAGAAAACCGCCGAGCACGATGCCGCCGTTGCCTTCGTACGACGTCAGGCTGTTGCTCGCGCCTTGCGGGTAGTTGAATTCCTTCTGCCGCGTCTTCACGTAGACATCGGTATTGGTCATCTCGCCGAAATAAATCTCTGGGCGCGTCACGGTTAGACTGCGCACCGTGCTCTGGACCGGCATGTTGCTCAGGATGAGCGTGGGCAGACCTTCTGGCGTGAACCCATTGACCGGGTTCATCGTTATGCCGTAACCGTGGGTATAGATCAGCTTGTCGTTAATCCAGTTGCGGCTGCTCTCCGGAAGCTTGTCGACGTTGAGCTCGCGCGCGGCGAGCATCACCTCGCGAGTCGTGCCGTCAATCTCATATCGATCGATATCGATATCGGGAAAGTCGTAGTAAGTGCGGATTTCCTGAATCTGGCGCAGCGTGTCCTGGAGGGCGCGCCAGTCCCACAGCCGGATGTTCTGAAGCGTGGCTTGATTGTTCTCCGGGTCGGCCGCGTCGACGGTCGTCTCCGCGGGAAACTCGCGCTGCGTGACCCGGTTCAATCCGTAAGCCTGCCGCGTCAGCTCGGTGTTGTAGACAATATACGGCTTCTCGCGAACCAGTTCGTTCGGTTTGACGATAAAACTGCTGACGTACCAGGCGATTGCTTGAACGGCGACATAACAGACTGCGGCCGGAAGGATCGCCGCGACCAGCCAACGCCCGCGCGGCGCCCGCACGGAATTGACAGCGGCGATCGCCGCGCCGAGAACCAGCGCCGCGCAGACGACGAGCATTCCCGTGAGCATGATGTGCGCGTCGGTGTAGGTCACGCCCCCGAAGATCGTATGATCGTCGAGTAACAACTCGAACCGTCCGATGTACACGCGCATCGCGATGATCAGCAACAGGAACGCGAACGTGATGGAGAACCCGCGCCAGGGTAATGCAACGTAGCGGCTGAGATGTCCGGCGAGAACACGGGTTCCACCGGTAATGAGGATGAAGAAACCGGCCAGTATACAGGCAATCACGGCTAGAGTAAGCAGCCATCCGGCGATGAGCTGCCACGCGGGCAGGGTGAACAGAAAGAAATTCAGCGGCTTGCCAAAAATTGGGTCGATGACTCCAGTGGTGCGGGGCGCGTACCAAAAGAGCGCGAGCGTCGGCCATTCTCCCATCATGCCGGCGCCGGTGGCAGCGGCAATGACGAGAGAAACGCCGAGCGCGATGAGGCGCAGGGCAGGCTCAACGGGCAGCTGCAACGGCTGTCCGCCGATGAATATCGTGCGACCGCCCGGCAAGTCGGGAAGATGCGCTCGCTTCAGAGCCAGGAAGGATCCATACAGAATAAGAAATGTGGCCGCTGTAAAAGTCGCGAAGACTCCCCACTGCAGGCTCAGTGTTTTCCAGAATACATCGCCGTAGCCGAGCGACCCGAACCAGAGTGCGTCCACGTAATAGGACAACGCGGTCCGGCCGCCAAAGAAGATGACGGCAAAGACGGCGAGAATGAGAAGGAAGGTGCGGCGACGACGCTTCGGCGGATGTGGCGGCGGCCAGTCAATGGACTCGGGCATTGCTCCACCCAGTTCTTACCAGCATTCAGAGCTGAAACCGTATTGTACAATGCGTGAGGAAGAGGAGCTACGTTGCGGCTTGTGAGCACTCTGATTTCAATCGGCGCCGAAAGTCAAACCATCCTATCCAATTCCAGCGTATCGGCCAACGCCGCAGTTTCAACCGTCATGCGAACGATCCTATGAACAAGGTTTTCGTTGGCGGAGGGCAATTTAGAAGCAGCGTTTTTCAAAAGCTTGAAGAGTGGGAGTCCTGCAAACGGGCGATGCTGATCGAGATCGATCCCGTCACCAAGCATTCCAGGAATTGCGTCGAATACGATTCTCCCAAGGAAGCCGCCGCGGACGAACGGCCGGCCATTCTCTTCAAGTCCACCACCGTCCGCGAAAACAAGCTTTATATCTGCACTTCCACCGAAGTCATGATTTATGACCTGCCGTCGTTTCGCTTGGCGACTTATATTTCTCTGCCCATCTTTAACGACCTTCATCACGTCTACCCGACTGCGCAGGGCACACTGCTGGTCATGGTCACGGGCCTCGATATCGTGGCCGAAGTTTCGCTGGACGGAAAGTTCCTGCGCCACTGGGACGTGATGGGCGAAGACACATGGAGTATTTTTTCCAGAGACACCGATTACCGCAAGGTCCCAACTACCAAACCGCACCGCGCCCATGCCAACCATATTTTCCAGTTAGGCGATGAAGTTTTTGCGACGCGCTCTCTGCAGCGCGATGCCATCAGCCTTCGCGATCCCCAGCGTAAGATCGATATCGCGATCCAACATCCGCACGACGGCTTTCTCTTCAACGACTCTCTCTATTTCACTACCGTCGACGGGCACATTGTCATTGCGAATCCTCGAACCCTCAAAATCGAGCGCATTTACGATTTGAACAAAATGAGCGGGCCGAGCGGCGAAACCCTGGGCTGGTGCCGCGGACTGCTTCCACTGGACGAGCGCTTTGTGTGGGTTGGCTTCACGCGCGTTCGTCCCACCAAATTCCGCGAGAACGTGAACTGGGTGCGGCAGCAAAAGCGGAACCATCGCCCCAGCCACATCGCTCTTTACGATCTGCAGAGTGGATGTTGTCTCGAAGAGATCGAAATCGAGCCCCACGGTATTGGCGTATTGTTCACTCTTTTCCAACCCCAGGCCGTACCGGCAGGAAAGTGCTCTTCCCAAGAGCTAGCAAGCGATGAACCATTGGCCTCGCTTGGAGCGGGATCGATAGAGAAGAAATAATCTCCAGGAAGAACATGTCGTAGACCGAAGAACCAGAGCGCAGTAACCCTGGCCAAGTTACAATCATCGCGCGCAGTTGGACCAGAAACGTGACAGCCACCATCGCCCATGCGGAAGTTTGAAAAAAGACAAATCCTGAAAAACGTCGGATCAACCTGGTCCGCGCTCGCCATCAATGTGGTGGTCGGCATCGTCCTTTCGCCATTCATCTTGCATCATCTGGGCGACGTTGCCTACGGAATTTGGGTGATAATCTTTGCTGCGACCGGCTACTACGGCCTGTTCGATCTTGGTATCCGGTCCTCCATCATTCGCTACGTTTCCAAGTACACCGCCACCAACGATCGCGAAAAGCTAGCGCAGTTTGTCAACACCGCCTTGTTTACCTACACCGGCATCGGCGTGGTGAGCATGGTGCTGACTGCGCTGATTAGTTCGTCGGTCGAACACATTTTCAAGATTCCTCCCGAAAT
>Ga0326728_10024913_pt1 | contig 10772 bp, 9 predicted proteins | sample MB3enrmetagenome_FD_207602 | JGI IMG/M metagenome (GOLD analysis project Ga0326728, IMG submission 207602) | Lab enriched peat soil microbial communities from McLean, Ithaca, NY, United States - MB31MN | ecosystem: Environmental > Terrestrial > Soil > Wetlands > Peat | place: USA: New York...
TCGACGCAGGATGATATTGGACTCTACGTTGCAAATGGTCCATTGGTGAATAAGGTTGACCGTTTTAAGACGATAGGATGTGGTGGTGAACTGTCGCGCTACATTATTGATAGGATGCTTTCCTCTCAAATGCCGCTCGGAGAGGCGATTGTTTTGGCACTATACACGTTAATGCAGGCAAAGTCCTATGCTGTTAATTGTGGGGGGGACAGTCACCTGGTTGTGCTTTCGGCAGGGAATAGGTGTTCCCGGCTTGGACGATTACATATAGACAAAACAGAAAAGAAATTGAAAGAACTCGACGATAAATCTAGAAATCATTTGTTGTTTGGACTGGATTCGAGCTTGTCTGATGAAGATTTTGTTATTCTAGAGAAAAGGCTTGGTAGCAAGGTTGATTTAGAGAGGGTTCGAAGTGGTTTTTCGAGCCGTAAGGACTGGGAATTAATGACCAAGGCGCTGGAAGAAGAAATCGGGAAAGTTCCAGACTAGGGCTTTCTCCAGCGAGTCATCGCAGCCTTTCTCGCGACCATCTGGCGCCTTGTTGGAGACAACCCCGCCGCTCTCACAAGACCGTCCTTTCTGGCCCTTTTCAACCCAGCAGCCCTGGTTTGTGGCTCTTTGGCGTCAGGGAAGGCACCACGAAAAGCGGTTCGGCCTTCGAACGGAAGTTGTCGAACATCCTTTTGGCAGTCTGATCAGGTCGGCAATGCCTAAACTCTAGCACGGCGTGAGTAAGCCGCAACACAATCTTGTGAACCAGCAACACCTCCATATCGCATTACGGGAATTTTCACACACTTGACACGGCTTCGTTCCCTCTCGTAGCATTTGAACGGGTTGTTACAGGGTTTCTTGGCTAGGGTTCTCCAGCTTATATATAATTGATGTCCCAAAGAGTTCGGGCGGACGCAAGGGCGGGGGACTGAGGCGAGTGGCAACAACGAGGTGAGATTGTGAGAATCGCGGTGCGTTTCAATGATGATGTGGCGATTTTGAGCCTGAGCGGGAAATTCCTGGCGGGTAGCGACGGACCTTATCTCCGGCAAAAAGTCAAAGACTTGATGGATGCCGGGACCAAGAAGTTGATGATCGATTTCTCCGAGGTCCCTTACATTGACTCCACGGGTTTGGGGTTTCTGGCGGGTGCCCGCGTGACCGCCCAGAACGCCGGCGCGCGAATAGTCCTGGCCAATATCAATCCCCACGTACGCAAGATTTTAGACGATGTAAACCTCACCCAGTTCTTTGTGATCGCCGGGGGTGAGACTGCGGCGGTGGCTTTGCTCGAACGGCCAACAGGAGATTGACAGTCCAGGTGGGTTGGGTTATTTTCAGACTTAAGGCCACAGCGGCGGGGTGGAAGTACGGTCGCGGAACACCTCCCCCAGCCCGATGACGCTTGCCTAATCTGCCGCAGCGTGGTTCGCGGCCGTAGCACTTTCGACAACCACTTTTCATAAATCGTGAATTCATGAATTCTTTGGAGCGACGCCGCACTGAACGTATCTTGGCGCCCGTCCGGATTCGGGTGATCGGGAACGACATGTCGGGCGTCTCTTTTGCGGAAGAAACGGTAACCGTTAGCTTTAATCAACAGGGAGCCCGCATCAGCCTGGTCCATTCCTTGTTGCCCGATGATATCGTCCTCGTGAAGAACCTCGAGAATGGTGTGGAGGAAGAGTTCCGCGTCGTGGGGGCTCTCCAACAGGTTTTTGGAAGCCGCCGCGAATGGGGCGTGGAAGCCGTCAACCCCGCGAATGGCATCTGGGGCGTGGAATTTTCCCCTTCGGATGACGCCGCCCAACCCAAAGTGCTGGTTGAGTGTGCGGCTTGCAAAACGGCCGCACAGAGCACCCTTTCGAGCATTGAGTATGAGGTTCTATTGGCGACCGGCCTCATCTCCCGCCATTGTGAGCGTTGCAACGAAACCACCCGTTGGAAGCCCAGCGCCCAGCCGATCACCGAAGAGATCCGGGTCCGATCAACCAAGGCTGCTGCCCAAGGCAGGCAAACGACTCGCCGGACGCGCCGCCTGAGGCTCACGATGCAATTGCGCGTGCGTAACGCTTGGGGTGTTGTGGATATCGCCCAAACGCGCGACGTCTCCAAGGCGGGGCTCTGCTTTATCAGCACCCAGCGCTTTTCCCCCGGCGACGACATCTATATAACTCTGCCCTATGCGAAGAATCAGGCTCCAATGGAAACGCAGGGTAAGATTATTTGGATGGCGGAAGGTACCTCGAGCCGGTTTTACGGGGTCGAGTATATTCACTGATCTCTGCTTCCTTGTGATACAGAATTCTTGACTCCCGCCATACGATGATTCCCTGATTCTCCGAAGATAAGCCCCCCAACCAATTCTTGACTCGCGTTGCAATTCTTGTACCCGCACGGGAATCGTGCTGCCGTCGTGCTTCCTTCTGGCCGCGCTGAACATCTACTGGTTCATGGGCTTACGGCGTAGGCTGGGTTTTGGAGGATGGTTCGTGGGGGTGGCGTTGCCGGTGCTATACGCGCTTGGCTTCGCCCGGCCGGGCTTTGGATACTCGGTCATCATGCACCAGGCTATCATCGATGCGGAATGGGAAGACCAGATCAGCCCCTTTCTGCTCCGGCGCTTTCCGCAAGCGACCCCGGACGAACTACGCGAAGCGAAGTCGTATGCCTATGGCGGTTCCGTGATCCAGGACCTGGGCTATTATCCCTTCGGCAGCCATTTCTTCAGTCATCTCACACATTATGTCCGAAGCGGCGACTTCGTCCAGGCGCTATTCGAGGAGTCAAGGGACATCGATGACTATGCCTTCGCGCTGGGAGCGCTTTCCCACTACAGCGCCGATATTGAGGGTCATTCTCTGGGCGTCAATCGCGCCGTTCCTCTCCTCTACCCCAAGCTGGCCGGCAGATACGGCCACACCATGACTTGGGAGGATAGCCCGTACGCACATCTCCTGACGGAGTTTGGATTTGATACGGTGGAAGTGGTGGCGGGGCACGTAGCGCCACAAAAGTATCACGAATGGATTGGCTTTCGAGTCCGCGAGCCGCTTCTTCAACGCGCCTTCCGCGGAACCTACGGTTTGGAATTGCCGCACCAGACTTTAGGGATCCGTCTTTCCCTCGACGTCTACCGGGAATGCGCGGGCAAAATTATTCCCCAAATGTCCATGGTAGCGTGGGCGCTGAAAAGAAAAAGCCTGGAAGAGCGCGCGACCGGTGTGCACCATAAATCGCTCTTCCACCTCCGGCGCCAGAGCCTTGACCAGGTATGGGAGAAAACCCGCGCCAAGCCCGGACCGGGCGATGAGATGACGGCGTTCGTCTTCCGGATATTGCCCAAGGTTGGCCCTCTGCAGGTGTTTCAATTCCACGTTCCCACGGACGAGGCAGAGCAGTTGTTTGCGAATAGTCTGAAAGCTACGATCGCAGACTACGATGTGAAGATCGCGGACGCGCGGTTAGACCCTCCTGACATCAACCTTGATACCGGGCGGCCAACCCGTCCGGGCGAGTATCGTTACTGCGACCGGACTTTCGCCCAACTGCTTCATCGCCTGGCAAAAGCACACTTTGACACAATGACGCCTGCTCTGCGCGACGATCTGCTACGCTTTTACGGGGATTCAACCCACGACACCGTGCGGCGTAAACCCCGGCAATGGCGGCGCGTCCTGCGCGAAATCAATGAACTGAAAGGTGCGAATGCAGACTGAAAAGCCGGCAGCAGGAAGCCTGTGAGTGTAACGTGATGGGTGGACTTAGATTTCCTCGGCGCGTTGGATCAACATAGGACGTTCAGATTCATGGACGCCCTCTCTTAGGATCTCGATCTTGCCCTTAAAATAAGCGCCATCTTCGATGGAAATTCCGGGCGCAAGAAGATCCCCTACGACATGCCCGGTTTTGTAGATTTCCACTCGTTCATGGACAGAAATATTCCCGACTACCGAGCCGTAGATTACGACGCGGGCGGCCTGAATCTCCGCCTTCACCTTGCCCTCGGGTCCGATCGTGAGGCAATATCCCTGGATGTTGACCGTACCTTCGAACTGGCCGGAAATCATCAGGTCTTCACTGCCGGAGAGATCCCCTTTTACTACGATGGACCGCCCCAATTGAGTCCGGTCGGAGTTGGTGGAAATGGCCACAGGAGATTTTACGGGTTCCGCCATAGTATGCACCTCAATGGGTTCCTCAGGCGGAAGTGGAGCCGCCATTGGAATTTGCCGGATGGGGGTCACTGCCTTCTTTTCCCGCCACATGATAAAACCCACCTTCGTTTTCAAGCGCCCGCTTTATCGCGCTAATTCTGCCAGGACAATGAAGGTTCGAACGGTACATTATCTCGCTGCACTGCGGATTGCAATCGGCGCTAGAACCTTTACTTGCAGCAAGTTTGCTGCCAGAGGCAAAGGCACCTATCTGTCAGGTATTCAATGACTTGACTTTCGGAAACGTCGAGAGTTCAACTCTGCGCGGGTAGATGTTCCCAGCGGTGAGCAAATACTTCATTGTACCGTTGCCGTTTGGGTTGAATCTGCGTGGGGGTAAATGCTGCTTGACAAGGTACAAATTTTTGCAATAATTCTCACCTTATGAAAACAGCCCACGATTCACCTAACCCTGCCACAGCCTACACGGTAAAGTCTCTTGTTAAGGCCTTGAGCATTTTGGAAGTGTTGGCGGATGAAGCGCCGCCTTACACCCTGACCCAGCTTAGCCGGCGGCTTCACTTGCACGTGAGCACGATGCACCGGCTGCTGGTCAACCTGGTCCGGCAGGGATTTGTGGAAGAGGACCCGGTTGCAGGAGGGTACCAGCTCAGCTATCGCGTCTTGCGCATGGGCCTGCGAGTCCTTGACCGCCTGGATTTTCGGCGGGTAGCGCAACCGCTCCTACGCGAACTCAATCAGCGGACCAAGGAGACGGTACACCTGGCGATCTTGCAGGAAACGCGGGCGATCTCGATCGAGAAGTTCGATAGCCCGCAGCCTGTGGGCTTGGACGCACGCTTGGGTGGAATCATGCCGCTCCACTGCACCGGAGTCGGGAAAACCTGGTTGGCCTACCAAGGCGAGGATCTGCTGAACAAAATTGTCCAGTCCCCCGGGTTTCAGCGCATGACTCCGCGGACGATTACGGGTTTGCCGCAACTGCGGAAGGAGTTGGAACGTATTCGCGAGCAGGGCTATACGGTTGACCAAGAGGAGGCGGTAGAAGGATTAAGTTGTGTGGCAGGGCCGGTGTTCAATCATAATGGTCAAATTGTCGCCGCTTTCAGCGTTGCCGGCCCGGCCACGCGGCTTACGGCGGACCGTATCCCAGAGCTCGCCCAACTGGTGCGAGAAACCAGTCAGAAAATTTCCTACCGGCTTGGGTATCGGAATGACCTGCGACCTCAGACCAACGTCCCAAACGGCCAAATCCGCCCAGAGCAAGACGTTCAGCGCGGGGGGATGGCGAAAACCGAGTAGCCTGCAACGGAATAGCGCCGGCACGGGAGTTGGAAGGGAACGGTAATTCGATCACTGCCCAAGCTGCATTCACCGAGGTTTCTGGCGTTGACAGGAATTGGGCCTTACTTGGCGGCTACGGATGGCGGTTCTGCTGGTTTGAGTGCAAAGTAGCCGGGGCGAGTTCGCACCATCAGCTTATCCTTGCCGCGGGATTGGAAGGCCTCCACGCGGATGCTGCGGAACGTTCCATCCTTCTTGAGGTTGGTGGGGCGGTACACAAGAGTATATTGATTTCGGATGTCGCGGGCGATCTGCCGGCAAGTGGCTTCAACCTCATCAAGCGACTTGGGAAAGTAGGGTTCTCCACCTGTCGCCTCGGCAAGGTCCTTTAGGACTTTGGCTGCGCGATGGGCTTCGCCGCCGCGGATTTTGAAAAGACTGCTGGTTTCGTCCGAGCCCAGTAAGCCGATCGTATAAATGACAGCGGTGGACTTCTGGGATGCATTCATGAGCTCTTCCAGAGTATAGCGGCTGGCATTGTCCTCGCCGTCGGTAATCACCAAAAGAACCTTTTTGTCGCGATTGCCCAGCTTGAGGTGATCGAGAGAGGCGATAACAGCGTCGCGCAATGCCGTTCCGCCGCGGGAATCGATCTTATCAAGGGCTGACTTAAGATCCTCGATGGTATTCGCGAAATCGCCGGGCGTATCGAGGTAATACACGTCGTTAAAATTCACCACGAAGACCTGATCCTGAGGATTAGAGGTCTTGGCGAAAATAAGCGCCGCAGCATTTACCGCTTGGCGCTTGTCGCGCATGCTGCCGCTGTCGTCGATGACAATCCCCATGGTTACAGGGACATCCGCATGCGCAAAGGTCTTGATAGTCTGGGGCGCACCGTCCTCATAGACACGAAAGTCGCTCTGGCTGAGATCGTTAACGATTCGGCCCTTCTTGTCGATCACTGTGGCATGCAGAACCACCTCGTTGACGTCAACACTGATGGTATATTCCCTCCCTTTCCTATCCGTGGGAGGAGTGTTGGGGTTAGTAGGCCGCGGTGCCTGGGCGCACGGTGCCACGGATCCCCATACAAGGATGACGGCGATTCCACTCTGGATGAGCCAGTTTCGGCGGTCTAATTTATTGAGTCGGCGCATAGTAACCAGTTCGAGAATAGATCTGAAGAGGCGGCAACCCTTTGGGTGGATTTAGTTTAACCCTGATGCGCCGCCAGCGGCCGTCCCGAATCAGGTTCGAAGGCTTATAGCCCAGCACATATTGGTTGCGCAATTCGATCGATATTTTCTCTGCGATATCGGGCAATTCATTGGAATTCTCAACGCTGAACATGCGGCCTCCCGAGACTTCCGCAAGTTCTGCGAGTAAGCCCGGACCTCCGGCTTCTTCCGAGGTGCGCGCCCGGGAGGCCATCGGTTCAAATATGCCGACAGCGTAGATCTGGATATCGGATTCTTTTACCGCGCGCTTGATGTCATTTTCCGTATAGCGACTGTGGTTGTCACCCCCATCGGAGATGACCAGGAGCGCGCGGCGGTTTGTTGTGCCCTTTTTCATTTCACTCAGACCCAGATATATCGCATCCAGAAGCGCCGTTCTGCCACCCGATTTTACCGTCAATAGCCGATCCTGCAAATTCTCGTACTTGGCGGTGAATCCGGAGATCAGGTCCGGCTGGTCCGAAAAGCTGATGAGCATAAACTCATCCTGTGGGTTGGATGTCTTGAAGAACTGAAGGGCTGCTTCCTTGGACTTTTGAATCTTATCGCCCATCGAACCGCTGCAGTCGAAGATCATCCCCACAGAGATGGGAGCGTCTTCCGTCGAGAACGCAACAATTTTCTGCTCCACCTTTTCATCATAGACCTGGAAGTTTTCCTGGTCGAGGCCGGTAACGATCCGATCGAAGGGATCGGTAACCGTCACATTTACGACCACCATGTTGACGTCGACCTGAAAGGGATTGACATGGACGGAAGGTGTATGGACCTTAACGTGCGCACCCGCTTGGTCATCGGGCGGCGCGTTGTCCGTCTTCTGGTCATCCGAATTGCACCACACTCCGATGGCTAAGAAACCCACCAGAGCTATCGCTCTCAACCCCAGCAGGGGAGCGCGGCGCAGTGGAAGAGCTGTCATGGTAGCAGCCCTCAGGGAAAGAGCCTCAGCCGCTACCCGCCCCAAAGCGGCCGCAGCCCCTCAATCCGATTGTACTCCTGCAACAAATTCTAGCATACTTCGCCAGATGTTGGTTTTTGTGGATTAGCAGTTTGACGCCTTTGATGAAGTCCAAGCGAAATTATTTTGATCAATCAGGCCACCATGCCGGCCAAAAGATCCTCCCTGCGCGCGGGGAGTAAGTGCCAATCGACTTTATACCAAAGCAATATCTGCCGAAGAAGCACAAGGTGGATTTGCCATTGACGGAGGGGGCGGACTGAAGGATAATTGTCTGTACCGATTCCTTCCGTCCCATCGTTATCATCGGTGCATCTCGATATCCTGATTGGCTGCGTTGGCTGGGCATGACGCAGTCCGCACACCATGTATAGTTACTGGATCGTTAATCCGAACTCACAATTTATGGAGGCGTATGGGTGCCAAATATATCTTTGTCACCGGTGGAGTAGTCAGCTCATTGGGAAAGGGATTGGCTTCCGCATCAATGGCTGCTTTGCTGGAGGCCCGCGGGCTCAGAGTTTCGCTGCTTAAGTTTGATCCCTACCTGAATGTCGATCCCGGCACTATGAGCCCGTTCCAACACGGCGAGGTCTTTGTGACTGATGACGGGGCCGAAACTGATCTTGATTTGGGGCACTACGAACGCTTTACTCGTGTCCGCATGCTTCGCGACAACAACTGCACCGCGGGCCGCATTTACGAAACCATCATCACTAAGGAGCGGCGCGGCGACTACCTGGGCAAGACGGTCCAAGTTATTCCCCACGTCACAAACGAAATCAAGGCGGCGGTCCGCAAGGTCGCAGCCGATGGTGTGGATGTGGTGATTGTGGAAGTGGGTGGAACGGTGGGTGATATCGAATCGCTGCCCTTCCTGGAGGCGATCCGTCAAGTCCGTCTGGAAAAGGGACGCGATAACGTATTGTTCGTTCACCTCACCCTGATACCTTTTATCAGTGCTGCTGGCGAACTCAAAACCAAGCCTACGCAACATTCGGTCAAGGAGTTGCGCGAAATCGGTATCCAGCCGGACATCCTACTGTGCCGGACGGACCACTACCTGTCTCCTGAGATTAAGGGAAAAATCGCATTGTTCTGTAGCGTTCCGGAAGAAGCGGTCATTACCGCGAAGGACGTGGAGAATATCTACGAAGTCCCTCTCCAGTTTGCCCATGAGGGGCTGGACACGCAGATTGAGCGCTGCTTGAAGCTGCCCGCACGCGAGCGCAATCTTCAGCCCTGGATTGACCTCATGGAGAAAATCCGCCATCCTCTTGATGAGGTCAATATCGGAATCATAGGCAAGTATGTGGGCTACCAGGACTCCTACAAAAGTCTCAATGAAGCCCTTTTCCATGGTGGCATCGCGCACCGCGTAAAAGTGAACATCTCATGGGTGGAGGCGGAAGGGTTGGAAGGTGAAGCGTGCGCGGAGCAGTTGCGCGACTTGGATGGCCTGCTGGTGCCCGGCGGCTTCGGAAGGCGCGGAATCCTGGGAATGTTAAAGGGAATTGAGTATGCGCGGACCCACAAGGTTCCCTACTTCGGAATCTGCCTGGGCATGCAATGTGCGGTTATCGAATACGCTCGCAACGTGTGTGGTCTTACGGGGGCGGACAGCTCGGAATTTGATCCCTCGACGCCTCATCGGGTGATCTACAAGTTGCGGGAGTTGCGCGGCGTTGACGATCTGGGCGGAACCATGCGGTTGGGCGCGTGGACCGCGCGCTTGAAGCCCGGCTCATTCGCTCACCAGGCTTACGGCACGCTGGAAATCTCCGAGCGGCACCGCCACCGGTATGAGTTCAACCGCGAGTACGAAGAAACCCTGGTAGCGAACGGATTGCAATTAACTGGGATGACACCCGATAACACCTATGTGGAGATTGTGGAAGTTCATGACCATCCCTGGTTCCTGGGATGCCAATTCCATCCGGAATTCAAGTCCCGGCCCCTGGAGCCGCATCCGCTCTTCACCGCGTTTGTCGGGGCCGCGCACGACTATCGGCTTCGGCGCTTGAAATCGCAGACGGGGAACGCCCAAACGGCCTCCCCATCCCGGATTGCTCCTGCGGGAGGCGCGACGAGCGAGTTGGCTGCCAAAGAGGCCAGCGGCTCAAATTCTTGAGGATCGATTGCCGAAGGGCGATTTGTGGCACGGCTGTTCTGCTTTTGTGCAGTCACGGCCAGGAAGGCCGGGCCACGTTAAAGTGGGTCTATCTACCCGTGAGAACAAAACTATGAATCGTGTGGTGCGCGTTGGCAAGCTGAAGATTGGTGAGGGGCAGCCGCTGGTGGTGATCGCGGGTCCCTGTGTTATTGAAAGCGAAACGCACGCCCTGAAAATGGCGGAGCGTCTTTCTGGCTTGGCGAGGGAAGCGCGCGTTCCTTATATTTTTAAGGCCTCGTTCGACAAAGCAAACCGGACGTCGCTCGCGTCCTATCGCGGTCCGGGGATCACTCGCGGGCTGGAGATTCTTGCCAGAATCAAGCGGGAATTGGGCGTACCCATTCTCACTGACGTACACGAAGTTGGGCAGGTGCAAGACACGGCCGAGGTCTGCGACATTCTCCAGATCCCGGCGTTCCTTTCACGCCAGACTGATCTTCTGCTCGAAGCGGGCAAGTCCGGAGCCGTTGTGAACATCAAAAAGGGCCAATTCCTTTCACCCTGGGACATGCGCCACGCCATCGAGAAGGTCCGAAGTACCAAGAATGATCGCATTTTGGTGACAGAACGCGGTGCGAGTTTCGGATACAACAATCTCGTGGTGGATATGCGCGGTTTGGCCGTCATGAAAGAGTTTGGCGCGCCCGTAATCCTCGACGTCACTCACTCTTTACAGCTTCCCGGAGGAGAGGGCAGTCGCAGCGGCGGCCAGCCTCAGTACATTGAAACGCTGGCGCGCGCGGGCGTTGCGGCGGGAGTGAACGGCGTATTTTTGGAAGTTCACGACCATCCCTCGCGGGCGCTTTCCGATGGGGCAAACTCCCTCGATCTGCGGCGCTTCAAGCCTTTGATCGCACGGCTCCGCGACTTGGCGGACTTTGTGCGGAAACTATAGTCCGGCCGCAGGAAGAAAGCAGTGGGCAGAAGGCGGAAGGCGGAGA
>Ga0326728_10024914_pt1 | contig 10771 bp, 14 predicted proteins | sample MB3enrmetagenome_FD_207602 | JGI IMG/M metagenome (GOLD analysis project Ga0326728, IMG submission 207602) | Lab enriched peat soil microbial communities from McLean, Ithaca, NY, United States - MB31MN | ecosystem: Environmental > Terrestrial > Soil > Wetlands > Peat | place: USA: New York...
TCCCCAGCAACGCTGCCAGCCCATGGAAACTGGCGCCGTAGCCCACGCTGGTGGGCACCGCGATCACCGGGCACGATACCATCCCGCCGATAGCGCTGGGCAGCGCGCCTTCCATCCCGGCGCATACTACGATCGCGCGCGCCTCGGCGATCCGCCCCGCGTTGCTGATCAGCCGGTGGATGCCCGCCACGCCCACGTCGTAGATGGAATCCACTTCGTTGCCCATCACCTCCGCTGTCAGCCGCGCTTCCTCGGCCACTGGCATGTCGCTGGTTCCCGCGCACACCACCGCGATTTTTCCTCTGCCGCGAACCGTGCGGTCGCGCCAGAAGCGGATCACTCCGGAAAGCGGGAAGTACTCGCCGCAGTCCAGCTTCTCGAGCACCGCCGCGCCGCATTCCGCGTCGGCCCGCGTGATCAGCACGTTCGGCCCGTTCGCCACCAGCCGCTCGACGATGGCTACCACCTGCTCCGAGGTCTTGCCCTTGGCGAAGACCACCTCCGGCATCCCGTGGCGCAGCGCCCGGTGGTGGTCTATCTTGGCGAATCCCAGGTCTTCGTAAGGCATATGGCGCAGGCGCGCCACCGCCGCTTCAACGTCTACGCCGCCCTCGCGAACTTGTTCCAGTAACGAACGGAGCTGGTCCTGATCCATTAGGCCAGAATATCAGAGCCTGACGCCCGCGTTCCCGCCTTCTCGATCAGCCTCTGGGCGTTGAGCGCGCTCTCCGGCGATTCCTCGTGCTTGAACATCACGTATAAATCCCGCCCGCCGGCCAGCAGCTCGCGGGCCCGCGCGGCGAAGCTGTCCACATCCTCGGCCGTGTAATCCGGCTTGCGCAGGCGGTAGTAGACAAAATCCGCCGTGATCGTTTCCGGCACTTCCAGCTTCTCCGATTCCGCCACGCACAGCGAGACGTTGCGCCGCCGCAGCTCCTCGTAGACCGGCTCGACCAGCCACGATTCGTGCCGGAATTCGAAGGCGTAGCGCATCCCCGGCGGCAGCAGGTCGAGGTAATCGCGCAGGAGCGTATCGTCGCGCTTCAGTTGCGGCGGAAGTTGGAACAAAACCGGTCCCAGGCGCCGCGACGAACGCAGCGGGTCGATGGTCTTGAAAAACAGCTCGGTGGATGCCTGGGCATTCTTCAGCCGGTGGATGTGGGTGATCCGCTGGTTGGCTTTCACCGCGAACCGGAAGCCGGCGGGCGTGGCCTCCACCCAGGCCGCCAGCGTCGTCGCCGCCGGCAGCCGCCGGAACGTGTAGTTGATCTCCACCGTATTGAGCCGTCCCGCATAGTGCGCCAGGAACTGCCTGGAGGGCAGCTTGGCGGGATAAAAAGCCGGCTTCCAGGAGGCGTACGCAAAGCCGGAGGTTCCCGCATATAACGTTGCCATGGCTTATCATTATCTCTGTCCGGAGGCTTTCATGCTGCTGCACATCCTCGCAAATTGGCTGGTGAGCGCCCTGGCTTTGTGGCTGGTGGCACAGATCATCCCCGGCATCGAGCTGAGCGGCTTCGGCGCGGCCCTCTTTGCCACCATTATCATCGCCATCGTCAACGGAACCATCGGCTGGGTGTTGCGGCTGGTCACCCTGCCGCTGACCATCTTGACCCTGGGTCTCTTCCTGCTGGTTGTGAACGCCTGCCTGCTCAAGCTGGCCAGCCTCTTCACGCCTGGTTTCAAGATCCGTGGATTCCTTTCCGCGGTGCTGGGTTCGCTGGTGCTGACGATCCTCGCCTACCTGCTGCGGCGCATCGTTTTCTACGGCGGCACGCGTTGGACTACTCTATGAGTGTGGTGGCTCCGCCTAATTCCGAGGAGCTGGCGGAGGTGCTCCGCCGGGCTGCCCTGCACTCGAGAACGATCGCGCTCTCCGGAAATTCCAGCAAGCGCATGATGGCCGGCCCCATCGCGCCGGCCGACGAGCGAATATCCACCGCCGCTCTGAACGCCATCCTGGCCTACGAGCCGCACGACCTCACGGTGAGCGTGCAGGCGGGTATGCTCTGGCGCGATTTCGCCTGCGCTCTGGCCGCCAACCGGCAGATGGTTCCGCTCGATCCTCCTTTCGCCGAAGAGGCCACCGTGGGCGGTGTGATCGCCGCGAATTCCAGCGGGCCGCGGCGCCGTCTCTACGGCACCGCGCGCGACATGGTCATCGGCATGCGCTTCGTCACCCTGGAGGGTAAGGAGGTGCAATCCGGCGGCATGGTGGTGAAGAACGTCGCCGGCCTGGACATGGCCAAACTGATGATCGGCTCGTTCGGGACGCTGGCGGCTATCACCGTGGTCAACTTCAAACTCGTGCCCATGCCCGAAACGGAGCGCAGCTTCGTGCTGCCCTTCGATTCGGCCGCCGCCGCCGTGGCCGCCCGCGACCGCATTTTGAAGAGCGCCCTCCTGCCGGCCGCGCTGGATCTGCTCAATCCGGAGGCGGGCGATACGCTCGGCGACCGGGCCTGGCTGCTGATCGTGCGGGCCGGCGGCAATCCGGCGGCCATCGAGCGCTACCAGCGCGAACTGGCGGAACTGGCGCCCGCCGCGGTTTACGAGGACACCCGCCACGAATCCCTGTGGCGGCACATCGGAAACTTCACGCCGCAATTCCTGAAAAAATACCCGGATGGCGCGGTCGTGCGGGTCTCCTGTACGCTGAAGGGGCTCGAGGCGGTGATGGCGGCCTTCGATGGGCCGGCGATTGCGCGGGCCGGCACGGGCGTCTGCTATGGTTACTTCGAGCGCTGCGAGGCCGCCGCGGCCTGGATCACCGCGGCCGTCCAGCGCGGCTGGAAAGCCTTCGTCGAGTTCGCGCCGCAGGCGTGGCGGGAGACCGCCGTCCTGTGGCCCGCGCCAGGCGGAGATTTGGAACTGATGCGCAAGGTCAAGAAATTGTTTGACCCCGAAAGTGTATTAAACCGTGGCCGAATGTTCAGCCGTATCTGAACGGACGGGCCTGGGCCCCAGGCAGTTCGACCTGGACCGTTGCGTCCATTGCGGTCTCTGCCTCAACGCCTGCCCGACCTATCGCGAGCTGGGCCTCGAGATGGATTCGCCGCGCGGCCGCATCTACCAGATGGTGAAGGTGGCCGAGGGCGCCCCCATCACCGAGTCCTACATCCGCCACATCGACCTGTGCCTGGCCTGCCGCGGCTGCGAATCGGCGTGCCCCTCGGGGGTGCGCTACGGCCGCATGGTGGAAGACGCGCGCGCCGAGATCGCGGCGCGCGGCGGACGGCGAACGATGGCCGGCTGGCTGCGCCGCCAGATACTGGTCCGCGTGATCGCCTCGCGCCGCGCCCTCGCAGTCGCCGGCACGCTCCTGTATCTGTACGAGGCCAGCGGGCTGAAAGCGTTGGTGCGGGGTCTCGGGCGTTTCAAAATGTTAGGCCGCCTGGGAGACATTGCCCAGCTCGCACCTTCCGCCGAGATTCCGTTTTTCTTTGGAAAGGTCGGCCGCACGTTTCCCGCCGAGGGCCGCCGGCGTTATCGTGTGGCCTTCCTGGCCGGATGCATCGCCAACATCAGTTTCGCCCGGCTGAATGAAGCCACCGTGCGGGTGCTGCGCAAGAACGGCTGCGAAGTCGAGATTCCCGCCGGCCAGGGATGCTGCGGCGCCCTGCACGTGCACGCGGGGCTTCGGGAAGAGGCTCGCCAGTTGGCCCGCCGCAATATCGATGCCATGGTGGATGGCGGCTTCGATGCCATCGTCACCAATGCCGCCGGCTGCGGTTCCACTCTCAAGGAATACGGCGAACTGCTCGAGGACGATCCCGCCTACGCCGAAAAGGCCCGCCGTTTTTCCGCGCTCATGCGCGACATCACCGAGTTTCTGGCGGACATCGAATTGAACCGCGACATGACACCCGTCAACGCGGTGGTGACTTACCAGGATTCCTGCCACCTGGCGCACGGCCAGCGCGTCCGCGGGGCGCCCCGCAAACTGCTCTCCTCGGTTCCGGGTCTCACCCTGCGGGAGATGCGCGGTTCCGATATCTGCTGCGGCAGCGGCGGCATTTACAACGTGCAGGAAAACGAAATGGCCATGCAGATTCTGGCCTCCAAGATGGAAGCCGTGAATGCCACCCACGCGGACATGATCGCCACGGCCAACCCCGGCTGCCTTTTAGAGTTGCAAGCCGGTGTCCGTCTTCACGGCAACGGCCAGAAGGTCCTGCACATCGTCGAGATTCTGGACCGCGCCTACACCCGGCCGCCTAGCCCACCAGACCCGGTGTAAGGAGCCACTTCAGCATCCCTTTGGGATGCGCGCCCAAGCGCTCGCAATCGATGCGCGCCAGCGCCGCCTTCTTCATTTCCACCATCAGCGCGGGGCTGCCCAGCAGGAAGGCCACCATTGAACCAGTGAACGGCTCGTGGCCAGCCAGCAGGATGGCCCTTTCGCCCTGGCGCGCCCGGATTTCCTCCCAGGCGTCGGCGGGCGAGGCCTCCGGCAACAGGGCCGGCGTGCGCACGATTTTGCCCTTGTACCCAAGCGCTTCCGCGGCCTCTTCGGCCGTCTGCCAGGCGCGCCGGAAGGGGCTCGCGAGGATGGCGTCCGGCTCCACGCCCACCTGCCGCGCCTGCTTCAACACCCGCCTGAGCTTCTCGCGTCCCTCCGGCGTAAGGGCGCGCTCGGCATCGGGCTGACCTGGTCCGGCATCCTCGGCAATTCCATGGCGCAATATGTAGATCTGCATCGCTCTCCTGGATGACAGGCACCATTTTACTGCGGGTTGGAGGATTGCGCCGTCGCCAGTGTTACTATTTCAAAATGATGAACAAGCTGTTTTGGTCCTTGGCGGCAATGGCTCTGGTCGCGTATGCCGCGGCTATCGACGGAACCTGGAAGGGCAATGTGGATACCCCCGGCGGCACCTTCGAGACCACCCTGGTGCTGAAGGCCGATGGAGGCCAGTTGACGGGGACCGTCCAGGGCGGTCCGGCCGGAGAGATGAAAGTTGAAGAGGGCAAGATCGATGGCGACAAGGTGTCCTTTGTCGTCAACATGGAGTTCGGAAAGCTGAGCTACGCCGGAACAGTCAGCGGCGACGACCTCAAACTGAAGGTCACCCTGGCCGACGGCGACGTCCCCCCTATGGATTTGAACTGCAAGCGGGTGAAATAGCTCAGCAAGTGGCGGCGGCCACCGCGGATATGGAACAAGGCCCGGGGCTCAGTGGGTCCTCGAATGCGATGGCCACGGCTTCCAGAGCCGTCTCCGGCGTCTCGAAAAGCCTCTCCACTTTGGCGATTCTCCGCCATAGCCCGTCTTCCAGACAATACCAGACGACACACCAGCGGAACTCTTCGCTTCCCAGGCGTTCGATGTAGATCCAATCTCCCGGAGCGGTACCGGTGACGCGATGTACGATCGAAATCGGCGGATCGTCGGCGTCGCTGGAAAAGGTGGCAACAGCCTCAAGGCCCAAAACTGTCGACATTATTGTTGACTCGGGACCGGTATAGGTTAGGTAGTACCGATGTCACATTCCGGAAAGCCCCCCGATTATTGCTCGCGGCAAAGTCAGAGTCAATAGAGATTTCCGCTGACGGTTTCGCCTGCCTTTAAGCCCCCTTGGGATAGCAACCCAGCACCCGCATAAAATCCGCCACTTCCCCCACGTGATGCAGGGCATTTTTCGCGTTGGGGGCGTCCACCTTCCCCCAAAAATCAAGGTAAAAGAGGTACTCCCATGGTTTGCCGCGCAGGGGTCGCGATTCGATCTTGGCCAGATTCAGATCGCGCAAAGCGAATGCGCTGAGGGCCCGGAATAGCGACCCGGGAACGTTGCGCGTGCTGAAAACCAGCGAGGTCTTCCAGATGGCGTGTTCGGAGGCCGGCCAGGGATGGCGCCGGGCGTACTCGGCCGCGCGCAGCAGGAAGAACCGCGTGAAATTCTGCCGGTCGTCTTCGATCGACTTGCGCAGAATTCGACCCCCGTAAATCTCGGCCGCCACCGCCGAGGCGATCCCCGCGGCATCCGTGAGCTTCTCTTCCACCACCATCTTCACGCTTCCGGCGGTATCGTAATGCGGAATTCGCTCGATATTCGGATGTTTCCTAAAGAAATCCAGGCACTGATTCAGAGCCACCGGATGCGAAAATACCCGCCTGATTTTGCCGAATGGCACACCCTCGGGCGCGATCAGGTTGTGCATGATCCGCACGCTGGTTTCGGCCACGATGGGCAGCTCGAAATGCAGCAGGTGATCGTAATTCTCGTGTACCGAACCGGCCAGGCTGTTCTCAATGGGGATCACCGCCCCGGCCGCCCGGCCCTCCTTCAGGCTTCGGAAGACATCCTCAAAGCGTTCGCACGGCAGAACCGGAGGCTCCGGCCCCAACAATTGCCGCACCGCCTGTTCGCTGAAAGCTCCGCGCGCGCCTTGAAAAGCGATCGCGCCCGATTCTTTGCGTTTCGCCCGGCCGCTCATCGGTCCCCCTCCCACCGGCGGATGCCGGGGTCCGGCAGGCCCAAAAGGTCCAGTACGCGGTCCACACTATGGTCCACGATATCCATCACAGTCTGCGGGTGGTGGTAAAAACCGGGAATGGGCGGCGCAATAATAGCGCCCATTTCCGCTAATGCCACCATGTTCTTAAGATGCCCGATGTGAAAGGGGCTCTCGCGCACCATCAGAATCAACCGGCGCCGCTCCTTAAGCGTAACATCAGCGGCTCTTACCAACAGGTTCGAGCTGATCCCTGTGGCGATTGCCGACATCGTGTGGATGGAACAGGGCGCCACGACCATACCGTCGATCCGATACGATCCGCTGGCCAACCGGCAGCCGATGTCCTCCTGCGAATAGGAGTAGTCCGCTATTTTCCGCAGCTCGGCCGCCGTCCGGCCGGTCTCCAGGTGGAGAGTCTTTTCTCCTGAGCGCGACAGGATCAGGTGGATTTCGATCTCCTTTTGATTTCTAAGCCTTTCCAGCAGGCGCCAGCCGTAGATCGCGCCGCTGGCGCCCGAAATGCCGATCACGATTTTCATCCGCCGATACCCCTCCGTTCCGTTTTCGGAACAAAACGGCTGCGATTTAGCTTGCTGGAGCCTGCCCGGGCGGCTATAATTGCGGTCAAAAGTACCACCGGACATCGAGGATCATAACATGGAACGTCCCGGAGAAAGGCTTAAGCGGGAACGCGAACGCCTCGGCTTGACGTATCGCGACGTAGTGGCGGCCAGCCAGAAGATCGCCGCGCGCCGCATGAGCGACGAGTACTCCATTGCCCTGAGCCGCCTGGCCGATATCGAGAACCAGGGCACCCTGCCGACCATTTACCGGCTGTATACACTGTGCGCCATTTATCGTCTGGATTTCGAGGAAGTCTTGGGATGGTTCGGAGTTGCCCTGGGGGATTTACCCTCCGATGCGCTCGAAATCGGTCTCGAAGAGACCCATGCGATTCATTTCCGGCCCACCGGACAGGTCCCGGTTCCGACTCCCCGTTCGGAAATCGACCTCGAAGAGACCTCTTTCCTGGGCTACCTTCTTCGGCGCTGGGGCAAACTCCCGCTGTCTTTTCTGAAGGGGCTGGATCTCGGCCGGCACTGTTATGGTTTTATCGGGCTTTCCGACCGCACCATGTGGCCGATCCTGCAGCCCGGCTCCCTGGTGGTGATCGATGTGGCCAGCCGCAAGATCGCTTCGACCGGCTGGACCAACGAGTTTGAGCGGCCCATTTACTTCCTGGAGCACCGCAGCGCCTATCTGTGCGGCTGGTGCGCCCTGGCGGGAAAAAGGCTGGTGGTGGAGCCGCATCCGATATCCCGCCAGAAGCCTGCCATCTTCGAGTATCCGTCGGAAATCGACGTGATTGGCCAGGTGATCGGCGTGGCTATGCCCCTGGAATCGGAAAGACGCTCCGCTCGGCCTTACGCAATTCCAGCAGAGTCTCGAGGTCGCTGAAATAGAGCTGCAGCTCCACCCCGCGCGCCGCCCGCGGCGCCAGATCGCGATATTCGGCGACTGAGAGCAGGGGGTTTTCACTGAAATATTCGTCCAAATCGACCTTTTGATCCGCCAGATTGAAGGTCAGCCATTGGAAGAAGATCTGGTGATGGGCCTGTCGCAACGTGCGGTCGGCCTCGTCGGCATTCATCTGGTTCAACAAATCGTGGGAATATCCACCGGTCGCCGGGTCGCGCAACGAAGCCACGTACACAAGCCGGCCGAAGACCGTCGGGATCTCCCAAAGCGTCTTTCTCCACGCCTCCGCGCCTCGCATCCGCACGCCCTGTGGACCGAGTTTACCCTCACCACTCCTGCGGGTTGCGACATCAGCCATATCCAGACCGTCACCGCGGCAGGGTCGCGCAAGTGCTTCGAACCGTGTTCACCGTCGATTGTATAACATCCCTGCACCGGGGTAAACCCCTCACTGTTGATGTTTTCTTCACACCCGTGGTACTGAGAGATCCGTTCCGATTCCAGAAAATTCTACGGTGAAACACCTTACTACGGTACTGATGGCTCTAGTATAGTACCAAGCTTACTCTCTAAAGTTAGCGAAAGGACACCAGCATGAAGAAACTCGTTCTGCTCGCATTGCTCGCTCTCTCGTTCCTGGCCACCGCTCGCACCAGCCGAGTGATTACGCCGATCCCCACCTGCAACCCCTGTGACTGGGTACGCTGAACGGCGCCCATAACCAGCGCGGCACGGGTGGTAGAATCGGGCTTCGGTCCTCCAGATGCCTAGTGTCGCGCTGGTATCGTACCTTCAGTACCTGTCGCTCCTGGGAGCGGGCTTAACGGATGTTAAGCTGTTGAAGGCTGGCCTGTTCCGTCAATATCAAGTTCTCTTCTGGTTCTTGATTTTCTTCATTCTGAGCTCGGTTGCCTCTCTGGTATTCGACGTCAGCTCCCAAATGTATCAAAAGCTGTGGATTTCTACGGAACCGGTCCTTTGGGCCTTTGAAATCCTGTTGGTACGGGAGTTGTACCGCTTGATTCTGAGCCGGTACCAGGGCCTGCTCACCCTGGGTCGCTGGGCCATGGCGTTGAGCACAGGCATCGCTGTGGTCGTCAGCGTGGCCAGTTTATTGCCGCGAATCACCCCGGCCATGCCGCAATCATCGCGCATTATGGGCTACGCATTGGCCGCCGAACGTGGGGTGGATCTCAGCCTGGCACTCTACCTTCTGCTGACATTGGTCTTTTTGACACTTTATCCCATCCCTCTCCCGCGCAACGTGTTGGTGCACGCGGTAATCTACTCGGTTTTCTTCCTGAGCAACACCTTCGGCGTGCTGCTGCGGGTCATCCTGGGGCTGCGTCTGAAAGATGAAGTCAACCTCTTCCTGATGGGGATCTCCTCGCTTTGCATGATTGCGTGGTTTCTGTTCCTGAGCGCTAAAGGGGAGGAAATGCGCGTCAATCTTCCCTGGATTTCGAGCGATCACGAGCAGCGCCTCCTGGAACAATTGGAGGCCCTTAACGCCACCCTCCTGAGAGCCTCGCGTTCATGAAATAAATGGTAACTCCGGTTAATTTATTGGTACTGTCTTTCGTCAAAATAGTACTAAAATTGCCAGGACTATAGTTGCAAATTGTTCTAAACTTTCGTACGCTCAACTTGAAACGAGAAAGTGCGGACCAGATGCAACTCGTACTCGGTATTTCGATTGTGGTGTTCCTAGCCCTGCTCGGAGGCGCCATCCTATTGATTCGCAAGGTCGCCTTCGGAGGGGGGAACCTCCCCCTGACCGCGGAATGGATCGGCGAACTTTCGGTGGAGCGCTATCGGCCTATGATGCGCTTGCTGGATGGCGCCGATCTGGAATTTCTGCAGTCTCAGCCGGGCTTCAAACCGGGAATGGCACGCCGGATCCGGTCTCAAAGGTGTAAGATTTTCGCCGGATATCTGCATTGCCTGGCGTCCGATTTCCGACGGGTATGTTCGGCAATTCATCTGTTGATGCTGCATTCCGGGCATGACCGGCCTGATCTGGCCGCCATCCTGGTGCGTCACCAGATGATGTTCGCGGCCGGGATGCTCGTGATTCACGTGCGCCTGCTTCTGTATAGTTGGGGGATTTGCAGCGTGGATGTCACCAGTGTGGTTAAGATCTTCGACGTCATGCGCCTGGAACTGCGCAATCTGGTTCCGGCGGCCGTGGCGGCGGGAGTCGAATAGGATATTCGCGCCATTTCGGGTCTGAACCGCGAGGGGCACAGGCTGCGAGATGGCGCGGATCGTCTACAGCTTCTTCAGTGCCTGTTTAGCCTCTCTAAGCCCCGGAAATTCCTTTTCCGCCTCTTGAAACTCCTTGGTATGCACTCGGCGGCGCGCGCCGCTGTAATCCACGGGGTAGCGCAGGTGGAGCATCTCATGAAACATGACGTACTCCAGCGTCGCCGGCGGCGCTTCCGGGCGGTCGAAGATGCGGCTGACGATGATGGCATTGTGCGAGGGATCGAAATGGCCCAGCATACTCCGCGAGGCCCCACGGCTCCATCCCAGTTGCGGCCTCCCCAGCAGTCCATTGAAAAACCGGGCATTCAATCGCTCGAAGACCTCCTCCAGGTCATGCACCTGGCCGCGCGGCCCGGAAACGAACTTGCGCCCCCGGATCTGGCGAACCAGATGCGCCTGGCGGCGCATGTCGCGCCGGTTCAAATATAGCCGGTAGCGGTGCACATAGACGCGGGGGACCGGCTTGCGGTAGAGCTTACCCAGCAGAATGTATGCCAGCGCCTCGGTGACAGGCGCCGGAGCGCCTTCCAGCAGATCCGAAATGCGTACATGGAGCTGCCCGTTC
>Ga0326728_10024915_pt1 | contig 10770 bp, 6 predicted proteins | sample MB3enrmetagenome_FD_207602 | JGI IMG/M metagenome (GOLD analysis project Ga0326728, IMG submission 207602) | Lab enriched peat soil microbial communities from McLean, Ithaca, NY, United States - MB31MN | ecosystem: Environmental > Terrestrial > Soil > Wetlands > Peat | place: USA: New York...
TGCTCCTTGTGGAAGATGTTGTTCTTGCCGAGAGTGACATCGAACAGATTGCGCGGCGCGATGCGTTGCGGGTTCTTATCGTTGTCGCCGGTGTTGGCAGCTGGAATATTGATCAGGCTCGAGGAGAACTTCGAAGCCAGGCACGTGCTGGGGAGAGCAACGAACGGTGTCGCCGTCTGGCCGTTGCACGTGAACCCTGCCTCGAATTCCTGATCGGCGGTAAGCGGAACGCCGAAGGCGTTCACCATGCTGATGGCCGGTTGGCCGCCGAGCGTAGTAGAAGACAGCAGGCATGGGCTATTGGGATCGGTCACACCATAACAGGGCGCGTTTCCGGCGATGAGACCGGAATCGTAACGCCAGTTAAAGCCGCTCCAGAGGCCGTTCGCCCAGCTCCCATCGTGGGACACTGTGTACTGAAGGTGCGTTGTCTCGTTGAATTTCTCGTCGTGGTCGATACGGAAGGGGAGACCCGTCTGGCCGACGGTCGCTCCGGCTCCGGCCACTTGTGGCGGGAAGAACCGCGCGGCTACCGAAGAGGTGACGAAATAGGCGCTGAAGTGATGGTAGTTGGGGACTTCCGCATCCAGTGCATAGCCCGGAATCTTGGAGTTATGCCAGTCGATAGGGAAAAAGATGGGGGTATTGCCCAGAATGCTGAAGTCGAAGGCGTTGTGGGTATATTTCCAAATGTACTCGCCGCTGACCACGACATTCTTGCCGACGGCCTGCTGGAACCCGGCATGGAACTCGTTGCGGAAGCCAGGGTGCACGACCCCGGAAACGCCGGGAGTGCAGAGAAGTATCGGCGCCAGCACCGCATCCGAGCAGCCGTTGCTGGAGACCACCAGGTTTTCGTTGAAAGGCGTCTCCAACGTGCGGGCATACGAGACGCGCAGAATGGTAGCGGACGGCTTGATGTTATAGGCAATGCCCAGGCGCGGCTCCGCTTGTTTTGTTGTGGCGAGGCCATTGTAGATATCGCCGCGGATGCCGAGGTTGAAATCCCAATTCCCCGCCTTGATCTCGTCTTCAATGTAAAGGGCGAGCTCTTTTACGTCGGTGTGGCCGAAGAACTTGTAAAATACGCCGCCGCGGGTTAGATCGTAGGGCAGCAGGAGCGAATTAAAGGTGCCCCCGACGGATGGATCGTTGGATACCAGGCCGGCCCCTGCGCACTGCAATGGATTTGTGAGTCCGGGCTGAGGCGCTCCGGTGACGTCGACGCAAGGCGCATTGTAGGTGGAATCGATAACGCCGAGGTGATCGTGCTCGCGCAGAAACGTCTGTTCGTAGGTGACACCGGCCTTGAGGTTGTTGACTCCCTTTACGTACGAGTAGTCCGCGCGAAGCCCGGTATTGGTCAACGTGCGGTACTGGGCGATGGATGCAGTTTGTATAGGACCCAGGTCGGTGAGGGGATTACCGCTGGGATAGTAGCCATATCCGTCTCTTCTGATGAAGGCACCCAGGTTAAAGACAGAATTGTTGCTGATGATGTGCGTGTATGTGGGCGAGACGTCGTAGGTGCTGATTTTGGAGATCTGATCGGTGTTGCCCACGTTCCCGAAGGTCGGGTTTGCGCCGGCGCCGCCGGCAATCACGTTTTGCACGTTCAGGTTGTCGAAGGAATTGGGCGTTTGGAACCAGGAGCGGCTGTAGTTCAGGTCCAGGTGCATGGAGTCGGCTTGCGTAAAGCTGTAGTCCACGCGGTCGAAGATGTTCTGCTCGTTGCCTTTGTCGTGGAAGACGGTGAACTCCGGCGGATCGAGAAAGCGTCCCGTGTCGAGGCCGTCGGTCTCGATGAAGTTGCCCCAGCTTTTGCCGCCGTAGGAGAGATCGAAGCCCCCCGTCGCCGATCCGAAGGACCCGTAGGAGGCATAGATAGCGCCCGTAGGCTTGGTAACGCCTTGGCCGGAACGTGTCGTAGCCACGATCACAAGGCTGGTTTTGCCCCCGTACTCGGCAGGCGGCGCTCCGCTGATGACCTCGATCGACTGGATCGAGTTGGCCGGAAGCTGGTTGGAGAAAATCTTGCTTTGCTGATCGGTGACGGGCTGCCCGTCGATCGAGAATGAGTTGGAAGCGTGATCGCCCAGTCCGTGAAACAGGCCGTTGGAGTCGGCTGCCACGCCGGGAGTGGTGAGCGTGACCAGCGAGCTGAGCGTGGAGGATGCGCTTTCCAATGGGACCTTGTTGAAGAGGTCGCGGTCTACGTCCACATGGAAGGTGGGATCGTCCTCAATCAGGTCGCCGGTGGCCTCAACGGTGACCGTTTGGCTCGATCCGGCAATTTGGAGAACCAGCTTGAGGTTGGTTCCTACTGACGAGTTGATCACAGTACTCTGGATCAGCCCGGCAAAGCCCTTGGCGGTGACGCTGAGCCGGTAAGGGTTGAAGGGCACATTGGGGAATGCAAACTGGCCGGTCGCGTCCGTAGTCGTGGTCCGTTGGAATCCGCTGAGTTCGTTTGATATATGCACGGTTGCGCCGGGAATCACGGCGCCGGAGGTATCTGTCACCGTACCACGCACGGCGCCAGCATTGCCGCTTTGCGCCGGCGCGGAGAGCGCCGCGAAGAGCAGGGCGAGGAGGGGGAAGATGCGTAGTGTTGCGCCACGATGATTCGGCATGGGGGGTCTCCTAAAAACATTGGCTGAAAAACGCGTAAATTGGGCCGCGAGACATATCGCCGCAGCATCCTCAGTGCGTTCAGAGAGCATCGGTCCGAATTCTGTACTCAATGGAAGGCACCGAAGCATCGCCGCGGTCAAACAACGGCGAACGGCGCGACGAACTGCATGAAAGCGGAAGGATGCCCTACCAGGAGACGGGAGGAGGGCGAATGAAGAGGCGGATTTGCCGCTGGTGGGCAATGACGATGGGATCGGCCTGGGGCGCGGAGGCTCCCAATTGCACGATCACAATCACGGCCGCAGCCATCGCCGCGGGCACCACCGTGTGCATCACGATGCACAACTGGCAGTGATCGGCGTCGGTCTGGTTGGGGTGCAGGTGCGCAACCTGGGCCACCGCCAGCATCGCCAGCAGAACCAGGCAAAGCACCGCCACCGCCGGCATAAAGCCGGGCCAAGCGCCGCGTTTCCCGTGCGGATTTGTCTTAAGTCCTGCCAATCGATGATTCCTTCTGGGTCTATTCTACATAAGAACGTATAAGAAAATGTATAAGATTGGACGTTTGGGCGCGGAAGGGGTTGTATCCGAAGAAGACTTTTTTCGGCCAACGCCTGCGAGCCGGGAGCGTCTAAACTGTGTTGCCATGGTGATCTCTCTGGAAATGCGCCGCTTGGGGGCGTTTGGCCTCGCCGCTCTTCTGTTGGCGGCCACGGCCGCGCCGGCGCAAGGCGGCGGTAGCAGTTCGGGGACGCCGGCGCAGAGCTCGCCAAGTCAAAATTCGTCCAGCCAAAGCTCGCCGACCGATAATTCCAAGCCCATGCCCTTGAAACCGGGCATTCCCGGTATGGGAAGAAATCATCGCCTCATCCTGAAAGACGGCTCCTATCAGATGGTCCGCGATTACCAGATCGTGGGCGACCGCGTGCGTTACCTCTCGCAGGAGCGCGGCGACTGGGAGGAGCTGCCCACGGCCCTGGTGGATTGGGACGCGACACACAAGTGGGAGAAAGAACACGCCGACCTGGTCGAAGAGGATACTTCGCCCGCAATGAAAGAGGCCGAGCAGCTCGACCAGGAGGAATCCCAGGAGCGCAACGAACAAAGGGCGCGTATGCCCCAGGTGGCGGAGGGGCTCGAGCTCCCCGATGAGGATGGCGTGTTCATCCTCGATACCTTCCAGGGCACGCCGGAGCTGGTGGAGCTGGTTTCGAGCGATCTTGCCATGAACGCCAAGAGCCGCAAGGGCGTCGCCGTGCTCAATCCGCTGGCCACGCAAAAAGCCAGCCTCGAGTTGCAGGGCGCGCACGCCAAGGTTCACCTCCATGTCAACGATCCCGTCATCTACCTGTCTCTCGGCGTCGACGAGGCGACGGAACCTGTGCTCACGCACCCTATGACCGTGGAAACCGGCGGCGCCAAAGCCGTGAACCGCAAACATGGCGCGCACTCGACGCAATCCGGGTTCGTGATTGTGCGCGTGGATGAGCGCCAGGCGGTGCGCATTGTGGGCGCCATCAAAGTCGGACCCACCGGCACCGTTACGCAGGACGAGGACACCATCCCCACCAAGGTGGAAGAGATGCCCGGCAAGCACTGGCTGCGCGTCACGCCGCAACAGAAACTTACTATCGGCGAGTACGCGCTGGTCGAGATCATCTCCCCATCGGAAATCAACGAGTCTGTGTGGGATTTCCGCGTGGATCCGCGCACGGGCGACAATCCGGGCTCCATCGGACCGATTCTGAAACAGCCGCGCCAGTAGCGAGGCGCCGCGGCATTCGCGCTGCCGCCGACGCGTGATCTCTAGCGCATCCGCTCTCGTCTACGCCGGCTGAAAACGAAGTGCCCCAGCAGGACCGATATCAGTATGGCGCTCACCAGGGCATCGATGCCGGGCATGCCGCGCGGACCCCACAGCGCATAGCCACGGCCGTCGAGCCACGTCATGTACACCACGGGAATGTTGCCCAGGGAGTTGATGATGGCGTACCGCGAGCTGCCGCTCTTGCCCGAGCCACCCAGGAACTCGAGCACGACCGCGGTAAATGAGGCATAGCCGACGCCGATGGTCAACAGATAGAGCACCGTGCTCGCAATGTAGATGGACGGGCGCTGCGGCCCCAGGCTGAGCAAGGCCAGTGTAGACGTGTTCGCGAGGCCCGCCAGGCAAAATGCGATGGGAGCGCGCACGCGAACCGGGATCAGCGACGCCGAGAGCGCGCCGGCAGTGCTCAGCAACGCGCCGCCCACGCCGTTGATCCACGCCACCTGAGCGCCGCTCACTCTATAGTCGCGAGCCAGTTCCGGTAGCAGGCCGATCATGGCGCCGCTGGAGCACGGCGAACTCACGAGCAGCGCATACGGAATGGCTTCCCAGCGCAGGAATGTGGACTTGAATTCGCGACCGATGCGCAGGACGGTCTCCCGCGCGCCGTGTTCGCGGACCATCGTTTGGGGCGGCGCGGCCAGTGCGAACAATGCCGGCAACACGATCAAGGCCGCCACAATCCAGCCCAGCACGCCGAGACTGAATCGCCCGGCGAGCGACAGCAGTAGGAACACTGCGACCGCGCCGATGGCCAGCGATCCGGTTTGGTAAGCGCTGCTGGCGCGGCGCTTGTTGGTCTCGCTCGTCAGCGTTCCCATCATGCCGCCGCAGGCAGCCGGAACGATCACGCCGAAGCACGCACCCAGGAACAGCAATCCCACGGCCCACGGGGTCGCAAGCGTGGGCTGGTGAAAAGCAGCCAGCAGCGCGACGGCCGCAGCAGCAGCCGCAAGCATCAGCCAGGTGCGGCGCCGCATCCAGAAGTCCGTCACCGGACCCCAGAAAAAGTAGATGGCATGGGGCAGCGCAATTAGCGCCGCGATGCTGGCCGCGCGCCCCGGCGCCACTCCCTCATTGCGCAGCAGAAAGGTCAGCGCTCCGCTCACCAGCCCCAGGGAAATCACCGCATCGGGCGCAATGAGAAAGCTGAACAGCCAGGGGCGTTCGTGGGGCGTCGCAGGGGATTGGGTCTCGACCTCCGGCCGTACCGCTGGTAGCATGAGGGTTAGCGTAGCATGCAGCGGGATTTACCTCGACGCATCCGGCCGTGATTTCGCCCGGAAAAGAGAACGACGATTCGCCGCCGCATTTGCCCAATCCGGCGTAATTGAGAGGCGAGCCCCGACACACCGCACTTCTGTCTAAGTGGTTCGTCAAAAATGCCTTAGGGGCGATTGGGAAGCAAAAGGTAGTCCGTGCCAGCTGGAGCGCTGCTGCATGCTCCCACCAATGCGGGATACCAAGACAATTCCGGCGTGGGCTAAGCTCAGGACGAATACTGCGGGAGAACTATGGACGCGCCGGTGCACGATTACTATGAGTTTCTGCAAATCAGCCCCAATGCCGATGCTGAGACGATCCACCGTGTCTATCGATTCCTGGCGGCGCGGCTGCACCCGGATAACAACGAAACCGGCCACGAAGAGAATTTTCGCCTGCTGAAGGCTGCCTATGACGTTTTGTCGGATCCGCGCCGCCGCACAGAATACGATACGGCCCGTGCACGGACCCAGACGCCGCCGGAGCCGCTTGCCACGACCGTCGATTTCATGGACGAGATGGAAGGCGAGTTGAATCGGCGGCTGGCGGTGCTGGCGGTTCTTTACTACAGGCGGCGCACAAACTCAACCTATCCTGAAGTTCCCCTCTCCGAAATTGAGGAGCGAATGGGTTTCCCACGCGACTACCTGGACTTCACGCTGTGGTATCTGCAGAAGAAGGGTTACGTGACCAAGACAGACAATGCGCAGTACACGCTTTCTGTTGATGGCGTGGACTTTGTGGAGACACAACGCGCGAACATTCCGACCCTGCACAAACTGCTTACCAGTGGTTCGGGATCCTCGGTCGAGGACCTTGTGCGAGCAGAACACAAGGAGGCGCCCGTGGCCGCGCACGAGCCTACCGTTGCTGCCCGAAAGACGACGTATATCAGACCCGAACAAAGGCAATCCGAGAATCAACAACCGTTGCGCGCTCCCGGACCGATTGTGCTGCCTTTGTCAATGAGCGAGCCGGTGGAAGAGGTCGTGGGCAGACCAGACCGCCGCGTCGGCAAACCCGATCTGCGCGACAAGAAAGTGGAACGGCGCTTTCACCTGCAGGATCGGCGAAAGGAATCGCAAGTCCAGTAGACATCCGGCACGCCGCTACTCGCGAGCTGCGATTCCTAGCGCCTTCATCTTGCGGTAGAGATGGCTGCGCTCCAGGCCCAGCAGTTCCGCCGCATGGCTGATGTTGTTGCGGGCCTCTTCAATCTTCTTTTGAATGTATTCGCGCTCGTACGCGTCGCGCGCCTGCTGCAGGCTCGAGAACTCCTCCGTGGCGCGGGAGCCGGTCTTGTGCGTGAGCTGCGGCAGATGCTTGCGCTCGATGCGCAACACGCGGGGATTGAGGATGAGCACGCGCTCGATCACGTTCTTCAGCTCGCGCACGTTGCCGGGCCAGTGGTAGCGGGCAAGCGCCTCCAGCGCGTCCTCCGTAACCTCCATGCGCGGGCGGCCGTATTGGCGGCCGAACTCCGCCAGAAACTCGCGCACCAGCAGCGGAATGTCCTGCTTGCGCTCGCGCAGCGGCGGAACGAAGAACGGCACCACGTTCAGCCGATAGAAAAGATCTTCGCGGAAGTTGCCCTTGGCAATCTCCTCTTCAAGGTCTTTGTTCGTCGACGCGATCAGCCGCACGTCCACGCGCAATGGCTGCGTCCCGCCCACGGGCGTAAACATCTGGTCGTCGAGAGCGCTCAGCACTTTGGCCTGTGTCTTCAGGCTCATGTCGCCCACCTCATCCAGGAAGAGCGTGCCCCCATCGGCGCGCTCCAGCGTCCCGCGCTGCTCCAGCGGCGCGCCCGGCTGCGTGCCATGACGAACCCCGAAAAGTTCGGCCTCAATGTGTGCCTCGGGAATCGCCGCGCAGTTCAGCTCCACAAAAAGGCGGTCGCGGCGCAAACTTTCCGCGTGAATGGAGCGCGCAATCAGTTCTTTCCCAGTGCCCGACTCGCCGTAGATGAGCACGCGTCCGTTGGTCGGCGCCATCAGGCGGATCTGCTGGCGCAGAGCCTTCACCGGCACGCTTTCGCCGGTGAGCACAGATGCGGCGCTGAACTGGCGCTTGAATTCCACGTTCTCCGCGCGCAGCCGCCGCGCCTCCACGGCGTTCTTCACCACGATGAGCGTGCGCTCCAGCGAAAGCGGCTTCTCCAGAAAGTCGTAGGCGCCCAGTTTGGTGGCCTTTACTGCAGTCTCAATGGTGCCGTGGCCACTGATCATCACCACTTCCGGCCGCGTCTCCGCCGGCCATGTGCGGATCTCGCCCAGTAGCTCAAGTCCATCGCGGCCGGGCAGCCAGATATCGAGCAGAATCACGTCGTAGGGCACGTCGCGAAGCAGCGTTATCGCTTCCTCGGCATCGGCCGCGCCCGCCACGCTGTAGCCTTCCTCGCGCAAAATCTCTTCGAGCGAGCTGCGAATCTCCGCTTCGTCGTCTACCACCAGGATGTGGTTCATAAAGTGGGCCTCATCGCCGCTTGCCCGCCGTTTGCTGCGGATGCAGGCTCGGCGCTGGACTCCACAACCGGCAGCCGCAGCATGAAGCGCGCGCCCTTGGGGGTATTCGTCTCGGCGCTGATGGTGCCGCCGTGCTCCTGCGCAATCTTGGCCGCAATCGACAGCCCCAGACCCGTACCGCGATGCTTGGTGGAGTAGAAGGGCAGGAAGAGGCGCTCGCGAATCTCTTCCGTCAGGCCGTGGCCGGTGTCGGAAACCGTGACCTCGACCGCCGTGCCGTCTTCAACGAGCGCGGTGCGGACGCCGAGCACGCGCAGCAGGCTGCCCTGCATGGCTTCCGCCGCGTTGTCGATCAGGTTGGCCAGTGCCCGGCGGATGGCCTCGGGATCGGCCATCACCGCAGGCAGGTCGGGCTCCAGATCGCGCTGCACGGTGATGCCTTCGAGCCTTCCGTCGAACAGCGCCAGCGCCTCTTCGACAATCTGATTCATGCAGCAGGCCCGCGGCTGCGGCGCCGGAAACTGCGCCAGCGACGAGAACTGATCGACCAGCGTGCGCAACGTGCCCACGCAGCCCAGAATCACCTCGCTGCACTTGCGGATGATGTTCGGCGAATCCGGCTGGCCGCGCTCCAGATGCCTGCCGATGCGCTCGGCGCTCAGGGCGATGGGCGTCAGTGGATTCTTGATCTCGTGCGCCACCTGCTGCGCCACTTCCTTCCACGCCAGTTGCCGTTGCGCGCGCAGCAGCTCCGTCGTGTCTTCCATCACCAAAACCGATCCGATGTGCCCAGGCGCAAGCTCCAGCCGCGCGCTGGTGATGGCCAGATGCACGATGCGCCCGCGGGCATGAAATTCCACTTCAGTCGACGCGGCGCCCATGCGATGGCCGCGTCGGATCACGCCGGCCAGGTCTTCGGCGCATTCGGCGGGCAGAAGGTCTTCAATCTTTTCTCCGGCCAGCACCGCATCCTGCTTCAGTCCCATCAGCGTGGCAAAGGCGCGGTTGGCCTGCAGCACCACCCCTGCGCCGTCCAGCGTGACCACCCCCGAAGGAATGGTCTCCACAATGGTCTCCAGTTCGCGCCGGCGCTCCTCCACGGCAAGGTTGGCCGCGGTCAGTTGCGCCTGCGCACTCTCCGCCAGTTGGCGGCTGGTTTCCAGGTCGCCGGCCATGTGATTGAACGAGCGCACCAGGTCGGCCATCTCTCCGGTGGCTACCGCGGCCACGCGTTGCTCGTACTTGCCGGCGGCAATCGCGTCCATGGCATCGGCCAGCGCTTCCACGGGACGCGTAATCTGCTTGGAAAGGAACAGCGCCAGCCACACGCTCGAGAAGAATACGAAGACCGTGATCAGCAACAGCATCAGGATGAACGTGGTGCGAATGCGGGACCGCGAACGGTACAGTTGCCGGTATTCGGCCGCGCTCGACCGGATGTGCGCCGTGGTCTGGCTCAGGCCTTGCGGCATTGGCAGGGCGACAACCGCCACCTTGCCCGAGCCAGTAGCCGCCATGCCCAGCGCGTATTCCTGGCCGGCGACGCGTAGCAGCGTCTCATCCCCGCGCTGCGCCGAGCTCAGCAGGATTTGCGAGAGCGGCCCGCGCAGCAGGACTCCGCCCGGTTTCACATCGTCCAGCCACGTCTCCAGGCTCGCGGCGCTCGACCCCGGCGGATCCTGAAAACTCGCCAGCGGCTTCTGGTCCTTGTCATAGACCACCGCGAATCCACCATCCAGCGTGATGCGATGCGAACCCAGCTCGGCCACCAGATCGCCAAGCGGTTTGTCTGCCGCGCCTGAAGCCGCAATTGCTTCCGCTTCAACCCGCGCATTGGCCGAGGCGTATTGCCCCAGCTCCAGCACCACGCGCGTCGAGTCCTCGCGCAGGTCCGCCGTAGGCTGCGAAAACCAGCGATCGATGGACCGGTTCAAGAGCAGAAAGCTGAACAGGAACATGCACACTGCGGGAATCAGTGCGATGAGTGCTGCTCCCACCACCATGCGCGTCCGCAGCCGCGCTCCCAGCGCGCTTCCGCTTTGATCGGCGTAGAGCTTGAGGATGTTCCTGAACAGCAGCGTCAACAGCAGCATCAGCAGCAGGAACACCAGCACGATGAGGCCGACAAAGGCCAGCGTCTCTACTGACGTCTCGGGATTGAGGAACCTCACGTCGGAGGTATTGAACGCCTGCAGCGCGCCCAGCAAAGCGAACAGAAGCACCACCCCGCCCGCAAGCAGGAACATAGAACGCCGCCGTGGATCGCCGAGAAACGGCATGCGGCGATTATAGTGCGGGGCAAAGGCGAGGAACAGGGATCAAGCGAAGCCGGCACCAAGGTACGTAGTGGAGGGGAACGATCCGCCGCAACCGCGCACGATGTCTCTGATCGCTTGATTGTGGTCTTGCCGGAGAGGTACCGCCAGAGGCTGCGGAAAACTCGCTTGGCAAGGAGTTTTGTATCAGTCCCCCACCGGCGTTTCCGACCTCGATGGATGAAACGGGGATGTTATAGAAGTTGTATGCGTTCTCGGCACAGAGGTCGTTCGTTCCCTGGTGTGTGCGAAGCCGCGTATCAGT
>Ga0326728_10024917_pt1 | contig 10769 bp, 9 predicted proteins | sample MB3enrmetagenome_FD_207602 | JGI IMG/M metagenome (GOLD analysis project Ga0326728, IMG submission 207602) | Lab enriched peat soil microbial communities from McLean, Ithaca, NY, United States - MB31MN | ecosystem: Environmental > Terrestrial > Soil > Wetlands > Peat | place: USA: New York...
CGCTGATGACCACGATGGACGGGCCGCGGCGCGCCAGCATGGCCTGCAAATCGCGCAGGACGCTCTCCGGATAGACGCGGCCGGTGGGATTGTTGGGCGTGTTGAGCAGGATGGCGCGGGTGCGGGGAGTGATGGCCGCGGCGATTTTTTCTACGTCGGGCAGAAAGCTCTCGTCGGTCTCGACGGAGACCATGCGCCCGCCGTGATTGGCGATATAAAACTGATATTCCGGAAAAAAAGGCATTAAAACAATCACTTCGTCGCCGGGATCGAGGATGGACTTGAGGATCACGTTGCAGGCGCCCGCCGAACCGACGGTCATGAAGACGTCTTCACCGCTGTAACTGAGCCCGGTTTCGCGGCTCAGTTTGGCGGCCACGGCTGCGCGCACCTCGGCATAGCCGGGATTGGGCATGTATCCATGCGAACCGGGGCGATTGGCGGCCACCACGCGCTGCAAGGCCGCGAAGACCGCCGCGGGCGGCTCCACGTCGGGATTGCCCAGGGAAAAATCGCAGATGGCGTCGGCGCCGCGCTCGCGCTTGAGGCGCACGCCCTCTTCAAACATGCGGCGAATCCAGGAGGCGTTTTCCAACTGCGCGGCGATGATCTTGGCGACGGGCATAAAGGCGGCTTTCTATGGTTTCAGCAGTTCGTTGCTGGCCAGGGGATTGATGCCGGCGGCTTGCAGACGGGCAATGGCGGCATCGGGATCGGCGAAGCGAAAGATGAGGATGGCCTGATTGCCGCAGAGGTTGGGGAAGGCATACATGTACTCGATGTTGATGCCGGTTCCATCCAGCGCGTCAAGAATATCGGTCAGGCCGCCGGGGCGGTCGGCCACTTCGACGGCCAGCACCTCGGTTACTTTTACCACGAAATCGTTGGCTTCGAGCACCGCAACGGCCTTCTCCCAGTCGGAGACGATCATGCGCAGAATGCCGTATTGCTGCGAGTCTGCCAGGTACAGGGAGCGGAGGTCGATGCCTTCCTGCGCCAGCAGACGGACCGGGGCGGCGATGTGCCCCGGCTTGTTCTCGGCAAAGATGGAGAGCTGTTGAATTTTCATGATGTCCGCCTGTCGATGACCCGTTTGGCCTTGCCTTCGCTGCGTTCGATGGTGTGCGCCTCGACCAGCGAGACGCGTACGCGGATGCCCAGCACGCGATCCAGCGAATTTTGCAGCTTGGCGTGCAACTCCTGCAAGGCGCCGATCTTGTCGTTGAACATGTGCGGAGTTACCTCGACCTGGACTTCCAACTGATCCAGGCCCTGCACGCGGCTGAGAACGATCTGGTAGTGCGGCAGCGTGCCTTCGGTCTGCAAGAGCGCGGTCTCGATCTGCGAAGGAAAGACATTGACGCCGCGGATGATCAGCATGTCGTCGCTGCGCCGGCCGATGCGGGCGATGCGCCGCAAGGTGCGGCCGCAGGCGCACGGTTCGGGCAGCAGCATGGTGATGTCGCGGGTGCGATAGCGGATCATGGGCATGGCCTGCTTGCTCAGGGTGGTCAGCACCAGTTCGCCCTCGCAGCCGTGGGGCAGCACCGCGCCCGTCTCGGGATCGACGATCTCGGGATAGAAGTGATCTTCAAAAATGTGCAGGCCGTCGTGCTGGCGGCATTCGCAGCCCACGCCGGGGCCGATGATCTCGGAGAGTCCGTAGATGTCGAAGGCCTCGATGCCGCTCATCCGCTCGATGTGCTCGCGCATGGACTGGGTCCACGGCTCGGCGCCGAAGATGCCGGCGCGCAAGGGCAATTCGCGCAGGTCGATGCCCATTTCGGCGGCGCGGTCGATCAGATGCAGAAAGTAGGTGGGCGTGCAGCACATGGCGGTTACGCCAAAGTCCTTCATGAGCATGATCTGGCGGTCGGCGTGGCCGCCGGAGGCAGGAACTACGGCAGCTCCCAGGCCCTCGGCGCCGTAGTGCGCGCCCAGCCCGCCGGTGAAGAGACCATAACCATAGGCGATCTGCATGATGTCGCCGCGATGCAGCCCGCAGCCGGCAAAACAGCGCACCAGCACCGAGGTCCAGACTTCAATGTCCTGCTGGGTATAGGCCACGACAATGGGTTTGCCGGTGGTGCCGCTGGAGGCGTGCAGGCGGACGATGTCTTTCATGGGGCTGGCGAAGAGCCCGTAGGGATAGGTGTCGCGCAGATCGGCCTTGGTGGTGAAGGGAAGGCGCGCAATGTCGTCGAGCGAAGCGATGTCGGCGGGAGTGAGGCCGCGCTCGTCCATGCGCTCGCGAAAGAGCTTCACGTTCTGCCAGGCGCGCGTAACGGTGGCTTGCAGCCGCCGCAACTGCACCGCGCGCAGTTCGCGGAGCGGCATGTAATCCAGCTCGCTGGCGGGATGACGGGTGGTGGTGGGATTCTCCAGAACTGAATTCATTCGTCTTGCCTTTTGGCTCACTTATTGCTTGCCAGGCTGTGGTGAAAGTGTTTTGCCGCGGACATTTACCGATCAGCCGCGTCCAATGGCAAACGAGCGCAGATTCGCCTCGTGCAGCTTGGCGGGAAGATTGCGCTCCAGGGCGGCGGTCCAAGCCTCGAGCGGAAAGGGCAAATGACGGCTCAAAACGCCCAGCAGCGCCACGTTGATGCTCTTCTTGTTGGAGAGGCGGGCTTCATCGATCTGCGCAGGTTCGATCAGAACGCCGCCCTGGTGGCGCAGCGCGGCGCGGTTCACCTCGACCTGATCGGGGGCGATGACCAGCAGGAAGTCCGCTTCGCCCTCGGGCACCATGGGGCTGAAAACGCGCTCGCCAAAGCGCACATCGCTGCACACCGAGCCGCCGCGCTGGCTCATGCCGTGCACTTCGCTCTTCTTGATGTCCAGGCCGGAGCTGAAGACCACGTCGGCCAGGATGTCGCTGGCCTTGAGCACGCCCTGTCCGCCCAGCCCAGCGATCACCACATTAGTCGGTTTGCTCATTGCACCTCTCATACTCGCGGATCGAACCGGCCGCCAACAGGCAGTCGCGGCGGGCGATCACGACGGAAAGCTCTTCCTTCTCCAGGCTGGCTTGAATCAGCTTCTTGAACTGCTCCGGCTCCTGTGCGGGGTCGATCACGTGCACATTGGGCACGCCCAGCGCCCGCGCCAGATCCTCGAAGATCACTTTTCCGGTCTTGCCGTGATCCAGCGTTCGCCCGGTTCCGGGGTGCTCCTGCATGCCGGTCATGGCGGTGGTGCCGTTGTCGAGGATGACCAGTACATGGCCGGTCGAGGGCGGGTTGTAGACCATCTCCACCAACCCGGTGATGCCGCTATGCACAAAGGTGCTGTCGCCCAGCACGCTGACCACGCGCTTGGCCCGATCGGGCGGCAGGGAGTGACGTAGACCCAGGCCGACGCCGATAGCCGCGCCCATGCAGACCAGCGAATCCATGGCCTCGAAGGGAGGAAGCACGCCCAGCGAATAGCAGCCGATGTCGCCGGCGACGATGCAGTCCAATTCCTTCAGAATGGTGTAGGCGGTGCGATGCGGGCAGCCGGGGCAGAGCGCCGGGGGCTTGCCGGGAACGCGCTTCGCCTCGGGGGAAAGGTCGCCCGCGAGAATGCGGCGCACACGGGAGACGCTCAATTCGCCGAAGCGGAAGCTTTCCGCCTGGGCCTCGACCGCGATGCCCGCCATGCGCGCGCCCTCGACCAGATAGGGATCGCCCTCTTCGATGATCACGCAGTGCTCCACGCCGGCGGCGAAGGCGCGCATCTGCTCGATGGGAAGCGGGTAGGTCATGCCCAGCTTGAGTACGCTGGCTTCGGGTGCGGCTTCGCGCACATATTGGAAGGCCACGCCCGAGGTGATGATGCCCAGCGAAGACGAGCCGGCGACGACCTGATTCGGACCCTCCGCATCGTTCCAAAGGGCGATCTCGGCCACCTTCTTGCGCAACCGCAGGCGGGCCGGGCGAGCGTAGGCGGGAATCATCACGCGGGAGGGAAAATCGTGCTCGAAGTGCGCCGGGCCGGGCTGGGCAACGGTAACCGTGCCGCGCCGCACAATGGTCTTCGAGTGGCAGACGCGGGTGGTCATGCGCAGGATCACCGGGAGCTGCCAGCGCTCGGAGATTTCGATGGCGCGCACCATGAACTCGTAGGACTCCTGGGAATCGGAGGGCTCCAGCATGACCACCCCGGCGGCCTGCGCGTAGCGGCGGTTGTCCTGCTCGTTCTGGCTCGAAGCCATCCCCGGATCGTCGGCCGAGACCACCACCAGCGCCCCGTCGAGGCGGATATTGGCCACGGTAAACAAGGGGTCCGCGGCCACATTTAGCCCCACATGCTTCATGGTGACCAGGGCGCGAGCGCCGGCAAAGGCGACGCCGATGCCAACCTCCAGCGCGACCTTCTCGTTGGGCGCCCATTGGGCTTTTCCGCCCAGAGCGGCAAAGCGCTCCAGGATCTCCGTTGAGGGAGTGCCGGGGTAACCGGTGCCGAGCCGCACGCCGCCGTCGATGGCGGCCAAGGCGACGGCCTCGTCGCCGCTCAGCAGTGACAGTACATCCTGTTGCTGGAAAGCATCCACGCTAGGGTCCTGTGTTTTGAAATAAGGATCAGTGTACACGAGGGTAGAAACCCCTTGGCTGTGACGGCTGCCCGCCCATAAGCGCACCATGAGTTCTTGCGCCGGCGCAGCGCCAGCCGCCTCTCCAGCCTAAAAAAGGAAACAGGCCTTATCAACAGGATCTAAGGGCTTGGGAAGCGGGAGCCGACAAGCGGATTTGCATCGTTGAGCTGCCGATTGCGAATCAAGGCTCAAGGCCCGTAAACAACCACGGATCAGACTGTAAGGAGAACGACTCTGGGGAATTCTGTCCCCGTTCCCGGATACGAGGGAGCAGAGGGCGCGCGCATTTTACTACCGCCCCAAATAGGCTCGGTACTGCTGCTCCAGAATCCCCGCCGAGCGGGCCAAGGCCAGCTTGCTTAGGTTGTATTGGTAGAGGCTCTCCACCAGATTGGTCTGCGCCGAGGCCAACGCGGCTTGGGCTGTGACCAGGGGCAGATTGTCGTCCACGCCGGCATTGACGCGGTCGGTCTCGTCGACCAGGGCGCGGGTGGCCAGGTCAACGTTGGAGCGGGAGACCGCGACCAGTTGCGCGCTGGCGTCCGCGTCCAGCAGGGCCACGCGCACTTGATAGTCGATCTGGCCGCGCAGGTCGGCGAGCTGGGCGTCGGTGGCGTTCAGTTGCGCCTGGGCGGCGCCGATCTGGCCGCGCAATCCCGCCTCGCGAAAGAGCGGCACGCTCAGATTTCCCTGCGTGACAAAGTTGCCGTGCGAGGCGACGCCGTTGACCTTGCTGACGGCGTAAAAGCCGCCAAAGCTGAGGCTGGGCAGCCGCTGCGCGCGATAGGCCGTATGGATGGCCCGCATCTCGATCTCTTCGTTTTGCAGCTTCTTGTAATCCTGGCGGTTCTGGTAGGCGACGGCGCGGACCTCGTCGGGCGATTGTGCGGCCAGGTCGCTGTAGGGCGCCGGATCGGTCAGCGCCAGAGGCTGGCCGGGTGCGACGCCGATCTCCCGCTTGAGCAGGATCAGGTACTTTTCCTGTGTATTTTGGGCGGCGATGACCGTCTGCTGCTGGGCCAGCAACTGCACGCGGGCGCGCAATTCGTCCAGATTCGCCACCGTCCCCGCTTCATGGGCGGCATGGGCCTGATCGAGCGCCAGGCGGTCCGCCGCTTCCTGCGCCCGCGCATTGTCCACCTCGCTGGCCGCGGCCAGAGCATGCAAATAGGCCGAGGCCACCTGCTGGACGACTTCGCCGCGCGCCGAGGCCTTGCCGTAGTACGCGGCTCTCTCCGCCGCCTGTGCGCCCTTGTAGGCGGCGATCACGGGGCCGGAGAAGAGCATCTGGCCAAACTGCACCTTGCCCTCGGTCAAGTCGTCGCGGGTGATATAGGACATGCCGGCGGGAATCTTGCCTCCGGGAAACATGGGGGCAAAGATGCTAATCGTACTGGGGCCGAAGCCCAATGCTGCCAGATTCGTTTGGTGCACGCCCAGATCGCCGCCCACAGTGATGTTGGGCAGGAAGTTCTGGATCGCCTGATTCTTCTGCCCCTGGATCGCCTTCTCGGCGCTTTCGGCTTCCTTCAGGCCCAGGTTGTTCTGGAGGCCCATCTGCACCGCCTCGTCCAGCGAGAGCCTCAGTTCCGCGGCGCTGGCGGGACGGGCCAAGACGCTGCCCAGAAAGGGATTGGCTGCAGAAGTCGGATTCGCAGCCTGAGCATAGAGAACCGTCCCCGCGGCAAGGGCGAGTAGCGCGGGAAGAGCCGGCACGGTGGCGCACAAAAGAAAAGAAGAATGTGTACGTTTCACTACCATCATTCTCTCAGATGAGGAAGCGCCCGCGAGGATTCCGCCGAAACGGGGGAAAATCTCCTGCGCCGCTTTTTCCACTCTCGAATAGGCGCAGTTCATGGATCTGGCCGGAAAACACGGACGCTCCGTGCCCCATCCTTGCCGCGTTTGTTGCGGCATGGGTGGGAGAGCCATGACACTTTTTGAAGGCCGGAGCGATAGGGTGCGACAGGACTTTGCAATTCAGTCAGGCCGGATCAATAAATCACCCGGCTGGCCCTTGCGCCCACGGCAAGCGCCCGCACCGGCTGCTTGCAAACCACGGTGGTGAAGAACTCGATCAGCAGCCCGAAGATCCCATTGACCAGGAAATTGATCGGTGGAACGATACCCACGCCCATATGCATGAACAGAAAATAGGAAAAAATCGATCCCACCGCCAGTCCCATGACCACGCCGTTCCAGGCCCAGTGCAGCTTCAGCCCGGATGCGCCGATGGCGAAGCCCATCACCGCCCGGTTCAGCAGCACCCAAATCAGGTTGACCCCGGTGAACGGCAACATGCCGAAAGAAAAGGCCCCGCTGGCGCAGATGCCCCCGGCAATCAGGCCGAAGAAGATGGCAATCCCAATCCGCTTCATACTCCCCCGTTCCGCGCAAAAGCGCGCTCCGCCAGGGAATACGCCCAGGCGGAGCCGATGGTTCCGGGATTTTTCAGGCTTCGTGCGTCGGCTTTCGACTCAGAACGAGCGCCGCATCTTGCGGCTGGAAATCACGCCGCGATGACCGCAATACGGGCGGAGCGCGTGCGCGGCTTGGCTTTCACAATAATCTCGATATCCTGCTCCAGCGCCACCAGAAAGCGCATCAGCCGCTCCACGGAGAAGCCTTCCAGCTTGTAATTCAACAGCGCTGAAACCTTGGGCTGATTGATTGCGAGCGCGTCCGCAACCTGGGCCTGCGTCAGCCTGCGCCGCCCCACGATGCGATGAATGGCGGCCCCCAAACGAGCCTTGGTATCCAGTTCGTCGGCATCCGGCAGCCCCATGTCGGCAAAAACATTGCCACTGCCGGCGATCACCTGTTCTTCGAGCTCCTTAGCCATATCGTTCCTCATAATCGCGTTGCGCCCGTTTCAGGCGCTCCCCTACCAGCGTCACATCGGACTTCCGGCTCTCAATCCCCCGCGGCGACTTCTTCTGAAAAGCGTGTAAAACATAAACCGCCCGCTCGAAACGAACTGTGTAGAGCGTTCTGTAGGTGTCGCCATCATAGTCCTTGACGACCTCCAACACCCCCGGTCCTTCACCCTTCCACGGCTTGGCGGAAGGGTGCTTGCCTCCGAATTGGGCCGCGCTCAAGGCAAATCCGAGGCTTCGCCGCACCTCCGAAGGAAACCGCTCGATCTCCTTCAACGCGGAGCCGATCCAGAAAAGCGGCTTTTCACCCAGCACCGTCTGCCGTGACATGATTATCCCACTTTAAGGATATTGCGTCGAGCCCGATCTGAACCCCCTTCGAAATCAATAAAAAAACAGATCCGAATATCCGGACCTGGACCTCCACCTAGGCGCGCCCGGCGGTCGATGAACGCCGGGCGCCCCAGGTCCCGCCTTTGGGACCTGGGCGCACAAACCACCAGCGAGCGGACAACGAGCGTCTGCTCCATGCAATGGCTATTCTTCCTCGTCCTCCACCGGCTTTTTGGCGTTGGCTACGATCTTGTCGGCCACCAGTTGCGGGACAAAGTCGTAGTGATCCATCTCCATGCGGTAACTGCCCTTGCCCTGGGTCATGGAGGTGAGCAGCGTACCATACGTGAGCATCTCGGCCAAGGGCACCTCGGCGTTGATGATGGTGGTCTTGCCTTTGCTGGTCATGCCTTGCGGACGGCCGCGGCGGCTGCTCAAGTCTCCCATGATGGCGCCGGCGAACTCGTCGGGAGATTCGATTTCGACGCGCATGACGGGCTCGAGAAGGGCGGGCTTGCAGACCTCCATGGCCTTCTTGAAGGCGATGCGGCCGGCGGTCTTGAAGGACATCTCGTTGGAATCGACGTCGTGGTAGGAGCCGTCGTAGACGATGACCTTGAAGTCCACCACCGGGTAGCCGGCCAGATAGCCGCGCACGGCTGCCTCCACCACGCCCTTTTCAATCGCCGGGATAAAGTTCCGCGGGATCGCTCCGCCGAAGACCTCGGAGGCGAACTCGAAGCCTCCCCCGCGCGGCATGGGTTCCATGCGGATCTTGCAGTCGCCAAACTGGCCGTGGCCGCCGGACTGTTTCTTGTGGCGGCCGTGGGCCTCGCCCTTGGTGCGGATGGTCTCCAGGTAGGGAACCTTGGGCGCCTTCAGCGTGACTTCGGCGTGATAGCGCTTCTTGAGGCGGCTGACGATGGCCTCGATGTGCTGCTGCCCGGCGCCGGCGATGAGAAATTCGTTGGTCTGCGGGTCGCGGTAGAAGCGGATGAGCAGATCTTCCTCCATCAGCTTGTGGATGGCGGGGGCCAGCTTGTCCTCGTCGGCGCGGGTCTTGGGCTCGATGGCGTAGGTCATGGCCGGCTCGGGGAGCTTGGCCAGATCGATCTGGATCTCGCCGCCCTTCTGTCCCAGCGTGTCGCCGGTGAGGGTCTCGCGCAGTTTGGCCACCGCGCCCAGGTCGCCGGCGTGCAGTTCGGGAACCTCGACGGCCTTGCGCCCCTGCATGACGCTGAGGTGGGCCAGACGCTCCTGGCTGCGCCGGGTGTAGTTCTCCACCGTCATGTCGTTCTTGACCACGCCGCTCAAGACCTTGAAGAAGCTGATGCGCCCGCTGAAGGGGTCGGTCATGGTCTTGAAGACCTCCAGGGCGATGGGCGCGGCGTCGTCGATCTTGCGGAAGGCTTCGCCCGTCTCGACTGGCTCCGCGGCGGCCACGCCTTCGAACTGCGGCGGGTGCACGGCCACGGGCGGGCGCTCGATGGGCGTGGGCGCATAGACCTTGATGAAGTCCAGCAGGTGATCCGTAGCCATGTTGGCCAGGCCGCTGGTGAAGAGCACGGGGAAGATGCGGTCTTCGCGGATGGCTTCGTGCAAGGCGGCGATGAGGTGCTCTTCGGGGATGGTGCCCTTCTCGAAGTACTCCTCCATCAGCTCGTCCTTGCCCTCTGCGACCAGTTCTACGAGCGCCTCGTGGCGGGCCTTGGCGTCGGCCGAGAGGCTGGCGGGAATCTCCCCGGTCATCTTGCCTTTTCCGTCGCCGCCGGGAGTGTAGTAATAGGCGTCCATGGTGATCAGATCGACCACGCCGTGGAAGCCCTGGGCGTCGGAGATGGGCAGTTGGACGGGGACACAGTTCCGTCCCCAGCGCTCCTGCAGGTCGTCGAGCAGGGCGCTCAAGCCGCTGCCGCCGCCGGCCTTGGGGTGGTCCATCTGGTTGACGACCACGATGCGCGGCACCTTGGCCTCTTCGGCATAGCGCCAGACGCGCTCGCTGACCGTCTCGATGCCGTTCTGGGCATTGAGCAGCACGATGGCCGTCTCCACTGGCAGCAGCGCGGCGCGGGCCTCGTGGCTGAACATGTGAAAGCCGGGGGTGTCGACCAGATTGATCTTGACGCCCTGCCACTCGGCATAGGCCACGGCGTTCTGCATGGTCGCGCCGCGGGCTACTTCTTCTTCGTCGTAGGCGGTAACGGCGGTGCCGTCTTCCACCCGGCCCTGGGTTGCGGTCATCTTGGCGGCATGCAGCAGCGCGGCAATCAACGTGGTTTTGCCGCTGTGCGCATGCCCCACTACAGCTACGTTGCGGATCTCACTCCCCTGGTACGTTTTCATGGGTATTCTCCTTTTTCAGCGAATTCGGTTGCATGGAAAAAAGCGCGCAGGTTCGCCCTGGCCGCGCCTTGTACGGGGCGGAGGCGAACCCAGACCAGTCAATTGCAAAGGGGGATCGAAGCGCAGATCCTTCGCTGCGCTCAAAAGGACGGGATTGAGAGGAAACGGGCAACTTTCAGGACGACAAACAAGGGAGAAATCCGGAGCAACGGACAGAAAGAGCGTGAGAGCGTCCGAAGGGGCGCTCATGTGGCCCCGTTGGAGAGCCAGGTGTCCCGGTCTGCCGTCTACTTCGTCCATCCAGAAGGACTCCGGCAGGCGCCGGGGAGATGAAAATTGGATGAATCTCCCGGCGTCTATCGCTTGAAGCGCGAATCCTATCACACGCGGAGTATGAACGTCCTGTGACACGCGCCACCCGCCAGGGCCGACACATAAAGATGAATCGCATTAGCTCGATACAAATCGTGATCGAGCGGTGAAAGGAGGATATAGACAATCGAGAACCGCGGATGCTTTGCTACGCGGCCTATCAACAAGAGACTCTTAACAATACCCCTACAGGGCGGGAAATCGATTTTGGCCCCTTTCCCGGCACGGCGCTGCTCTTGTGCTGGGAAAGCGCTTTTCTTCTATTG
>Ga0326728_10024918_pt1 | contig 10769 bp, 8 predicted proteins | sample MB3enrmetagenome_FD_207602 | JGI IMG/M metagenome (GOLD analysis project Ga0326728, IMG submission 207602) | Lab enriched peat soil microbial communities from McLean, Ithaca, NY, United States - MB31MN | ecosystem: Environmental > Terrestrial > Soil > Wetlands > Peat | place: USA: New York...
TCATGAGGTCCCATCACGATTGATCAGGTTCAGGGCAACCGTGATCGCCCTCCGCGCGCCGGCTGAAAAGCTGGCGACTTTCACCACCGGCTGCACCAGATGATCGCTGACAAAGGCTGTCGTGCCGCGCACTGTGCCGACCGTCTCTTGGGTCGAATTGATGATGGGGATGACCTCTTCACGCAACATGCGGATCAGCAGGATCACCTGAATGATCAGAACGGCCATCAGGATGCCAATGACAATCGACTCTACCGCAACAACAATAATCGCAATGTCCCTGGCAACTCCCATGCAGCACCTCCACCTGCCGGCATTCTAACACAACTCACGTGTCCTTGTAAAGGGATAAATCCTATTCCTCTCACATTGCCCTTTTCGTAACAATGGGCGGTTTTGCCATCTTGACAGATAGGATCATCCATGCTACATTAGGGCCGTTGTTGTCAGAGTACCGTAAGGATTGTTAACCATGCGGTCTAGCGGTTTGGTCGTCGTTATCCTGATTAGCGTGCTCCTTAGCCTTCTTGGGCGAGGGGCCAACGCCGCGTGGGAGGAGACTGGTCAAGCCGGCTGACCATCAGGAATGTCGAACTGCAAAGCCAAAGGGCCTCCCACCAAGGGAGGCCCTTTCTTTTGCCGGTAACCTTAGCGGTCGTCAGGTGGTGGGTAAAGGCGCCCATCGGAAGCTCTTTCCGAATGGGCACCTTTTGTTCTGGCCCAGAATCCAGCGGGAGTCGGGCAGGGGCGAAGCCAACCCGCCTTTGCCATCACGGGGGAGGGGTTATGAGCACACGAAGGACGGGAGCACAGATCCTGTGGGAAAGCCTGGTGGCAGAAGGCGTCAACGTGGTCTTTGGCCTGCCAGGAGGAGCGACGTTGCCAATCTATGACGCCCTGGCCCGCGATGCTTACCCTGTACACCATGTGCTGGTGACCCACGAACAGGGGGCAGCGCACATGGCCGACGGGTATGGCCGTGCCAGCGGGCGCGTGGGGGTGTGCCTGGCCACGTCCGGCCCGGGAGCCACGAACCTGATCACCGGCCTGGCTACCGCCGCGATGGACTCGGCGCCGGTCGTTGCTATCACCGGCCAGGTCGCCACGAGCCTTTTGGGCAGGGACGGCTTCCAGGAAGCCGATGTTCAGGGGATCAGCCTGCCGGTCACCAAGCACAATTACCTGATAACCGACATCGCGGACCTGGCCGTGGCCCTCAAAGAGGCCTTTTACATCGCCCGCACGGGCCGCCCGGGCCCGGTGCTGGTCGATATCTGTAAAGACGTGCAACAGGCCTCAACCGACTTCGAGTACCCCGATTCGGTCAACTTGCCGGGCTACCATCCCGCGTTGCAAGCCGCCGACCCGGCCGCCGTGGCCCGCACGGCAGCCTTGCTGAATGAGGCCGAGCGCCCGCTCATCATCGCCGGCCAGGGCGTGCTCATCGCGGGAGCCGATGCCGAGCTCCGCGAGCTGGCGGAGCGAGCCAGCATCCCGGTGGCGAGCAGCCTGCTGGGCCTCGGCGCCTTCCCCGCCACGCACCCGCTGGCCATCGGCCTGGGCGGCATGCACGGCGAGGCTTACACGAATTATGCCATCCAGGAGTGCGACCTGTTGCTGGCTATCGGCGCACGCCTGGACGATCGTCTCACCGGCGCCTTCAGCACCTTTGCCCCCAAGGCCCGCATCGTGCACCTGGACCTGGACCCCAGCGAGGTCGGCAAGACCGTCACCATCGACACGCCGCTGGTGGGTGACGCGCTCCTGACGCTGCGGGCGTTGCTGCCCCTGGTCATACCCCGGGATCATCCGGCCTGGGCGGCGCAGATCGCGGAATGGAAGGCCGACACGGACAGCCGCGACCTGTTGGCGCAAGAGAGCGATGTCCTGGCGCCGCCTTTCATCATGCGCCAGCTCTGGCACGCCACGGGACAAGGGGATTGCCTGATGGTCACCGACGTGGGCCAACATCAGATGTGGGAGGCACAGTATTTCCCGCACACGAAGCGCCGCAGCCTCATCACCTCGGGTGGATTGGGCACGATGGGCTTTGCCCTGCCGGCGGCCATCGGCGCGCAGATGAGCCGGCCCGCCGAAGAGGTGTGGGTGGTGGCCGGCGACGGTGGGTTCCAGATGACGATGGGCGAGCTTTCGACGGTGGCCGCCGAGCATCTTCCTATCAAGATCGCCATCATCAACAACGGCTATCTCGGCATGGTCCGCCAATGGCAGGACATCTTCTACGAGAAACGCTACTCCGGCACGCCGCTCTTCAACCCCGATTTTGCCAAGATCGCCGACGCCTATGGCATCCCGGCGCTGACCGTGAGCGAAAAGGACGACGTCGTGGGCGCGATCGAGAGAGCGCGAGCTGAGAAGGGCCCCTTCTTGCTCAACTTCAAGGTCGAGCCGTTCACCAATGTTTATCCGATGGTGGCGCCCGGCAAGAGCAACGCCGAGATGATCAGGCGCCCGCTGGGCAGCGAGATGCTCAACGACTGAGGCCGGCCGTCGCACGTGGGTACCCGGCGAATCTTTGGCAGGGGCGATGCGACCTCGAGGTCTTGCCTGAATTTGGAGGGCACGATGAAACACACCATGGTGGCATGGATGGAAGACAAGCCCGGCGTCCTGAATCGCGTGGCCAGCCTCTTCCGTCGGCGGAATTTCAACATCGAGAGCCTGGTGGTCGGGCATACGGAGACGCCGGGCATCAGCCGGATGACCTTCGTGGTCGACGGCGACGAGAAGGAGATGCGACAGGTCGAGACACAGTTGATGAAGCTCATCAACGTCACCCGGGTCCAGGATGTGACCGAGCGGCCCACCGTGACGCGTGAGCTGGCGCTCATCAAGGTGCATGCCGATAGCGCCAGCCGATCGGAGATCCTGCAGCTGGCCGACATCTATCGGGCCAACGTGGTGGACGTGGCGCTGGACTGTCTGGTGATCCAGATCGCCGGCGCTGAGGATCGGGTGGAATCGTTCGTCGAGATGCTCGGTCACTTCGGCATCAAGGAGATGGTGCGCACCGGGCGTATTGCCATGGTGCGCGGCAACGGCGTCAAGCCGGCTTTTGCACTGAAGGAGGAGATCAATGGCGAAGATTTATTATGACAAAGATGCGGACCTCAAATGGCTGGAAGGCAAGAAGATCGCCATCATCGGTTATGGCAGCCAGGGCCACGCGCACGCGCTCAACCTGCGCGACTCGGGCGCCGACGTGCGGGTCGGGCTGCACGCCGGCAGCAAGTCGTGGCCGGTCGCGGAGCAAGCCGGCCTGCGGGTGCTGACCGTCGCCGACGCCAGCGCGGAAGCGGATGCGATCATGATCCTGACGCCTGACACGGCGCAGCCGCAGATCTACCAGGCCGGGATCGAGCCGCACCTCACGCCGGGCAAGACGCTCATGTTTGCGCATGGCTTTAACATCCGGTACGGCCAGATCACGCCCCCGCCGTCGGTCGACGTGAGCATGGTGGCGCCCAAGGCGCCCGGCCACCGTGTGCGCGAGGTCTTCATGGAAGGTGCCGGCACCCCCTGCTTGTTGGCCGTCCACCAGGATGCCAGCGGCCATGCCCACGAGTTCGCCCTGGCCTATGCCAAGGGGATCGGCGGCACACGCGCCGGTGTGATCGAGACGACTTTCACCGAAGAGACCGAGACCGACCTGTTCGGCGAACAGGTGGTGCTTTGCGGCGGGGTGAGCGCGCTCATCGAGAATGCCTTCAACACCCTGGTTGCGGCCGGCTATCAGCCGGAGATCGCCTACTTCGAGTGCATGCACGAGCTGAAGTTGATCGTGGACCTGATGTACCAGGGCGGGCTCAGTTACATGCGGTACAGCGTCAGCGACACGGCGGAGCACGGGGATTACACCGGTGGGCCGAAGATCGTCACCGACCAGACCCGGGCCGCCATGAAGGGCATCCTGGCCGATATCCAATCGGGGGCCTATGCCGAAGGCTGGATCGAGGAAAACGCGAAGGGCCGCCCCTGGTTCGATGCCCAGCGCCAACGGGCACGCGATAGCCAGATCGAGCAAGTGGGCAAAGAGCTGCGCAAGATGATGCCCTGGCTGCATGCCCGTGAGGTCTGAAGTTCCCTCTTGTCTATAAGGAGCACCTCCATGGATGACCCTGACATTACGCAACGCCCGACGATCGTGGTCTTTGATACCACGCTGCGTGACGGCGAGCAGTCGCCGGGCGCGACTTTGAATATCGAAGAGAAGATAGAGATCGCCCGGCAGCTGGCCCGGCTGGGCGTCGACGTGTGCGAGGCGGGTTTCCCGATCGCCTCGCCGGGCGACTTCGACGCCGTGCAGCGGGTTGCCCGCGAGATCGGCCCGCTGACGCAGGGCCGGCAGAGCGGCCAGCCGATGGCGATCGCCGGGCTGGCCCGCGCCAGCCGCCCCGACGTCCTGCGCGCCTACGAGGCCGTGCGCGATGCCCCCCGGCACCGCATCCATACTTTCCTCGCCACGAGCGACATCCACCTCGAGCACAAGCTCAGGATCAGCCGGGCGGAATGTCTGCGGCGCATCGCGGATGCCGTCGGGTATGCCCGCTCGCTGTGCGAGGACGTGGAATTCTCGCCGGAAGACGCCGGCCGCTCCGACCCTGAGTTCCTCCTTACCGCCCTCGATATCGCCATCAAGGCAGGCGCCAGCACGCTCAACATCCCCGACACGGTGGGCTACAGTACGCCTGCCGAGTTCGGCGAGCTGATGGCCCATCTGATCGCGCACACACCCGGGGCGGGAAGCGTGGTCTGGTCGGTGCACTGCCACAACGATCTGGGGCTGGCGACGGCCAACACGCTGGCAGGCCTCATCGCCGGGGCGCGCCAGGTGGAAGTGACCATCAACGGCATCGGCGAACGAGCCGGCAACACGTCGTTGGAAGAAGTCGTGATGGCGCTGCACACCCGGCCGCAGGTCTACAACCTGCACACGAACGTCGATACCACGCAGATCATACGGACCAGCCGCATGGTCAGCGCCTATACGGGGCTGGCGGTCCAGCCCAACAAGGCGATCGTCGGCGCCAACGCCTTCGCGCACGAGGCCGGCATCCATCAAGATGGCATGTTGAAGAACAGCCTGACCTACGAGATCATGCGGCCGGAGACGGTCGGCCTGGTTTCCTCCCGCCTGGTGATGGGCAAGCACTCGGGGCGCCACGCCTTCCGGGCGCGGCTGGAGGAGCTTGGCTACGGCAACCTGGAGGAGCGCGATATCAACCTGGCCTTCGACCGCTTCAAGCGGCTGGCCGACGAGAAAAAGGTGGTCGCCGACGCCGATATCGAGGCGATCATCGTCGATGAGGTGTACCAGCCGCGCGAGACCTGGCACCTGAACCATATCCAGGTCACGTGCGGGGATCATGCCCGGGCTACGGCCACGGTCAGCCTGACCGGGCCCGACGAGAAGGTCTACGAAGACGCGGCGCTGGGCACCGGGCCGGTCGATGCCGTGTACGAGGCCATCAATCGCATCGTCGGCGTGCCGAACACGCTTTCGGAGTTCAGCATCAAGGCCATCACGGCGGGCATGGACGCGGTCGGCGAGGTGACGATCCGCATCCAGACCCAGAACGGCGCGAGCGAAGGGGCGCTGAATCTTCAGACCGGGGAAGTTCACCTGAAGACGTTCAGCGGGCACGGCGCCAGCACAGACATCATCGTTGCCAGCGCGCGCGCCTATATGAGCGCGCTCAACAAGCTGCTGGCGGCCCAGGCAGAGCTGCAGAGCGGTGTGGCAGAGCGGGCCGGTGCTTGACGTTTGCCGGCAAATCCCGCTGGCTCACTACCAGCTGCCCTCCGGCAGCCAAGGAGTAGGAGGCGCATGACCGATCGATCCATGCCCACAGCGGGCGGCGCTCGCACGCTGTTTCAGAAGATCTGGGACGAGCACGTCGTGACCCAGGAGCCGGGCGGCCCGGCCGTCCTCTACATCGACGCGCACCTGGTGCACGAGGTGACCTCGCCCCAGGCCTTCAGCGCATTGCGCGCGGCCGGCATGCGGGTCCGCCGCCCTGACCTGACCCTCGCGACCATGGACCACAGCACGCCGACGCGCACGCTGAGCCTGGCCGGCGCGGACCCGGAGGCGGTGCAGCAGATCCACCAGCTGGAGCGTAACTGCCAGGAATTCGGCATCCCGCTGCATGCGCTCGACAGCCCGTCGCGCGGCATCGTGCACGTGATCGGGCCCGAGCTGGGTTACACCCAGCCGGGCATGACCATCGTCTGCGGCGACAGCCACACGTCCACGCACGGGGCCTTCGGCGCGCTGGCCTTCGGCATCGGCACCAGCGAAGTCGCCCACGTGCTGGCCACGCAGTGCCTGCTGCAGCGGCAGCCCCGCACCTGCCGGGTGCTCGTCGACGGGCGCCTCGGCCGCGGGGTCACTTCGAAAGACCTGATCCTGGCGCTCATCGCCCAGATCGGCGTCGGCGGCGGCACCGGCCACGTCCTGGAATACGCCGGGCCGGCGATCCAGGCCCTCTCGATGGAAGAGCGGATGACGATCTGCAACATGACGATCGAGGGCGGGGCCCGCTCCGGCCTGATCGCGCCCGACGACGTCACCTACCAGTACCTGGCGGGAAGGCCTGGAGCGCCGCGCGGGGCGGATTGGGACGCCGCCGTGGCGCGCTGGCGGCAGCTGCCGGGCGACGACGGGGCCAGCTTCGACCGGACCGTGACCCTGAATGCGGACGCGATCGGGCCGATGATCACCTATGGCACCAACCCCGGCATGGCCCTGCCGATTGCCGCCCCGGTGCCCGACCCCGACGCCCTGCCCGACGGCGGCCAGAGGCAGGCTGCCGCAAGGGCGCTGGCCTACATGGGCCTGCAACCCGGCCAGGCCGTGCTGAACCACCCCGTGGACGTCGTGTTCATCGGCAGCTGCACCAACGGGCGCCTCGTCGACTTGCGCCAGGCCGCCCAGATCATGGCCGGGCGGCACGTGGCGCCGGGCGTGCGCGTGCTGGTGGTGCCGGGCTCACAGGCGGTCAAGCAGGCCGCCGAGGCCGAGGGCCTGGCGCGCATCTTTCGGGAGGCCGGCGCCGAATGGCGCGAGGCCGGCTGCAGCATGTGCATCGCCATGAACGGCGACCAGCTCGAGCCGGGCCAGTACGGCGTGAGCACGAGCAATCGCAATTTCGAAGGCCGGCAAGGGCCGGGAGGCCGGACGTTCCTGGCCAGCCCGCTCACGGCGGCGGCGGCGGCGGTCAAAGGGGTCGTCACCGATCCACGCACGCTTCTGTGATGCTCGCCACGCTCCCCCTGCGGGGATCTTGTCGGTACAGCTCGAGGTTCAGTGTATGCAACCATTCACGCAGTTCAGCAGCCGGTTCGTGGTCTTGCCCAACAACAACATCGACACAGACCAGATCATCCCGGCGCGCTTTCTGAAGACCACGGATAAGGTCGGGTTGGGCCGGGCGCTGTTTTTCGCCTGGCGCTATGCCGCAGACGGCACGCCGCGCCCGGAATTTCCCCTCAACCGCCCCGACGCGGCGGGGGCCCAGATCCTGGTGGCCGGCGACAACTTCGGCTGCGGTTCGAGCCGCGAGCACGCCCCCTGGGCTCTCCTCGACTTCGGCCTGAGAACGGTTATCAGCACGTCGTTCGGCGACATCTTTCGCCAGAACTCGCTCAAGAACGGCCTCCTGCCGGTGACCGTGGATGGCGAGACGCATCGCCGTCTCCTGGCCCTCGCGTCGAGCAGCCCAGAGGCGCAGCTCAGCGTCGACCTGGCCAGCCAGACCCTGACCCTGCCGGATGGGCAGGCCATCACGTTTGCGATCGACCCGTTCACCAAGGATTGCCTGCTCGAAGGCGTCGACGAGCTGGGCTACCTTGCGCGCCTGGCTCCCCGCATCGCAGCCTACGAGCAGGCACATCCCGCCCGCGTCTCGACGCTTGATTCTGTTCAGGGCAGGCTCCCGCCGGCCGGCCTGGCCCGGTCGCAGGAGGACGCGCCGCCGTCACGGCGGGAGGCTCCCCAGGGGGGCGCCGGGCGGCCCAGGTCGTGACGCCACAGGAAGAGGAACTCCACGGATGATTGGAAGCCTTAGGTCCAATTCGGGCGCAGAGGGCCCCCGCATCTACGATACGACGCTGCGCGATGGCACCCAACGTGCGGGCATCTCGCTGTCGGTCGACGATAAGCTCAAGATCGCCCACAAGCTCGACGAATTCGGCATCCACTACATCGAGGGCGGCTGGCCGGGCTCGAACCCGAAAGACGTCGAGTTCTTCCGGCGCATGCGCGGACAGGGCCTGCACACCGCCAGGCTCGCCGCCTTCGGCAGCACGCGCAAGAAGGGCGTGCGTGTCGAGGAGGATGCCAACCTGCAAGCGGTGCTGGCTGCCGATACGCCGGTCGTGACGCTGGTGGGGAAGAGCTCGGGGCTGCAAGTGCGATCGGTGCTGCAGTGCGAGCCTGAAGAGAACCTGGCCATGATCGGCGAGAGCGTCGCGTACGCCAGGTCGCGCGGGCGTGAGGTCATCTACGACGCCGAACACTTCTTCGACGGCTACTGCGCCGATCGTGGCTACGCCCTGGCGACCCTGCGCGCGGCAGCGGCGAGTGGCGCGGACGTGCTGGTGTTGTGCGACACGAATGGCGGCATGCTGCCGTGGCAAGTCGAGGAGATCGTGCGCGGGGTGGCCGGCGAGATCGAGACCCCTCTGGGCATCCACGCCCACGACGACGGGGGCTGCGGCGTGGCCAACACGCTGGCGGCGGTGCGGGCCGGCGCCTGGCACGTCCAGGGCACCATCAACGGCTATGGCGAGCGCGTGGGCAATGCCAACCTTTGCACGATCATCCCCGACCTGCAGCTGAAGATGGAGCTGCCCTGCATCACACCGGGCGCGCTGGCCAGGCTCACCGACGTGGCGCGCTACGTGGCCGAGGTCGCCAACCTGGCGCCCGACGACCACCAGCCTTACGTCGGCGCCAGCGCCTTCGCCCACAAGGGCGGGCTGCATGTGGCGGCCACGCTCAAGGACGAGAGCAGCTACCAGCACATCGACCCCGCCCTGGTCGGCAATCAGCGGCAGACGCTGATCTCGGAGCTTTCGGGGCGCGGCAGCATCGACGAGCGAGCCCATCAGCTGGGGCTGGAGCTCGGTGTCGGGACGCAGAGCGCGGACGTGCTGGAGCAGATCAAGAAGCTGGAGGCGCAGGGCTTCACATTCGAAGGCGCCGAGGCTTCCGTCGAGCTGATGCTGCGCCGGGCGCACCCGGGTTACGTGCCGCCGTTCGAGCTGATCGACTTCCTGGTGCTGGTGGACCGGCGACGCGGCCGGGGCACCGTGGCTGAGGCCACGGTCAAGGTGCGGGTCGGCCCGAAGATCATGCACACGGTGGCCGAAGGCAATGGCCCGGTGAACGCTCTGGATTCCGCTTTGCGCATCGCACTGCTGGGCATCTACCCTCAGCTGGCGAACGTCAAGCTGGTCGACTACAAGGTGCGTATCTTGAACAGCGACACAGCCACTGCGGCCACCACGCGGGTGCTCATCGACACGCGTTCGGGCAACCGCGTGTGGAGCACGGTAGGGGCCCATACCAATATCATCGAAGCGAGCTGGCGGGCGCTGGCCGACAGCATGGAATACGCGCTGGTCGCGGTGCCGGCGTAGCCGGGAGGGAGAAGAGATGCAGGCCAGGATCGTGACACTGCCCGGGGATGGCATCGGGCCTGAGGTGGTCGCCGAGGCGTGCAAGGTGCTCGCCGCGGTGGCCCGCCGCTACGGTCACGAGTTCACTTTTGACGAAGCCTTGATCGGCGGCATCGCCATCGACGAGACGGGCGGCCCGCTGCCTGAGGCGACGGTGGCCGCCTGCCGCGCCGGCGCGGCGGTGCTGTTGGGCGCGGTCGGGGGGCCGAAGTGGAGCGACCCGAGCGCGGCGGTACGGCCGGAGCAGGGTTTGCTGGGGCTGCGCAAGGAGCTGGAACTGTTCGCCAACCTCCGTCCGGTGAAGGTCGTGCCGGCCCTGGCCGGCGCCAGCCCGCTCCGGCCTGACCTCGTGCAGGGGGTCGACCTCCTGGTCGTGCGCGAGCTGACCGGCGGGCTCTATTTCGGACGGCCTCAAGGCGTGGAGCAAACTCCGGCTGGCCAGGTTGCGGTGGATACCCTGCGTTACTCGGAGGGCGAGATCGAACGCCTGCTGCGCGTGGCTTTCGAGTTGGCGCGCGGCCGGCGGAAGCGGGTCGCTTCGGTGGACAAGGCGAACGTGCTGGCCTCGTCGCGGCTGTGGCGGACCGTGGCGCATCGCCTGGCCCGCGACTATCCCGACGTGATCTGCGAGGACATCCTCGTAGATGCGTGCGCCATGTATCTGGTGCGCAGCCCCGCCAACTTCGACGTGATCGCGACGGAGAACATGTTCGGCGACATCCTGTCGGACGAGGCGGCCATGCTGACCGGCTCGCTGGGCATGATGCCGTCGGCCTCGTTGGGCGAAGGGACGCGCGGGGTGTACGAGCCGGCTCACGGGAGCGCGCCCGACATCGCCGGGCGCGGCATCGCCAACCCGCTGGCCACCATCCTCAGCGCCGCGCTGCTGCTGCGCCACAGCCTGGGATTGGGCCAGGAAGCGGGGGCCGTGGAACGGGCCGTGGAGGACGTCCTGGCAGACGGGTGCCGCACGCCCGACCTGGCGCGCCCCGGCGAGGCGACGATCTCGACGCGGGAAATGGGCGACCGCGTGGCGTCGCGGGTTGCCAGCGAAGAAGCAGTGG
>Ga0326728_10024919_pt1 | contig 10768 bp, 9 predicted proteins | sample MB3enrmetagenome_FD_207602 | JGI IMG/M metagenome (GOLD analysis project Ga0326728, IMG submission 207602) | Lab enriched peat soil microbial communities from McLean, Ithaca, NY, United States - MB31MN | ecosystem: Environmental > Terrestrial > Soil > Wetlands > Peat | place: USA: New York...
GACAAGGCTTTTTGCACGGGCGGCGACCAAAAGACCAAGGATGCCGAAGGCTACGGCAAGGGCAAAGCCAGCTTCGAATTGCTTGAAGCTCACGGTCAGTTCCTCGGAATCATCAGGGCCATCCCAAAACCGGTCATCGCAGCCGTGAACGGGTACGCCATAGGAGGCGGTCACATCATCCACCTCGTCTGTGACCTCACCATCGCTTCCGACAATGCGCGTTTCGGCCAGGCCGGCCCGCGAGTAGGAAGCTTCGACGCGGGGTTCGGGACCATCTACCTGGCGAGAATCGTGGGCGAGAAGAAAGCGCGTGAAATATGGTACCTATGCAGGCAGTATTCGGCCCGGGAGGCTCTGGAGATGGGCCTTGTCAACAAGGTCGTGCCTCGCGGCGAACTGGAAGCTGAAGTGGACAAATGGGCGCACGAGCTTCTTGAGAAATCCCCGACTTCGCTGGCCTTTCTCAAGGCCTCTTTCAATGTGGATTCGGACCACGCCGTGGGCGTCACGGCCATGTCCGGACATGCTGTGACCCTCTACTACCAGACCGACGAATCGCATGAGGGGGTGCAGGCGTTTCTGGAGAAGCGTCCGCCGGATTTCAACAAGTTCAGGAAATAGCCGCACTGCGCGCGTTCAGGATGACCCGGGATGAGAGCCAAACCCTTTGGGGCGGTTGGACGCCGGGGAGCCGAGGCTTCGGGTGAGGAGACGAAACCTTTATGGAAATCAAGAGAGTGGCCGTGATCGGAATGGGAACCATGGGAAGCCAGATTGCCATCGTGTGTGCGCGAGGCGGAATGCAAACCGTGGTTCTCGATGTTTCGGAAGATTGTCTGGCGCGGGGAATGCGTTCTATTCGGGCGCTTTTGGACGGCCAAGTCAAGAGACAGAAGATCGACGCCGAATCACGGGAGGGCGTTTTAAACCGTATAGAGACAACGGTGAGTCCGGAGCGGGCCTGTGAAGACGTTGACTTGGTCATTGAGGCCGTCTTCGAGGATATCCAGGCGAAAAAAGCGGTCTTCAGGGAGGCGGATCAACGGTGTCCTGCTCACACGATTCTCGCGAGCAACACTTCTACGCTTTCCGTCTCGGAGCTTGCCGCTGCGACCGGAAGACCAGACCGCTGCATCGGAACCCACTTTCTGATCCCTGCGGCGTTGACCCCGATGGTGGAGGTGGTTCGAGCGCTGGACACGTCGGATCTTACGTACCGAAGCGTGGTGGAATTTCTCCAAACGTGCGGCAAGGAGACCGTGGGCGCGGCCGATTCCCCGGGCTTCGTCATCAATCGGCTTTATCTTCCCCTGGTCAACGAGGCTTTTTTTGCGCTGGAGTCTTCCCTGGCTACGCCTGCGGACATCGATCTGTGCTGCACCAAAGGTCTCGGGTTTCCACTCGGTCCCCTGGCGGCGGCTGATGCTTTCGGGTTGGATATCCTGCTCGACTGCATGGAGACTCTTTGTCGCGAACTGGGGGATAAATACCGCCCGGCGCCCCTTCTCTCAAAGCTGGTAAAAGCCGGCCGCCTGGGGCGGAAGGTAGGCAGAGGAGTCTACGACTATACTCAAAAAGCATAGCTGCAGGGTTGGCCGAAGCTTAGCAAAAGTTGCCCGATCTTTTCCGCTTTTTAATGATCCGCCGGCTCGAAGTCTAAATCATACGGCTCTGCCTCGCCAGGAAGGCTATTTTGCTTGCATTATACCGGGGGATCCAAGTCCCCCGCCACCGGTGGAAGCACCGACGGCGGGCTCTCCTTGAGCCGGTAGAGGCCCATCACCATATGGATCGGCCCCATCCCCGGAGCGGGCAGCCGGTTGCCCTCCTTAGCCTTGCCCGGAGAGTCCTTCCCGATATAAATAGTGAGCGAGCCGTCCCTGTTCCTTTTAACCACCGGCAGCATCTGCGTTCTTCCAGTTCACCGGTTTCCCTGCGAAAAAGTTGTTCGCTTCTCGATCGAACACGGGATCTCACCGAGATATCTCTTGCATATTTCATTCGAAAATCGTATGGTTGTTTTGGATTGGAGAACCGCAATGGAGTTTTGTCGCCTAAGTCCGGTCCCTGTTTACAGTTTTGATGTATAGCACGGTTGATGCACTACCCGGCTTGAGTTCTCAGGCTCCCATCCAATTTCGATTTCTATTCCTGCAAGCGTATCTTCTTGTTAGTGCGCGTTTCCTCAAGAATACCTGAACTTGTGAGATCCCGGGAATACGTCCGTTTCCAAGGATGTCAGGCGAGGTTTTCCACTGACGGGAAGGAGGTTTGCCGGAAAATCAAATAAAGTTTGGTCCAGACCTAATTGTCCAATCTCTTTCTCTTCGATTGCAGCATCTAAGTTTAGTGCGCACCAAAAGCTTTCTACAGACGGCACGCTTTCAAGAATTTTTCTGTTGTCCCTGGTGTTTGAGTGCCTTCGCTCTTTTTCAAGCCTGTTTGTATTTTAGGAGGTGTTATATGTCCGGGTCATTCCACGATTATGTTAACAATAAGCACAGAAAGCCCGGCCCGCTTAAAGGAATCCGCGTCCTTGAGGTCTGCACTCTCCTGTTCGGCCCGGCGGGTCCGTCCTTCCTAGCTCAAATGGGAGCCGAAGTCATCAAAGTCGAGCTTCCTCCCGGGGGCGATGTGACGAGATCGCTCACTCCTTTCGGTTGGTTTTACAAAGAGCAGAGTCCCGCTTTTCTTCACATCAATCCAAATAAACTTTACCTTGCCCTGGATTTGCACATCGACTTAGGCCAGAAATTATTCAAAGAGCTGGTTGCAAAATCAGACATCGTAGAGTTCAACATGCGCCCCGGAGTCACAGAGCGCTGGAACGTAAGTTATGAAAAGCTCAGGGAGATTAATCCCGGCATTATCTATATCGAGAAAAACGGCTTCGGGCAGTGGGGCGCGTATGCGGAAGAAAATCGGCCGTCCAACGACGGCGCTGCCCAGGCACTGGCAGGCTTTGCCTGGATTTCAAGCTTCCCTGGCCGCCCCCCTCTCAAGCAGTCCATCTGGGTTTGCGACGTGTTTGGAGCCCTGATGGGTGAAGCGGCGGTCCTGGCTGCTCTCCATCATAGAAATAGAACCGGCCGGGGGCAGTTCATAGAGATGTCTCAGAGCGAGAACATAATGAGGGCGATGGGATGGGTATGGCCCTACCAGCAATTCGCCGGCAAAAGCGCCGAACCCTCGGGAAACAGGGACCAGTGCATTTGTCCTGCGGACACTTTTTTGTGCCGGGACGATAATTTTGCAGCCATTGCCGCTCCCGCGCCCGAAGAGTTCAGGGGCCTGTGCGTCGCGATGAATAAACCCGAACTCATCGAGGATCCCAGATTCAGGGACCACGCCGATCGGCTCAAGGACGAAAATGCTTTGGCCATTCTTAAAATCATAGCGGATTGGGCGATAACAAAAACGGCCGACGAGATAGAATCTCTGGGAGTAGAGCATGGATTTGCAGCTACTCGCCTGCACAACGCCCAGGACATGAATGAGGACCCTCATCGAAAAGCCAGAGATTTTGTCAAACAGGTCGACGACCCCATGTACGGCCAATACGTGGACCATGAGTTTCCGGTGATGATGTCGAAGACGCCTCCTAAAACCAAATGGTCTGCGCGACCGGTGGGTTTTGACAATGATTTCATTATGACGAAAATCCTTGGGAAAAGCCAGCCCGAGCTTAACCAACTCTATCGCGCCGGCGCCCTTGGTAGATGGAAGGATCAGCAGGGCCGGCGCCCGCCACCGGATTGGGACAAAAAATCCGGCGCCATTTTGAGGAGGTGATGCAAATGACAGAGCGTAAAAGACCAAGCTGGGCTGACTGGGCCGACCGCATAAGGTCAATGGACGATCCTGCCAATGCCTTTGAAAAACCGGAGGCGCTGGATGATCTCACCGTTCTGGACCTGAGCTCACGCAGCATGGCGGGCTGTTTTTGCTCGTCGCTGCTTGCGGAATTGGGCGCTAAAGTCATCAGAATAGAGCCGCCCGGAGGAGATCTGGTGAGAACCTATTCGCCGGGGGGAATTAAGCATCAGGATACCGGGCTTGCCTACCTTCAGGAAGGAAGAAACAAGTTTCACATCACCCTCGACCTTGCGACAGAAGAGGGCCGGCAAATCCTTAGGGCATTTGCAGGTCATGCTGACATAATGATCGAGACTTATCCAGCCGGGACGATGGACGAATGGGGAATGGGCTATCAGGAATTGAGTGCGGACAATCCCCGCTTGATCTTTGCCTCCATTACGGCGTTCGGTCAATTCGGCCCGGCAAGCGCACGCAAACAGTACGATTATGATAACGTCAGCCAGGCGAGGTCGGGAATCCAATACCAGACGGGCGAAGTTCTGTCCGAAGGATCCAGTTGCGGAGAAATGCCGTATGCGGTTCCGACCAAAGCCGGTCCATGGATGGCGTGGGCGACGTCAGGAACATTTGCCGCCGTGGGAATTCTGGCGGCCATCTATCACAGGGACATTACCGGAGAAGGACAGGCAATCGACGTGGCGACTTCGGAGGCCTACGAAAGATTGAACGACTACGCCCTTCTCTGGTACGCGGATAAGCAGGTCGTTAACGAACGATTCGGGAACCTGGACGCCTCCCTGTGGCTCTACGGGTTCTACCCGACCAAAGACGGCGGTGTCTTTCTGGGAGGACTGCGCCTGGAAATGTGGCAGGCCCTCGTGGATATGCTCGGAAAGTGGGACGAATGGGAAGCCGGCGAATGGACTACTCTCGCTCCGTTTACTCAGAGGGATTGGCAGCTGAAGTACCAGTCAATGCTCAATCCTCTTACCTCGCAGTATACGAGCGAAGAGTTGACCAATATGTCGATCGAGTACTCCAAAAACGGACGCCTTGCTCCAATTACTCCGGTTGTCGCGGAAATAGTCTCTCCCTGGAAAACGATGCACGATGAGAATTGGAAGGACAGGGGCATTTTCACGGCTGTGCACGACCCCGTTTATGGCCCGATCACCTGTGCACAGGCACAATGGAAGGCTACCGAAACGCCGCCCAGGACAAAATGGGTCTGTCGCCCCGTTGGCTATGATAATGGATATATCTATCTGAAATACCTAGGCTTTGGACCTGCGGCTCTAAAAGACCTCGAAGCCAAAGGGATAGTCTAAAACCTGCACGTTCGAAATTCGCGGCCTGTCCGGCTCCGGCCGCAGGCCGCAGACCCGCATTGAACAGCTGTTGCTTTCCTTCTCAGTCTCACCCATCCTGCAGCCTTACGGCCCTCAAAGTTCCCAATGTATGCAGGTCGTTCCCTCCCACTCGCCGGCCCGAACGGGGTTTTCACCTTTGGCAGGCCGAAGACAACTTCGCCTTCTCCGCGGAAACGGGTGTTTTTACGACAACCTTCAAACAACGTCGGCGCATCAAATATTTTTTGACATCGGGCAGCGAGTGTGTTTAGCTACCATTCACTTCCCTCTTCGCGGCTTTCACTTCCCTCGGTGCTTGGCGAGGCCGCTAGGGCGGCCTCTGGAAATATTGGGCTGTGCACGGCGACAAAATGGCTCTTCGATCTGCGTCCGGCGGTTGTGAACAAAGAGCGGGACGCACCAGGATGGAGGCAGTTATGCGTGTCGTTGCGATTGCTAATCAAAAGGGAGGTTGTGGGAAGACAACTACTGCGATTAATCTCTCCGCTTGCCTGGCGCAAAAAAAACAAAGAGTACTGCTGGTCGATCTGGACCCGCAGGGGCACAGCACTATCGGGCTACTGGGGCTCCATTCCGATTTCAAGGCCAATGTTTACGATCTCCTTTGCCCGCCCGCAGGAAAGGCGGTTTCGGTTCGAGAGGTTTCAGAATCCGTTTCCGATCGCCTGGAACTGATTCCTTCTGAATTAATTCTCAGTACGGCGGAGCAAAAGCTTGCCGGAAAGGAAGGAAGGGAATACCGCCTGCGGTCTGTGCTGTCCGGTCTCGATGGCGATTACGATTTTGTGGTGATAGACTGCCCTCCCAACCTCGGCTTGCTGACTTTCAACGCCCTTCTGGCCGCCACCGAGGTGGTTATCCCCATTGAGATAAGTTATTTTTCCCTTCACGGGCTGGGCAAACTCCTGGACATAATTAACCTGCTGCGCAGGGAATGCGGCCACTTGCTAACGATGAATGCGCTGATTACCTGCTACGACCGGAGGCTTAAGCTTTCGGAAGAGATTTTGGGCGAAGCCAAAAGGCATTTCAACGACCATCTTTTTGCTTCGATCATATCAACCAGCGTAAGGTTGAAAGAGGCGATCAGATTCGCGAAACCGATTACGGAGTACGCGCCTGCCAGTTCGGGATGTCGGGACTACACGTCTCTAAGTGAGGAAATCATCCGGGGGAAATACCTCTCCAAAAATGGCGAGGTTTCCTCCTCTGACGCCCAACCGCCCCGAAAGATCGAGGAAGGGGTTCTTTTTTGCTGCTTCGCCCCCCGCGCGTTGTCGGTTCAACTTGCGGGAAATTTCAACAATTGGACTCCGGAAAAGGAGCCTCTTTTTAACCTTTCCGGAAATGGCCTTTGGCGAAAGACCGTTTCCCTTCCGCCAGGCCGGTATGAGTACAAATATGTAATCGATGGGAGTTGGGTCTTGGACTCCACTAATCCTATAACCGCTCCCGGACCTCTCGGGCCGAATTCCGTCTTTGAATATGAATAGCCTGCACCGGAGGGCCGCCCCGCATGGAGTGAAATGATCCGCGATGAGTGACTGGAAAGGGCAGACAAGGGGGTTTGACGAAATATCCTCCGTGTTCCTTTCTTCCGCCAAGCCCGATTCTTCGGCGGAAGAGGCCCCTCAAGCCGCCGCTTCGCCTTTTGGTTCTCCTTTGATCTTTCCGATATTCCCCTGCCTGTCCCCGTCTCCGGCTGTCGAATCCTTTTTCGCATGCAACCTTTCAGTCGAAATTGCAAAAAGCAATAAAAAGGTCGCCTTGATTGATCTTGGCTTCGAACGATCGGTTGTCCGGCACCTTATGAGATATTCGAGCCTCGCGCCGGATGCCGCCCTTCCCGCCGAAATGGTCCGCTTCGACTACAAGCTTGAAAGCATGAGATTCCGCGGGTTGCCCGAAATCGCCCTTGTTTCCCCTGTGAAGCCGATGGATCTCAACTTTCCTGCAAGGACCCTGAATCGAATCTCTATGGAAGACGAAGTTCAGAAATGCCGCATAATTTTGATCAACATGCCGATGGGGCCGGTTCCCGGGATTTTCACCGGTCTCCGCAAAGCTGTCTTTTTCATTGACGACAGTCCCCATTCGCTTGCAACGGCCTACTCCCGGATAAAGAGACTATCTTCGGGCTGCCGTTGCTTCATTATCGGTGCGGTGTACAGCGAAGGTGAAGACGCCGAACCGGTTATGCAAAGTATTTCAAAATTACAGAAAACCGTTTTCAAGCATCTTCCGGTCGGCATTGAACTCCGGGTCATCAGTATGCCTCTGGACCGGGAAGCGAGAATCTCCATGCGGTCGGGAAAGCCGTTGGCGCTCTTGGAGCCGACGATTCCATCTTCCTCAGCCGGCGCCATTGCCAATCTTTGCGAGAATCTCTTGAGGGACCAATGACTCGTATGCTCGCACCAGTTCGCATTGACGATCCGCGTGAACTGATTGAACTTCTTTCAGGAGCAATGAGCGAGATCATTGGCGGAGGCATTCTCATCGATGTCGCTCTTGGCAATGAGGAATTCGGTTATTTCGATTTGGTCGCCGTTAATGAGGAGAGAGAGGGAGTTTTCTTTTTCATCAACTTTTCCGGCGACGAGACGGAGTATTTACGCCTGCTGAAATGCATGCGATGGTACCAGGAGAATCATAACACCATCCGGAAGCTTTACGCCGGAAGAGTTGCGCTTGGCCCTGCCCCGCCTGTTTTTGTTGTCGCTCCCCGGTATTCTTACAGCATGCAAAAGGTGCTGCTCAATATTCGGAAGGGCCCGATCACCCTGCTGAAATATGTATGCTTCCAGGACAGCGACGGAGAAAAATCTTTATTTATTGAAAAAGTCGGCGATTCTTCCATAGTTGCGAGAAAAGCGGATTCCATGCTTGTCCCGGAGACTCATCCCCCCGGACTGAATGCCTACTGGCCCAAAACGGAGCCAGCGGAAAAGATCGCCTATCTCGCGAAATTCCGCCGGGACATTGAAGCCGACATTTCCAATGTTACCGACGAAGAACTGCTGGACCTCCTTGGCAGCTCGCCGCAATAATCACACGAAACCGCTCCAAAGTCTTTCGACCCGCCATTCGAAACACTGGCGGGCCGGAAGGGGCGCTCTATATTACAGCTAATTGAGCATTCCGTGGAACAGAACCTTGCAGAGTTCCTCCGTCATATGGTCGGGGGAAAATGGTCTCTTAAATACTATCTTAGGCAGGCATGTATGTTCAATCCCGCCTAACATTAAATTTCTGAGAGCCGGCAATGAAATATCGTTTCTTATATCACCTTCCAAAACGCCATTGCGTAAAATCTCCATTACGATGTTGTTGTACCTGCAGACTTGCCTATAACTTTCGCTTTCAAAATAAGCCGGATAATTTCTGACCTCCAACAACATGATTTTAGCCAAAACCAGGTTTGTTGCATAAAGGTAAAGATGGGAGTGAACAATTGTCTTCAATTTGTTGACCGTTCCTTTGATCTCTTTCAGTTTCTCCTCCAAATCATCGATATAGTCCTGCAATAAATCGCTCAGCACCTTATGAAGCAATCCCCTCTTGTCGCCAAAGTAGCGATATAAGAGCGCTTCGCTCATGCCTGATGTTTCAGCAATTCTTGCCGTTGTAATCGCGTTGAATTCTTTGTCCTGGAGAAGCAATCTGAGCGCTTCAGCTATCTTCGCTCTGCCTCCGGTCATTCTGCCCGGCTTTTTCGTTTCGGGATCATTCTTGATGCGTTTAATCATTTTAATAAATTATCCTGCGATCACTCATATGCACAGCCCCGGATTGTCAGGGGCGGAGCCGTCAATCCCCATATCCGGAGCATGCAATACGCAGCTGCGCTCAGATACTGATGAGCAACTGCCAAAAAGTATGTTGGAGGTTTAAATCCTACCTCGTCTTGTAAATGTTCAGGGGATCAGCTACTTCTCTTAGCGCGCGAATTTCCTCCCACTCGATGGGATCTGCTTCTCTTGCGCGCGAGATGTCGATATCGAATCCGGTGTTTTCTTTGATCGCCTTCGGATCGACGCCCGGGTAATACTGATCCACGTACATGACTTTGGTGACGTCGTCGAATTTCATAATCCCCATGGACGAGGCAAAAGCTATCGGCCCGCCCGGCAAACCAATCTCTTCCCTTCTGACCATCGTTCCTTCGGGCCACTTTTTAACCATCCAACCCGGCGTCGTCAAATAGTCCACCTTTTCCAGAATACGTCTTTTCTGATGGGCCATGGTGATTATGGTCGCTTTGGCATATCCTCCGATGTCCACAGCCCCCGCCGTGCCTGCAAGCCGCTTGACCGGTTTGTTGTAATCGGTTCCGATAAAGGTGGAGTTTAGATTGCCGTACATGTCGATCTGTGCGCCGCCGAGAAATCCAAAGTCAATCTCTCCGCGCATCAGGGGAAATAGGCCTTCGGGGTCCCCCATCTGCCATGATGACCCGTAGGTCAAGCGGCTGTCCATAATGGAAATCGGGACTTCCTGCGGATTGGCGTCGGCCTGACCCGTCTCGATGATAATCTTCATATCCGGGCAATGAAGGAGCTTGGCCAACTGGGTAGCGAGCAAAGGCAAGCCGATCCCGATGATCCCCATCTTACCGTTAAAAGGAGCGAGCATACGCGATCCGTATACGATCATAGCTTCGGTCGCCGTAAAATCACCAGGTTTGACAAACTTTTCGCTCATGAATTCAAACCTCCTCAGGTTCTGGGACGATACCCGAACGGCGGTATTGCCCTGATTTTTTCCAATCGTGAAGCACCGAGCTTGTCAAGGTATCCCAAATGGTTTTTGACTCCGAATACCCATGAATCCATCCACTCATTATATCCCTCCTGCGTGCGGGACCTTCCCACATAATCCCTCAGAAAAGGGATATCCATATCGTAGAAATTCATAAGTTGCCCCGGGTGTGAACCCCACGGCAGTTCCACAACCATGTCCACGCTTGTGCACGGGATCTGGTTCCGGTTGGGATCTCTTCGCAGATATTCCTCGGGCACAACCTGTTCGGCGGTAATGATCACTTTATTGGCGGCATGCACTGCGTAATGATCGAAAACAAGACTTCCGTCAATCCTCACCGTTCCATCTTCACCTGCATACTGAACATGAGCGATGACCACGTCGAGTTTCATTGCCGGATGAAGCTGAACCATCCCCGAGCCGAAAAATGGATCCTCCATCAACACATACTTTTTTCCCGGAAGCGTCTTCGGGTTACGCGCCAATGCGCGGATTCTGGCGACATTATCATAGGCAGGGTTCAACACGTCCGAGCCGAAGGTCGTTCTTGTCGCTATGAAGGGAGACCCGGCCATTGCAGCCATCATCCCCAGAGCGACATCCGTGTGGCCTATGTCATCGACTACGATCTTACCTTCCTCGACAATGCGCTTTGTGTTCGGAGAGATGCCGAATGCCCCGATTGACGAATAAGTCCCGCGATAGGCGGCTACACAGCCCGCGCCCACCAGCATGTCCTCTGCAAGGGAGCTCGTGCCCAGAATGATCAGGTTTTTTCGGCCTTGACGGATCATTTCACAGGTAGCGGCTATGGG
>Ga0326728_10024920_pt1 | contig 10768 bp, 11 predicted proteins | sample MB3enrmetagenome_FD_207602 | JGI IMG/M metagenome (GOLD analysis project Ga0326728, IMG submission 207602) | Lab enriched peat soil microbial communities from McLean, Ithaca, NY, United States - MB31MN | ecosystem: Environmental > Terrestrial > Soil > Wetlands > Peat | place: USA: New York...
GGTGCTCTCCAAAGTGTTTCGCTCTTCGATAGTTAGAACAATCTGGGGTGCTCGACGTGACATAATCGAGCACTATAAGTCAATGAACGTAATAAGTCAACTTATTTATGTTACGCAACACTAGGTACGTCATTGCAGCGAGCCGGTGCGTCTATCTGACTTATTGGAGGCAGCGACTTATGTGCCGTGTATACGTGATCGTCGGCTTTTTTGTCTGCGTAGCGAGCATCCCAACAGCAAGCCCTTGCATTTGGGGCAGAGAAGCGCGAGGAGTGGGAGAAGTCAGACTGCCCGAAAGCGCCCTGCGCAAAAGGGCATTAAAGGTTGTCATGCCGGCTTTTCCCAAGGACGTCGAGATCCGCGGGGTTACGGGGGTAGTGGTTGCTCAGTTAGAAATTGACACATCAGGGGAAGTATCCCAGGTTCGTGTCCTACAGGCGCCCGCCCCTGCCGTCCAGCAGGCTGTGGAGGAAGCCCTAAAACGATGGAGGTTCAAACCTTGCTCGGTGGGAGGAAGTGAAGTGAAGGTGCGGGGCAAGCTCACCTTCTATTACGTCATTGAGCGCGGGCAAGCCATGGTCCGGAATCCAGACCAGATGCCAAGGACTAACTAAAACGCTGCGAAGCGGCTAGGATGTGGATCTGCTGCTCTCGGAGCAAGCTACGGGAATAGAATTCTCGGTGTGCAGCGGGCGGCACCCATCCCCCGAGCAGGGGGGGTGTCTTCCAAGTTGCAAGCTTTGGTCGGGCTGCCTAGTGCGGACCGAGGGCGGTGATGGTTCACACGCGAGGCAACCCCTGAAATGCCACGGCGCATCCCCGGCGAATGCCGATGGCAAGTTTGCACGCGGCTTTTTGACAAACCGTCTGAGCGCTTGCATTGCGCGTAATGGAGACCGGCATGATGGTTGGATCAAAGATCGGGAAGCTGGCCACAGATGTGGCGCTTATCGTCCTATCAGCCGCCTTAATCGGGGGGGTAGCAAAACGCTTCTACTATAAGGGAACGGCGGGCCACGGCGAGGCGCAGGAAATTCGGCCTGGAGACAAGATTCGCATCGAGGGTGTCAACTGGGGGAAGAGCGCCTACACACTCTTGATAGGGCTGTCCACCACATGCCCACATTGCCAGGCAAGCATCCCGTTCTATCGTCAGATCGCGCAACACGCGAGTGCCCAACCGGGCCACATCCAACTCCTTGCCGTATCTTCTGAGGCTGCAAGCGAAGTTGAGGCCTATCTGCGGGCGGCTGGCGTGTCAGTGCACGACGTTCTGCACATGGAACTAGCAAAGATCGGCATACTCGCAATTCCAACGCTGGTTCTAGCTGACCAGAATGGCGTCGTGAAGGACATGTGGGTGGGAGAGCTGTCGGCCAAACAGCAAAGGGATGTTTCAGCGCGGCTGGAGGGGAGCAAAGCCAATGGCTCGGAGCCCGAAGAGCCCACTACTTACATAGACCAAGCTGGTCTTAATCGCTTGGAGAGCCAGGGTGTGGCGGCGAAGATTCTCGATATTCGTGATCGTGAGCCTTACGCCGTGCGGCACCGCCCTGGGGCCGTCAACATTCCCTACGATGAATTGGAGACGCGTGCAGAGGTCGAGCTCTTAAAACGCGACAGGGTCGCGATTGACTGCGAGGCGACTCACCCCATCGACTGTGAGTCAGCAGCGGGAATCCTTAAACACTTCGGTTTTCTTTCGGTCTCGGTATTGGGCAGTGGTTCCAATTAATCGACAGCTATGAGTATACTCACGCAGGATGTTAGGGTTGCACTTCGGATGTTCGCAAGGCACCGCGCCTCAACTATTGTCGCAGTGGTTACACTCGGCTGTGGGATCGGGGCCAATACCACGATTTTCAGCCTGGTGAACACGCTCGTACTCCATGCGCTGCCCTATCCAAACGCTGATCGGCTCGTACACGTTGAGACAACTTATGGAGAATCCTCAACCACGGGGGAAGGCGTGTCTCTTCCCGACATCAACGACATTCAGGCTCGGAATCATGTGTTTGAGTCGATCGCCTTCTTCGTTCGGGGCACGGGCGTTACATTGACGGGGGTAGGCGCCGCCGCGCGCTTGAGCGATGTAGATATTTCTCCCGGGTTATTTAAGGTGCTCAAGGTCAACCCAATTCTGGGTCGGACCCTTTCAGCAGAGGAAGCCTCAATCGGCATGGGCCGCGTGGTGCTCCTGAGCTATGGGTTTTGGCGACAGTACCTTGGTTCTGACCGATCCATGGTCGGGAAAGCGATAAGTCTGGACAACCAGCCGTACACGATCGTCGGTGTGATGCCGCAAGGCTTCGCGTTCCCCGACCAGTTTGTTGACGTTTGGATCCCGGCGTCGGGTGTTTCAACGTCACGAAACGTGCGAGACAAGGTGGCCATCGCACGCCTCAAGCCAGGCGTAAAGCTTCGAGAGGCTCAGACCGAACTCAATATGATTGCCAAGCGTTTGACACAGGATTACCCGGAAGACGAAGGCCTGGGGTTTACGGCTGTGTCCCTTCAAGGGGAAACGGCCGGGCCGGTAAAGGCAGCCCTCATGATCCTGCTCGGCGCGGTAGGGTGCGTGCTCCTCATTGCCTGCGTGAATGTTGCGATCCTGTTGCTGACGTGGAGTGCACGCCGCCAACGGGAGATAGCAGTACGTGCAGCTTTGGGCGCGGGCCGCCGACGATTGATCCGCCAGCTTCTCACCGAAGCTTTGGTTCTTACTTTCGTGGGTGGCTGCCTCGGTTTAATCGTGACACTTCTCGCGATCCCCGTGATACCGGCGGTCGCAGCAACTCGAATTCTCCGCCTGAACTATGTGCGGGTCGATGGCTGGGTGTTCGCGTTCACCTTCGTCATTTCCCTTCTCACCGGCGTTGTGTTTGGCATAATACCCGCCATTCGGGCTTCGAAGCCAGACCTTATCGCCAACCTGAAGGAAGGGAACATGACCTCGCAGGTAGGGTTCGGGCTCACCCCCCACCGTCGAGCGCAAAGTGTCCTCATGTCGTGCCAAGTCGCGCTGGCCATGATCCTGCTGATAGGCGCAGGGTTGGTGGCTCGAAGCTTCTCGCGACTGATGAGCGTGCGGTTGGGTTTTGACCCTCATCACCTTCTTGTGGTGCGGTTGAGCGAGACGACACTTATGCCTCTTGGTAACCAAGCGATGATGCTTTTTTACCAGAGGGCTCTAGCTGAAGTGAATGCACTCCCCGATGTTGAATCGGCGGCACTCGTAACGGCTTCTCCGGTCGAAGGGAGATGGGTTATGACCTCTGTGTACCTCGAAGGACGTACTTACAGCACTCCATGGGGAGCCCCGACCATTCACTATCAAGACATTAGCCCGGGTTACTTCGCCACAATGCGAATTCCTATTTTAGCCGGTCGCGCCTTTACGGAAGAGGACAGGTATGGGTCTCCTCGCGTGGCTATCGTAAACGAAACCATGGCTCGTCGTTTTTGGCCCGACGGGAACGCGGTAGGGAAACGTATCGATGTGGGCGGGGGTGGCCAGTGGTGCGAGATTGTGGCCGTTGCCCACGACGCCCGAGATATCAGTTTAGATAGGGAACCCGGACCTGAAGTTTACCGCCCTTACCTTCAACGACGCTGGTTAGAGAGTGCACTAGTTGTCCGCACAACCATTCAACCAAAACGCTTGGGCGATGCCGTTGTCAGCCGAATATGGTCTGTCGACAAGGACGAACGTGTTTTGTCTGTGATGACTATGGAAGATGTGATCTCGAAATCGGTCGTAGGACCGCGCTTCCACGCGGCTCTACTGGGCCTGTTTGCTCTGCTGGCGCTGTTCTTGGCAGTCGTCGGGGTGTACGGAGTTGCATCTTACTCGGTCAGCCGGCGGACCCGGGAGATTGGGATCCGCGTAGCACTCGGCGCCAGACCACGGGACGTCCTAATGCTCGTCGTGGGACAGCAGTTCGCCTTCACCATAACAGGTGTCGTGATCGGTTTGGGCGGGGCCTTTGCCCTCACCCGTACGATTTCGAGCCTGCTCTATGCCGTGAGCCCCACCGATCCGGGGACGTTTGTCGGCGCAGCGGCCCTTCTTTCGTTCAGCACCTTGGTCGCATCGTACATACCGGCAAGGCGAGCAACGCGCGTCGACCCAAGCGTGACGCTGCGATATGAATGACGAAACCAGTTTATCGGGAGATCGAGTGGAGAAAGAACACGGTCTCGCAACGAGCCTTTCGATTGTCAACGGAGTGAGGATGCCCCCGAGCAGAATCCCGCTCACAGCACTACGGTTGCAGGCGAGTTGGCAAATGATTCCGAAGTTTGGTAGGTGGCAGTCCAGTCGATCTTCTAATGAATCTCTCGAAGGACCGTGGTCCGCTAAACCCCAGGTCGAAGGCAATTTCCTTAATGCTCCTACAGGGGTGTGTGCCCAGTGCATCCATAGCCGCTGCGAGCAAGCGCCGGGTTCGAAACTCGCGGAAGCGCTGCGTGGTTGTCACGAGCAAAGCCTTTTTGATCGTGTTGCGGCTTACTCCCATATCTCTAGCGAGAACGTCGAGGGGCCGGCGAGGTTTAGCTCCGACCTCGCGCTCAATTGCCTTAAACAATCCGTGCAAGTCGTAAGCCATGGTACTGGCCCCACATGACGACGAAACTATCGGCGCTGACCCTATATGAATATTGATTTAATGCCAAGTAAATATAATTGAGGATCGTGCCGCTGGGCCTCCTGCAAGGGGGTTCTTTCGACGAGGGAGCAGCGAATCTTCAGACCTGGAAGCAGCGCCCCGATGCCGCGATGTGGTTTGCCATTGCCTGGGCGGAAGGGGTGCGGCGCCTTTGCGGGTTCTTTGCATTGCAGACTGGCATGTGCATGCCCGTCCTCGCCCACGGTCATCGTTGACTAGGCCGCGTCGAATTTGGGACAATATCTAGAGATGGGTGGTGAAGGAGAGATAGCGTGGCGCAGTTTTACATTCCGGTGGGCGAAGTTGTCAAGCTCGAGCCGAAGTCTGAAGGCATTGACACCCCGCGCAAGAAAAAGCCCAAGGAATTAGCCGTTATCACCGAATGTTGCACCGGTTGCGCCGGTTCTCCGGCCTGCGTTCCTTACTGCCCTGTTCTGGATTGCATGTATTGGGTGGTTGACGAGGAGAACCCTCCCTTCGGCCGCATCGAGGTTGATCCTCAACTCTGTATCGGCTGCAAGAAGTGCATGAGCAAAGGCCCCGACGGATGTTTTCTGGATGGCTGCCCATGGGACGCCATCGAGATGGTGCCCACGGAAGAAGTGGAAGCCCGGCTGGGGACGAAGTTCAAGTTTTAGCTTCCTTACGTTCCTTTCCTTTCTTGCGTGACCCTCTGGCGGATTGCCTGCGCGGTCAGGAGCGCCTGCTCGCGGACCCGCTGGGACATTCCCGGAACCCCTGCAGCGAAATGCTCCACCTCCGGCAAAGTTTCAGGGCGCCCAATCAACACAAGGGCTCGCAAGGCCTCAAACACTTGCGCTTCACCTGGCCCAATAACGGCAATCGCATCGCCGGCGCCGATTGGTCCCCCTTCTTTTGCTGCCAGCCGCGCAACCTTTCCGGCCACTGGTGAGACAACGTCCACGGGGTTCCCGCCGCTCCCGGAACTGATGCGCGCCACGATGCCTCCGCTTTGAACCGCATCCTGTTCTCTTAGGCGGAATCTAAGCGTCCCGGACTGGGGGGCAGTCAGCGTAAAGGATTGCAGCATTGCCCGCAACTGCGGCTCTCCCGCCGCATCGCCGAAGCGCGCCAGCGCCAGCGCCGCGTTCCATCGCACCAGCGGCGCAGGGTCGTCAACAAGCCTGTGTAGTGTTTGGTGAAATACCTCGGAATGGTTGTCCTGGCCCATCACCCAAGCAGCCATGGACCGCAACTGCGGCTCCTTATTCTGCGCCAAGGCGATGATCTCGGGATACCAGCGCCGCGCCATCCCATCGCCGCGCGCCATCCGGTCCGAAAGCTGCACCAGCGCGTGCTGGGTTTTGTGAGGCACTGAGGTGTCCGATAGATACTGGCTCATCTCCCGGTCGCTCAATGGCCTTCCAAACCACGTCTGGTACCAGAAGAGAAATGTGATGAGGACCACCACAATCGGAACCATGAAAATGAGCGTGTTTCGCGGTGAACCAAGCCCGCCCGCCCCAGCTATCCGGCGCGGCGCTTGGCCGTCCTGAAAGGAACGACCTTCGCGGGATTGCAATTCAAAGGACACGATTTGACTCAGTCTCCCAGAGTAGCGCAAGATCTTCAGGCCAGTCCACCCCTTTGGCATTTGCATGTGTTCTGCGGCCCAGACACTGTCTCTCCCATTGGATGATCGTCCGTCATAGACTGGCACGCCGGGCTAAACCGTTGGCGCGAGTTGCTTCTTCTCCCAGGGTTTGGGGCGACGGTTGGCTGCAAGGATTTTCTTCCGCAGCCGGATGGACTTAGGTGTGACCTCGACGTATTCATCGTCGGCGATGAAGTCGAGAGCTTGCTCGAGGCTGAGCGGGCGGTAAGGAATAAGGCGGATGGCCTCGTCGGCCACCGAGGCGCGCATATTGGTTTGCTTCTTTTCCTTGGTGACGTTCATGTCGATATCGTCGGGGCGGGAATTCTCACCCACGATCATGCCCTCATAGACTTCCGTGCCAGGCCCATAAAAGAGCTCGCCGCGCGACTGGAGGTTGTTGAGGGCATAGGCGGTGGTGATGCCGGGACGGTCAGCCACCAGAACTCCCGTGGGGCGAGTGGCCATTTCTCCCTGGTATTCCGTCCAGCCATCAAAAAGGGAATGAAGCAGCGCCGTGCCGCGGGTTTCCGCAAGCAACTGGCTGCGCAATCCAATGAGCCCGCGTGAGGGTATGCGGAATTCCAGGCGGACGCGGCCGGACCCGTGATTAACCATCTTGGTTATTTGCCCGCGGCGGCTTCCCAGGGTCTCAATCACCGGTCCGGTAAACGACTCCGGGCAATCGACCACAAGGAGTTCCACCGGTTCCAGGAGCTTGTCGTTCTCCCTGCGGACCACGACCTGCGGTTTGCCTGCGACGAGCTCGTAGCCCTCGCGGCGCATGGTCTCGATCAGGATGGCAAGCTGAAGCTCGCCGCGCCCCAGCACCCGGAAAGTGTCCGTCGAGTCCTGCCAGTCCACGGCGATCGAGACGTTGGTGAGCAGCTCTTTTTCCAGTCGCTCGCGCAGGTGGCCCGAGGTCACGTATTGGCCTTCGCGGCCTGCGAGCGGCGAGGTGTTCACCGTGAAGACGATGGCGATCGTCGGCTCATCGATCACGATGGGCTCGAGCGGTGCGGGCTGCTCGGGGTCGGTGATGGTTTCGCCAATCTGGATGCCCTCGACTCCGGCGAGGGCGACGATGTCGCCGGCAGGCACTTCCTGCACCTCTTCCCGTTCCAGGCCAAGAAAAGTGTAGAGCTTGGTGATTCGAGTCCGGACCAATTCCCCCGAGAGCTTGGCGATAGCCACTTCGTCCCCAAAGTGAACGGTACCGTTGAACACGCGGCCGATGGCGATGCGGCCCAGGTAATCGCTGTAGTCGAGGTTCGCCACCTGAAGCTGCAGGGTAGCCTCCGGATCACCAGCGGGGGCAGGGATGGAGTTCACAATCGCTTCAAACAGTGGCAAAAGGTCTTGCGAGCCGTCGCCGACATGACAGTGGGCGACGCCTTTCTTGGCGTTGGTGTAAAGGACCGGGAATTCGAGTTGGTCCTCCGCGGCGTCGAGGTCGATGAAGAGGTCGTAGATCTCGTTCAGCACCTCGGCGGGCCGCGCATCCTGCCGGTCAATCTTGTTCAGCACGACAATAGGAGGCAGCTTGGCCGCGAGAGCTTTCTGGAGAACATAGCGGGTCTGTGGCAGTGGGCCTTCGCTCGCGTCCACCAGAAGGAGCACCCCATCCACCATCCTGAGCGCCCGCTCGACTTCGCCCCCGAAGTCGCTGTGGCCCGGCGTATCCACAATGTTGATCTTGATGCCTTGGAAAAAAAGCGCCGTGTTCTTGGCAAGAATTGTGATGCCGCGCTCGCGCTCGAGATCGCTCGAGTCCATGACGCGCTCCACCACGGCCTGGTTGGGGCGGAAGATGCCGCTCTGGTGCAGCATGGTGTCGACGAGCGTGGTCTTCCCATGGTCAACGTGGGAAATAATGGCGATGTTGCGAATCTGTTGGGTCAAGAGTTACCAATTCTTCCCTGCAATTACCGTGCGAGTCCGGGGACCGCCTAACTGGATTTTTTCCGAACCAGGGAATCCAGGCTGAGGGGTCCGGCCCCGGCAACGCACAGGTAGAGGAAGATGAAGCAATAGAGCACCGCCAACTCTCCGTGGTTAAGCAGGGGGAAGAACCCGTGGGGAAAATGCGCCTTGAAGTAGGCTACGGCCATCTCTCCGCACAGAATAAAGGCCACCGGAGAGGTGAAGAGCCCCAAGATAATCAGCAGCCCGCCGATCAATTCCAGGCCGCCGGCAATCCAGAAAAGGGACATGCCGAATGGAACCGTCGCGCCTTTTCCATTCAAGCCGCCAAAGAAGCCGAGCAGTTTTTGCATTCCGTGCAGGGAGAAGGTGAATCCCGCCACGATGCGGAGCACGGAGCGGGCATAAGGCTCGAGGGTACGAGTGGCTGGCATGTGTTCCTCCACTGTGACGAAGCGCTCTGGAGTGCGGCAGCGACGTGAAGAAGCGAGGCGCCGCCTTGCCCCTATTTGATGTGGCATTGGGCGAGGCCGCGCTTTTCCAGATATTGCTGGTGGTACTCCTCGGCTCGCCAGAAGCCGGAAGCGGGAACAATCTCCGTTACGATGGGTCTTTTGAATGCACCGGCGCGCTCCAAGCCTTCCTTGGATGCTCTGGCGAGCGCCTCCTGCTCCGGCGTGTGATAGAAAATCACCGATCGGTATTGAGTTCCCACGTCGGGACCTTGGCGGTTCACCGTCGTCGGATCGTGGCTCTGCCAAAAGACTCTTAAGAGGTCGTTGTAGGATGTCATTAAGGGGTCATAAGTGATTTGCACGACCTCGGCGTGTCCAGTTTTGTCAGTGCAGACGTCCTGGTAGGTTGGGCTGTCGAGTGTTCCTCCCATAAAGCCGACGTAGGTTGAGACGACTCCCGGCGCCTGCCGAAACGCTGCCTCGACTCCCCAGAAGCACCCCGCGCCAAATGTGGCTGTCTCCATGACCCGCTCTCCATGTCAGGATTTCAAATTTTGATGTCGGCCCCGTACCACAAAGCTATTGTTGCTCACCGTGTAGAAGAATGCAAGGCACGAATGCTTGGTGGGCTCGTGTGCCTGTCATGCTGAGTTGAAAAACTCATGCCCTATGTCATCCAGGTTGCCGGTTTCCAGTTTCTGGCTCTTACATCGGGCACGCGTAACTATTCAACCGGCGCTCGGTAGTGCCTGCCCTTCCAAGGTACACCTCCCCCAATGATGCCGGCGAACATCGAATTAAGGGCCACACAAGAATGGAACAGCGTCGCCAGTGGCAGCGCGAAGACGTACCGAACTGGAACACGCAAGTGGCGTATGAAGGGCAAGTAGACCAGCGAAGCGAAGGTGCAAGCCAGTAAGTCAACAAGGAGAGACGGATCGTGCAACGCGAGCCCCCCAAACCTCAAATCGCTCTGAATCCGAGCGATCAGCGCGACCCAGGGGAAACCGCCAGCAGATTTGCCAAGAACACTGCCCCCAGGAGCTTCGTGACCGAGAACCCGGCTCCTTCAAAGGCGCTACGGCTGAGCCCCTCGAACATCCCCCCGCCGCTGCTGTACATGCGGGTATGAAAGAGACCGCGACTGGCCGCCAAATGGATGCGGCGCCCATGGCGTTTGAAAAGCTCCGCCAGCCGGAGGTCTTCGATTAGCACTTTCCTCAAGCGTGCGTAGCCGCCCAAGGCACTGAGGTCTTCACGCTTCATCAGAATGAAGGCGCCAGCGGCGAGGGCACGGGAAGACTTTGGATCGTTCACCAGGCGAAGGGGATAGAAAGAAGAGATAAGAAAGGTGAATGCAGGAAGCACAACTTTTTCCAGAAAGAACCGAACTCAAATTCCGGGACAATCGAGAGGAATTGCGCACCCTGTTCGAGGGCACAGGACATTGCCACCCGCAGAATCGAAGGATGAAAAACCATGTCCGCATCCGTAGCCAGAATCCATTCGCCAACCGCAGCGCTCGCCGCCAGATGCAGGGCATGCACTTTGCCGTGCCAACCTGGTGGCAGTTGTTTGTTGTGAAAAACCTTGAGCCGGCCTCTCGCCGCCGGCTTGCCGGCCCACTCGTCCGCAATGGTCCTGGTGCGATCCCGAGAGTCGTCGTCAACCAGAACAATTTCATAGTCAGGGTAGTCAAGCGCCAGCATGGATTCGAGCGCCGCGGGAAGCGCATCTTCCTCGTTGCGGGCCGCTACGATAATCGACACCTTGGGAAAGGACTCAAGACGAGAGGTGGGTTGGTTCGCACGCAGTATAGTTGCGCCACGAAGGCTCCAGAAGGTCAAGGCCCCCAGGCCGCACCAGAAAACAATCACCGCACCGAGCAACCAGAAAGTCATATGGGTTTTTCCAGCTTCGAGTCATTCGGCGGGAAAAGCAAAGGTTCCAGGTGCCAGGGGAACAGTGACGAGCGCACTTACGAATAGTGAATGGTCAGAACTGTCCGGTCATAAGTTGAATAGATCGAGTTGGTTAGAGAATGGCTCCGGTTCATTTCGGTAGTTTATTTGCGAAAAAGCCTGTAAAAGTGGCATTTTCTCGAA
>Ga0326728_10024922_pt1 | contig 10768 bp, 9 predicted proteins | sample MB3enrmetagenome_FD_207602 | JGI IMG/M metagenome (GOLD analysis project Ga0326728, IMG submission 207602) | Lab enriched peat soil microbial communities from McLean, Ithaca, NY, United States - MB31MN | ecosystem: Environmental > Terrestrial > Soil > Wetlands > Peat | place: USA: New York...
CCCGTGCCGCCCACCACGCCGGGCAAAAGCGTGAGCAGCTCCAGCGAGTCGCGACCGATGGTGGACTCATTCTGAATCTGTGCCTCGCCGATGGTGGGCATCTGCCCGCCCGTCGTTTTGGGAATCAGATTTACGGCGCTACCTTTCACTTCGACGGTCTCCACCTGGCTGCCCACCTGGAGGGAGGCGTCTTCTTGAAGCACCGAGCCGGGGCTCACGTGAATGCCCGTTAGCACGTACTCCTTGAAGCCTTGCGTTGAAACCTTCAGCGTGTAGGTTGCAACGGAAATATAGTTGAAATCATAGAAGCCGCTCGGATCCGAAGTGGTCTTCAGTTCCGCGGTGGAAGCCTCATTGCGCAGTACCACAGTTGCCCCCGGAATGACCGCGCCCGAGGGGTCGCGGACCGTTCCCGAGATGCGGCCTTTGCCTTGCTGAGCGAAAGCCATGGGCATGCCGAGAATCAAAGCCAAGCCCAGCACCACCAGCAACCCGGAAACTCGGATCGCCGTCCTCGCGAGCGTGCGGCGAGCAAGCCAGACGCCCACGAGTTCTCCGTGCCGTAGATTTTTCATTGTTCGCCACCTTCCTATTATTCTCAAAGATTAAGATTCGACATGCTAGCCGCTCGAAGATTAAGTCGAAACGGCCAAGGAAAAGCGGGAAGCCTTGAACCACACACCCCCCCGCACGGAAGCAAGCTTAAGCTTCTGCCTTCCTTGAATGTTGCGCGAGAGTAAGTTCAAATCCCGCACCGTGGTGATTGTTTATTGTTACTTCTATGACCCAACGCCAGACGCATGACTACAGTAAAAGAAAGACTCAACTAATCAAAATCAATGACGGGGGCATTTTATGAATGCGCCCTCCATCTGTCAAGGGACAATTTGCGCAAGAAGCTGGTCATTTTGCGCCACAACCCTGGCGAGAGTCTCTCGTGCAAAACCGCTTGAATCCGCTTGCGGAAAGAACTATGCTCGGCACGTAGCAATTTCGCGGCGTGCGCCAGCACGCCAGAGGATGAAAGGGGAGGTAAGCATGCGAAGTCATCGTTTCCTCATTGCCGGCACGGCAATGATCTTAAGCATAGGGATGCTATGCGCGGGCAAGAAAAATGAGAACTGGATGGACAAACCTTATACCAAATGGGACCAAAAGCAGGTAGCGGAGTTGTTCAACAAATCCGCCTGGGCTCAGACAAAAGACTTCCGGGGCCAGGTGGCGAATATCAGCAGCAGCGGGGCCGCTAGCGCGGCACAGCATGGTGGTGACGCGGGCAGCATCGGAACTGGTGGAGGAGGCGTCGGCACGCCTTCGGCTTCATCAAGTAGTGCTCCAGGTGTTGGCGTCGGAGCCGGTGGCACCACGCCGGGCGTGGATGTGCCGGAATTCAGTTTCACGGCAAGGCTTTTTTCCGCCCAGCCCATCCGCGAAGCTTACGTGCGGATGCTGCAGATCATGAACCACTACGACGCGATGCCTGCCGACAAGCAACACGCCTTCGACCAAAAAGCGAACGGGTATCTGCACGTCGACGTCAGCCAGAAAGTTGTAGTCACGCTATACTATCACACCAACGATGCCAATGCTCTGCGGGACATGGAGCAGTGGTTCAATACTCAAACCACCGAAACATTGAAGCAGAACGCGTATCTCTTCAGCCCCATCGCGGGCCAGTTGGAGTTGCTCAAGTACTTTCCCCCGAATCAAGGCGGCGGGCTCGGGGCCCAATTCATCTTCCCGCGAATATTCAAGGGCGAGCCCATCCTCCAGCCCGGAGCTGGCAAAATGCGTTTCCAACTCTCTTACCAGCCTCAGATCAACCAGACAATGTATATCGACTTCGATCCTAAAGAAATGATGTATAAAGACCAGTTATCGTACTGAGCGGCACAGGCGATGTTTGAAATGGCGCATTTTCGCACCGCGCAATCGCGGCGCTGAATCGTGGCAAGAGGCACGTGAAAGGCGACCATCAAAAAAGTGGCTGGGTAATAGAAACCAATTAGGCGCGCCTCGTTTTTATCCCGCGCTCGTTTTGTCGGAATGAATCGATAGCTTGGCCGCGAGCTCCGACGTACGTGAAAAGGTCGGAAGTGAGGATCAGTTCGCCGTTAGCTCCCTCCGGAACTTCGGTGTCCGGCCCCTGTCGATCGTAGAAATTATGTGCCGTTCTCCGATATCTGCCCTGTGACACAGGGTCGTAAATCATAGAAAATATGTGCCGCTCTCCGTTATGTGCCCTGTGATACAAGGTCGTAATTCGTTGTTTTTCGGGCAAACTTTCCTGCATTGGTTGTTTTTCTGGCGTACTTTTCTGCCGACCCGGGTCTTGAATTTTGAATTTGGAATTTGACATTGCGGCTCTGCCGCGCTGTGCCTCACGCCAGCGCGCCGCTGATGGCGGGTCCCGTCCTCATGGCCACATAATTAGCCAGAGCGAGGCCGGATTGCCGGATGCCTTGCTGTGTTGAGGGATCGAGCTTGAGGCGCGGGGAGCCGTATCTTCGGCGTGTGCTGCAACGGCACAGCCCTGCTGCGCAACTTCGACATTTGCAAACAAGCCGGGGGCAGTCTGAAGGCGCTCGACAAGACTTTTCACCACCTCGAGCCCAATCCCGAGGGCAAACTGTTGTTGACTTTCGTCCCCGTGAGGGATTATGCCTGCCTAGACGCCCTCGAGGTTGAGGATGAATCGGATTAGCAGTTTCCTCCCAGCAAGTTCTCGTCTTTACCCCCTCTAGGTCGGCATTGCCTCTATCGCCCGCGAGCTCAAGAAATCCAGCAATGAAGACGGACTCGGCGACCTTGTTCTCCCGGTAGCGTAACTTCTTTTGTGTAGATTTGGATTTTGAAGAAGAAAAGAGGGTGTACTTTTTCGGGAGCGACAAAACTCTACGAAGGAGGTACACCCTCATGCGAGAACTGGAAGTCCTCGACTGAGGTCATCTTAAACTTTCTTGGGAAGATAGGAAGGAGCTCTTTGGAGAGGAACGGGGAGAGCAAGTACGGGGTGAAGTGAAGCGGTCATTGGAAGAGGCGTTAGAGGCGGAGCGCACCGACTGACTAACGGATAAGAAAGCGGGGAAAGTCCTCCTGCGTGTCTCTTGACATGCCATGGCAGATAGGCTAGTATTGTGAGTGGGGTTGTGGAAGAAACAGGTTTCAGGATTCAGGTGCCAGGGGCTGGAGCAATGGGAAATGCTGAATTCTGAATTATGGGTAGTGGCTTGCCTTCTTACTCTTCGGCACCGCCTACTGCCTTCGAGGGGCTGGCGGGACGCTTCGATGGTTCTACAAACAACGACAAGATGTCACCTCATGTGCGGAGAAAAAAGCGTAGTAAATTCAAAAAGTGAACGAACAAAGCGGGGATGTTATTGAAAACAAAGGACCGCTGTGGAAAACTTGAGGAAAAGCGGGAATGTCTATGAAAAGAAAGATAGTTAGCTGTCTAAAGCTGGAATGTGGTTGAAAAGAAAGGAGATAGACGATAGGACGGACGTGGTATGTGGGAAAGAACAGGATTCAAGTCGCGGAATTCAGGAACCAAGATTTGCAGTAAGCCACGAAAGCCTAACATAGTGCTGAGAAACTTCTGTGAATGTTGTCATTCCGATCCCGCCTTGCAGGCGAGGAATCTCTCTTCGGAAACAAAGGGAGATCCCTCGTCGTCCGCCAATAAGAATGGCGCACTGCTCGGATTAACGGGGGGACTTCTTCAGCATCCTGCTAAAGCTCCTGCCCGCCGTGCCGATAATATGAGAGGAGATAACGGCTAAAGATTGATGCTTCCTTTGCCAAACCGCAAATCGTTGTGCCACAAAGGGTTGCAGCGTTGCCTTCACCAGCCCAATATCAAGGAAAGAAGGTGAGCCTTTTCCCATATGAGGTCCAGTTTTCGATTGACCGTGATAAGGTTCAACGATTGAAGTCGGATCTCGACGATTTGCCGGACCTGCGCCGAGAACGTGTTGCTGTCCTCAGACAAGCGCTCGAGGCGGGTAGCTACAAGGTGCCCAACCATCAGACTGCAAAGGCGATGTGTTCTGATCTGCTGGGCCAAAGAGTAATGGGGGCGACGAAAGCTAGGAGACGGCGCCCATAGGTGAGTTATCAACCCGGTCTGAGCCATGAAGGCGTCACAAACTCGGCAGTACATTGAGCTTCTCAAGAGGCGAGTGGCAAGTCTGCGACTGATGGCCAGGGAACTTCGCGAATGCCGAGAATCTTTCACGAGCATGGACTTGGAAGCGATTCGTAAGCATGTTTTGTATCAGAAAAGCCTCGGTTCCGGAATCCGCGCCCTGGACGACGAGTTGAGCGTTCTGCGGCGCCAAATGGCGGCGGCATCCGGCCTGAAACCTGAGGAGATGAGTCTGGAGGCGTTCCAAGGGCTGTGTGATGCTGACTACTCATTGCAGTTGCGACAAGTCATGGACGATCTCAAAGTGGTCCAGAAGCGCGTGCAGCGGCTGAACCGAGTCTACGCGGGGCTGTTGAGGAACTCGCGCCACTCGATCAATGTTCTGATCACCGTGATGGCCAAGTACATCGGAACTTACAGTCCATTGGGGGGCGAGAGCGAGTCGTGATCTCGATGGTAGGTAGGGGTCTGAGCTGTGTCGAACCTATTCGGAAGTCTTTCGCTTGCGGTGCGGTCTCTTCTTGAGCAGCAAGGCGTGCTTGACACTACTGCGAATAACCTCTCCAACGTCAACCCGCCCAGTTACTCCCGGCAACTTCCCATCCCGGCTGAGGCCCCCCCTCTGGATACGGGGCAGATACCGGTTGGCAATGGGGTGAGTTCCGAGGCAATCCAAAGTGTCCGCGACCAAATCCTAATGCTTCTGATCGACGCAGAAACCCAGCAGCAAAACCGTCTCAAATCTTTTGTGAACTCCATGAATCGGGTGCAGTCGCTTCTCAATGGAACCGAGGGCGCCGGGCTCAACGACGCTATCAACCGGTTGTTCAAGAGCTTCCAGGCGCTTTCTGCAAATCCCACCCGTGTCCCTGTGCGTCAAGTCGTAATCTCCGCAGCACAAGACTTGGCTTCAGCCTTCCGCGAGACCGGGCAGCAACTGCGCGCCATTCAGGAAAGGGTTGACCAGGAGGTGAAGCAGACGGTCGAAGAGATCGACTCGCACACGGCGCAGTTGGCTAGGCTGAATCAGCCCGTCGCAAGTCTACAGGGCGACAGCGAGCGGGCCGGGAGGCTCGAGCATCTGCGGTACTCGGTACTTAACCGTCTTTCGAAACTTGTAGACGCGGTGGTGACGGACTCGGGCGACGGAGGCCTCACAGTTACCACGAGCAACGGGGTGCCGCTGGTCGCCGGCGCCCAGAGTTTTGCCCTAAGCACAGCGGTGGACGCGGAGACTGGATACCTGCACATCTTCTCTCCAAGCGCCGATGTGACTTCGAAGTTTACGGGTGGCCAACTGGCAGGACTGCTGGAAGCGCGCGACCAGTGGATCCCGCACGCCATTTCTGTATTAGATAATCTTGCAGAGGGTATCATCCATGATGTCAACATTCAAAGCCGGAAAGGCCGCGATTTGCAGGGTGACCAGGGGGGCAACTTCTTCCAACCGGTTGACCAGCCTTCGCGGGGAGTGAAGGCCGAGGTGGCCGAGGGCTTTGCCACGTCCATCACCGACCCCTCCAGGATCGCCGCCAGCGCCGACGGCACACAAGGGGACAATGCTAATGCCCTGGCCATGGCGAACATTCAGAGGCAGGCGGTCGTAAACGGTGAGACAGCGGCGCACTCTTACTCCAAGCTTGTTGGCGCGGTCGGCGACAAGGTTTCAAGCGCCACGGACGAGCAAGAAGCCGTGGACCTGGTCCTCATGCAACTGCAAAGCCAGCGCGCGGATGTGGCGCGCGTGTCGTGGGATGAAGAGGCTGCGAAGTTGATCCGCTATCAGCGCGCTTACGAAGCCGCAGCGGAAGTTGTGGCTGCTATCAATGACATAACAAACGAGGTCATCCCGACCTTGTAGCGCGGTGGAATGTCCCCACGTTCCCGCCTATTTAAGATTCTGTTCATTTCTGCCGAAAGACAGGATGAGGTCTCGAATGTCGGAGCGAACCGCCAGAGTGTCGCGTGAGGAGTCTTGTGTTGAGACTTCCTCTTCCACGGTTCCAACTGGCGCCGAGGTTTGCCAGGTCAAGGAATCGGTTGAGGCTTCGAAAGGGCCGCAGCAGGCCGGTGCTCCGTTCGCAATCGACCTTAGTTTATCGAAGGTAGGGCTATTACCAAAGGGTGATGTTCTTCGCGCTCTTTTTGCCTGTGGAACCATCGGCGCGGCGCTGTGTACTGCCGAAGGGAAACTTGTTGCCATAAGTCCCGCCTTCGCACGGATGCTGGATTACCAGCCTGGGGAGCTTCTGGGCACTGGGTACGCGGACTTGACCCACCCCCACAGCCGTGCCGACATTGGTCAAGTGGTTGGAGAAATTCAGAGCAGGGAGTTGCTGGTTCACAGCACGGAAAGACTCTATGTGCAAAAGTCCGGTGCGCCCAAATGGTGCTTGGAGAATTTCTCTCTTATCCAGGACACTCCCGGCCTACCCGTCCAGGTGTTAGCCCTCATTCAGGACATTCAGGACCGCAAGGACACGGAGGAAGAGCGTCGCAGACTACAAGAAAGACTGTTCCAGGCACAGAAGATGGAAGCTCTTGGGACCTTGGCGGGTGGCATTGCGCATGATTTCAATAACCTGCTGGGTGTCATCCTGGGGTTTGCCTCCATCGTGCGGCTGCGTTTAGCCTCTTCCGACCCGCTTCTTGAGTATGTGAAGATGATTGAACAGTCTGCCGAGCGTGGCGCTGACCTCGCTCGGCAGTTACTTGGCCTGGGCCGGCAAGGAGGGGGTGAGTCAGTACCCATTCGAGTCGGCGATGTCCTGGATCGCGTGCTAAGGATCATCACCAGCACATTCGACCGGCGCATTCAGGTACAAACTCGCACCGAGTCCGGACCGTTATGGGCGGATGCGAACCCAGGCCAGCTCGAACAAGCAATTCTAAACCTGTGCATTAATGCGCGAGATGCCATGCCCGAGGGGGGAGTTCTGGCGCTTGAAAGTTCACGGGTCACACTCGGTGAAGGCGATTCGTCTCGGCCCAGCCATTGTCTCCCCGGCAATTATGCGCGCATAACAGTTCGGGACACGGGCGTGGGTATTGCCCCGCAGGTGTTGGGCAGGATCTTCGATCCGTTCTTCACCACCAAGGAAGCAGGGAAAGGCTCAGGGCTTGGGCTGGCCATGGTTTATGGAATGGCGAGCAGGGCCGGCGGGTTTGTGCAGGTGGAAACTGAAGTCGGGCATGGGTCTGCCTTTTCAATCTATTTGCCGCTCAAGGGCCCGGCAGTGGAGCGGACGGTTGCCGCCAGAAGCTCTGTGCTCGAAGCCGGGACCGGGACAGTTCTTGTGGTGGACGACGAGCCCATGGTGCTGGCCTTTATTGAGGAGGCGTTGAAGAAGCTCGGCTATAAGGTGCTTACGGTTGTGGACGGCCAGCAGGCCTGCGAGGTTTATTCCTCGCACTCCAACCAGATCGATATGGTGTTGCTCGATATGGTGATGCCGGGCACTACCGGTCTGGAGATTTGCCGCCGGCTGCGGGGGATCAACCCCAAGGTGAAGGTGATTCTCTCCTCAGGCTACAGCTCTGGTGATGTTGCGCGTGAAGCCCGATTGGCAGGGGCCATGGGCTTCATCGGCAAGCCGTACTCGCTCGAAGAACTCTCCAGTGCGCTGCATCGGCCGGAATCGTTGAGCGCGAGGTTAAGTACCGAGGATCCAGATCCTGGACCGCCCAGGCCCCGCGGCTGGGGTTGATAGCCTGGTGCGGGAGGAGCGACATGCGAGTTCTGGTTGCCGATGATGAGGCTACGTCGCGACACCTGATCCAGGCGACCCTGGAGGGTTGGGGATTTGATGTTCTGGTCGCTGTGGATGGGTGGGAGGCCCTGCGTGTCTTGCAAGGGCCGAAGGGGCCCGAGATCGCCATGCTGGATTGGATGATGCCGGAGATCGACGGCTTGGACGTCTGCCGCCGGGTGCGCGCCACGATGCCGAATGCGGGGACCTATATCATCCTTGTTACGGCTCGGGGGGGACTTGAAAACGTTGTCCGGGGGCTCGAGGCCGGGGCTGACGACTACATTACCAAACCGTTTGATCCCCGCGAACTGCGCGCGCGCTTGCATGTGGGCGTGCGCATCGTCCAGTTACAGAAAGCCCTCATGGAACGCTTTCAAGAGCTTGAAGACGCTCTGAAGCGCGTGAAGCAGCTTCAAGGACTCCTCCCCATCTGTTCCTACTGCAAGAAGATTCGTAACGACCGGAACTACTGGGAGCAGGTTGACGCCTACATTACGAGCCACTCGGAAGCCCAATTCAGCCACGGAATATGTCCTGACTGCTACGAGATACATCTAAGGCCCCAGTTGGCGAGGCTGCCTAATCGCGAGGAAGAGGAATGGTGAAGCCCACGGGGTTACTCAGGGTGCTGGCAGGGGCGCTCAATGCTGGCCGGGATCTCCGGGCACAGGCCCCGTGTTGGGCTCCCATCAGCGGTGTGTGGGCGCTTTGCGCAGACGGGCGTCTCCGGCACAAGAGCGCGTTGGTCGCATTGTCCCTGAACCAAGATCTCTGGGTGATGGTCGTCATGGGTGCGGTTCTGTTGGGGGGAATCGTATGGGTGACGATTCTCAAGAATCAAGTGCGACACCAAACTGGAACCATGCGCGAATTCCTGCGGCGTGAAGCCGCGCTGAGGAAACAGTATTTCGATCTCTTTGAGAATTCCACCGACGCCATTTTCACGCTCGACCTGGACACCAGAATCACCTCGTGCAACCGGGCAACCGAACTCCTCACCGGCTTCACCTGCAACGAACTCTTGACGAAAAAGGTCTTGGACCTGCTTGCTCCCAGGTCCGTTGAGCGGGCGACTGAAATGTTGAACCTGATACTTCAGAGCGGTGCGAGTACCACTAATGAAATAGAGTTCATCGCCGAGGATGGCCGCCGGATTCCTGTCGAAGTCAGCACCCGCTTGATCGAGAAAGAGGGCAAGGTTGTGGGAATACAAGGCGCGGGCCGCGACATGAGTGAGCGCAAGCTGGCGCAAGAGGCGCTCCGTCGGCGTGACGCCATTCTGGAGGCGGTTAGTTTCGCCGCCCAGCGCTTGATGCTGGCGCCGGACTGGAAGGAGGCCATCGAAAGCGTGCTCGCCAGGTTGGGGCAGGCAACGGGGGTTAGCCGAGTGCACATCTTCGAGAATTATCGCGGCCGGAACAGCAAGTTGTTGGCAAGCCAACGATTTGAATGGGTGGCGACGGGAATCGCCTCGGATATCAACAACCCAAAAGGCCAAGGATTTCTCGGGGAAGCCGGAGGCTTCGAGAGCTGGGCGACGGCTCTTAGCCAGAGGGAGGTGATTCAGTTTCGCGTCTCGGACCTGCCTCCGCAACAACGGGCGCTGCTCCCGCAGGGCGTACGCTCTTTGATCGAGGTCCCTCTCTTTGCAGGAAGCGAGTGGTGGGGAAGCATCGGATTCCACGACTGTATAGACGAACGCCGATGGTCTTCACCCGAGATAGAAGCGTTGCGCGCGGCGGGGGGAACTCTAGGCGCCGCCATCCATCGGCAACTTTCACAGGAAGCTCTGCGACTTGACGAGGCCCGTCTCGAGGCTCTCCTGAAGCTCAGCCACATGTCAGAATCCTCTCCCCAGCAAATCGCCAACTTTGCGCTCGAGCAGGGAATCTTGCTCACCAAAAGCAAGCACGGCTTGCTGACTCTCATCAATGAAGATGGATCGCTGCTGACCGTGCGCTCCTGCTCCGGAGCGGCCGTGGAGGAGTGCGCCCCGGACGAGAAGCAGAAACCGCACTCCCTGCCCAGTGTCGGGTTGTGGGGAGAGGCGGTGCAGCAGCGCAGGCCGATCATCGTCAATGACTGCTCGGCAGCTAACCCTCTCAAGCAAGGATATCCGGAAGGTCAGATCGACATCCTCCGCTTCATGAGCATCCCGGTACTTGACCATGGGAACGTTGTGGCCATTGCGGGTGTCGCTAACAAGGACGATGGGTACGACGAGCCGGATGTACGGCAGTTGACGTTGCTGATGGATGGGATGTGGAAACTGATCCGGCAGAAGCGGGCCGAGGAAGCTTTGCGCACCAGTGAGCAACGCTACCGCTTGTTGTTCGAGCGGAACATGGCGGGAGTTTTCCGCACCTCGCTGGACGGCCGGTTCATCGGCTGCAACGAATCATTTGCGCAGATTCTCGGCTACTCCTCCCCGGCGGAAGTGCTCGGCCTTCGGGTAGAGGACTTTTATGACGTCGGAACGCACGAGATGCTCATTTCACGGCTGAAAGAGCAGAAGGCCGTCGCTTCCTGTGAGGTTGCCTTCCATCGCAAAGACGGTAGTCGCGCCTGGCTATTGGAAAACTCCAGCCTGACAGAGATCAGCAACGGTACGAGTCCTGAGATCCAAGGCACCGTGATCGACATAACGGAAAGGAAACGCGCCGAGGAAGAATGGCGGCAGGCCAAAGAAGCCGCAGAAGCAGCCAGTCGCGCCAAAAGCGAGTTCGTTGCCAATATGAGCCACGAAATCCGCACCCCCTTGAATGGCGTGCTGGGCATGACGGAACTCGCCCTCGATACTCCTCTGAGCCCTGAACAACGTGAATACCTGGAAGCCATCAAGTCGTCCGGCGGTTCTTTGCTCAGTGTG
>Ga0326728_10024925_pt1 | contig 10767 bp, 10 predicted proteins | sample MB3enrmetagenome_FD_207602 | JGI IMG/M metagenome (GOLD analysis project Ga0326728, IMG submission 207602) | Lab enriched peat soil microbial communities from McLean, Ithaca, NY, United States - MB31MN | ecosystem: Environmental > Terrestrial > Soil > Wetlands > Peat | place: USA: New York...
CAGTTGTCTATAGCTTGTTCCGTAAAGATTTTAAGTGGTCAATTGATCTGGTTGTGGTTTCTTTGCCTGCGGCGCTTTATTTTGTCATCGTTTATTTAAGTGGTGTGGCGCAGTCTGGCGTTCTTGGTTACTCAACAAACGTTGTGTCGCCCTTGGCTACTTGGACTGGTTTTGCTTCCTATCAATCTATGTTGATAAGCGAAGGGGGATTCTTTTTGTATTGTTTCTTGCCTCTACTACCCTTAGTGGTGATAGGCCTTTGGCGATTCGGGAATCTTCAGCTTAGATCTTGGCTTCTCTTGACCTTGATTTTGTTGTTTATTCCACTTGCTTCTGTGAGTCCTTATCGTTGGGTTTTACTGCTTACGTATCCGCTTGCATTTTTTGTGACGGATGCTCTAAGCAGGCTCAAATCAATTAAATGGAAACGTTTCAAGTTTACTGTGCGCAGAATTGCGATATTGTACCTTGTTTTATCAACGGCTATTCTGAGCTTTGGCTTCATTTTTATGAATTCGGAAAACCCCTTCTTTTACTTTAATTCGGAGCATTACAACAATTACGTCTACCAAATTCCAACTTCGATGTTGCAGAATACGGTATCGATAACTGACTGCCACGCCACAGTCAACGCCCTGCAATGGTTCAAAGACAACTTGAATAGCAGTGCACTTTTGCTTACACATACAGCGTTTTATGGGTGGGCGTTGTTGACCCTAAACAGTAATCAGGTCATGGACTACGGATTTGGCGACCCTGTCAATGCGGCAACGGCCGCTGTTCAAGAAGGTCATACTCAAATATACCTTATATGGTGGGTGCCTGGACAAGGATGGTATGATCTACCAACTCCGCCCTCTTCATTTCACGAAGTCTACAGTAGTGGAAAAATCGCAATTTACAGCTACGCTCCGAGTTAGCGAAAATGCAGGGCTCAAAAAATTCTCTGGGCTCTTTCTAAAAATAGAGCATTGACTTTGGTTATTTAAACACCGGATGTCTAATTTATCAACAATTATTTTTTGTATCATTTCTTGTTCTAACTGTGAATGTTTTCAATTTCACCCCAACTGCACAATTCATAAATATTCATAAGCAATGTATTAAAAAACAGTATGAGAATGGAAACATAATGTTTAAGGCTGTACCTAATGGCTGTGCTTTCTGCTTCCTTGATAAAAAACAACTGGTTAAAGCATTACAAAGAATAGACAGAGTGCTCTTTGATTTAACAATAAGAGTTGTAGATAACATCCGAAGTGCAAAGTTAGCAAAAAGTATCGCTATGCTCACAAGGAAGCTGGAAGATGCTATAAAAGACAGTTTTTCAAGTCGTTTGAGGGAGATTGGTTTGCCTCTGGCACAAAAAATCAGTTTGGCCGCTCAGCAGCTAGGAAATATTTCTGCTGGTGGCTGGGTATTTGATTCTTCGTTCGCAATCTTCTTGGCTGTGATGCATGTTAATAATGTTAAAATATTCAAACGGTAATTCAAAATTGGTGAGTCATAACTCTTTGTTAGGCAGAACTTTGAGAAAATTTTTTTGTGTGTAACACAAGATTGTGGCAAACCGTTAAATTGTGGGCTTCGCTCTTAAGCATGACAGTGTCTTGTAACATGATTCAAATTGGCTTCAACAGTATTATGCTTAAGGTCAAGGGATACGTTTATGAGAATTGGGGCTCTCCCTTTATCGTGGGGTTCATGTTGCTTTTGGTGGTTGCTGCTGTTTCCCTGTCTGCAGGCTTGTCTTCCTTAGCTAATAATGTAGCCGTTTACGCATTTTACGCATTGATTGCTGGGGTTATTCTTCAACTTGCCAGTTTTCTGAGATATCGCGGGAAAAGCGATGCTGAGGTGGCTGTTTAATGGAGCAAGTAGAATTATCTTTTGTTATTCCAGCGTACAATGAGGAAGACTTCATTGAGGACATGCTTGAGTCAATAGACACGGTTATTGCGGGCAAGCATTTGCCGTATGAAATTGTGGTTGTTGACGACGGTAGCCGTGACAGGACATTGACGAACGCTGTGAAATACGCAAAAAGAAACGGTCACGTTAAAGTTTTAAGTTACCCTGAGAATGTCGGAAAAGGCTATGCAGTGAAAACCGGTTTCCTGCAAGCTAACGGGGCTGTCGTTGTTTTTGCAGATAGCGATATGGAAATCGATTTGAGCGTTATCTCAAAATACATAGAAGCTTTGAAACATGGCGATATTGTCATAGCTTCTAAAAATCATCCTGATTCCCGAGTGAACGTACCTTTATCCCGTAAGATTTTGAGTGGTGGTTTCAACACTTTAGTTAGGATTCTTACTGGGGTACCTCTTAAAGATACTCAGTCCGGGCTTAAAGCGATGAGGAAGAGTGCGTTCATCGATGTTTTCCCCCGATTGGCTGTAAAGCGTTATGCTTTTGACGTTGAGTTGCTAGCTGTCGCGAATCTTTATGGTTTGAAAGTTGTGGAGATGCCTGTAAGCATCAAGTTGGATGCTAAATTTAAGCCGAAAGAGATGATGCAAATGTTTATTGACTTGCTTGGAATAGCGTACAGACTTCGGATCATCCATTGGTATCGGCGCAAGTTTTCCAGTAAAAACGGTTTTTAAAACATGGTTCACTTGTTCTTCGTTGATGAAGACTTTGAAGATTCTTTTGTTTAACTGGCGGTGTCCCAAGCATCCACAGGCTGGGGGTGCTGAGAAGGCAACTTATGAAATTGCTAGACGTTGGGTTCGCTGGGGTCATCAAGTTCAGTTGGTTTCTGGAGGTTTTCCTGGCGGGCAAAAGTATGACAACATTGACGGCATTAGAGTTACTCGTATAGGCGGAAAATATTCTGTTTACCCCAAGGCGATCTTGCACTACTTTACTATGCTTAGAGGTAAACATGATGTTGTTATTGATGAGATTAATACCATTCCATTTCTAACTCCTCTTTATGTGCATGAGCCTCATGCTGCATTCATCCATCAATTAGCTGCCAATGTTTTGTTTGACGAGTTGCCTTCAGCTCAAGCAGGAATTTTGAGTTTTTTGGAGCCGCATGTTTTGCATTTATATGGTAACACCCCAATTTTCACGTCGCAGTCCACTAAGGAAGATTTGCTGAAGCTTGGATTTGCTGAAAGGAACCTGAATGTTATCAACTATGGTGTAGATCATGATATTTATCGTCCTGGCAAAACTAAGAGTTCTTTTCCTCATGTTTTTTATTTAGGCAGATTGAAGAGGTTCAAGGGTGTTCACCTTTTGATTGAGGCGATGGCGCAAGTTGTGAAAGAAATTCCTGATGCGAGATTGTCGATTGTTGGAAATGGGGACCCTGATTATCAAATTGAACTCAAGCAGTTGAGCGTCAGGCTGAATTTGACCAAAAACATTGTTTTTCGTGAATTTGGTTTACGTGATTCCCTTCGACAAAAAGTGCAGATTATGCAGGAGGCTTGGGTTTTAGTTTTTCCATCGTGTCGTGAAGGTTTTGGTTTGGTCGTGGTAGAAGCAAATGCGTGTGGCACTCCTACCATAGCGACTAATGTGCCTGGGCTTCGAGAGACGGTAAGGGATGGTGATACCGGTATTCTAGTTACTAGAGATATCGATGCGTTGGCTAAGTCTATAAAACTAATGCTCCAAGATAATGAATTGAGGGAAAAGCTTTCTAAGCGAGCATTTGAATGGTCAATGCAATTTGATTGGGATAAGACCGCAGAAAAAATGTTAAAAGTGCTCGAAAACAATTGTTAGATAAAAAATTGAACGATAAGAATAGGTAAAAAATATGAAAATTAACACGGCCATTATGTTAGCAGCCGGTGCTGGGGATCGTCTGAAACCTCTTGTCAACGAAAGGCCCAAAGTAATGGTTGAAATCAAGAAAAAGCAATCGTTGTCGTGGGTTATAAAACCGCTAAAACAGGATGATGCTACGGATTTGCTGGTCCTTTCTGAGAAGACTCTCATGGTTTTGAAGAATGAGACATTAAGGGAACAATTAAGCGAGAATGCTTCGAATTATTCTATGCAGTTTGATTTTACTTTGAACGCAAGAACGTTTGAAAGTATTAAGAGTTGTAAGTGACCAGCATGAGTCGCTTGCTTAATCAATATGGGAAATGGTCGCAAGAAAAGGATGCAAAGTTTTTAGAAATGCTTGATTATGATCCTGGTGCCAAAGTTGTTGATTTGGGTTGCGGAGAAGCAGATTTTACTTTGCGTGTGAAGCAAACGATTAATTGCCGAGAGATTTATGGCACAGATGTGTGGGATAATGCTTTGAAGATAGCTCGAAACAAAGGTGTGAAAGCTGAACCAATGGACCTGAACGAGAAATTATCTTTTTCCGATGCTAGCTTTAATGTGGTTGTTTCTAATCAGGTTCTTGAGCATTTATTCTTTCCATCTAGATTTGTCCAGGAAGTTTACCGCATTCTTGGTGAAAACGGCTATGCTGTGATTTCGACTGAAAATTTGGGTTCTTGGGATAATATCGCATGTTTGCTATTTGGTTATACACCGTTTTCCATGCAATTTGACGAGCAGATGAAAATAGGTAACCCTTTTTCCCCACACAATAAGGAAAAACTAGAGGGTTATCCTCCTCATGTCAGAATATTTACCTTTCAAGGATTAGTAGATTTATTTAAGTTTCACGGTTTCAAAGTAGAGCGAACTTCAGCCTCCGGATATTTGCCCTTCAACTTCTTAGCCGACCTTGATCATAGACATGCACGATTCATAACAGTTAAAGTAAGAAAATGTGAACATTAATATGCGAATGAAACCAACTAAAAATGGGTTCCTATTGGAACACCTCAACGGGGAATAGCGTTTATGCATACTGCCAAGAATCCTCTGTTTTCAGTAATTATTCCTACTAAAAATTCCGAAGCAGCAATTGAAAAATGCTTAAAATCAATCAAAAAACAGACTTACCATAATCTTGAGGTTATCGTCATTGACGGTTTTTCAACTGATAAGACAAGAAAAATCGCAGAAAACTACGGCGCTATCACGGTTCTCACCAAAGATAGAAGATCAAAAGCAAGAAATATCGGATCCCAAAAAGCTAAGGGCGACCTGTTTTTTTTCCTGGATTCTGATATGGAACTTGACCCAAATGTTTTTAGCGAATGCATTGAGAAAGTCAGAGAAGGATATCAGGCCGTAATTATTCCTGAAGTTTCGGTAGGGAAAGGATTTTGGGCTCAGTGTAAAAAATTGGAAAAATCGTGCTACATTGGAGATGAGAACATCGAGGCTGCACGAGTTTTTGAACGGAAAACTTTTGAATCAGTCAAAGGCTATGACGAAGAACTTGAGGCTGGTGAGGATTGGGATTTAAATCAGCGCGTCAAGAAGTCTTCCTTTTCCGTAGGCAGAATTCATGCATTGATTAAGCATCAGGAAGGTTCGTTGACTCTTTTGGGCACTGTTAGAAAAAAATATCAATATGGGAAAACGCTGGGGACGTATCAGAGAAAACATCCTAACATGGCGAAACAGCAACTTAGATTGATCCGGCCTGCCTTTATAGTAAATTGGCGTAAATTGGCGAATGACCCCATTCATGCTATAGGAATGCTTGTTATGAAAACTTGCGAATTTGGCGCTGGTTGGTTAGGCTCTATTAGCGGTGAGACTTAAGAATTCAATCAGTGTTGGGTATTCTTATTTATAATACTATTATGCTATGTACAACTCTTACCAAACAAAATGGTGCTTGTGGGTGATGTTGATCATTAAGCCTGAAGAAATAGCAAGCGTTGAAAATGTCGAGCGATTAGGCATAGTGATAGTTCATTTCGGTGATGACAAACTTCGTACACTTGTATGTTTAGATTCTTTCATTACCGCTGCTTCACGACTTAAGGACGATAAGTCATTCATTGAAACTTCAATTGTAGTTGCTGATAATTCAGGGAATCTTAATCTAGAAAATTATAAATCTTCATGTTGTGATGTCAGACATTTTAATCCTGGTCGGAACCTAGGATATGCTGGCGCATGTTATGCAGCTGCAAAACTGTTGGCAGATTGTTCTGTGTTGCTTTTTAGTAATAACGACATAATTCTGAGAGAAAACTCTCTTCTTACCTTGTTTGAAACTATGAAATCGCTTCCTGATGTTGGTGCTATACAGCCATTAGTCATAGCAAATGGATCATCAAAAGTTGATAGTATGGGCCTTACAAGCAACGTCTTAATGCAGGGCTTTAACTACTCTAATTGGCCTGTAAAAACCGTTAGGAACTTCGTTGTTGGGAATGGCTTAAAAGTGATGGAGTCTTTTGGCGTTGATGGAATGTTATTTGCGATTAGTAGGCGAGCATGGGAGGAAGTAGAAGGATGGGACCCCGAGTTTTTCATGTTTAATGAAGATAACTTGTTGTCATGGAAGTTAAGATTGAGAGGATACAAAAACTACGTGGCTATCAATTCAGTAATATGTCATGAAAGGGGTGGTACCGCTGAAGGGTATTTTTTGAAGAAAAACTCAATATTCCCATCTTATTACATTTCAAGAAATAAAATGCTATCAGTACTTTACATTCATGAAGGCGCTTGGCTGCTCATGTACTTCTTTGGTTCCAGCCTCTTTGAATTTGTAAAAAACCTTCTTCTATCTATTAAAAACAAATCTGCTTTACATATCTACTATTACTTTGAAGCATTAACATTTGTATTAAGCAAACATAATCACATTACCTCCGAAAGAGCCAAAGTCCATAGAAAACTTAGTGTGCAATCATTTTTACAGCAGGGTTACATCCTTCCCATTTCGACTTCCATTACTTGGTTACTGAAAAGTAGGAACAATATCCTTGAATGAACATTTTATAAATAGAGAAAGAATAATATTCCGAATTAAATCATCGAAACATTACCTTTCTGCTATTGTTATAGCTGCTATATGGCTGTCCATAATTCTTTTCTACACGAGGGGTGGGCTACTTGTAGGCGGCGACCAGCCTGGGCTGTATAATGCCCTTTCAAGTATTAGCACTTTGTATCCGAATTATGTCATACCTGGTATAGGCTTGCTTTTAGCTAATGGAAACATATATGTCGGCTTTTACTTGGGGCTGTTTATAGGTCTTTGTATTAATCTTATTGCATTATCATATTTTCTAAGCACGCTTTTTGTCGAATGGCGTGGAAAGATGGTGCCTCTAGTTATTGCTAGTTTATTGTTTGTTTTCGGCATGTTTACGATATATGATACTTTCGAAAGTGTAATAGGCGTAGCAAGTGTTTCAGGTGCCGGTATGTTCCTGTTCTTAGCAGAAGCAGTCAAACTCTACCGGCATATGAATAATAAATCCAATGGATTTGGAAAAATAAATTGTGTCTTAATGGGTATTGGAATAGCTGTTTCAAGTACTATTCCGCCTAATTCTTTTAGACTTATAGCCATTGAAGTGATCACACTGCTTGGTTTATTAATTTTATCTGTAATACAGCAAGGTGCAGTCAAAATTTCTAATGTTAAGTTTGTTGCTAAGCGTTTTGTGGTTGCATTGCCTCTTATTATTTTGGTGGCAATAGCCGGTATGATGTATTGGGAATGGTATTTCTTTTCTTCGTTTAAAACAAATGTTGGTACTTCTTTACAAGCGGCTCAAAGCCTTGGATTATTTACTCTTAATGCTCCATATGCTACTTTAATTAATACATTCAGGATATTTGGTGTGTGGGCATTTGAAACCGGTTACGTTCCCTACCATGGCTTGTATTACAGCAATCCACTTGTGACAAGTGCGTCGTTTATGTGGCCAATTGCAGCGTTAGGCATGTCTCTGTTGTTAGTGGAAAAGAGCAACAGATCAAAGATTCTTTTATTAGTGACAGTTTCTTTGGTAATAATAGCTTGGGATACTGCTAATAATCCGCCAGTTGGGGCTATAAACTTGTTTGCAGTGTCCCACATTCAGCTTCTTTCAAGCCTTTTCCAGACGTATTTCCTTTCAGGCACTTTATTACCAATAATTTATGTTGCATTATCCACTTTTGTGGTTGTCCGGTTAATAGAATCATTGCATAGTTCAAAGAAGTTTTTTCATTTCCGCTATAAGAAATTGTTAATGATAATTCCTATATTGCTAATAGTTTTACTTCTTGTTGCTGACATGCCCTTTTTTACTGGTGCCGCTTTAGGGGAGTATTTTAATCCTAGTATAAAGGGCATTTGGGTTCCAAACGATTACTTCAAAGTAAAAAATGTCTTATCTTCCTCTATGCAATCTGGAAATACTGCCCTCTTATGGCCGTCAATATCGACCTACGTTCAAACATCGTGGGGATATCAGGGTGCAAACTCTTTTTATAATAATTTCTTTGTTCCATCATTAGTTTTAACGCCTGCTTCGTTTGGTGGGTATTCGCTAGCTAATCCCAGTTTAGCTGCCGAATACTCTACGTTAACTAGTGTTCCTGTAATGGCTGGTAAATCAACGGATATAACCAACTATACTGATTACGCTAAATTGTCTGTGCAGGGAGCAAGCTGCATATATTCCAACAATACAATCAGCTTAGGTTCTGTGGATGGTAGCCTCAATAATGTGACTATAACCATTCCATTTCATGAATCCTTTAACGCCTCAAACTGTTTGCTTTTTACGCTGCAATTCTCAGCTAATCCAGAATCGCTTATCAGTAGCATGTTAAAAGACGAAGGATTGTGGATTGGAATCGGCTATTCTGACGGCGAAACTGGTTGGTACATACCAGGTTCCTCAACTTCATCTAATTATACTGTCAACAATAATATCGTCACTATCTCAATGGTTGCAAATTCTCCTGATAACCCATGGACAGCACCTGCTTATAATGCCTCCATCGTAAGCGATATAGCTTTTAGTTTATCCACCAAAGACCTAACAAATAGCTATTACCCGAGTTTAGATTTGTCTTCTATTACAATCCAGGCATCCTCTACTGAAGTGAACGAATCTCTAATTAACCTATGGCAGCAGTACAAAGTGGAGTACGTGATATTTGACAGCTCAAACATTAGTGGATCGTTGATATCTCCGGAACAATATTCCGCGTCTCTAAGTTTTCTCATAAATAAAGGGTTATTAGCTCCAGTTTTTGTTGGTAAATACCTTCAACTATACAGAGTAAATTACGAAGCTCCATTGTAGGCGTCGAGCGCTTTTACAGACTGTTATTGTAAATGGTTGACTTGTGGGCACTTTGAAATGCATAGTGATATAACAGCCAATTGTGCAAAAAAGTGCTAAAGAATATTAAGCAGCACTTGGCGTAATGCTTGTTCTACAAAAGGCATATAATAGAAGGACTTTGTAACATTTGAAAAGAATCAAGTCAATGAGGCTTAGGCGAAGAGCCTCTGAAAATACCGCTAACTCCTGGAGTGTTGGTTTTGACTTCGTTAAGTGAAATTGAATCGCCTCTTGTGTCAATTATTATTGTTAATTTTAATGGGCGCAGGTTTATCGAGAATTGCCTGAACTCAGTCCTAAGAACCAAGTGTATTAAGTTTGAAGTTATTGTTGTAGATAACGGATCAACAGATGAAAGTTTAGAACTCCTTCAAAATTTTAGTAAGAATTCGTTTGTAGGAATAAAAATAATTAAAAACAAAATTAATTTAGGTTTTGCTGAAGGGAATAATGTTGGTGTCGAAAATTCTATAGGAAAATACATTGCTTTTTTAAATAATGATACTGCTGTAGATTCCAACTGGCTCCAAAGCATGGTGACGATTTTGGAGAGTCATGAGCAAATAGCAGCAGTTCAATCATTGTTGCTAACCAGAGATGGTATGCAGGTAGATAGTCTTGGTGGTGTTATCGACATTTTTGGAACTGCAAAGGACGAAGTGGTACGTTTCGATAAAGTAAAACGGTGGGTTTCTGGGGAGTTTAAAGAAATATTTTCTGCTTGTGCTGCTGCAATGCTTGTCAGAAGAGATATCTTTGAAGCGATTGGAGGATTTGACCCTCATTTTTTCATGTATTATGAAGATGTGGATTTATCTTGGAGAATCAGACTTTATGGATTTTCAATAGTTCTTGACTCAAGTTCGATTGTTTATCACATGAGAGGCGAAACGAGCAAAAAATTTAAAACCAATATGTTTAGTTTTCATCTTTTTAAAAATCAGATGACGATGCTAATTAAGAACTATGAAACCAAAAGCGTCCTTCAAGTTATTCCGGGGCTTCTTTCAATATACTTTTTTAGAGTAATGTATAGTTTGATAAAGAACGACGCAAATTTAGGCATAGTTACTATAAAAGCCCTCTCTTGGAATATAAAAGAGCTTCCCTATATTCTGTCCGAAAGAAAATATATTCAAACTTATGTCAGGCGAGTAGGCGACAATCAAATTAGAAAATTAATGAGTAAAAAACCATTGCAACTATTAAGAATAAGATTTTGAATTTAAGAGGGCTTACTTTATAAAACGCTTATTTACATAGCAGTTAATAATTCCTACTGTTACAGAGCGAATTTAATGGCAATAAGTAAATTTAATCCGTTTAAAATTTTAGCGAGAAATCCTACGTTAAATGCAATTATGTTAGATTTTAATCAGCATATACGATGTCAGTACATTGTAAGCAATCTTAGAACTTTGTCGATTAAACTGTCATTAACTAGCCATGGCTTAAATATTATTGACGTGGGTGCAGGAATTGGTACTTTAACAAAATATCTTGTCGGTGAATTCAATTGCTCAATCACAAACGTCGAAACGACAAAACTTCGTAAACTTAATAATCTGGTAGTTGC
>Ga0326728_10024927_pt1 | contig 10767 bp, 10 predicted proteins | sample MB3enrmetagenome_FD_207602 | JGI IMG/M metagenome (GOLD analysis project Ga0326728, IMG submission 207602) | Lab enriched peat soil microbial communities from McLean, Ithaca, NY, United States - MB31MN | ecosystem: Environmental > Terrestrial > Soil > Wetlands > Peat | place: USA: New York...
AGAAAAGACTCCGCAAGCTATGGTTGCCGAGGGGTTCGCTTTTTAGCCGGCTGATGCAACCGCCAATGGTCAGCACGCCGATGACGGCGAAGAGGATGCCTGGCAGAGCCGACATGGCTCCGTCATGTTGCCCCGAATGCTTCAGAATCGGCGTCGCCCACGAAGAGTTCGCCCTGATCGGTCCGGTTGCGCATTTCCTGCACCTTGACCTCGTCCCGGTCGCGGTCGTCGGGCGCCCAGGAGAAGTCGAGGATTTTGGCTGGCTTGAAGACGGCCAATGAGCACTGGTTGGCGTGGGCGGCGTCAATAAGCGGGCCAAGCCGGTCGTGGACCTTCCCTTGCTTGAGGATGATCTGTCGGCGTTCGCGCCAGCCATCGTCGGTGCCCAAGTGTCCAAGGTGGGTTATATCCAAGACGTCAACCGGATGGAAAGTCTCAGGGCGGGTATCGCGGGTGCTTTTGGCGAGCGTGCTCTTGGAAAAACCATATTTCCTGCTCAACGGATTGCGCCGGACGTCACACAACAGCGTCACGCCCGCGTGTAACAACCGATTCAAATATCCTTCCAGGCTGCTGCCCTCGTAACCGATGGTGCATACCCCCGGCGCGCCTGCTGGCGGCCGCGCGGCCTGAATGGCAGCCAGCGCGGGGGCGTCGCCAGCCAGCAGCCGCCCGGCCATTTCACTGCGGATGGCGTGGAACGGATGGCGGCGGTAAGCCTCGGCCACGAGTGCCTCGCCGCGCAATTTGGCCTGGCGCTTGGAAAACTAATCCATGCGCATCCGCACCATCGGCCCGACGGTGGCGACCCGCTGCCCGGCGGGCGTCAACTTCCAGCAACGCTCCTCGTCGGCGAGCAAACGTAGCTCAACCAGCCGGCGTTTGTCGGCGTAAGACGTGAATGAGAAACCGCCGTAACGATAGGGTACAAATTCGTAGCTTGGCGTCGTTTCCACCTCGCGGCAATAGAGAAACAGGAGCTTTTGGAAATCCAAAGCTCCCACGTCTCCGCCCAAGGAATCCACCAAAGCCAGGAGACATTTTTGACGTTCAAACAGCATGGCTCAAAATATGGCTTTCTGGTTCAAACCGCAAGCTTGGCGCTCGCTGGCACGGCCCGGCGTGCCGACCGGCCCGAACGTGTCGTTGAGGGCACATTCGGGTCGCATCTCGGTTTCCGGGGAGAGCGCAGGCGCGGATTCGGGAGCCTGTTTTTGGCGGCGTTGGCGGCGATCAGCGACGGTCATAGACCGCCGCTACAAGGAGGCGGCAATCGCACTCAGGTTGTTTTTGGCTGGGGAATCCTGGGCGCGGACAGGGGCGCGAGGTCCAGGGCATACGCCGCAACCGTCTTGGCGGCCGCTTCCAGGGGGACGCAGTCGGTGTTGATGACAAAATGGTAGAGCAACGGATCGTCCACGTCTTTGCGGAAGTATTCTTGGACATACCTGCGGCGGCCTCCATCCTCGCGTTTGATGCGCTTGAGGGCGTCCGTTCTGTCCAGATGATCGTATTGGCGGAAGCGGGCGATGCGATGTTCGAGCGAACCGACCAGCCGGACGTGGAGCATCCCCGGCAGGCGCGCCGTAATGACATTGGCGGCGCGGCCGACAATGATGGCATTGCCCAGATGGGCCAGGTGCAAAATGGTTTCGGAAGCGCGGCGCACGAGCGTTTCGGTGGGGGGATGCAGGCTGAACAAATCTTCGATAATATCGTGGAGCTGGCCGACGCGGTCCTCCGGCATAAAGGAGGCCAGACGGGCCGGCAAGTGATGATCGCGCAGGACGGCTTCGACCAAAGTGCGGTCGAAAACCGTCCAGGGTCTGGCGCCTCTGGGAAGGCGCGCCTGGAGGCAGGCGGCCAGTTCCTCGGCGAAAAAAAGAGCGCCGCACCCCGATTGCCTGGAAATGGTGACGCAGCGGATAAAGGCGGTTTCGTCGCCGCGAGGCTGGACAGGGGGCTGGAATTGAGAGTTGAGGAAGGAGAAGCAGCGATCCAGATTGGATGTCGTTTTCATAAGTCGCCTGTTGGTCGCGGAAAAAATGCCGTCAGCCCAATGCGCCAGTGTTGGGTGGCAGGGCGAGATTCTGTGGAGCTGCGGCGGGCATGGGACTGCCCGCCCCACCTTCCTTGCCCACCCAAGAGTAACCAGTTGCCTGGCAGCGGGCCGGCTGGCGGCTTGGCGGGGCCTGGCCCTGCCGGGCTGTTTTGGGCCGGCCGGCTCAAAGGGCCGGCCCGCCTTTGAATGGCTTGGAAGCGGGTTTTTTTGCCCGGAGTCCGGGAACCTTGGCCGGCTTGGCCGGCGGCGGCGGAACACTGCGCGGAACCTGGGACGCGGCTTGGGGCTGCGGTTTAAGGGAGGAGAGCAGTGACTGCTCGGCCTGAAGCCAGAATTTCATGTCCTGGCCGGCGGGTCTGCCGTTTTTTTCCCAAAGCTGGTAGGCCAGGGCGGCGATGACATCACGGCTTGGGCGCGGGTGTGGAATTGATTCTTGCATACCTAATTTCCTTTCATTTCGGATTGCAGGTTTGCCTTTCGTTTATATCTGTTCTTTTAGCCCCTTTTCGTTAAATTGTCAAGCAAACCATTTATTCCCCCCGCTTCGCGGGGCGGGGAATTCCGGGCTGCCTGGAGTCTCATCCTGCCGCGGCAGGATGGCCGGCGGTGGCGCCGGGCGGCGCCGGGAGCGCCAGGCCTCGGGACCGCCAGAGGAAAAAGAGGGCCGGATAGACGAGCAATTCCATGACGGTGGAAGTGACGACCCCGCCGGTCATGGGCGTGGCGATGCGCTTCATCACATCCGCGCCCGCGCCGTGACTCCAGAGAATGGGCGCCAGGCCGGCGACAATCACACAGGCCGTCATGGCTTTGGGGCGGACGCGTTTGACCGCGCCGTGATAGATGGCGTCGCGCAGGTCGGTTCTATTGCGCATCCGGCCCTGTTGCATCCACTGCTGGCGGGCCAGGTTGAGATAAAGCAACATGACCACGCCGGTTTCAGCGTCCAGCCCCGCCAAGGCGATGATGCCAACCCAAACGGCGACGCTCATGTTGTATCCGAGCCAGTGGACGGCCGCGAATGCGCCCACCAGTGAAAAGGGAACGGCGAGCATGACGATGGCGGTCTCGATGATGGAACGAGTGTTGAGGAAAATAATGAGCACAATGATGAGCAGCGTCAGCGGCACCACGATCATCAACCGCGCTTTGGCGCGCTGCATGTATTCATATTGGCCGCTCCAAATAATGTTATAGCCGCCGGGCAGAGTGATTTGGCCCTGGGCCACGGCGTCGTGGACGGCGCGCATGGCCGTTTGCACGTAGGCGCCGAGGTCAATGCCCTTCACGTCCACGCAAATCCAGGCGTTGGGCACTGCCCCCTCGCTCTTAATGCCCATGGGCGCATGGACGGTCTCGATTTTCGCCAACTGGCCGAGGGGCACTTGCGCCCCGGTGGGCGTCGGCACGATGATGTCCTGCAAGGCCCCGAGGTTTGCGCGGAAATCGCGGCTATAGCGGAGACTGACATCGTAGCGCTCCAACCCTTCAACAGTAGTCGTCAGCGGCATGCCGCCGAGGGCCACTTCGAGAACGTCCTGCACATCGCCGACCCGCAGGCCGTATCGGGCGATGGCGTCGCGGTCAATGGTGAACTGAACGTAGTTCCCGCCCATGGTGCGTTCGGCAAAAGCGCTCAACGTCCCCGGCACGGTTTTTACCACCGTCTCGACTTCGGAAGCGATACGTTCCAGTTCCGCCAAATCTGGCCCGGCTATCTTGATGCCCACCGGGGTCTTGATGCCTGTGGCCAGCATGTCAATCCGCGTCTTGATCGGCATGGTCCAGGCATTGTTGAGGCCGGGGATTTGGACGTCGGCATTCATGGCGTCGGCTAATTCATCGGGCGTTCTGCGACGGTGGGCGATGATTTTGCCGCTGTCGTCCTTGATGTCCACCACTGGCCATTCCTCTTCCGGTTTGAGCATGATGGTGGTTTCGATCATGTCGAATGGAGCGGGATCGGTGGCCGTCTCGGCCCGGCCAGCCTTGCCGAAAACGTTTTGCACTTCAGGGAACCGGTGAATGATTCGGTCGGTGGTCTGCAGAATCTGACGCGCCTTGGTGGGCGAAATGCCGGGGAAGGTCGTCGGCATATAAAGCAAATCGCCTTCGTAGAGCGGAGGCATGAATTCGGAGCCGATGTTCTGGCAAGGGAAAATCTTCCCGGCTTGGAAAGCCCACTCCTTCAGCCTGCCATCGGGCAAAAGGCGCGCGGTCAGAGCATTGGAAGGAAAGAAAACCCAAACGATCAGCAGTGCGGCCGCGGTGATGACGGCCCAGCGCCATTTGATGACGAAGTCAATCGCCGGATGATAAAGCCAGACCAGGAAGCGGTTGAGGGGATTTTTCTCTTCGGACGGGATTTTGCCGCGAATGAAAAAGCCCATGAGGACCGGGGCCAGGGTGATGGAGAGCAAGGCGGCGGCCGCCATCGAATAGGTCTTGGTGAAGGCGAGGGGTTTGAACAGCCGTCCTTCCTGCGATTGCAGCGCGAAGACAGGCAGGAAGGACACCGCGATGACGAGCAGAGAGTAAAAAAGCGTCGGGCCGACCTCGATGGCCGCGTCGCGGATGATGTCCCAATGCGGCTTCTTGCCCTGGTCACGCTCGATATGTTTGTGAGCGTTCTCAATCATGATGATGGCCGCGTCCACCATCGCGCCGATGGCGATGGCAATGCCGCCCAGCGACATGATGTTCGAGCTGATGCCCTGGCCAAACATGACGAGAAACGAAATCAGCACGGCGATGGGCAGGATGATGATGGCCACGAGAGAACTGCGCAGGTGCATGAGAAAGGCAAGGCACACCAGCGCCACCACGATCATTTCCTCAAGGAGTTTTTCTTCGAGCGTTTTGACGGCGCGATTGATGAGGGCGCTGCGGTCGTAGGCGATGGCATATTTCACGTCCGCCGGCAATCCCTTCATCGCCTCATCGAGCCTTTTTTTCACGTCCAGGATGACTTGGCGCGCGTTGGCTCCATATCGGACGATGACGATGCCGCCGACTGTCTCTCCCGCGCCGTTCAACTCGGCGATGCCGCGCCGCATGTCGGGACCGAGTTCGACGTTGGCAATCTCGCTGAGGAGGATCGGCACTCCTTTGTCCCCCACGCCCACCGCCACCTTGCGCAGATCGTCCAGACTTTGGATGTAACCCTTGACCCGCAGAATAAACTCCTTTTCCGACAATTCGATGGAACGCCCGCCGACCTCGCCGTTGCTGCGCTTGACGGCCCTGGCCACCTCGGAAATGGAGAGGTTGAAAGCGCGCAGTTTGGCGGGGTCCGCCGTGACCTGGTATTGCTTGACAAAGCCGCCTATGGAGGCGACTTCCGAAACGCCTTCCACGGAGGCCAGTTGGTAGCGCAGATACCAGTCCTGCATCGAACGCAGTTGCGCGAGGTCGCGGTTGGTGGAATTGATCGAATACATGAAGGCCCAGCCAACGCCGGTGGCGTCCGGGCCGAGCGACGGCGAAACGCCTTGCGGCAATTGTCCGCCCATGCCGTTTAAATATTCGAGCACGCGGCTGCGCGCCCAATACGGGTCCGTGCCGTCCTTAAAAATCACATAGACGAAGGAAAAGCCGTAGAACGAATAGCCGCGCACGACGGTGGCATTGGGCACGGAAAGCATTTTGGTCGTGATGGGGTAAGTGACCTGGTCCTGGACGATTTGCGGCGCCTGGCCCGGCCATTGGGTGTAGATGATGACCTGCACGTCCGACAGGTCGGGAATGGCGTCGAGCGGAATGTTGCGCGCGGCATAGAGGCCGCCGAGCACGAGCGCGATCGTGCCGAGAAGAACGATGAATTTGTTCTTGAGCGAAAAATCTATGATGCCTTTGAGCATGGCCGTCCTTTAGTCCTTGCGCTCAGGCATGACCATGCCATCAGGGGTTTTCAAATCTGGGGGATTGTTGGCGGGAGCGGCCGACGCCGGCACAGCGGCGGCCGGCGCTTCCATGATGGGGATGAGCGTCATGCCGCATTGGGGGCAGTGGCCCGGTTTGTCCGAGCGCACGTCGCTGTGCTCGGGCATCGGGCAGGTGTAGTAGAGAATTTTCCCGCCAGGCTGGAGTTTCTTGAGCATCGCCTGGGACACCGGCACGAGGGTCATGCCGCATATTGGACAATTGCCCGGATGGTCGTATTGGATGGAAATATGCTCCGGCATCGGGCAGATATATTTCACCGGGTTGGTCTCCGTTGACGGGGCGGCCGTGCCCAGGCTCGTCTGGTTTGTGGGCGGGGTGGCCGCAGTCTGCCGCGCCACTTCGGCCTGTTTCGGTTCCAGCATTTTCTGAATCGCCTCGCGAAGCTGGCTTTCCGAATCGAGCATGAACTGGCCCGAGGTGACGATCCGCTCGCCCTGGTTCAGCCCGCTGAGAACTTGATATTCGTCGTTCTCCGCCTGCGGCCCGAGGGTGACGGTGCGGGGGTCAAACTTTCCCCCGTCCAAGGCCACGAAAACGGTGGTCTTCTCGCCGCTGCGCAGGATGGCCATGTCGGGAATCAACAAAACGGACGGTTCCAGTTCGGAGACGACCTTCACGGTGGCGAACATGCCGGGCTTGAGGAAGTAGCCCGGATTGTGGAACTCCATGCGGACGCGGGCGGTGCGGGTCTTCTCATCCACGTTTGGATAGATGTAAGTGACACGCCCGCGGAATTCGCGGTCCGGCAAGTAAGAGAGCGTGACGGTCGCCTCCTGGCCCAGCTTGATATAGGCCAGGTCCTGTTCATAAATGTCCGCCTGCACCCAGACCAAGCCCAGGTCCGCCAGCCGGTAAATCTTCATGCCCGCTTCCACCATCTGGCCTTCCGTGACGTTCTTTTCAACCACGAACCCGTCCTGCGGCGCCAGGATGCGCAGGGTTTTTTGGGGCTGGCGCATTTTCTCCAGTTGGGCGATCTGCCCGTCTGAAATGTCGTAGAACTTGAGCTTGGTCAGGGCGCTGATCCGGATTCCTTCCGCGCCGGATGATGCGTTGGTGGGGGAACTGGACGCCAACAGGTATTCGACTTGCGCGCTGTATAGATCGGGCGAATAGATTTCAAACAGAGGATCGCCGCGCATCACCAACTGGCCCGTGGCATTGGCGTCAAGTTTCTCGATCCAACCTTTGAATTTGGTGGTGACATCGCCCAGGGTCGTTTCGTTGTATTCAACCACTCCAACGGCGCGGACGGTTCGGCGCAACGGTCCCCGCGTGACCACGGCGGTGCGAATGTCCATGTTCTGAATCGTCACCGGGTCAATGGCGATGGACTGCGACTCGCTGGCGGCGGCCTGCTCTTCATACACCGGAACCATGTCCATGCCCATGCTGTCCTTGCCTGGGGTCTGACGCGCTTCACCCGGCATCATGGCGGACTTGTAGTATTTGATTTTGCGTTCACCGGGTTGGGCGCTCGCGCTGCGGCTTGTGTTTTCAGTGGCCGCTTGTTTGCGAATCGGCGTCAACTTCATGCCGCAGATGGGGCAATTGCCAGGATGATCCTGGATCACCTGCGGGTGCATGCCGCAAGTGTAGAGTGTTTTCGATTCCCCGGTTGCCGTGGCGCCGCCGTGTTCGCGCTCTTTGGAGCAACCGGCCATGAACACTCCGGCCCCAACAGCCGACAGGAGGAGAAAGAGGGAGATAGTTCTAGTCATAAGAGGATTAGCGCTTGAGATTCCGGGATGCGGCGGCGGATGGAGAGTCATTGTTCGCGGAATGCGGCATAATGGGCGCGCCTTCGGGCGCTATCCCGGCGATGGACAGCGACAAGTCAGCCAGAATGATTTCGCGGCGGGTGCGCGCCTCCACTTCCTCCAGTTGGAAATCCAGCAACGAACGTTCCGCATCCATCAAGTTGAAGAAATCAATCTGCCCGGACATATAACCGGCCCGGGCAATTTCGAGCGACTGGCCGGCTTTCGGAATCAGTTGGTCCCGCAAAAGGGCGAGATTGCGGGTGACCTCCCGATAATCGAACGTCTTCATCGCGAAGTCCACAGTCATCATGATCTGTTCGGAGGTGAGCCGGGCTTCCGCGGCGCGTTTGCCGGCCTGGGCCGCCGCGATTTGCGCCGCGATTTTGTCGCGCCATATCGGCAGGCTCATGCTCCCCTGCGGCCAATAAAATGGAGGGGTATAAACTTCAGCCTGCAAACCGGCGGAAAAATCGGGCCCTTTGGATGCGCGGGCCAGTCCGATCAAAGCCTCAGCCAGGCGCACCTCCGACTCCATCGCTTTGAGGCGTGGATTGCGCGTGAAGGCGGTGTCCAGCAACTCGCCGCCATCCAAATCAAGCGCAGTGGATTCAAATCGCGCCGGCGCTGGCGGGTCCGGTTCTCCGCGTGTCAGCCCCAGCGCGCCTTTGAGTTGGGCCATGAGCGGCTGGCGCGAATCTTCCAGATTGGAGATCTCGGTCGTAATTTTGTCCTGCTCAATTTGCGCGCGATATACGTCCTGCAGCGTGGACTGCCCGACTTCATTCCGGGCGCGGGCGCTCCTTTCCAGGCCGGCCAGCAGGCCGAGGGTCTGGCGGTTGATGCGGATTTTTTCGTCAAGAAACCAAAGCTGATAATAGGCCTGTTTGACTGAGAAGGCGGTTTGCAGGACGGAGGTTTCAAAGGCAAAATACTTTGCGTTGCTCCCGGCGGCGGCCACGTTGGCGGCGGCCTTTAGTTTGCCCCGTCCGGGTATGTCCTGCATCAAACCGGGCATCAGAGAAGTGAGGGTGTTTTGAATGTAGGCCTGAAACGTCAGTTTCGGATCGGGCAGCGACCGCTCGACGGTGATCTTTTCCACCGAACCCGCCCAATCGAAATAGGCGGCCTCAATTTGGGGCTGATTGAGCATGGCATAGGTCAGGAATTCGCCCAACGCCGCGTTGGTGGCAAGCGAAGGCAAGGCCGGGCGCCGGCCCGGTGGACGATACAGACCGGCGACAGACGCCAGATTGCCGCGCGCCTGACGCTCGCCGGGCTGCTGAATGCCTTTGCAGCCGTTGAGCAGCGTGGCCGGAACAGCCAGGCCGGCGACGGCCAGCGCGGCGGACCATCGAGATATATTCCGGTTCATTGGAGTTTGATTCCAATTCTATTCCTAATACGCCGCAAGTCTGTGAATCCCTCGGAGCCAATCCGGATCACGTCGTTTCCAGCCATTGCGCCAGGCTGGCGCGAAGCTGCCGGCGCGCCCGATAGACGCGCACCTCCACCGCCTTCGCCGAGCACGCCAGTATTTGGCCGATTTCGGCGTGCGACTTTTCCTCGTATTCCGAGAGGATGAGCGGGACCCGCAACCGTTCCGGCAGCGCGGCCACGGCGCGGCGCACGGCTTCGGCGCGTTCGTTCCGTTGCATCGCTTCGCCGGCGGAAGGCGCGGGATCGGGAAGCGATTGGCCAAAATCATTTCCAGCGGCCTCATTGGCGGCGTCGAGGGAAACCTGCGGATGGCGTTTGCGCCAGCGATAGCGGTCGCGCACCAGATTGGTGGCGATGGCATAAAGCCAGGTGGAGAATTTTTGGCGCGGATCAAACCTGGCGCGGTTTGCATAAACGCGGGCGAAGGTTTCCTGGGCCAAATCCGCCGCATCCTCTTCGTTCTGCAAGGCGCGGACCAGATAGTGAAAAAGCTTCTCCGCGTGCCGCTCCATCAGATGGTTCAGGGCCGGGCCGTGGCCGGCGGCCAATTGCGCCATCTCCTGCCCGTCCTGCTGGTCGGCGGCTGACGGATTCGCGGACAAGGATTACTTCCCCGCCTTTTCTTCCTCCGCGGCCAGTTTCTTCAGATATTTTTCCGGGTCTTTGTTGAATTGCGGCGGACAATCCGGGCAGCAGAATTTGATTTCCCGACCGCGATAGACGATGACGACCGGCTGGCCCATCCCGCCGATCTTGTCGCCGGAAACCAGGCAGTAATCCAGCGGATACGGTTTGGCCGCGGTTGGGGTGGAACGCCCCGGACTGTTGGCGCAGCCCGCCTGGAGGAGGGCGAGTGCGCCGGCCAACAGGGCCGGGGCCGTGAGAGTCAGGTTGGATTTTTTCATAATTTCAACAGCGCTTATTTTAGATGCCCCCGGACAAAATCGGATTGTCAATCACTAATTATGCCGCGCGGCCGGCGCCCTGTCAAGGCGGGCCTTCCTCCAACTTATGAATCCCACAGTTCATGGTTCGCTCATCATGCCTTGACTGGGCAGAAATGTTCTTTCCTGCACCCATTCGAGATAGCGGCGTCCTTGTGCCGGAGGCATGGTGCGGCTGACCTGGTAGAAGTGGTCGAGCATGTTGCGCTGGCATAGGCCGCGCAGCCGGGCGCTTTCCGCGATGGCGGACTGGATCTCGGCCGTCATTTGATTGGTGGCCGCGAGCAAGGCTCTCACGCGCTGGTTTTGCGCCTCCACCTGCCGGCACATTTCCGCGCATTGAGGGAGGTAGGCCGCGTGCAACTCGGAAATGCGCTGGAACTCCGAATCGCTCAAGTTGAATTCTTCCTTGAGCCATGCCAATTCCGGTTTGCTGCTCCGCTCCAGGCGCCGCGCGGACGATGTGCAGACGAAATAAACGCACCCGTAGGCCGCCGCGGCCACGGCCAATCCGAGCAGGAGAAGGAGAACGCCTTTCTTCATCGAACTATGGGCGGGGAACCGCATAAGGGTCGAGGACGCGGAGGTAGCGTTCGCCAAGCTCGCCCTTCACCCG
>Ga0326728_10024929_pt1 | contig 10766 bp, 13 predicted proteins | sample MB3enrmetagenome_FD_207602 | JGI IMG/M metagenome (GOLD analysis project Ga0326728, IMG submission 207602) | Lab enriched peat soil microbial communities from McLean, Ithaca, NY, United States - MB31MN | ecosystem: Environmental > Terrestrial > Soil > Wetlands > Peat | place: USA: New York...
CGCAATTCCCATGGGCACCGAATCCGCGGAACTCCTTCTCGAAGAATACGAACTCGCGGTCTCTACCTTGGCTCCCCGGGGACCTCGGAACGCCCTTAGATCGACCGGCCGCGAGAAAGCACTGGGCGAGTCTCTCCTAGAAAGACGGGACAGGTTTATAGGCGCCCGTATTAACACTACTCTCGCCGGTGGCGAGACGGGAATTCTGTTTCTCGGCATGCTTCACGTGGTGGAGCCGTTTCTGGACAAGGATATCACGGTCGACCATCCTATTCGCCCGCCTCAAGAGGCTGCCGCCCGCTCGGTGATCCGATGAACCGGAAGATTCTTATCGTCGATGACGAGTTAGAAGTGGCTCGCGCCCTGGCGCAGCTAATGGTCCGTGAAGGGTTGGAGCCAATAGTTGCCGCCGATGGACCCTCCGCCCTTCGACTAATCCAGTCAGAGTCTCCCGATGTTCTCCTGGTGGATTTTCGGTTGCCCGGGATGGACGGGATGGAAGTCCTCCGCCGCTCCAAGGCTATGGATGAGGATCTGCCGGTCATTTTAATTACCGGCTATGCGGAAGTGCGGGGCGCCGTGGAAGCCATCCGTGCCGGGGCCCATGACTATCTCTCCAAGCCATTTAGCCACCCAGAGGTGATTCGCGTCGTCCTGCGCGCTTTGAATGAAAGCGCCCTTAAGCAACGCTTACGGATCTTATCGAATCAAGTGGGGCACAGCGGCAATCTGCGGGAGGTTCTCGGACCCAGCGAAGCTGCTGGCCGGCTGATCGCCAATGTCGAGCGGGTCGCCAAGTCGAACTTCACGGTGCTGATCACGGGCGAGACCGGGGCTGGAAAAGAGGTCATCGCGCGCGCCATTCACGAATCTAGCTCGCGATCCGGCGGGCCAATCGTGCCGGTGGATTGCGGAGCCATTCCGGAACCCCTGCTGGAGAGTGAGCTTTTCGGACACGAACGGGGAGCGTTCACCGGAGCGAATCAACAGCAGCAAGGGAAGTTTGAACAGGCCAAGGGCGGCACGCTGTTCCTGGATGAGATTTCCAATATGCCAATAGGGTCTCAAGCTAAGCTGCTGCGTGTGCTCCAGGAAAAGGTCCTGTATCGCGTGGGCGGCACAAAGCCCATCCAGACGGATGTGCGATTGCTGGCGGCGAGCAACCACGATCTGGAGCAACTGGCCGAATGCGGCGCATTCCGCCGGGATCTTTTTTTTCGCCTGAACGAATTTGCCATTCGCATCCCTCCATTGCGCGAGAGAATGGACGATATTCTCTACTTAGGCCGGCGATTCATGGAGGTCGCCAACCTGGAGCTCGGCAAGCAGGTACGGAGCTTCACTCCAGCGGCAGTCGACTTGATGCAGTCGTACGCCTGGCCGGGCAATGTGCGGCAACTCCGGTCCGTGATTCGCCGTGCCGTCCTTCTTGCCGGGGACGTTATCACCGAACGCCAACTGGAGTTGAACGGGCACTTCCCGGCGGTTACCGCGGACAAAGTCGACTCTAAGTCCGAGTCCCAGAAAGGCGCCGGCGAGCCGCTGCCGTTACGGGAGATTGTAAGACGGCACACGGTGAGTTTGGAGCGCGAAGTTCTGCAGCAAACGCTACGCACGACAGGCGGCAATAAGGCCAGAGCAGCCCGGCTGCTCCAGATCGACTACAAAACCATTCACTACAAAATGAAGGAGTACGCAATTCAGATCGACTTAGAGGAACAGTATGGTCAACAAAGGCAATAAGAAAGAGAAGCTTTCACAGGGTGGGAACGACCTTGGTTTGGGCGGCATTCTCAGAGGGCTGGGCGATCTCGTAGAGAGACTTGGAGAACTGGCCGAATCGGGAGAGCAGATCTCCAAAACCGGCGAGATTCGAGGCTCCGGCCAGGAAGTAAAAGGCATCTACGGCTTCACCGTCAAGGTTGGCCTGGGCGACGACAAGCCGCGAGTCGAACCCTTTGGCAACATTCGCCGGGACGCGAAGTCCGGAAACACTGTTGTTCAAGAAGTGCGCGAGCCCGTTGTGGACGTATTGGAAGAGAAGGACCACGTGTTGGTGCTGGCGGAAATGCCAGGTATCAGCGCGGAGAGCGTGCAGATCGAGGTTCACGACGATGTGTTGACCATCACCGCGGAGCAGGGCGACAAGAAGTACCGCAAGGAGGTGCTTCTGCCGGGGCGCCTCGACCGGAAGAAGATGCAGATCACGTGCAATAATGGCGTCCTCGAAATCAAGTGCCGGAAGTAAGCCGGAGGCCGAACCATGTCGAACGATCAGGCGCCGGCGCTCAAACTGAAGGTGACGGAAGCGCTGAATAAGGACGTCGGGCGCGCCTACGCCCGCATGGGCCCGGAAGATCTGGAGAAACTCGGGGCGGCCATCGGAGACATTGTCGAAGTAACCGGCAAGCGCACCACGGTCTGTAAGTTGATGCCGGCCTATCGCGAATTGCGGGACCAGTCCAGGGTACAGCTAGACGGGATCGTGCGCGAGAATGCCGGAGCGGGTCTCGACGACTCCGTCCAAGTGCGCAAAGTGCTCTGCCGGCCGGCGGAACAGGCCGTGCTAGAGCCGATCAACATCACCCCCGCCGAGCGCGACCTGAATTATATCGGCAGCCTCTTGGACGGCCTGGCTGTGCTGGAAGGCAATCGCATCCGTGCCACGCTTTTCGGCAGCCGTTGGGCGGACTTCAAAGTGGAAAGCACGGTTCCGAAAGGACCCGTGTTGATCAATCCGGCGACGCGTTTGCTGATTGGCAAGCCCCGGCAGAAGGGCGACGCGATTGCGGAAACGATTTCCTACGAGGACATCGGCGGACTGAGGCCTCAGTTACAGCGAATCCGTGAGATGATCGAGCTTCCCCTGCGGTATCCGGAAGTGTTCGAGCGGCTGGGAATCGACGCCCCCAAAGGCGTGCTCCTGCACGGGCCTCCGGGATGCGGCAAGACCCTGATCGCGAGGGCCATCGCGCACGAAACAGATGCCAATTTCTACTCCGTGAGCGGGCCGGAGATCATCCACAAGTTCTATGGCGAGAGCGAGGCCCACCTGCGGAAGATCTTCGAGGAAGCCAGCAGCAAAGCCCCTGCCATCATCTTCCTCGATGAAATCGACGCCATCGCGCCAAAGCGCGAAAGCGTCGTCGGCGATGTCGAAAAGCGCGTAGTGGCGCAGTTGCTGGCCCTCATGGACGGGCTGTCCCAGCGAAAACATCTGATCGTGATTGCAGCCACAAACCGGCCCAACGCAATCGATCCGGCCCTGCGCCGGCCGGGGCGGTTCGACCGCGAGATTGCGATTCCCGTTCCGGACCGGAACGGCCGCGAACAAGTCCTCGGAATCCACAGTCGCGGAATGCCCTTGGCTGAGAATGTGAACCTGGGACACCTGGCCGAGATCACGCACGGCTTCGTGGGCGCTGATCTGGAGGCGCTCTGCCGTGAAGCGGCCATGATCTGCCTGCGCCGCATCCTGCCAGATATCGATTTCGCTTTGTCGCGAATTCCTTATGAGCAGCTGTCCAAGCTGGAGATCCAGATGGACGATTTTCGGGATGCCCTGTGCGAAGTCGAGCCTTCCAGCACACGCGAAGTGTACGTTGAAGTGCCGGACATCCACTGGGCGGACGTCGGAGGGCTTGCCCGGATACGGGAACAGCTCATCGAAGCCGTAGAGTGGCCGCTGTCCTATGCGCCTCTATACGCGAAGGCGGGGATCCGCCCTCCGAAGGGTATCCTCCTCGTGGGGCCGCCCGGCTGCGGGAAGACGCTGCTCGCTAAAGCCATTGCCACCGAGAGTAAGGTGAATTTCATTTCCGTAAAGGGGCCGGAGTTGCTGTCGAAGTTCGTGGGGGAATCGGAGCAGGGGGTGAGGGAGGTCTTTCGTAAGGGGCGTCAGGCCGCCCCCTGCATCGTTTTCTTCGATGAGATCGACGCGCTGGTGCCCGCCAGGGGCGCCGGCGCGACGGACTCGCATGTCGCTGATCGCGTCTTGAGCCAGTTCCTGGCGGAACTCGATGGGGTCGAAGAACTGAAAGGTGTGCTCGTCCTGGGCGCGACGAACCGCGTCGATATACTGGATCCGGCGGTCCTGCGTCCCGGCCGATTCGACGAAATCATCCAGATCCCCCTACCGGATGAAAACGGGCGCCGCGAAATCTACGAAGTCCACATGCGCGGTAAGCCCCTGTGCCCGGGAATTGACGCGTCCGGCCTGGCGGCACTCTCGACCGATTTTAGCGGCGCTGAAATCGAATCGGTCTGCAGGAAAGCCGCTTTGCGTGCGGTCCGGCGGGCGGTGACAGCCGGCAAGAACCAGCCAGTGGAAGAAATGCAGGTGCGCATCGAAGCAGCCGATCTGGAAGCCGCCTTTCAAGAGGTGAGACAGTGTTGATGGAGACGGGTGGGACAGCATACTACTTGTACTGCATCTTGCCGCAGGGGCGCCTTTCGCATCTAGCAGCGGGCGGGATCAACGGAGGCGAAGTTTTTACCCGGGCTTCCGGTAACCTGGCTGCGATCTTAAGCGAGGTTCGCGTAGCGGATTTTTGCGGCGCTACGGCGGAAGCCCGCTTGATGGATCTCGCCTGGGTCGGGCCAAGGGCCTGCCAGCATGAGGCAGTCATCGAGGAGGCGATGCGGCAATCGCCGATTCTGCCCGCGCGCTTCGGGACCTTGTTCCGATCCATCGCGAGCCTGGACGAGTTCCTGTCCTGCCAGACCGATCGGATCGCCTCGTTCTTTCACTGGCTGGGCGATCGGCGGGAATGGGCCGTGAAGGGTATGGTGGACCGCGCCCGTGCCCAAACGCCTCATTCCGCGGAAGGACAAGCCAATACGGCGGACGCACTTCCCGGTGTGGCGTATTTTCAACGAAAACGGAACGAGACGTCCGCAGCCAAAGAGTTGAACCAGCGTCTGAAAGCGATCTGCAGGGAAGTGGCCCTCGATCTCCAGCAAGCGTCTAATGGGTTTCGTGAGCGCAGGGTCGTGGATCCCGCGGCTGGCGAGTCGCCCTCCGAAGTAATCGCGAGCTGGGCCTTTGTGCTTCCACCGGCGGCGGAAGAGGAATTTCGGCAACGTCTCGAACGGCTGAATCGCCTGCACATCTCCACTGGCCTCGCCTTTCGCCTGTCGGGTCCGTGGCCGCCATACAGCTTCGCTCCACTACTCGCGTCCGAGGGGCAAATATGAAGTACCTGCTGCATTGCATCTTCGCCTCGAACGCGGATCCGCAGCCATCCGTTCCCGCCGGTGTCGTAATCGTGGAAGCCTTGGGGCTTCGAGCGGCACTCTCGTGCCTGGATGGACCCAGGCCACCGCTCGATATCGGCTGCTTGCTGGCGTACGAAAAGGTTGTTGCCGCGCTTCACGAGCAGCAGCCCGTCATTCCCGTGCGTTACGGCTGCACGATGGAAAGTGAAGCGGCCGTCAGACGGCTTTTGGACGAACACCGCGAGGAGTACCAGCGGCTCCTTCGCGAGTTCGAGGGCATGGCGGAGATGGGCCTGCGAATCCTGGTGGGCAACCGCCAGAACTCTCGCGCAGGCGAGTCGCTTAGCAACGCGCCCGCAACTCCAGGCGCCGCCTACCTGAATTCTCTGCGCAAGCGGCACGCGGCGGAAACCCGCCTGACGGAAGAGGAGCAAACGCTTGCGGCTGGGATCTATAAGGCGCTTGGCGGCTTGTATGTTCGGGAGCGCGGCGAGGCTTCGACGATTGACGGCATGCGCTTGCTCTCCCTCTTCTTCCTGGTGCCGACAAAATATATCGCCTGGTTTCTGAAGCGAATCGAACGCTTCCACTCCTGGAGGGCGCCGAGGCTCTTAGTGAGCGGCCCCTGGCCGCCGTATAACTTCGTTTGAGAGTGACTGCTAATGCTCTTTCCTCAGCCCCGGAGTTCCGAAGACCGCTACCGCGTCCTGTTCGACGCCAACCCCCAGGCCATGTGGGTCTGCGACCTGAAGACACTGGCCTTTCTCGCGGTAAACGATGCCGCAGTTCGCCACTACGGCTACTCTCGAGATGAATTCCTGTCGATGTCGATGGATCGGATCTGCCCGCGCGACGACATTCCCCGCCTTCGTAAAGTGCTTGAACGGGAGAACGGCATAGCTCCCTGCTGCCACCTCAAGAAGGATGGCACCCTAATATATGCCGAGACCACCCTTTACCCTCTGCTCTTCGGGGACCGCCCAGCGCGCCTCATGTTATCGGTCGATGTGACCGAGGGAAAAAGGGCCGAGTTTCTCTACCACATGTTGGTGGACAGTATCCCGTCGTCCGTCCTTCTTATTGACGAAAGCCTCTGTGTGTTCCTGGCGAATCGGAACTTCCTGGAAAAGGCTCGCCGGTCCAAGGCGGATACATTTGGGAAACCGCTCAATGAGGTGTTCCCACTCGTCATTCTGGACGAGCTCGGCTTATTGTCTCAGATCCGGCAATCGTTCAAAAGCGGGCAGGCGTCTCAGGGGCAGCGGCTGACCTATCGCGCGCCGGGAGTGCCATTACGCACTTACTACTACGGCATCATCCCCATGTCCTGGGCGGGGCACGTCGAGCATGTAATGCTGCTGATGGACGATGTAACGGAACAACTGCGCCTCGGCGAGGAGATACGGCGCATCGAACGCCATCTCGCCAGCGTAGTCGAAAGCGCCAACGAGATCGTCCTTTCCACGGACACCAAGGGCCGCATCTCGAGCTGGAACACCGCGGCCGTACGAATATGCGGTTATACTTCGCGCGAGGTCCAGGACAAGTACCTGTTCGACTATTGCCCCGAGCGTCACCGTGAGAAGCTGCGGGCCAGCTTTCGAGAGGCCGGCCAACAAGGTAACTCCTGCGCCGCGGAATACGACCTCACCACCAGCAACGGCGCCGTCATTCCCATTTCCTGGGTCTTCTCGCCCATGAAGGACGATGCCGGCGCGACTGTCGGGATCGTCGCGGTAGGCAGAGACCTCACGGAGCAGCGTAAGTTCGAACAGCAGATCCGCCAGGCCGACAAACTTGCCGCGCTAGGCGTCATGGCCGGCGGGATCGCGCACGAAGTCCGAACTCCGTTAACGATCGCGTCATCCGCGGCGCAATTCCTGATGGAGGATGACATTACCCCGGAGTTTCGCAGGGAATGCGCAACCAAAGTCCACCTGGGGATGCATCGGGCCTCCGCCATCATCGAGAACCTTCTCCGTTTTGCGCGCCCATCGGGGCACATGGAGATGACAAACGTAAACCTGGAAACGGTAATTCGCCAGGCTGGGACCCTGATAGCGAATGAGGCCAAACTTCAAAAGATCGAAATTACTTTCACCTTTCCAAACAGACCGATTCTGGTCGCCGGGATCGCCAGCCTGCTGGAACAGGTCTTCTTGAACCTCTTCTTCAATGCCATGAACGCCACTTCCGATGGCGGCTTCTTGACCGTCTCCGCGGAAGAAACTGCGGGTAAAGCGGTAGTTCACGTCCGAGATACGGGCTGCGGCATTGCCGACACCGATATCGACAAGATATTCGATCCGTTCTACACTAATGCGCGAACAGGCGGAGGCACAGGTCTGGGCCTGTCGATCTGTTACTCCATCGTAAAGCAGCATTCCGGCGCGATCGACGCGGATAGCGTGCTCGGCAAGGGGACCACATTTACCGTGACGTTTCCCGCGGTCCGGCGGTGATGAATACCCCTTCAACTCCCCTCTTTCTGATCGTCGACGACGAGCCAGATACTTGTTGGGCGCTTCAACAGATTTTACGAAAGCTTGGCGTTTGCGAAATAGCTTTGAATGGGCGAGACGCACTGTCACGGGCAGCGCAGCACTCCTTCTCGCTGGTCCTGCTGGACGCTAAGCTGCCGGATGTAGACGGGCTGGATCTGGCTGTCCAGTTTCGCGCCGCCGATCCGAACGTGCCCATTCTTCTTGTGTCCGGCTATTTTAGCCGTGACGACGCCGGCGTTCTGGAAGCTCGCTCCGCGGGATTAGTCCAGGCTTTCGTCGGCAAGCCGTTCTTGCATGAAGATATCCTACGAGTGGTGCGCCATATCTTGGAGCTGCCGTCATGAGTTCGACCTTCAAGTGGAACGGGATTCCAGTGGTATCTGGCATTGCCTCTATGGAGTGGATTCCATGGTTAACCAACGATAACGATGGGAGCCTCTTAGTTATCAGCAATGTAGCGAAGTTACTAAGTGGTTCATAACATGCTTAGCTATATGCGGCGGGCCATTAAACACAGCAACGCCACAGAGACTACTTAGGAAAGGGAGAAATCAATATGGCAAAAGTGCAGAAGTCTACGGATTCTTCGAGCCTGGCAGAAGTTGTCGACCGCATCCTCGACAAAGGCATCGTGGTCGATGCCTGGGTGAAGGTGTCCTTGGTCGGAATCGAACTGCTTTCGGTCGAAGCCCGTGTCGTGATCGCCTCGGTGGAGACGTACTTGAAGTACGCCGAAGCCATAGGCCTGACTGCTAGCGCCGCGGCGCCAGCCTAGAGAGCCGGGATGCAGCTTCCGCAAGCCGGGTAAGGGGTCGCGCAGGACCTCCCCCGGCCTCGGGAATGCGGCAACCCCAACGAGAGAGGAAGTTCTTGATACCTATGCTGACCGATGAAATGACTCGGTTGCGCAGTAGCATCCTCGCCATGCGGAACATGCGCAGCGTGATGATGTTCGAACTGGAGCAAACCAACAAGGCTCGCAAGCGCGCCGTTTCTGATCTATGCCGCCATTTTCACGGCGCTCGGACGAGCATGACGCGAAGAGCAAAGGCCGAGCGTATTGCCGGGCTTCAGAATCTGAAGCGTGTGGTAAACGCCCACCGGCAAACCATGCGATCCGATCTGAACGGCGCCGGACGGATTTGGGCGGGAAGAAGCGCCTAGGCTCCGCTTTGGGCCGGCAAAGCGGACCATGCCCTGCCGCCGGAATTCGGCGCGGTACGCCGCCATCCCGCGGCAGGGTGCATATCCGGACATTCGTGAAGGAGGAGGACACTTGGCTACGTTGACTGAGAGCATAGCGCGGTTGCGCGCGGAGATCGTCTCACAACGGTTACGCAGACAGGCCTTGCGGCGGGAGTTGGCACGGCGCACAATGGCGCGGCGGGATTCGGTATCCAGCTTGCGCGGGGCGTTTGCCCGCGATCTTGCCGGGGCGCGGGCGGCGTGGGATCCGCCCAGGGCGGTGGTCCCGGCGGAGAAAACGCCGTTTCTGGCGCCGCAACGGTCCTCGATGAAGATGCTCCCCAAAAGCCGCAAGAAACGCCGCTGATCCTGCTGGAAAGAACTTGGACGACGAAAGAGGAAGAACATGAGCGTGCCGGAAATAAGCCTCAAGCCACCGCTGGAAGTGATGATCAGAGTCGAACCGCAAAACGACAACCTGGTGCCGGAAGCCAGCGACGAATTTGTATCGACGGCCCACATTCAGGGGTTGACAGAACGCGCACTGGCCTACCTGGAAGTAGGATACGCCGTGCACTTTTCGGGTCCGGCGGGGGCTGGGAAGACGACTCTCGCTTTCCATGTGGCCGCCCTGCTGGGACGGCCGGTGATTTTGATCCACGGAGATGATCAATTCGATAGTTCGGATTTGGTCGGCAAGGACTCCGGCTATCGCAAGTCCAAGGTGATCGATAACTACATCCATTCCGTGCTGAAGACCGAGGAAGATGTTAATACGGTCTGGGTCGATAACCGGCTTACGACGGCATGCCAGAACGGTTTCACCCTCATTTACGACGAGTTCAACCGTTCCCGGCCGGAGGCTAACAATGCGCTCCTGAGCGTCCTCGAAGAAAGAATTCTCAATCTCCCGAGCCTGCGTAGATCGGGTGAGGGCTATCTGAGGGTGCACCCGGACTTCCGCGCGATTTTCACCTCGAACCCAGAGGAATACGCCGGCGTCCACAAGACGCAAGACGCTCTCATGGATCGTTTGATTTCGATCAACGTAGGCCACTTCGACCGGGAGACTGAAATCCGCGTGGCCATGACAAAGTCCGGGCTGGCTCGCGCGGACGCCGAATGCGTGGTGGATGTTGTCCGGGACCTGCGCGGATCCGGAGCCGAGAATCACCGCCCGACGATCCGGGCCTGCATAGCCATCGCCAAGATCCTGGTTCACCGCAACGCTCACGCGAGCGCGGACGACCCCGTCTTCCAGTGGGTTTGCCACGACGTTCTCAATGCCAACACTGCCAAAGTCATGCACGATGGAAAATCGCTGAGGCCGCAGCATATCAGCGAAGCGATCGCCCGCGTATGCGGCTCTTCCTCGAAACGCAAGAAGAGTCCTCTGCAATCGCCGGGCGAGCGGGCAAAGAAGGAATAACACCATGGCAATTCCAAGATTAGGCTTGACCAACATTCGCACTATCTCCGGCAAGGTGAATCAGGCGACCGTTCCTTACCGCGCCTATATGCAAGTCACCTGCCTCGAAATGGAGAGAGCCAGACGGTCGGCGGAGCGCCGAAGCGCCATGGCGAGAGTGACGGCCATCGATCGCCGCGTCGCCGCCATCGATAAAGAGAAAGAGGCGTTGTTGAAATCGATCGATGAACCTGGAAAAGTTGCGCCTTTGCAGCACACCGAACCACAACCGGGGCACGGCGCGCGGAGCGGTGTGCGTGGGTTCAAATTCCGTTATTGAGAGCAGTCGCGCTCCGTGTGTCGAAATGAGTGCGACTCGAGCGGGGGGCAGTGCGATGGGCAAACATAGTCAGACGGCAGTCTTGAACGGCGTGGATCGGGGTCGCAAGTCC
>Ga0326728_10024930_pt1 | contig 10766 bp, 7 predicted proteins | sample MB3enrmetagenome_FD_207602 | JGI IMG/M metagenome (GOLD analysis project Ga0326728, IMG submission 207602) | Lab enriched peat soil microbial communities from McLean, Ithaca, NY, United States - MB31MN | ecosystem: Environmental > Terrestrial > Soil > Wetlands > Peat | place: USA: New York...
AGTCGCCCTCTTAATGGCGCTCAGCGGGATTCTATGGCCGCCCTTCTCGTCGTTCACTTCTACGTCGTCCCCCGCTACTTCCACGATCTTCCCCTTGAAGTCATTCCTTCCTTCGATTGCCAGGGCGGTGATGATCCTGCACGTCCTCCCCTTGTAGCGCTCGAAGTCCTCCCGCTTTTTCAGTTGCCTTGTGAGCCCCGGGGAGGAAACCTCCAGGGTATAGGGGTGATCGATCACTTCCTCTACGTCGAGCACCCGGTCGAGCTCTCTGCTCACCCGTTCGCAATCGGCGATCGTTACCCCTTCTCCCCTATCTATGTACACTCGCAAAAGCCAGCGCTTGCCCGAAGGGCGGAATTCAATATCCACAAGCTCCAGCGACGATTCCTGGGCAATAGGCCGCGCGAGCAGGGTTATCTTGTCGAGCGTCTCTTGTTGAGGTGTCATCTGTGCCCGTAAACTAAAAAAGCGGGATGAACCCACTTTTTAGACATGTTAGTCTAGCATATTAATGTTCCGAATTCAATATATAGCTTTTTGATCGGGGCACGGCAAAGGGACTTCGAAAGGGAGATCGCCAAAGGCGGAAAAGAAGGCTCGGAGCTTCTTTAAGGGACAAGGCAAACCGGCCTATCCCATCATCGCCAGCCGCCGGTGAGATGCAGGTGGAGATGAAAGACCACCTGCCCCGCCCCGCGCTCCACGTTGACGGACAGCCTGTACCCGGAACGGTCCACGCCGAACTTCTTCGCCATGTCCCTGGCCCGGAAAAACATGGCGTCAATGATCCCCCGGTCGGCCTCCTCGAGGTCATTGACGCCCCGGATGTGCTTCGTGGGGACAATGAGCAGGTGGACGGGCGCGTGGGGATTGATATCATTGAAGATGACCACGGTTTCGTCCCGGTAGACGATCTCCGCGGGTTTTTCCCCCGCTACGATCCGGCAGAAAAGACACTCGTTTTCCATAGGCGTCTTCGCCCGATGAGCCCTTTAGGAAGCCGCCTGAGTCTGAAGGGATTCCTTGGCCTTCTTGATCAGATCGAGGAAGAGATCGATCTTCTCCGGCGGAATGGTCACGCCCTTCTTGGTGGGCTTCCACTCGCCTTCGTCGTTCTCGAAATAGATCCTCACATCTACGTACTTCCGGCCCTTATACTCCTCAGTGCTCACCCTCACCACTTCCGTTTCCGTTCTCTCGATCTCGCCGATCTGCATCGCCATGCCCTCCGTCAGATTGTCTTGCGAAAACAAAGTGTCGGACTCAAAAAAGTAGTACTTTCAGGCGGGAAATTCAATGGAAAACAAAAAAGAAGGTAGGGAAAGAAAGACCATGGAAGCGACCTTTTCCTTCACTCCCTCATGATTTCGACGATCTTCCAGTGGCCGTCCTCCATCTGTCTCATCCTGAACTGCATATCCGATTTGCCCACGGGCTTGACGACTGCCGTCTTCCCGTCGGTGGCTATTTCGAGGTACCAGACGCTTCCCTTCCTCACGTAGTCGAAATAGCCTCCTTCATCGGGCGAAAGGATCGCCGCCCTGACCCGATTCCGGGCCAATTCGGAAGCCACGGGCAGGAGCAGGCCGGCCACCTGCCTTGAGGCCCTGATGCCCACGATCGTGAAGGGATCGTCAGCCTTGGACTCGTATTTGGCGAAAATGTCCCTCACCATGCATCGTACGATGCTGTCCACGTCGACATACCGGAAGGCAGTGTCGGCATCGTGGTTGAGGAGGGCCGTTCTCAGCTCGTCAAGTGAGCGGCGGGGGGTGTTGCTCAGGGTACAGCCCGCAGCCAGGGCGACGAACAAGAGGGGCAGCATGATGAGGGCGCGCCTTTCCGGTAGCCAATGCATGAATGATATATATCACATCTGAGGGTACGCGCGCATGCCCCCTCGTTTAAGTCCTCTGATTCAGGCGGAATCGGTCGGTGCTTCTTGGGTTCATGGCCGCGGGAAGAAGGCACATCTCCGCTTGTCGAATCGGCGGGAGCGGAACGGCAATGCATGAGTCGGCAACGCGCGTACGCCCAATCCCAGCCCGTTCGATGCGGACGTGATGAAGGGTAGGGTTTCCAAACGCGCTTGCCCTTCCTTGTAATCGCCTTTGTTCCGGCCGTATAATCTCAACGGGCTTCAGGCAGTGTCATGGTATACGTTGTCGATGATCTCGCAATAACCGTCGGAAAGGCCGGGGCAAGAGAGTACGCGAAGGCCAGCTATCCCATTCGCTACGGGAGCTATGACGAGATAAGGACGAAGGATTTCGTGTTCCAGTTCGATCTCCTGGGCGGGCTGAAGTACATCCAGGGACGCCGCGAGGACTGGCCGAATCCGGGCGAATGGCTGAAGCGGAGCCAGGGCAACGACTGGACTTATTACTCGGCCGGGGACTACGGGGGGATTGTCGAGCGCTTCGGGGAATACTATTTTCCCTGTTTCGCCTACCCGAGCAACTCCATCATGGGGGACAGGCCGTTCCGCTCGAAAGGGGTGCAGCGGGCCCTTCGCGCAGCCCGGGACCTCTCAGGACGAATCGGCACGATCGGACCAAAACACTTTCCGCCCGATATCGCGGGCTTTCTCGATCGCGCCGCCGCCCATCACCCGAAAACTCTCGCGCAGAGGGCGGTCCGCTTTCACCGGTTGATCGGGGGCCGTGTGAGCGTCCTGCCCCCCGACGCACGCCACGCGGACTACGACGTAATCCCCCTCGCGTTGTCGGACGGCTGCCTCTACAATTGCGGCTTCTGCAGCATCAAGTCCGGCCGGGGCCTGAAAACCAGATCGAGGGCGAGCGTGACCGCGCAGATAGCCGGTCTCAGGGAGTTCTACGGCCCCGAGCTTCAAAACTACAATGGCCTCTTCCTGGGACGGCACGACGCCCTCCAGGCCGGCTCGGACCTGATCGAGTTTGCCGCGGAAGCTGCCTATGACCGCCTCGGGTTCGCCCGTTCCCTCATGAGGAGGCCCACACTCTTCTTCTTCGGGAGCGTGGACTCCCTCCTCGGCGCGGACGACCGCCTTTTCCGCCGGCTCGACAAGACGCCCTACTTCACCTACATCAACATCGGCCTCGAATCGTTCGACGGCGCAACTCTGGAGCTCCTCCAAAAGCCTGTTTCGGAAGGGAAGGTGAGAGACGCCTTTGCCAGGATCTGCGAGATCAATGGGAGCTGCGAGCGCATCGAGGTGACCGCCAATTTCGTCATCGGCCTTCATCTCCCCCCGAGCCACCTCGACTCCCTCGTCACGATGACGAGGGAGTCGAAGCCCCCTTTCGGAAAAGGGGTCCTTTATATCTCACCCATGGTTCGGGACAGCGAGACCCGGGCAGAGGAGAATAGGGCCCTTCTCGCCCAGTTCCGGAAGATCAAGACAGCGAGCGCCTTTCCCGCGTTTCTCTACCTCATTCAGAGGTTGTGAGGCTCATACCGCCATTTTCGCCTGACTTAGACTAAGCCACCTCGCCCTCAATGACGGCCTCGAGGACTGCGCACAGCTCTTCGACCCGATAAGGTTTTGCCACCACTCCCAGGAACCCATGTTTCCTGAAATCGGAGAGGACCGGGTCGTTGGAGTAGCCGCTCGATATGATGGCCCTCACCTGCGGATCTATCCCGTGGAGCTGCTCGATAAGCTCCTTGCCGCCCATGCCGTCGCGCACGGTCAGATCGGCAATCACCACATCGAACGGTCTGCCGCTCTTTACCGCCTCCTCATAATGTTGGATCGCCTCGAGACCGTCTCTCGCGAAGAAGACCTCGTATCCCAGGTGGGCGAGGATCTCGACTATCACGTCGCGCACGCCGTCGTCATCGTCCATGAAGAGGAGCTTGCCCTTGCCTGCGGCCACCCCAGTCCTCGGGGGGAGCTGATCCTCAAAGAAGGAGGCGGTCTCCTCTTCCGCCGCGGAGGGCAGGTATATGTGGAAAAGCGTGCCCTCCCCCAATTGGGAGTCCACGGTGATCAGGCCGCCATGGTCCTTGATGACGGAGTAGCAGATGCTTAAGCCCAGCCCCGTGCCCTTTTCGTTGCCCATCTGTTTCTTGGTGAAATAGGGATCGAAAACCCGCTGAAGATCTTCCTGGGCGATGCCGGGGCCCTCGTCCCGGATCGATATGCGCACATAATCGCCCTGCCTTAGGGTAAGGCCGCTCGTGGGACCGATTGCCACGTTCTCGGCGCTAACCCAAAGGGTCCCCCCTTCTTCCATGGCCTCCTGGGCATTGCTCACCATTCTCTCTATGACCTGGCGGATCTGCTTTTCATCCACGGTGAGAGGAAATAGGTCATCGGGAAACGAGAAGGAGAGGCTTATTTTGGGTTCCGTCACGGTAGCGGTTGCGCTCTCCCGGACGACCGCGGCAAGGTCCGTCGCCTTGCGCACAGGCCCTCCGCCCCTGGCAAAGGCGAGAAGCTGGTACGTCAGGTCTTTTCCGCGCATGCACGCGTTTTCCGCCTCCACCAGCCGGTTGGCCAGTTTGTCATCCGGACCCATGAACATCTTCGCAAAGGATATGTTGCCAAGGATCACGGCGAGGAGATTATTGAAATCGTGGGCAATCCCCCCGGCCAGGACGCCTATGGATTCCAGTTTTCGCGCCTTGAGCAGCTCTTCTTCCATCCTTTTTTGGTCCGTGATATCACGGAATACGATCACTGTCCCGAGGCTGGCCCCTTCCTTGTCGCGGATAAGCGAACGGGTCTGGGCGACGATCCTCTCGGTGGCGTCCCTTGCCTGGATGAGGACCTGGCTGACGGGATTCAGCTCCCAAAGGGCGCCTTGCGGCGATCCATCGCCATTGCCCGACTGCTCGTATGAGGGTTCGCCGACAGTGGAGAAGACCTGCGAGAGAGCGAACCCCACCGCCTCCTCCTGTCTCCAGCCGGTCAGCCTTTCAGCCGCATTATTCATGAGTACTATCCGGTCTTCGCCGTCCGCAGTGATCACGCCGTCGCCGATCGACCTCAAGGTGACGCTGAGACGCTCCTTTTCTTCGGCCAGGGCGCTTTCCGTCCGCTCGCGCTCCGAAATCTCCTTGCGAAGCTCGTTGTTCGCCGCCTTCAATCTGACCTCGCTCGCCTCAAGCAGCTGTTTCGATACGGTTGTCGAGCTGAGCCGGTCCACCATCCTGTTAAAGTCCCTCACCAGAGTGGCCACTTCTCCCGACCCGGAAACCTTTACAGGCGTCGAGTAGTCACCGTTGTCGATCCTCTCCATGGCCCCTCTGAGCCGGCTCACGGCCCTCGATGAGAAGACCCCCATGAGAAAGGCGAGGAGAGAGACGGTGACGATCCCGATACCCATGAAGAGGAGCCCTTGTTGGCGAAATGTCTGGGTGGTCAGGTTCGAAGCGTAGGCCAGGTAGCTCCTGGTTGCGGCGTGGATAGCCTCGGTCTCCTTGATCGGCGCGGAGAAATCTTCGACGTTCACCGTGGCCGCCAGCATGAAGCGGGTATGATCAGCGGGGCTGCTGTGGAGGGGAACGATAGAGATAAATCTCTTCATGATGCTGCCGTCTCCGGCTTTCAGACGATAGTAGCCGTGGGCTTCCGTGCGGCTTTTCAGGCTGTCTTCCAAGATTGCCTGGAAGTCGGGGAAACCTTTCAGGATGCGCCGCAAGTCTTTGCCTTCGAGACGCCGGTCCTTGTGGAATTGGATAACCCCCGTGTCCGCGTCGAACAGGTAGGTGTAGCCGGTCTGGCTTATCTCCTGCACGGCGAGTTCCCTGAACTTCTCGTCCCGGCGAAGGTCGGAGGTATCCATCCAGGGTACGGTCTCAAGGATCAGGTCAAGCTGCTGCGCTATGTCATACACCCTGTTGCGGATGGAGGCTTCGCCCATGCTCCGCAGCATGATCTCGCTGCGATACATGTCCTGGCGATAGCCCTGATCGACGATCCGGTTGAACTCATTTTCGATCCTTTTTCCGTAGATATCGATGAGAATCGTGAAGACGACGATGGGAATGAGACCGGCGATGAACGCCATCAAAAACAGACGGGAGCTGAACTTCCTGGGTAGGACTTTGTCGAGCACAGTAGCCCTTTTGCTTTTGACTCTCGGAGCATCCCAATCGCCTTGTCCGACCTTCCGGAGAACAAGCCGGGATGCCGGGTGCTGCTGCATCACACCCTCATCCACGTCCCGGGCGCCTCGCGCGGGTCCGGGGACCTCCCATATAGATACCACATTCGAGCGATCATGTCATCTTGAGGATGGAGGGCGGAAACGCCTGTGCCATTACTTCCGCATAATATCCTTGACCAAAGGTCTCCAAATGGTCTAATAAAGACTAGTAGGGCAATCAGCCTAAAAGGCGCGCCTCATGGGGGTCTCACCCGCGGCGGCCGGATTTGTACCGTGCAAGGTGTGAAGCATGGAAGATCGCGAGGAAACGAGCAGCGCGCTGGTCATCGAGCTGGCCCGGGCACGGCAGAGGATAGACGACCTCGGGCGCAGGGAGGCCGGACGAGGCCCCGGGAAAAAGGGGCTGAAATTGCCTGGCCAAGCCTTTCACGAAGGGGCCCATACCGTTACGCCGGCGAAGGGCGGGTCCAACGACGGCGTTGCAATCGTCAAAGAGAAGACGCTCCTCTACGTGAACGACAGATTCCTGGAAATATTCGGTTATCGTTCCACGGAAGAGGTCGTGGGGAGTCCCGTTGCGATAATCGCTCATCCCGATGACCAGGAAAAGATCCTGGAATTCTTGGATGCCAACGAGGAGGGGGGGAGCGTTCCAACGCGGTGCGAGTTCAAAGGGGTGCGGAAGGACAGGACGACCATTCACGTGGAGGCCTACGTGCCCGATACGGCTTTCGGAGGCGAATCCGTCTCGCTCACCTATTTCCGGGATATCACGGAGGGGAAGCAGACGGTGGAGACCCTTGAGAGACGGCTGAAGCTGGAAGAACTCGTCTCCACTATCTCGGCCCGTCTCATCGACGCCGGCTTCGGGGACATAGAAGAGCCGATACAGGACTCCCTGCGGATGATGGGAGAGTTCGCGGGGATGGACGATGTCCGCCTGGTCCTCTTCCCGGCTCAAGGGGAGACGCCGTCGGAACGCTACGCCTGGCGACGCGACGGGCTCGATCCGAGACTCAACGACATTCCCCATGTGCTCCCTATCGATTGGACGAGAAAGAGGCTCGCCGCCTCCGATGTGCTCCACGTGTCAGGACGGGAGGATCTGCCTGTGCCTGAGGCAGCGGCTGAGCGCAGGACCTGGGAAGCCCTCGGTATCGTTTCGATCCTTGTCCTGTCGGTGAGCGCCCGCGGCGAGCAGATCGGTTTTCTCTCTTTTCCCAGCTATCGAAGGGAGAGAAAGTGGACGGAAGGGGAGATCGTCGCGATGGGTCTCGCGAGCCGGATCATCGGCAAGGTGATAGCCGCGAACAAGGCCGGGGCCAATTCGGAGCGATCCTTCCGGGAAGGGGAAAGCAGGTTCGAGAGCCTGGCGGAGCAGTCCATAGTGGGGATCTATCTGGTCCAGGACAACGTCTTCAGATACGTAAATCAGCGCCTTGCAGCAATGTTCGGCTATTCCGTCGATGAGCTCGTCAACAGGATCGGCCCCGTGGAGCTGGTCCGCCCTGAAGACCGCGCCGTCGTGATGGAGAATATCCGGAGGCAGATGACCGGAAAGGTCCGGAGCCTCCGCTACCAGTTTGCCGGGCTCAAAAAAGACGGCGAGCCCGTCTACGTGGAAGCCCACGGCTCGGCCACGGTCTGGCAGGGCCTTCCTGCGGTCATAGGGACCCTTCTCGACGAGAGCGACAGAAAGAAGCTCGAAGCGCAGCTGATTCAGTCCGAGAAGATGAAGGCGATCGGGACCCTCGCCGGCGGAATTGCCCATGATTTCAACAATATTCTTATGGCCATTCAGGGCTATACCTCTCTGATGCTCCACCGCCTGGACCCCAACCACTTCCACTACAGCAAGCTGAAAGGCATCGAAGAGCTTGTGGAGAGCGGCTCCGATCTGACGAAGCAGCTCCTTGGTTTTGCCAGCGGCGGCACCTACGAGATCCGGGCAGCCGACTTGAACGAGATCGTCAGAAAGACGTCGACCATGTTTGCCCGAACGAGAAAAGAGATCACCATCCAGCCCCGATACGAGGCCGAGCCGTGCGTGGTCGACGTGGACAGCGGGCAGATAGAGCAGATGCTCCTCAACCTGTACGTGAACGCCTGGCAGGCCATGCCGGGAGGAGGGACCCTCTTCCTGGAGACGCAAAACGTGCTTCTCGACGGGAGCTTCGTCCGCCCGTATTCTGTCAGGCCGGGCAGCTACGCACGAATATCCGTGACCGACATGGGCGTGGGCATGGACGAGGAGACGAAAAAGCGTATCTTCGAGCCCTTCTTTACCACGAAGAAGAGGTCCAGGGGAACGGGGCTCGGTCTGGCTTCCGTCTACAACATTGTGAAGGGCCATGGAGGGATCATTAACGTATCCAGCGAGAAAGGCCGGGGCGCGACCTTTTGCATCTACCTGCCTCTCTCAAAAAAGACCGTAGAGCGCGCCGAGCCCGTGTCTCAAGACGTGCTCAAGGGGAGGGAGACCATTCTCCTGGTGGACGACGAGGAGACCGTCATCACCGTGAGCAAGGACATGCTGGAGGCCCTGGAGTACTCCGTGATCTCCGCGCGAAGCGGTCAGGAAGCCGTGGCGCTTTTTGAGAAGAACCACCATCTCATAGACCTCGTCATCCTCGATGTGATCATGCCGGATATGGGAGGGGAAGAGACCTTCAACGAGCTGAAGAAGATCGACCCTTCGGTCAGCGTTATCCTGTCGAGCGGCTACAGCCTCGACGGCCTTGCCATGAAGATCATGGACCGGGGCTGCAAGGCGTTCATCCAGAAACCCTTCACCATCAACGCGCTTTCCCAGAAGCTGCGGGACGTGTTGGGAAGGAGCTAGCCACCGTCTGCGGCGGACCCGGAGAGGAAGCTGCGATTGCCGGCTCAAACGAGTCGCGGATCCCTCGACCTAATGTGGTGTGACAACCGGCCGCGGTCGGCGAGCCCTTAAGCCTTTGCCCCCAGCTTGCACGTATCCATTCCTGAACGTTCTTATTGCCCCGTTTTCGGCGAACGTGTTCAGGCTGTAAGTCTGCTTTCCGCTGCCCGTGTCGTATTCTGTCTCCACGTAGGTGCAGTGCGTTACGTCCTCGCACCATGCACCGGCGTTAATATACACCCAGGCGGGAGGCTGCCCCTCCGGTGTATCGGCCTGAACCACACATGCTTTATGCGTGTGGCCCATAATCACTATTTTCGCGACTGGGGGCCGTCTGTTCATTATCAGGTCCACTGCAGGGAGAAGAGACCAGAAGTCGCATATCACGGCTTCCCAGTTCTCGACATTGCCTGGGTGGTTTGTTGTCCAGTCAGCAAATATCGATTTGTAGCGTTCTTCAACATCCCTCCACGGCAGCGTGCCCCCGATGTTTTCCAGCCAATTCATGGTTGCTCCATTACGGGGACACCATGAATTATGAGTGATATCGTCAAACCCGTTCTCCATGATCCAGGCGCTGAATTCACCCGCAAGTCTGCCGATTACGCTGCGGTCGACCTTTGACGTCAGGGGCGTAAAAACACCCGTCTCTTCTTTCCCAACGAATTCGTCTCTGGCCTGCATTATCTGATGCCGGAAATCGGAGTAATCTTTGCCTTTTTGATCCTCAAACTCCGCCAGCCATCCTTCGAAGATATCGCCAAAGTCCAAACCGGTTCCTTCCTTCAAGGCCTTCTGGGCTGACAGGCGAGAGAGGAAGTAGCCCATGGGAAGCCTTGTCTGCGCAAATGGAGTCCCGGCCGACGTAGGGTGAGGCGCATTGGCTAGGCCATACCAATGGCCGTGCTCAGCCCATATGCCGTCATCGGTCTTGTATACGTCGTGCCCGTTTGGGTCAGGAGCGTAGCTCATTCCGGGAAAGATTCCTGTCTTTCCTGTCATTGTATCCTGTGTGACGAGCATGTCGTGATTGCCCGCCACGTACGACAGTGTGCCTGGGATCGCTTTTAAAGCCTCAATCGCATCATGGTTATGATTGCAAACATTCCAGAACTGCTCATCGCCCGGCGGGTTCCCGTGAGGCGGCTTCGTGGGATCATATTCCGCGGGGCAAATCCATTCATCGAAGAGATCCCCCACAATTATTACTTCATGAACGGGATGAGCGGGGTCGCCCATGCAGACAGTGCGTACGAAACTCTCGAACAGGTCCCGGCGACTGTCGGACAGCCAGCCGTATGGATAGCTGCCGGGGGATTGATATTGACTGCGGTCGTCCCCCATGTGTATATCGCTCACGAAAATCCTTCTGATAGTATCGGCTTTGGCAGCCATATCTGCCTCCTTATCTTACAGTGCGCCTCGACGGGCGATGACTACGCCGTGCTCTCTCGATCCAAGCAAGCAAGCGCATGATCTTAAGACCCCTTCCGGGTCTGATCGAGAGCCATCCTTTCTGCCATCTTGCTAAAACCCCGGATCACAAGACCACCCGGAACAGGACCGATATGTAGTGTCAGGAACAAAAGGGAACGTCCTTTAGCAATTGTCTTCACCCGGCTCTTCTTTCCCAAGCCCCCAGATCTTGTAATAGACCAGCGGGATGGCATACGCCACTGCCATCGACTCGCTTGCGATCTGCACAAATCCCATCCAGGTGATCTGGTGGTCGCAGTTGCCCGCCAGCATCAGCAGCAGCCATGGATCGGGGCAGAAGAATCCGACGA
>Ga0326728_10024931_pt1 | contig 10766 bp, 5 predicted proteins | sample MB3enrmetagenome_FD_207602 | JGI IMG/M metagenome (GOLD analysis project Ga0326728, IMG submission 207602) | Lab enriched peat soil microbial communities from McLean, Ithaca, NY, United States - MB31MN | ecosystem: Environmental > Terrestrial > Soil > Wetlands > Peat | place: USA: New York...
CGTTAGCCGCTAACAAAAATCGTCCCAATCCGTTAGCCGCTAACAAACACCTTTTCCCCGGACCTGCTAAACTCGCCCCATGACTGCCACAAAGCAGCAGGGTCGGCACGCGACCAGAAGGCCCGTGAAGGGCCCGTCCTCCGTAGCCGCAGCGGCGAAGGAGGATGCCCTCCGTAGCCGCGACCGCGAAAGAGGGCCTGCCCTCCGTAGCCGCGGCGGCGAAGGAGGATGCCCTCCGTAGCCGCGACCGCGAAAGAGGGCCTGCCCTCCGTAGCCGCAGCGGCGAAGGAGGGTCTTCTGGCTCAACGGCCGGGACGATCCGGGCAGTCCCATAAGTCCCATGTCAAAAACCAACGAAACTCGCAAAATCCAAGGCAATCCAACCCAATAGCATGGAATCGTGATCGTTTTCCATGAATTTTCCAACGAGATTGTTTCTTACTTCTTACTTCTCACTTCTTCACAACGGGCTTGCCTTTCTTCCGGCAGGCGATAACCCTGTTTTATCACGACGCACCTGCGCATTAACAAAAACATCTCATCAAAGCACAATGAAACTATCCTTGTTCAATGGCCCGCTTCCAAAAATCGGCATCCGCCCCACCATTGACGGCCGCCTCGGCGGCGTCCGCGAATCCCTCGAAAAGCAGACCATGGACATGGCCAGGGCTGCTGCAAAATTGATTTCCAGCCATTTGTTTTATCCCAACGGCAAGCCGGTCGAATGCGTCGTGGCCGACACCTGCATTGGCGGCGTGGCCGAGGCTTCCGCCTGCGCCGAAAAATTCGCCCGCGAAGGCGCCGGACTCTCGCTGACCGTCACCCCCTGCTGGTGCTACGGGAGCGAAACCATGGACATGACTCCGCGGATTCCCAAGGCGGTCTGGGGCTTCAATGGCACGGAGCGTCCCGGAGCGGTCTATCTGGCGGCAGTGCTGGCGGGCCATTCCCAAAAAGGCCTTCCCGCGTTCAGCATATATGGCCGCGATGTCCAGGATGGCGGCGACAAAAGCATCCCCGCCGACGTCCAGGAAAAGATTTTGCGCTTTGCCCGTTCCGGTCTCGCCGTCGCCTTGATGCGCGGCAAATCGTATCTTGGCATGGGCGGCGTCTCCATGGGCATCGCCGGCTCCATCGTGGACCAGCCGTTTTTCGAGGGCTACCTCGGCATGAGGGTCGAGACGATTGACATGACGGAGTTTCTGCGCCGCATGGACAAGGGCATTTTTGACCAGAAGGAATACGCGGCGGCCCTCAAGTGGACCCGGGAAAATTGCCAGGAAGGCAAGGACTACAATTCGACGCAAACCAAACGCTCGCGCAAGCAGCTCAACGGCGAATGGGAGAAATCAGTCAAGATGGCAATGATCGCCCGCGACCTCATGGTGGGCAATCCCAAGCTCAAACAAATGGGTTTCAGCGAGGAGGCGCAGGGGCATAACGCCATTTGCGCCGGTTTCCAGGGCCAGCGCCAGTGGACCGATTACCAGCCCAACGGCGACTTTCTGGAAGCCATCCTCAATACTTCGTTCGATTGGAACGGCCTGCGCGCCCCCTACATCGTGGCCACCGAAAACGACAGCCTCAACGGCGCCTCCATGCTGTTTGGCTATTTGCTCACCAATACCGCCCAGATTTTTGCCGACGTCCGCACTTATTGGAGCCCGGAGTCGGTCAGGCGCGTTTCCGGCCATGTCCTGGAAGGCGCGGCGGCGGGCGGCATTTTGCATCTCATCAATTCCGGCGCGGCCACGCTGGACGCCACCGGCCGTCAGTCCCGCAACGGCCAGCCAGCCATGAAACCGTTCTGGGAAATCACGCGGCGGGAGGCGCAGCAGTGCCTGGAAGCGACCAGTTGGCACCCCAGCATCACCGAGTATTTCCCCGGCGGCGGCTGGAGCTCGCGGTTCCTCACCCGGGGCGGCATGCCGGTGACCATGTGCCGGTTGAACCTGGTCAAGGGCCTTGGACCGGCGCTGCAAATCGCCGAAGGCTTCACAGTGGATCTCCCGGCAAGAGTCCACGACACCTTGGACCAGCGCACCAACCCCACCTGGCCCACCACCTGGTTTGCGCCGCGCATTACCGGTCACGGCGCTTTCCGCGATGTCTATACCGTCATGAACAACTGGGGCGCAAACCATGGCGCCATCAGCTACGGCCACACCGGGGCGGACCTGATTTCGCTGGCGGCCATGCTGCGGATTCCCGTTTACATGCACAACGTCCCCAACGACCGCATCTTCCGCCCCAGCACCTGGGCGGCCTTTGGCACCCAATGTCTGGAAAGCGCCGACTACCGCGCCTGCCAGAACTTCGGCCCGCTATACGCGTAAGCTGATAAAAAGCATTTTCAATGTAGCAGCCGACGTGAGTAGGCTCCAGTTTGTCCGTGTCTGTCCGTGCCCATCCATGGCCAGCCGGCACAATTACAGAAATCGCGAGGCAGGTTTTCGTGAAAATTCGTGTAATTCGTGCCTGCCCTCCGTAGCTGCGGCAGCGAAGGAGGGTCCATCTGTGGTTAAAAGTTTCCGCTTTTCGGGTCTCCGCGTCTCCGCGTCTCAGCGGTGAAAGCCCTCCCCACTCAAACTATTTTTCAAAAAACCGTTAGCCGCTAACAAACACCTTTTCCGCCCCTTGGGTATGCTTGGTTAAAAAACCTATGACCACACGCATCGGAAAAATCGGCCGCCTCCCCAAAACCACCCGCGACGAACTTGGCCGCCGCATCGAAGACAACGAACTCGGTGCCGACATCGTCTTCTGGCTCAACGGCCAGGACGACGTCAAACGCATCCTCGCCGAACAGTTCGAGGGCCGCGCCATCACCGAACAAAACCTTTCCCACTGGAAACAGACTGGCCATCTCGACTGGCTCCGCCTCCAGGAAACCCGCGACTCCGCCCGCCTCCTCATGGAACAGGCCGACGCCTTGGACGAAGTCGCCCCCCTGCGCGACCTCGGCGAACGCCTGGCCCGCGTTCTGGCCGCCGAAATGGCCCGCCTGGCCTCCGCCCTGCTCGAACAGGAAACCGACCCCGAAAAGCGGTGGCAGCGGCTATGCCAGATTAACCGTGAGCTTTCCCAGCTGCGGCGCCAAGATGACCGCGCCATCCGCACCGCCATCCGCCAGGAACGCTGGGAAGCCGAGAACCGGCGCCTGACCGAGGAAGAAGAGGCCCGCAAGAAGAAGGAAGCCGCGGAGCGCATGATTGCGAAAATCAAAGCCCCTGACAAAATCCAAGACTTGACGGAGATTTACGGGGGAGACGCCAAAGCCGCCCGCATTGCCCCGCTCCTGTACAGTCTGCGCAATGATCTGCCCTGCGACGATTCCATCGAAGCCATCAACCGCGATTTCGCCGAGCCGCCGCCCCCCGCCGAGCCCGCTCCTGCCACGCCTCAATCCAAGAGAAAAACCCCTGTGAAACCGAACAAATCCAAAGCAATCAAACATGATCGCATCCAACAAATCATCGCGGATTTCGAAGCTGGAATCCTCGAATCTGAGATCCGCAAATCTATGGCTCCGTCCCATGAAGCGTAGTCCATGGTCAGTAGTCCCGTGGTCCGTGGTCCCGTGTCCCCATTCGTCCCATATGGCAAGCCTCCTCTCACCTAATTTGTCTTTTTCACTCCGCAATTTGCCATTTGGCCGATGATTCATTGACTCCGCAGGGTCATTTGATATTTTGGGCCTTCGTTTATTGCGGATAACTTAATTGCATCATTCATTTTTATGGCAAAAGAAAAATACGTATATCTGTTTGGCAACAAAAAGGCGGACGGCGACGGTTCCATGAAGCCCCTGCTCGGTGGCAAAGGCGCGAATCTCGCGGAGATGGGCCGCATTGGCCTGCCCGTCCCTCCCGGCTTCACCATTACCACCGAAGTCTGCACCTATTACTATGACAACAAAAGGACCTATCCAAAGGTCCTCGACGCGCAGGTCAGGGACGGCGTGGCCAATATCGAAAAAATCATCGGCACCCGGTTTGGCGACAAGTCCGCGATGCCCCTCCTGGTTTCCGTCCGTTCCGGGGCCCGCGATTCCATGCCCGGCATGATGGACACCATCTTGAACCTCGGCCTCAACGACCAAACCGTTCTCGCCCTCGTCAAGGCCACCAACAACGAGCGCTTTGCCTGGGACTGCTACCGCCGCTTCGTCCAGATGTACGGCGACGTCGTGCTGGGCGTCCAGAAGGCCGCCAACGAGGATCACGAGCCTTTCGAGACCGTCATCCACACCCTCAAGCACGAGCGCTATCACGCCGACATCGAGGACACCAAGCTCTCCGTGGACGACCTCAAGGAACTCATCGCCCGCTTCCAAAAACTCATCAAGGAACGCGCCGGCAAGGAATTTCCCCAGGACCCCTGGAAGCAGCTTTGGGGGGCCGTCGGCGCCGTTTTCGGCTCCTGGATGAACGACCGCGCCGTCGTCTATCGCCGCAAATATGGCATTCCCGCCGAATGGGGCACGGCCGTCAACGTCCAGGCCATGGTGTACGGCAACACCGGTGACACCTCCGGCTCCGGCGTGGCGTTCACCCGCAACCCCGCCAACGGCATCAAGGAGTTTTACGGCGAATTTCTCATCAACGCCCAGGGCGAAGACGTCGTGGCCGGCGTGCGCACCCCCGAACCGGTTGCGCAGCTTGCCAAGGAAATGCCCAGCGCCTACCGGGAACTGGACAACATCCGCAACACCCTGGAAAAGCATTTCAAGGACGTGCAGGATTTCGAGTTCACCATCCAGGAAGGCAAGGTTTACATGCTCCAGACGCGCAACGGCAAGCGCACCGCCGCCGCCGCGCTCAAAATTTCCATGGACCTCGTCAAGGAAAAGCTGATTGACGCCGAGACCGCCGTGCTCCGCAATCCCGCCGATCAGTTGGAACAGCTTCTGGCCCCCATTTTTGACGTCTCCGAGGTCAAGAAAGCCAGGGTCATCGCCAGCGGCCTGCCCGCCGGCCCCGGCGCCGCTTCCGGCAAAATCTATCTCAACGCCGAACGCGCCGTGGCGGCCGCCGACAAGGGCGAGAAAGTCCTGCTCGTCCGCATTGAGACCTCGCCTGAAGACTTGCGCGGCATGATCGCCGCCGAAGGCATCCTCACCGCCCGCGGCGGTGTCAGCTCGCACGCGGCGCTGGTCGCCCGTCAAATGGGCAAGGTTTGCGTCTGCGGCGCGGCCAATCTGGAAATTGATTATCACAAGAAGACCGTCAGCGTTGCGGGCCAGACCTTCAACGAAGGCGATTACCTTTCCATTGACGGCACCATCGGCGCCGTCTATGCCGGTGAAATCAAAACCGCCCCGTCCGAAATCATCGCCGGCCTGGTCCATGATGACAAAGCCGCGCAGGCCACCGAGAAGTTCAAGAACTTCAACCAGCTCATGAAGTGGTGCTCGCAATTCACGCGCCTCGCGGTCCGCACCAACGCTGACACGCCCGAGCAGGCCCGCAACGCCGTGGCCTTCGGCGCCACCGGCATCGGCCTCACACGCACCGAGCACATGTTCTTCGAGGGCAACCGCATTGATGCCATGCGCGAGATGATTCTCGCCGACACCTTGCCGGCCCGCGAAGCCGCGCTGGCCAAGCTCCTGCCGTACCAACGCGACGACTTCTACGGCATCTTCAAGGCCCTGGAAGGTTTTCCGGCCACCATCCGTTTCCTGGATCCGCCGCTGCATGAATTCCTCCCCCACGCGAAGGAACAGCAGCTTGATCTGGCCAACAAGATGGGCATCCCGGTGGAAAAGATCATGGCGCGCGTGCATGAACTCCACGAGTTCAACCCCATGCTCGGTTTCCGCGGCTGCCGCCTCGGCATCAAGTATCCCGAAATCACCCGCATGCAGGCCCGCGCCGTGTTTGAAGCCGCCGCGAAATGCGTCAAGGAGAAGGTCAAGTGCAAGCCCGAGATCATGATCCCGCTCGTCGGTTTCAAGAAGGAACTCGACTTGCAGGTGGCCATCGTTCACGAAGTGGCCAAGAAAGTCCAAGCCGAGAAGAACGTGAAGCTCTCCTACAGCGTCGGCACCATGATCGAAGTCCCGCGCGGCGCCCTGACCGCCGATGAAATCGCGCAGACCGCCGAATTCTTCAGCTTCGGCACCAACGACCTTACCCAGACCTGCCTCGGCATGAGCCGCGACGATTCCGGGTCTTTCCTCGGCGCTTACACCGAGAACGAAATCGTCAAGAAGAACCCCTTCGCCTCGATTGACCAGATCGGTGTCGGCCAGCTTATCCAAATTGCGGCTGAAAAAGGCAACAAGACCCGTCCTGGCATCAAGCTGGGCATTTGCGGCGAACACGGCGGCGACCCCGATTCCGTGAAATTCTGCCATCGCGCCGGCCTCACCTATGTGAGCTGCTCGCCCTTCCGGGTGCCCGTCGCCCGCCTCGCGGCGGCCCAGGCGGCCATCGAGGAAAAGCGCAAGGCCGCTGCCAAGCCCGCAAAGAAGAAATAGCCTTCGCCCGCGGATGCGGGAGATTTGCGGCGTCCCGACGGGGAAGCCGCTATAAAAATCACAGAGGCCGTCCGGAGCAATCCGGGCGGCTTTTTGGTTCCCGGAAATCTTTTGGCTTCTCCGCGGCGCGCCCTTTAGGCAGCATATGCCGAAATGTATTTCGGGAAAAAAATCATCGTGGTCATGCCGGCTTACAATGCGGCCAAAACCGTCACCATGACGGTGGACGAGGTGATGCAGCAGGGCATCGTGGATGAAATCATATTGGTGGACGACCGCAGCCGGGACGACACCGTGAAAGTGGCCTCATCGCTTCTGGGGGTGCGCGTGCACGTGCATGAGAAGAACAAGGGTTACGGCGGCAATCAGAAGACCTGTTACCGCCTGGCGCTCGAGGCGGGCGCGGACGTGGTCATCATGGTTCATCCGGATTATCAGTACACGCCCAAGCTCATTCCGGCGATGGCTTCCATCATTGCCAATGACCTGCACCAGTGTGTCCTGGCCAGCCGCATTCTGGGCGGCTACTCATTACAGGGCGGCATGCCGGGCTGGAAATATGTGGCCAACCGCTTCCTGACCGCCGCGGAAAACCTGCTGCTGGGCGCCAAGCTTTCCGAATATCACACCGGCTACCGGGCCTTTTCCCGCACACTCCTGAAGAAACTGGAACCATGCCTCGCGGCCAATTCCGATGATTTTGTCTTCGACAATCAAATGATTGCCCAGATTCTCTGGCATGGCTTTACGATCGGCGAAGTAAGCTGCCCTACGAAGTATTTCAAGGAAGCGTCGTCCATCAATTTCCAGCGCAGTTGCAAGTATGGAATCGGTTGTCTGACCGTGGGGACGCAATATCGCCTGGCCAGATGGGGCGTGGCGAAGCCCAAATTGTTCTTTCCTTGATCAGCAGGAATGCAAGCGACCCTCCCGGAGCATCCGCCGCCTTTTCCAATCGGGCGGGAGCCGGGCCATCAACAGCGGGTTACTTGACCGCAAGGGCCAGGCGGGACTTTTTGCGGTTGGCAGTCGGGCGCGTGATTGCGCCAACCTTGACCGCCTTGTCAAAAGCCGAATGGACGCCGGGCAACAATTTGACCGCGTCTTCCTTCTTTCCGGCGGCGACGGTGGCGCGGAATTGTTTTTCGGTGCGGCGCAGGCGCGACTTCACGGCGCTGTTTTGAAGCTGCTTCCGTTGACTGTTGCGCATCCGGCGTTCGGCTGACTTCGTATTCGGCATAGATTCTTTTAAATAATTTGCTAAAGAGCTGGCAAAAATAGCCAGCCGACCAGGAAAGTCAATGCTGAAACGCCTCTCGTTTTTCGGTTAATTGACGATTCTCCTCTGTCCGTTCTTTACTTTTTTCGACCGGGCTGGTTGTTTAGACGGAATTGATTCACTCAACAACCATGTAAGCCGAGCCTTGAACCCGACACTGCACATCTTGCACCTGGAGGACAACTTCGCCGATGCCATGCTCGTGCGCGATCAACTGGCCAGCGACGAAATTTCCGCCGAAGTGCGCCACGTCTCCAAGCGCGAGGAATTCCTGCGCGCGGTTGATGAGGGGCCCTGGGATCTGGTGCTGGCGGATTACAAGTTGCCTGACTATAACGGCTTGGATGCATTGCGGGTGGTTCGCAAGAAATTCCCCAACCTCCCTTTTATCCTGATGTCCGGGACCATTGGGGAGCAGGCTGCCATTGAGAGCCTGAAGGCGGGCGCCACCGATTATATCCTCAAACAACATCGGGACCGATTGCCCGCCGCCGTGCGCCGTGCAATTGCGGAGGCGGCCGAACGCGCCCGGCGCGAAGCGGCTGAGGAAGACCTGCGCCGCAGCGAGAAGCAGTACCGCCTCTTGTTCGAGGGCCATCCCCATCCCATGTGGGTCTTTGACCTGGAATCCATGGCCATCCTCGAAGTCAACGAGGCCGCCTGCCAGCATTACGGTTACTCGCGGGACGAATTTCTTAAAATGACGCTCGCCGACCTGCGGGTGCCCAACGATCATGGCAGGTTCAAAGCCGGGCCGGCAGACGTCAAGGCCCAGGGGCTTGTCTGGCGGCATCGGCGCAAGGATGGCCGTGAAATGGACATGGAACTGGTCTGGTCGCCTCTGGCCTTTCGCGGAAAGCTGGCGGCGCTCACTTTGGCCACGGACGTAACCTCCCGCAGGCGCGTTGCGCTGCGCAATTCCATCTTTGCCCGCCTGAGCCATAACTTGAGCGCCGTGACGACCGCGTCCGAGGCGGCTCAATTCATCTGCGAGGCGGCCGACGAGTTGTTTCACTGGGACGACTTTGCGCTGGATTTGTTCTTCGCCGAGCGCGACCAGGTTGTCTCCCTGTTGTCCATCGCCACGGTGGAGGGCAAGCGGGTGGAAATTCCATCAACCACACAGCCCAAAACCGCAAACGCCCTCGTGCGGCGGGTCATTGCGCGCGGAGCCGAACTGGTCCAGGCGGTCGAGACCGGCGACAAGGAGGGCACCACCATGCTCGCGCCCATTCGCAAGGGCGAACGCGTCATTGGCGTTCTGTTCATCCAGCGCCGCCAGCCTCACAGTTACGCCGCGCGGGATGTGGAGGTCTTTCAGACGCTGGCCGACCAGTGCGGCGGCGCCTTGCAGCGCGTGCAGGCGGAGGAGGAATTGCGCCAGAGCCAGCGCCGGTTCCGCGACCTTTTCGAAAACTCCCCCGATGCCATTCTCGTCGAGGACATGCAGGCCCGCATCCTGGATGTGAACCGCGGCGCCTGCCAGTTGTATGGCCTCACGCGCGAGCAATTGATCGGCAGCAACGCCATTGAGAACCTCGTCGCCGCCAGACATCGCGATGAGGCCCGCGAACGGTTCAAAAAAATCGTGGCCGGCGCCGTCTCTTCGATGGAAAGTGAAGACGTCCGGTCCGACGGCCGCACCGTGCCGGTGGAAATCCGCGTCGTCCGCGTGGAATACAATGACGCCCCGGCCCTGCTTTTTCACGTCCGCGATATCACCGAACGGCGCGCCGCGGAAATGGCGTTGCGCAGTTCCGAGACGCTTTTCCGTTCGGTTTGGGAAAATTCCGTGGACGGCATGAGGCTGACGGACGAGAACGGGATTATCGTGGCCGCCAACCAGGCCTTTTGCCGGCTGGTCGGGCTGACTTCCGAACAGTTGGAGGGCAAGCCATTTACCGTGGTGTTCGCGGCCAGCCAGGACTGGGAGGCAATGATTCGGAATTACTGCGAACGCTTCCGCTCGGGCGTCTTCCGGCAGAAATACGAGTACGATCGCGTTTTGCACGACAATCGCAGCATCATCTTCGAGGTCACCGACTCTTACATCGAGTCCGGCGGCAAACCACGGCTGTTGCTGAGCCTTTTCCGGGACGCCACCTCCCATCGCCGCCTGGAGGAGCAGCTTCGGCAGTCCCAAAAAATGGAGGCCATCGGCCAGCTTGCCGGCGGCATTGCCCACGATTTCAACAACATCCTCACCATTATTCTCGGCCACGCCACCCTGCTGACCATGGCCCACCTCGATGAGAAGGCCATGATCTCCGCGCAGCAGATCAAGCAGGCCTCGGAGCGCGCCTCGGGCCTGACCCGCCAGTTGCTGGCGTTTGGCCGCAAACAAATCTTCAATCCCAAGCCGGTGGACCTGAACCGTGTCGTGGCAAAAATGAACGACCTGTTGAGCCGTTTGCTGGGCGAGGACATTACCCTGCAAATTAACTTCAGCGGGCCGCCCGCCATCGTTTCCGCCGACGTCGGGATGGTTGAACAAATCTTGTTGAACCTGTCAGTCAATTCGCGTGACGCCATGCCCGGCGGCGGCCAAATGGCCATCCGCATCGCCTTTTTTGACGTGGATGAAGAGCATGTCAGCCGCGTGGCCGAGGCGCGCAAGGGCAGGTTTGTGCGGTTAAGCCATTCGGACACGGGAGCGGGGATTCCACCCGAGAACATGGCCCGGATTTTCGAGCCGTTTTTTACCACCAAGGAACTCGGCAAAGGCACCGGTCTGGGCCTGGCCACTGTCTTTGGGATTGTCAAACAGCACGACGCCTGGATCGAGGTGGAAAGCGAACTGGGCCGGGGTACCACGTTTCACATCTACTTCCCGCCCACCACGGAACTCGCGGTGGACGCCGAACACACGGAGACCCAGTTCCACGCCCGCAAGGGCACCGAGACCATCCTGGTGGTTGAAGATGAGCGCGACCTGCGCGACCTCGTCACCCGGACGCTCAACCTGAACGGCTATCGCGTCTTTCAGGCCGTGGACGGCAACAA
>Ga0326728_10024932_pt1 | contig 10766 bp, 10 predicted proteins | sample MB3enrmetagenome_FD_207602 | JGI IMG/M metagenome (GOLD analysis project Ga0326728, IMG submission 207602) | Lab enriched peat soil microbial communities from McLean, Ithaca, NY, United States - MB31MN | ecosystem: Environmental > Terrestrial > Soil > Wetlands > Peat | place: USA: New York...
ATGATGGCCAGCTGGTCGGTGCCGATGCCCGCCAGGGCCGAGGCCACGTCCACCCGTTCCCAGCGGTAGCCCAGCTGGAAGGATACGTGGGACGCCACGTTCCACTGCAGCGAGTTGGTGAAGCGGCGCCGGTGAAGGGCGTAGAGGTCCTGCAGTTCCTGGATGTAGGCCCCCTCGGAGCGGAACTGGGTGTGGTCCGCCAGCAGGTTCTTCAGCGCGCCCGGGGCGAACCAGGGGTCGGTGTAGCCCACGGTGAAGGAATCCACCGAGCGGTTGTAGGCGCCGGTGGGGAACAGCCGGGCCAGGGTCGGGTTGTGGATGGTGCCGTTGCCGGCGCGGATCCCGTAGTCGATGGTGCGCCCCATGCCCCCCACGTTGAGCTGCTGCAGCCCCAGCCCCACGTGGTAGCCCTGGCTCTTGTCGTAGCCGAAGGAGGTGGTGATCACGTACGGCGGACGCTCTTCCACGTTCAGCTGCAGGTCGCCCGCCTTCCAGGGGGACGGCGGGCCGGCGTCCCCTGCAGCCGGACGATCCCCGCCAGGCCCGGCGGCCGTCTGGGGTTCCGCGGGGATGGCGCTGGGCGCATTCTCCGTGGGCTCGCCCTGGACCGCAGCAGCCGCGGGCGCGGCCGCCTCCGCCTCCATGCCCATGCTCTTGAGGTCCACCCGCTGGAAGGCGCCGAGGTAACTCAGCCGGGCCTGGGCCCGGGTGAGCTGGTCGGTATCCAGGGGTGCCCCGGGCAGCAGCCGGGTCTCCCGGAACACCGCATCGGCCCGGGTCTTGTCGCAGCCGATCACCACCAGGCGCTGGATCCGCTCCAGGGGCTGGGGCGGCACTTCGATCCGCACCCCGGTGACCTCGCCGGCCGTCTCCAGGGTCAGGCGCACCACCGGGCGGACCATGCCCAGGGCCGGCAGGCGCTGCTGCTTGAGCGCCGTGAACACCCGGGTCAGGTCGGCCTTGATCAGGGGGACGGGCCGGGCGAGGGTGAAGGTGAGCACCATCGGGGCGTTCGCCTCGGCCCCGGTAGAGGCGAGCAGCCCCCGGTTCCCGGCCATGGCGGGCCGGTCGCTGATGAAGGTGCGCCCCTGGTCCGAGCTGCCCTGCTGCACCGCCTGGTCCGAGAAGATCAGCGGCAGGCACCCGCCCAGGCCCCAGGGATCCCCGGCGCCGCCGGGCGGCAGTTCCAGCCGCAGCCACTGCAGCATGCGCCGTGGCCCTTCCCTGATCCTCATCACCAGGATGTTCCTGCCGCCCTGGCGCTCCAGCTGCCGGCGCAGGGACGTTTCGGTGAAGCCCCGGGACAGGTACAGTTCCTTCACCTTGGTCTCGATGGCGTCCATGAGGTCCGGGGTCAGCTTGTTGAACACACCGCGGGGGGAGCCGGCGGCCTTGCGCAATTCCGCTTCGTCCACCGCCGCGTTGCCCTCGAACTGGATCCCGTCCAGGGTGGCCTTGGCGCCCTTGCTGATGAAGTAGGTGACCGTCACCTCCTCGTAAGGGGTGCCCTGGTAGCGGGTCACTTCCCGGCGGTGCCACACCTGGGCGTCCAGGAATCCTTTGGTGCGCAAGGAGCGCACCAGGCTCCGGTCGCCTTCGTCCAGCAGTTCCGGGCTGTAGCGGTCGGCCCGGGCCAGGGGCACCAGTTCCTTCAGACCGCTTACGGAGTCCCCCTGCGAGTCCAGGATCACCCGGGGGCCGGGCGCGACGGTGAGGCGGACCGTGCCCCGGCCGTCCCACTGCAGCTCCACCCGGGCCTCGAAGCGCTGGTGGGACTGGAGCATCCGGTGCAGGTTGCGCGCGGTGGCCAGCTGCACCGCCGGGGTCCACAGGGTGCGCCCCGGCACCAGCTTCGCCGCGGCGAGGATCTCCTCCCGGGTGTAGGGGGCCGGGTCGCCCGCCAGGTCCACCTGTTCCACCCGGGCCGGACTTCCCGCGTCCACGGTGACCGCCAGCAGACGGTCCCCCTGCTCCCGGACCCACATGACCCGGGCCTCGGGGAAGCCCGCCTCCCGGACCCGGGTTTCCAGCTCCTGGCTCCACTCCGCCAGGCGCAGATCCCCGGGGCTCATGCCGGGGCGCAGCCCGCGGACGAACTTCCAGATCTCCGTCCGGCGGGTGTCACCCCGCCACTCCACGCGCTTGAGGGGCGGCCACGGATCCAGCCGCAGGTTCGCCCGTGCTCCGCCCGGGCCGAAAACCAGTTCCCCGTCCACCTTCCGGAACCGGTCGGTGAGGCGCACCGCGTCCAGGGCGGTGCGGAAATCGGCCGGGGCCACCGGCCCGGAGACCCGCAGGCCCGTCGCCTCCCGGGCGAAGACGGCGTCGTCGCCGCTGCCGCCCTGGATATCCAGCCCTAGCAAAATGGCCGGTTGGGTGACCGGCTGGGGGTCTGCCCCGGACCGGGCCTGGTCCTGGGGGGCCGCCGCGCACAGCCACACCATGGGGGCCGCCAGCAGCAGATGGGGCAACGGGGAGCGGGCCATGCGGAGCCTTTGCGGGCAGGTCAGAAACCGTCGAGGGATTCCTCTTCCGTGTCCTTCACGTCGAACACCGAATGCAGGCTGGTCATGGTGATGAGGTTGTAGATCCGGCTGTTCATCCCGCAGACCCGCATTTCTCCCCCCCGGTTCTTGATGGAGGTGTAGCAGCCCACCAGCTCGCCCACCCCAGACGAATCCAGGTAGCTGACCTTGGTGAAGTTGATGATGAACTTGCGGCAGCCCTGGTCCAGCAGCCCGCGCACCGCCTCTCCCAGTTCCTGGTCGCCATCGCCCAGGGTGATCTTTCCCTCGGGATTGATGATGGTGACGCCTTGAGCCTGCCGGAAGGTGAGAATCATGCTTGATCCTTTTGGTGTGGGTGCAGTTTAGCAAGGGCACGGCGCCCGGGGGCAGCCGCGTGTGCAAAACGCGGCACGAACCATGCAAAACCCGGCCATGGGTGTCCACGACCGGCATCCATCCCCAGGTGCCCCCATGTTCGATCTCGTTTCAACCAATCCCATGCTGCAGATGATGGACCGCAGCATGACCCTGGCGACCCGGCGCATGGCCCTCATCGCCGGCAACCTGGCCAACATCGATACTCCCAACTACCGGGCCCAGGATTTCTCCTTCGAGGATGCCTTCAAGGCGTCCATGGCCGAGATGGATAGGCAAAATTCACCCGGCCCCCTGACCCTGCCGTCCCATTTCCCCCCCAGCGCCCCGTCCCCGATCCAGGCCGAGGCGTCCTCCCAGGGCCCGGCCTTCGAGCGCAACGATTTGAATGACGTGAACCTGGATCAGCAGACCATGCTCCTGGCCAAGACCCAGAACAACTACCAGCTGAGTTCGAACTTCGCCCAGGTGGAGCTGCGCCGAGTGCTGGGCGCCATCCGCGACGTGGTCGCGCACTGATCCCCCGGAGACTGCCCATGGCCACCAGCTTCGACGCCATCAAGGACATCGCCGCTTCGGGCATGTACGCCCAGCGGCTCAGGGTCCAGCTGGCGGCCTCCAACATCGCCAACGTCGAGACCACCCGCACCCCCGAGGGCGGGCCCTACCGGCGCAAAGAGCCAGTGTTCCAGGAGGTCCTTCTGGGGACCACCCAGGACGGCGTGCCGCTGACGGGGGTCAAGGTGGCTGGGATCCAATCTTCTAACGAACCATTTATAACAAAGTACGACCCCAACCACCCGGACGCCGATGCCAACGGCATCGTCAGCTACCCCAACGTCAACCCGGTGGAGGAGATGGTGAACCTCACCGAGGCCGGCCGGAGCTTCGAGGCCAACGTGGCGGTGGTTCGGGCGGTCCGGACCATGGAGTTGTCGGCCCAGGATTTGCTTCGAGTCCAATGATGGGCGACACTGGGCGGAAATGACCCGGTGACGGAATTCTGACTGGCCCCCCTTCCCGCTTTGCCCCAATACTTAAGGTAACCACCCAGGTTTTTCCCCATGGACCCCCTGACCAGCCCCACCCAGCTCCCGAGCCTGACGCCCCTGACCGGGACCGGCTCCCAGGCGGTTTCCCCCGACCAGGGCGGCGCCGGCGGGGTTTCCTTCGGCGAACTCCTGCAGCAGGCGCTGCGGGAAGTGGACGCCGCCCAGAGCGGTTCGGAGCAAGAGGTACGGAACTTGATGAGTGGGGATGCGACTGACATGCATACGGCCATTCTGGCGGTCCAGAAGGCTGATGTCAGTTTCCAGATGATGATGGCCGTTCGATCGAAGCTGGTCGATGCCTACCGCGCGGTGATGCAGATGCAGATGTAGCGCCCCGGGAGTTCGGCCGTTGAGAGGAACCCATGGCCGACGAGAGCAACATCTCATCCCAGATCCAGCAGACCCTCAAGGACATGAACGCCACCCAGAAGGGCATGGTGGCAGCCATCACTTTGACCGTGCTCCTGGTGCTGATCGGCTTCGCCCTCTGGGCCAGCCAGGACAGCATGGGGGTCCTGTTCACCAACCTGCCCCCCACGGACGCCAACCGGATCGTCGAGGAGCTGAAGAAGGCCGGCGTCAAGTACGAGCTGAGCCAGGACCAGCGGACCGTATCCGTGCCCGAGCGCCGGGTCGGGGAACTGCGCCTCAAGTTCGCCGGGGACGGCCTGCCCAGAGGCGAAGGCATCGGCTTCGAGAAGCTGGAGGAGCCCAGCCTCACCACCACCGACTTCACCCAGAAGATCATGTACCGGCGGGCCATGGAGACCGAGCTGGCCAAGACCATCATGTCCATCCAGCAGGTGGCCCAGGCCACGGTGCACATCAGCCCCAGCAACGACAGTCCCTTCGCCACCGAGAAGGAGGACGCCAAGGCGTCGGTGCTGCTGAAACTGAAGGGGTCCAAGGCGCTGCCCGAGGACAACACCCAGGCCATCGTCAACCTGCTGGCCGCCAGCGTGGAAGGCCTCAAGCCGGAGCACGTGGTGGTGGTGGACCAGTACAGCCGGATCCTGTCCCAGGGCGGGGGCGATCCCATGACCGGCGCCACCGATTCCCAGCGCAAGGTCCAGCGGGAGGAGGAGGACTACCTGGTGCAGCAGGTGACCCAGCTGCTGGAGCCGGTGGTGGGCCTGGGCAAGGTCCGGGCCACCGCCCACGTGGACCTGGATTTCGACAAGGTCAGGACCAGCGAGGAGTCCTTCAATCCCCAGGGGCAGGTGGAGCGGGAGACCCGGGTGATCAAGGACCACGAGGAGAAATCCGAAGGCGCCGCCGGCGGGGTGCCCGGGACCGCCAGCAACGTGGCCCCGGCCTCCTCCCCGGCCGGCGGGGGCAGGACAGGCGGGGTCAAGGACCACGAAGAGAACGATACCCATTACGAGATCACCAAGACCCAGCGCTCCATTGAACAGGCGCCCGGTTCGGTGAAACGCATGTCCATCGCGGTGATCGTGGACCATGCCAGCCAGTGGGAGAAGGATGCCAAGGGCGAACCGGTGGAGAAGCTGGTGGCCCGCACGCCCGAGGAGATCAAGAAGCTCCGCGACCAGGTGGCCTCCGCCGTGGGCTTCCAGGCCAAGCGCGGGGACGACCTGACGGTGGAGAACATCGCCTTCGCGACCCAGTCCAACCCCAAGGAGGAGAAGGAAGCCCAGCGCCAGCAGTGGATCAATGTGGGCTGGGAACTTGCGCCGAAGGCCGGCTACCTCATCCTTGGACTGATCATCTTCTTCCTGGTGGTGCTGCCCTTGCTCAAACGTGTCGCCTCCGCCCTGAACCGCCCGGCGCCGCTGCGGGTCCGGGTGGGCGAGGAGGGCGCCGAGGGCGGCGAGTTCGCCGCTCCGCGCAAGTTCACCCCGGGGAAATCGGTGACCGAGATCCAGGCGGAGATCGAGGCCGAGCTGAACGCCGAGGGGGCCTCCGGCGCCCCGGAGGCCCAGCGCCGGACCGTGATCAAGAAGCGGATCCAGGAAAGCACCACGGGCGATGCCGAGACCGTGGCCTCCCTGGTCCGTTCGTGGCTGCTCGAGGACGGGAGGTGACATGGCCAAGCTGACCGGAGCGCAGAAGGCCGCGGTGCTGATGGTCGCCCTGGGCGACGAGACCGCCTCCAGCATCTTCAAGTTCCTGGAAGAAGACGAGATCCAGAACATTTCCAAGGAGATCGCGCTCACCAAGCACGTCCAGCCGGAGACCGCCGACGAGGTGCTGGAGGAATTCCACACCATGACCCTGGCCAAGACCTACATCTCCCAGGGCGGCATCGAATATGCCAAAAAATTGCTCATTAAGTCAGTGGGCCCCGAGGCGGCCCGGAAGATCATCGACCGGCTCACCAAGGCCCTGGAGTCCTCCGCCGGGTTCTCCAGCATCGAGCGAGCCAACCCCCAGCAGCTCAGCAAGTTCATCCAGAACGAGCACCCCCAGACCATCGCCCTGATCCTGGCGCACCTGAACGCCTCCCAGGCCGGCGACCTCATCTCCAGCCTGCCGGAGACCCTGCGCGCCGACGTGGTCATGCGCATGGCCAACCTGCAGGAGATCAGCCCCGAGGTGGTGCGGCGCATCTCCCTGATCCTGGAGCAGAAGCTGGAGGCCCTGGGCTCGTTCGCCACCGAGGCCTACGGCGGCGTGAGGGCCGTGGCCGAGCTGTTCAACCGCATGGACCGCACCACCGGGCGGGTGGTGCTGGAGAAGATCGAGAACGAGAACCCCCAGCTGGCCGCCAGCATCCGCGACCTGATGTTCGTGTTCGACGACATCCTGCTCATCGACGACATGGGCATCGCCGAGATCCTCAAGCGGGTGGACAAGAAGTCCCTCACCACCGCGCTCAAGGGCACCAGCGAGGAACTGCGCAGCCAGTTCTTCCGCAACATGTCCTCCCGGGCGGTGGAGCTCATGAAGGAGGAGATGGAGTTCATGGGTCCGGTGAAGCTCAAGGACGTGGAGAAGGCCCAGCATGAGATCGTGGAGATCGTCCGCCAGCTGGAGGAAGAGGGCGTCATCAGCATCGGCGGCGGCGGCGGGGACGACTATGTCAGTTGAGCGCGTCATCCCGGCCCGGCACGTGGACTTCCGGCGGATGGAGGCCTTTCCCTACTCCACCTCGCACTTCACCCCCGTCCTGTCCATGGGCGAAGACGACAGCGACGCCCCGGTGGGCGCCGCCCTCACCACCCCGGAAGAGGACGCGCGCCGGCTCGCCTCGACGGACCAGGTTATCTTCGAGAAGCTCCAGCAAGCTGAGCGGGATGCCCTGGACACCGCCCGGCGGGGCTACGAGGAAGGGTTCGCCGCCGGCGAGGCCGAGGGCCGGCAGTTCGGGGAAAGCCAGTACCGCGCCCATATCCAGCACCTGGAGGGCCATCTCCAGGAGCTCTCGCGCTCGCTGACGCTCAACGCCCAGGCCACCCGGGACGAGATCCTGGCCCTGGCCCTGGCCGTGGGCGAGTACCTGGCCGCCCGGGAGATCAGCCAGGGCGAGGAGCGCATCGGCCCGGTGCTGGACGCCGTCCTGGCCGCCCATCTCTTCCCCGGCGAGGGCGAGGGGTCGGCGGTGGTGGTGCACCTGCACCCCCGGGACCTGGAGGCCCTGGGCATGGATCCCCGGGCGCACCCGGGCGTGGCCCTGGTGGAGGATCCCGAAATGAGCCGGGGCAGCCTCCGGATCGAAGCCGCCGATGGGGTGCTGGACGCCTCCCTGGAGCGGCGCACCGCCCTGCTGCGCGAGCTGGTCCAGCGCTTCCGGGAGCAGGAGGCGCCCTGATGGATTTCAAGGAGCTCACCCGGCAGGTGCGGGCCCTGCCGCCGGGCAAGATGATGGGCCGGGTGTCCAAGGTGGTGGGGCTGATCGTCGAGTCCAGGGGGCCCGAAGGCTCCGTGGGCGAGCAGATGCTCATCCACCTGGACGACGGCCGGCTGATCACCGCGGAGGTGGTGGGGTTCCACGACCACCAGGTGATGCTCATGCCGGTGGAGAACACCGACGGCATCCGTCCCGGGCTGCTGGTGGAGGCTACTGGGCTCCAGCCTCAACTGCCCGTATGCGACGAACTGCTGGGGCGGGTGGTCGACCCCCTGGGCCGGCCCCTGGACGCGGGCCCCGAGCTGGAGGTGCGGGAACGGGTCCCCATCCACGGCACCCCCCCCAACCCCATGCAGCGCCGGCGCATCAGCCAGGTGCTGGCCACCGGCGTGCGCAGCGTGGACGGCCTGCTCACCCTGGGCAAGGGCCAGCGCATCGGCATCTTCTCCGGTTCCGGGGTGGGCAAGTCGACCCTTCTGGGCATGATCGCCCGCTACACCTCCGCCCAGGTGAACGTCATCGCCCTGGTGGGGGAGCGCGGACGCGAACTGCGTGAGTTCATCGACAACGACCTCGGCCCGGCAGGCCTGGCCCGCAGCGTGGTGGTGGTGGCCACCGGCGACCAGACCCCCCTGCTGCGCCTGCGCTGCGCCCTGGCGGCCACTGCGGTGGCGGAGTACTTCATGCAGAAGGGCAAGGACGTCCTCCTGATGATGGACAGCGTCACCCGCTTCGCCATGGCCCAGCGGGAAGTGGGGCTTTCGGCCGGGGAACCGCCCTCTTCCCGGGGCTACACCCCGTCGGTGTTCGCCCTGCTCCCCCGGCTCATGGAACGGGCCGGCACCTTCGAGGGCCTGGGCTCCATCACCGGAATCTACACCGTCCTGGTGGAGGGCGACGACATGAACGAGCCCATCGCCGACGCCGTGCGCGGCATCCTGGACGGGCACATCGTGCTGTCCCGGCGCCTGGCCGCCAAGAATCAGTACCCGGCCATCGACGTCCTGCCCAGCATCTCCCGGCTGTTCACGACCCTGGCCATCCCCGAGCAGAAGCAGCTGTCCGCCAAGCTGCGGGACCTCCTGGCCACCTATGCGGAAGCCGAGGACCTGATCCAGATCGGCGCCTACACCAAGGGCTCCAGCGCCGGGATCGACCAGGCCATCCAGTTCCAGCCCGCGATCCTGGCGTTCCTGCGCCAGGCGGTGGCGGAGGGCTCGGACTACCACGAGACGCTGCTGGCCATGGGCCGGATCTTCGGCATCGACCTGGCCCCCTTCCTGAATCCGGCGGTGTGACGTGGCCGCGCGGTTCCGGTTCCGGCTCGAATCCCTGCTCAAGCTCCGCCGTTCCCTGGAGCAGGCCGCCCAGCGCGCCCTGGCCCGCACCCTGGAGCGGCGGGAAGCGGCCAGGGAGCACCTGGAGCGGCTGCGCCAGGCCGGCGTCGAGACGGTGGAGTCCCGGAGCGTCCCCGCCGGCCAGCCGGTGGACCTGGAGCGGTGGCGCGCCGCCGAGCGCTACCTGGTGGTGCTGGAGCGGCAGATCCGCGAGGCCGGGGAGCAGCTGCGGGAGGCCGAGGCGCGGGTGGTCACGGCGCGCCAGGAACTGGTCCGGGCCCACCGGGCCCACTTGATGCTGGTCCGCCTCAAGGAGCGGCGCCAGGAGCTGCATGCCCTGGAAATGCTGCGGGAGGAGGCCCGGGAAATGGACGAGATGGCCGTGCTGCGCTACCGGCACGGCCCTGTGCTGACGGGCGGCGGCGCCCGGGAGGTGTCCCCATGAACTTGAAAAGCGCGCTCTGGATCATTGCCCCCCTGGCCCTTTCCGCCGGCGTCATCTGGCTGTCGGCCCAGGATCCCAAGCCCCAGCCCGCCGAAGGGGTGAAGGTGGGCGAGCTGGCGGAGAAGCTCCAGGCCCGGGAGAAGGCTGTGGGCCAGCGGGAGGCGGAACTGCGCGAACTGGAGCAGCGCCTCACCACCCTGCAGGGCACCCTGGACCGGGAACGGGCCGACCTCACCGCCCGGGAGAAGGTCATCAAGGACGCCACCGAGAAACTGCAGGCAATGCGCACCCGCCCGTCCATCGACCCTCAGCTGGTGCGCACCTACGAGGCCATGGACCCCATCCCCGGGGCCAAGGCCCTGAAGGAACTGGCCCAGCTCAACAAAGAGGTGGCGGTGAGCCTGCTGGCCGGCATGCAGCCCAAGAAGGCCGCCCGGCTCCTGGACCAACTGGCCGGCACCGACGCCAAGCTGGCGGCGGTGCTCTCCGAGCAGGTGGGCATAACCCGCCCGAAGGCAGCGTAGGGCCGGGGAAGGCCTTGGCCCGGTTCTGCAGTTGACCGGCTTCAACAAAAGGGTTGCACCATCCGTGGGTGAGTTGAACGGAGGCTGGCCCTGTTTTAACGGTTCCTCCCTGTTTCAGGTGGGTAAGGGGGACTCCACTGAACGCCGGCCGTCAAATTTTCCTGAGCGCCCTTGCCCAGGATGCGCCGGTCCCAGGCGGCCTATCACAGCCGCTGGACCGTGGTTGACCGTTCCGGATCCTCCTACCTGCCCGGGAAAGCGGTGGTGTATCGGACCTCCGGGAAATGCACCGCGCCGGGAAGCAGTGCCGCGCGGGCTTGGGCGTTGCTTTTGAGCGTCGCCAGGAGGAAGGCCGTGGTGAAATGGCAGGTCAGGTCGGTTATCCGGTACCGGGACGGCTGGTCCGGGTCCTGGATGAAATCATGGTCACCGTGCGGGAAGACCACCAACGATTTCTCCTTGGTGGGAAGTGTTTCATAGACCATTTTCCCGTCCTCAAGGGAAATGAACGCCTGGATCGTGACGAGCATCACCATGGCCGGGAGCTTGACTGCGTCGAAGGCATTGGCAGGCCCGTAGGCAACGTCCGGGTCGGCCAGGACGATCGCCTTCACCCGCGGATCCTGCGGGAGAGGAGGAGCATTGGGGTCCAGGGGGGCACCGGCCATTCGCGCGGTGATCCTCGCACCCAGGGAATGCCCCACCATACCCACGC
>Ga0326728_10024935_pt1 | contig 10765 bp, 9 predicted proteins | sample MB3enrmetagenome_FD_207602 | JGI IMG/M metagenome (GOLD analysis project Ga0326728, IMG submission 207602) | Lab enriched peat soil microbial communities from McLean, Ithaca, NY, United States - MB31MN | ecosystem: Environmental > Terrestrial > Soil > Wetlands > Peat | place: USA: New York...
GAACCGAATCCCGCGCCCCACGGCCAAAGCGGTCAAAAACTTCCTGGTGGGGTACTGCATGGCGCCGGCAGCCAAAAGCATGGGCACGATGGGAAACGGCGGCGGAAGTAGCGCCGGGATCGCAACCGCCGCAAAGCCCCAGCGTGAAAAAATCGCGTAGACCCTGTTGGTCGTCCTCCTCGAGAATCTTTTTTCCAGAGTTTCTTTGCCACCTTTGCGAGCCATGCGGTAGGTAAGATAGCCTCCGATGAGGGCTCCGACGGTCGCCATGATCGCGTAGTAAACCCACAGGCTGGGATGATGGGCCGCGAGCAGGACGGTGACGATGTCCGTGCTACCGGGTAGAGGGATGACCGAGTTGTCGACCAAGCCCAGCAAAATCAGGCTGGGACCGCCGAGATGGATCAGCCATCTTAGGGCGCTCTTTTTCGACGCAAGCAGGACGATCGTAAGCAAGTGCACCTTCGCTATTGGAACAGAACTACGTTCGGCAAGACGCAATGTTAATGGCAGTGTATGCCGCTCGGCTAGAGGCCAACGCGCAGTTGATTCACAGCATCGAAAGCTTGCGTAAAATGTCTTCTTCGAACACGAGCCTAGCATTGCGCGGTGGTCCGACGCGCTCTAAGGTGAAGGTCGCAGAAACGAGTGACGGCGGGACAATCTGCCAGTGCAAGAAAGCGCCTTGTCCTCACTGCCTGTGATCGCTTGCTACCTTGGTTTCCGCGGCCTCGGCTGCGGACAGTTTTCGATCCCGGTGTGGCTCGGTGCGCGGAGCACCTGTGTGCAATTCGCACGCCTCCCCGATCGCTGCGCCGCAGGTATTGCAAGGCACGGATAATATCTGTTTCGGAGTGAGTTCCTTGGTCTTCACAACCGCATAATGCAACGTTCCACAGCGGGGAAGATGCTCAATATTGCTCACTTCAATACATTAGCCGAGCGCCGGCTGTGATTCTGGTCCGGCCCGGGGAACTGCGCGGAATAAGCATCGGCCACCATCAGAAACCCGTCATGCTACGATACGATGTATTTTGGCACCCAAACCAAGAAGACTTGATTTTCAGGAGTCTTGCTATGCCCCGCGCCAAGCCGAAAGTCGTTCGCACCTCGCTCGCCAAAGCCCCGACGGGAATCCAAGGGCTGGATGAAGTCACCGGCGGAGGTTTGCCGAAAGGTCGGGTCACGCTGGTCTGTGGCAGCGCGGGATGTGGCAAGAGCTTACTGGCGATGGAATTTCTGGTGCACGGCGCTCTTCGATACGGCGAGCCCGGCGTCTGCATGGACTTCGAAGAGACCGAGGAGAAGCTGAGGGCCAACGTCGCATCTCTGGGCTTTGATTTGCGTGAGCTTGCCAAACGCAAGAAGCTGCTGGTGGATTACGTTGCCGTTGAACGACACGAGATTGCTGAGTCAGGAGATTACAACCTCGAGGGCTTATTCATCCGGTTGGGCCACGCGGTCAAAGCGATCAAAGCAAAGCGCGTTGTCCTGGACAGCATCGAAGCACTTTTTTCAGGATTAACTGACTCAACAACACTGCGAGCGGAACTCCGCCGGCTGTTTCAGTGGCTAGAACAACACAAGCTTACCGCTGTCGTTACCGGCGAAGCGGGAGAGCACACGCTGACCCGTCACGGGCTGGAGGAATACATCGCCGACTGCGTGATCTCGCTGGACCACCGGGTAACGGAACAGCTTTCCACGCGCCGTCTGCGAATCGTCAAGTACCGGGGCACCTCCCACGGTACTGATGAATATCCGTTCCTGATCGATCGAGAAGGTATCTCGGTGGTGCCGCTCACCTCACTCGCACTTGACCACAAAGCACTGACCGACCGCGTGTCAACGGGAATTCCGGCTTTGGACGAGATGATGGAAGGTAAGGGGTTTTTCCGTGGAAGCAGCGTGCTGGTGTCGGGCACGGCGGGAACTGGGAAGTCCAGCCTCGCAGCGAACTTCGCCAGCGCCGCCTGTGCTCGTGGCGAAGATTGCCTGTATTTCGCTTTTGAAGAGTCTCCCAGCCAGATTCTCCGTAACATGCGCTCGGTTGGCCTTGACCTGGAGCAGTGGGTAAGAAAGCGCTTATTGCACTTCCACGCGATGCGGCCAACCAGCACCGGCCTGGAAGGGCACTTGGGCGCTATTCACAAATTGATCGCTAAGCTTCGACCAAGCGTCGTGGTCAGCTTGCCGATCCCGCGCTCACCCGCTTTGTTCTTGAAGTGCGGGATGCGACTCTCCCGCCGATTGAGCGGCGATTCCTGCCGAACAAGGGCTGGAAACGGATGACCACCAAGGAATGCATCTCGCTGCTGGAATCGGCTGGAGTTATCGACGCGGAATAATCAGAACTATTCATTCCTTGTAAAACTTGGCACCCGCGAGCGTGGCAATGATGAGCGCCGGAAGCGTTCCGATCATGAGGGGAATAACGGTGCTGGGTGGGAAGAAGCCGAAGGAACACCATGTAGCGTCTCCCAGGCTGACGATGAACCACCATGCAAAAGCCGCGATTACTGCTGTCTTCACGCCGGGGCGATACAGCGGGCGAATAGCGGCATAGAGCCACAGGATGGAAATTCCTTCCAGCAGATCAAGGACGACATTGAACAAAAGGAAACCGGGCGTGGGCGTGCCCAGATGGTTGTTGGGAAGAGCAGCAAACTCACGCCCCAGCAGTGCAGTAACTCCCGCGCCGAGGATGACCCAAATGATTCCGGCTAGAAGTCCGCAGCCAACCACGCGAGACCAGTTGAGTTTGCTCATGGTTTCGGATTCCACATCTTGGTCGTGAAATTCCACGGCGTTCGGATTACTCGTAAGCGAGCCGGAGTCAGACAGGCTTGCGGCTGCGCGATGGCGAACGGCGTGCCGCGTCGGCGGTCACGAACTTGTGAGCCATGCCGAGCAAGTCCCGCAGGACATCGGGCGTGACGCGGGACAGGCGAACCAGCACGGAGGTGTCGTTGAGATAGTGGTCGGTCACGTAGTAAACATCCGGGTCTGCTGCGAGCAGTTCGGCGCGGTCGTCGAAGCCGACGCGAACCACAAGCGAACCCGGCTCAGCCGAACGATTAACGGGCACACATGCCAAAAGTTTTCCGTGAACCTTGAGCGCGGGTGACCCGTAGGCTGTACTCTCCTCCACGCCCGGCAGCTTCAAGCCGATCTCCCGCACACTGTCGTAGTTGGTTGTGCTTCTTGGCATGATCGAGTGCCATTATCTGCAAGAACAGGAGCCTTTTCAAGGCAGGCAGGAATCGCTAAGTGATTGAAAAACGCTTGTGGTTCGAAGGCTATTTCCAGAGCCCATGTTTTTCTGCCCGTCTCATACCTGTTTCTCTGGCTGGTTTGGAAGCCGAAGAAGAGTCCGTCAGCATACCTTCTGAGGCTATCGACAATGACGACGGGAGACCAAAGCAGCCGTGGCGCAGCGGGCCTCCAGCGCCGACCGCACTGGCACGGTATCCGCTGTTTCTTCAGCGACTTTCGCAACTATGCGGATCAGGAAACAATCAACGTACAAAAGGGACTAATCCTGCATTCGTGAAACTCACGGGGTAGGGCTAGCATCTCGCCCGCATCCCGGCACCTGACTGCCCATTCCAGCAGGCTTCTGTACTGATCGAACCGAACGATATTTCCCAGCCACTCGGTGCCAGAGGAGCTTGTTATTACGACCACATTCGGCACGTCGCACGGCCCCACACAACCGCTGATTGTTAACTGGACTCGTTTCAGCAGCCCGCGCTTTCGCCATTCACTTTTCAGCCATTCCACGGGAACTTCGGGCAAGCCCCGCTCTGTATTGCCGCAACAACAGCCTCGGCAAATCGTGATTTGCCCAACTACGAGGCGTTTGGTCTTGAGTGGGCAATCTGTATCCGTGTTCGGCATGCTTGACCATTCCCAACGACTTCGTCCATCACCACACAGACCAGTTCGCGACAAGATGCAGGACTCATTGCCCACTTTCAGAAGTGCGCGGCAATAATCTTGTGGAATTCAGAATGAACGCCAATTCTGAAGTAACGTGAATGAACGCCGCAAGCAGGGGATTCAGTAAGCCAAACGCCGCCATGCCGACGCCAATGCTGTCCACGACCAGCGTGCCCGCGAAATTCTGCATGATAATCCCGCGACAACGCCGTGCAACCCGCAAAGTTTCGACCAATTTGGACAGATCGCTTCCAATCAGGATCACGTCTGCACTTTCCCTCGCCACGTCAGTTCCTGACCCCATGGCAATTCCCACATTGGCTTCCACCAGTGCGGGAGCATCGTTGATGCCGTCCCCAACCATCGCGACTTTGCAATTGTTGCCACGCAGGTTACTCACCCATTTCGCCTTCTGCTCTGGCAGGAGGTCTCCAACCGCTTCATCGACTCCGAGATCGCGACCCACGGACGAAGTCACAGCTTGCGTATCTCCACTGAGCAGAACGGTCTTCAAACCCATCTGCCGCATCGCAGCCACTGCATGCTTAGCCTCTGGGCGCAAAACGTCGGCGATGCGGATGCTGCCAAGAAGCTGACTACAACGGGCAACGTAAATCTCTGACGCACCATCCGCACCGTTGTCATCGAAGAGAATGCTCGCTACATCATGTTGGCTCAGGAGTGCGCGGCTGCCGACCAGAATTTCATCGCTCTGATACGTCACTCGAACTCCTCTTCCCGGCGTGCAGGAGAATTCATCTGGATCGACGAAAGGGATGGCTAGTTCCTCGGCTCGCGAAACAATTGCTTTAGCCAAAGGGTGTTCGGACTTCCGCTCGGCGATGCTGGCAGCCGCTATGATCTGGCGCTCTGTGAAACCGTTGGCAGAAATAACTTCCCGGATCTGGGGTGTTCCAAAGGTGAGAGTTCCGGTTTTATCCAACAAGACGGTATCCACGGCAGCCAGTGCCTCTAGGTAGAGACCCCCTTTCACGATTGCGCCCTGACGCGCTGCTCTGCCAATTGCGCCGAGAATTGCGAGCGGAGTGCCCGCTGCAATGCCACACGCTCCCGCTACGATTACGACCGAAATCGTTGACCGAATGTTATGAGAAATGATGAAGGTCAGCACCGCCGCCGCTAGAGCGAAGTAGACGAGATAGCCTGCCAACCGATCAGCAGTCTTCTGAATGGGGGCGCGAGACTTCTCAGCCCGTTCGACGGCTTCAATGATCTTGCCAAACGTCGTGTCACGACCGAGTTTTTGAGCGCCGATTTCCAACGCCCCCGACTGATTGATAGTTCCTGCGTAGACCACGTCTCCCTGCATCTTCTCTACAGGCATTGCCTCGCCCGTAATCGCCGCTTGTTCTACAAAAGAGCGCCCGCCTAGCACAACGCCGTCCACAGGAATGTGTCCACCGGGCTTAACAATCACTGCGTCCCCGACTTGAACATCGGAAGATGCTATCTCCTGAACCTCACCATTGCGCCGGACTGTAACTGTTCTGGGGAGAAAGTCGAGGAGACTCTGGATCGCCCGCCTGCCCCGCCCCACAGTGAGACCCTCCAAGACTTCAGCAGCAAGCACGAAACCAGTAATAACCAGAGCAGTGAAGAACTCTCCAATCGCCAAAGCCGAGAGGAGAGCGATGGTCATCGAGAGTTCCATCGTCATCTTTCGTTCTACGATGTTCTCGAACGCTTCCTTGAAAATGGGATATCCGCCAATCAGGGTAGCCGCGATGCCGATCACACTGATGTGTGGGAACGGCTCCCAAACGCGAAACCAAACGGCAGCCGCAGCTAATGCCACAAAAGCGATGCGAACGATCTCGGACCACTCGAATGGGTGGTCATGCTCGGAGTGTTCCGAAGTCATGGGTTCTTTCGTCTCTGGATGGTTGGAATCGTCGCGAGGGATAGGGCGGTACTGAGGGTTTCTTTCGATCAAATTCGGAGCACTCATGTGAATTCCCCCTCGTTGGCGCGGCGACGACCTACTTCAAGTACGACTTCACCATGTCGATCACTTCATCAGCAGCCGCCACCTGCTGTGAAGTCGGTTTCTGTTTTCCGTTGAGAACGTGGCTGCGAATGTGACCTTCCAGAAGCTCGGCCATCAAGCTGTTCATAGCCCCTCTCGCTGCGCTCATCACTTGCAGAACCTCTGAACAGTCGCGTTCTTCGGTCAGAGTTCGCACCAGAGCTTCCACCTGCCCCTGAATGCGCTTGGCCCGTAGGATCAGCTTCGCTTTGTCGTTGATTGTGTGGCTCATAAGTTCTTTTCAGTACCATCCGCAGATTACCATACCCGGTATGGTATTGGCGACCGATAGTAGCCGAAGCCGACCGTAGCCCTATTAGCTATACTTATGGACGCATGGACGTTGAACGCATCATTGGCGACATCGAGCAGCTACAGGAAATGTTCGTAGCGCCGGACATTAGACCGCTCAGCGCAAGCGACAGCTTTGCGCAACTCCTCATGCGATAATCGCGTTCGACGCCGCAGAGATTGGTCGCGCATGTGCAAGAACTGAGGAGGCTTTCATGAGAAGTGCTCTCTATTATCCGAATACCGAATTGGACGAATCCCTGCTCAAATCATCGCTCCTGTTATGGGATGAAGTTCACGTAATTGTGCCTTGGCCGGAATTTGAACCGTCATACGACTCAAGAGATGCACGTGACGCATTCTCGCTAATCGGAAAATGCCGCTGCCCTTCGGATAAAGAGAAGGCTCGGGTTGAGCGGTATGCGAACCTCGCAGATGCTTGTGCTGCTGTCGGCTTGTGGCTGCGAGCGATGCTTGAGGTCGGGTACACGTTCGGTTGGCGTGTGTCCGAGGTCAAGAAGCTAAGAGTTTGCCAAGTTGACATGGCAAGCAGCCGAATTTTACTTGACCCCGGTACTACCAAGAATGACGACGGTCGAGTGGTGAGATTTAAGCCGGGCTCAGTTCTTGCAAACCTCCTAGCCGCTTGCTGTCACGGAAAGAAGGCAGATGATCCTGTATTCACACGAGAAGACGGAAGTCCGGTTCAGGATTTTAGGACTGCGTGGGCAAAGGTCTGTTGTGCGGCGGGGCTAGGATGGGTGGGTGGAAGACTCGCTCAGTCTTTGATCGGTATGCTATTGTTGCAGAGAGCGACATGGTCGATGCCATCGAACGGGTCGAGGCACTTCGGGCACAGATTGGGCACAATCAGCGGGAAATTGCACAAAATGAAGTGCATCAGCAAAACACAAAAGATGGCAGTAAGCTACAGTAGGCGAGCCACTTACCATTATTAGCCGGGATGGCGGAACTGGCAGACGCAGCGGACTCAAAATCCGCCGGGCTTCGGCCCTTGGGGGTTCGATTCCCCCTCCCGGCACCACCTTAAAACCTTGGCCAGAGCCGGCTTCGCCCCGATTCAGCCCCTCATGGATCAATATGATTCGGGACTGGCTCGCCGGACGACCAACACAAACTCGATCCCTGCTATACAATCCATACGCTTGGAATCCCATGAGACATGAGTGCCGGGCGGCCGATTGCCGCGACTGCTGAGGGCAGAATGCCGATTTCTGACACCCAATCCGTTGCCACAACTCTGCCGGCCCGCTATTACACGGACCCCGATCTGTTCCGCGACGAACTCGAACGCTTCTACTGCCAAACATGGATCTGCGCCGGCCGCGCCAGTCAAGTCCCGGCGCCGGGCGACTATTTTCTGCGCGAGATCGCGGGTGAAAGCATCATCATTACTCGCGACGCGAGTGGCTCGTTGCGGGCGTTTTTCAACGTGTGCCGGCATCGCGGCACTCGCATCTGCGCCCGCGCCGAAGGACATTTCCCGGGCCGGATCCAGTGCGGCTATCACGCTTGGACTTACGGACTTGACGGAAGCCTCATCGGCGCTCCCCATGCACGCGAGGGATTCTGCCGCGAAGACTATCCCCTCAATCGCGTTCATGCTGAAGTGTGGGACGGGAACATCTTCATAAACCTCAGCTCAGACCCCGCCCCGCTGGCCAGTCAGTTGGAGGATATGCCGCAGAAGGTCTTACATTGGCAAATTTCTGAGTTGCGCACCCATCGGCGCATCGAGTATGAGGTGAAGGCCAACTGGAAGCTGATCATGCTGAACTACAACGAGTGCCTGCACTGTCCTATTCTGCACCCGGCACTCAATGCCATTACGGATTATCTCTCTGGCGAGAATGATCCTCCCCATCGCGGATACATTGGCGGCTCTATGGAGTTTCAGGGCGGCGCCAAGACGATGACCAAAGATGGCAAGCTGCGGCGCGCGTACCTTCCCGGACTCACCGCAGACGAACGCAGCAAAGTTTATTATTACGCAATTTTTCCTAATCTGCTGCTCAGCTTGCATCCGGATTACGTCATGACACACACGCTATGGCCGCGAGCCGTGGATCGTACGGATGTGATCTGCGAGTGGCACTTTCACCCGGACGAAATGGCTAAGCCTAACTTCGAGGGTGATGATGCGGTTGAATTCTGGGATATTACCAACCGCGAAGACTGGGCCGTCTCAGAGCTCTCGCAGGCTGGAATCAAATCGCGGGCCTATAAACCTGGTCCCTACTCCCGTTGCGAGTCGCTGCCCCACGCCTTTGACCAAATGGTGCTGGATCGCGAAAAACAGGGCCAAGAGAGCAGGTGAGATGAAGGCCAACTCTCACGGCTAAGGCCGCTTGTTTTGTGGCTCTGAGCGGCACGGCTGAAGCCGTGCCCTTCCCAACCCTACCCGGAAACGTTTCTAGTTGCAGGTTTTCAATACCGTGCACACCGAGGCGCAGATGGGTCCACCGATATTGAACGTAGCAGCGATATTGGCCCCCTTAACCTGCAATGGTTGTGGCACCTTGCCCAACAATTGCCATGCGCACCATCCAAGCATGGCGACGCCGGTCGCGCCGATGGGGTGGCCTTTCGCGATCAATCCGCCGGAGGTATTGATGCCACATTCACCATCGACCCTGGCTTTTCCATCGACCCAATACTGTGCGCCTTTGCCGTACGCGGCTTTTCCTAAAACTTCCGTGCCAAGCGCTCCCATGACCGTGAAGCAATCATGGATCTCGGCGACTTTCACGTCGTCAGCCTTGACGCCGGCCATCCGGTAAGCGCTTTGCATTGCCTTGGTCGCCCCTGCGGGACGCAGCACATCGCGGCCAGATTTTCTGAGAGGGTCGGTCGCTTGCGCGTACCCTGCAATCTCAACGCAGTCTTGCCTGGCGACGCTGAGCTTTTTCAGTCCTGCTTCGGTAGCGAGGATGAGCGCAGCATACCCATCGGTGATCTGCGAGCAATCGTAGGTCTTGAGCGGCAGCCCTTCGACAATGTAGCGATTGATGCCGCCGATCTGCATCGCCTGTTCGACCGTAAGTTCGACGTTGCGCATCTGCGCGTAGGGGTTGTGATGCGCATTACCGTATTCCGTGACGGCGATCTGCGCCAAGTGCTCTTCGGGAATGCCATGCACTTTGAGATAGCACTCCATGACCTCCGCAAAGAGGTGGGGGAAGATGTAGACCTTGCCTTCACGTTCGGCGGGGTGCGAAAAATAGCCGAGGGCCTGGCCGATGAGCTTTCCGTCCATCTTGCCTTCGGCATCGCGCATTTTTTCGTAGCCGATTGCGATTCCAGTATCGCCCCATCCGATTTGCAGTTTCTGGATCACGGAGAGGATGGCCTGACCACCCGAAGCGCAGGCATTTTCGACCGCCTCGATAGGCTTACCGGCAAGTCCCGGAACATCCGCCACCAGGCCCGCGAGCAGTCCCTGCTGGTTGAGGGAGATGTTGCAAACCGCGCCCACGGAGCCGACATCGAGCGCGGAGGGTTCCACCTTGATCTCCGCACAGGTCTCGGTAACGGCGCGGCCAAGAATCTCGGGCACAGACATGCCCATGAGTTTTCCGAATTTCGATTGATGATAGGCGGCGATGTAAATGCGCTTCATAAAACACCTCTTAGGATGATTTCCGTTCCCGCGTAACAATATTACTTCCACCGGCGGCGTCAGGCTTGAGATTCCGCAGCGGGTCATTCTTCAACCGATCCTGCTTCAACCGGTCTTGGAGTTCGAGTTTCAGGACTTTGCCATAGACGTTGCGGGGCAGCGCTTCCATAAAGATGACTTGCCGGGGCAATTTGATCTTATTCATTCGGGGACGAAGAAACTCGATGAGTTCGAGTTCGCTGGCGCTTGTATCTGATTTCAGCACAACGAAGGCGACGGGAACCTCGCCCCACTTCTCCTCGGCCACACCAATGACGGAGACCTCGGCAACGGCCGGATGATCGAGCAATTCCTTCTCAATCTCGGCCGGATAGATGTTGACGCCGCCGCTGATGATCATGTCTTTGCAGCGGCCTGCGATGTAGAAGAACCCATCGGCATCGCAGCGCGCCAGGTCGCCGGTGTGGAACCATCGATCCTGGTCGAGCACCTGGGCGGTCGCGGCTGGATTGTTCCAATAGCCCAGGCAAACGTGAGGCCCGCGCAGGCAGAGTTCGCCAATCTCATCGGTTGCGACAGGATCGCCTTTGGGATCAAGAAGTTTTGCCTCCGTAAACATCATCGGCTTACCAATCGAGCCAGCCTTGCGCACGGAGTCCTCGTCGCTCATGGCAAAGCAGTTCACGCCGACTTCGGTCAGACCGTAGCCTTGGTGAAAAATCAGTCGGCGTTGCTGATAGGCATGGAGAACTTGTAACGGAAGCGGAGCGCCTCCGCTGGCAAGCCAGCGCAGATGGCTGCGATCGAGCGCTGCAAATTCCGGCGAATCGAGGAACATTTTGAAA